>JAABUX010005830.1_pt1 | contig 14969 bp, 10 predicted proteins | sample 5561851 | NCBI WGS metagenome assembly JAABUX01 (sample SAMN10711883, study PRJNA513361) | rock metagenome | isolation source: Antarctica rocks | place: Antarctica: Victoria Land, Richard Nunatak red sandstone | collected 2016-01-03 | reverse complement strand
GGCGTTGACATGCTGGTCGAGCGTGTTGCGGAACGTCTGAATCTTCTCCTTGGCGTTCGGATGGTCGTCGAGCAGCTTGTGCTGCTTGTCGATCGCCTGGAAGATATGCGACTCAAGGGCATGCATATCGCCGATGTACTTCGTAAGGGTCTCCGTCTCTTTCGAGCGTGAAGCCGTGGACATGTTGGACGTTCTCCTCTCGTGGGAATCTCGGGGCTTATGAAGCTACGAGACAAACTAGGGGCAAGAACCGGGCCAAACCAGGCCATAGCGGCCTACTGCCTGCTGCTGACCGCCTCACGCGGGTCGGTGGCGCGGATGATAGTGCTGACGTTATGTTGGTTGAAGCCTTTGAAGCCGTCGCGTCGCTGCAAGTTCTCCAGGTGGCTGCCGATGGCGCCCTCCGACAGGAAGGTCTGGTACTGCTCGGGAGTGATGCGACCGGCCGCGCGCAGGCGCTCCAGGCGGGCCGGCGCCACGCGCCAGCGCTCGCCCCTGGTAAAGGCCTGGCGCAGGTGGTGGAAGTCGCTGAACGGTTTCATCATGCCCACGCCCATCGCGGCGAGGTCGTCGCGCAGGCGCTCGAAGGCAAACTGCGCCTCCAGGTGGTGCATGCCCGCGCCCAGCAGCGACTCACCGTGCAGCGCGCACCACAGCCCCACGGTGCCCAGCCGATCCTCCTGGGGCAGGGCACGGTGGGCGAAGTCGAGGTCGGTCTCGTCGGGCCGCAGGTCGACGTCAGCGAAGACGACCAGGCCGCAGGCCGCCTGCTCCAGAACCTGCGCGCCCCAGCCGGCCTCGGACCCGGCGTAGAAGCGCTCACGACACACGAAGCCAAGCTCTTCCAACGTGGCGATCAGCGCGGCGAAGTGCGCGCGCGACGAGCGGAAGGTGTGGTGGTCGTGGTTGGCCCAGCTCAGTCCCAGGAGGTCCTGGCGCGCTCGCTGCACCTGCGCGGCCCCGTTGCGGCGCTGCCAGTAGTCGCGCTCGACCTCAAAGGCGATCCAGGCGGCGGTGTCGCGCCCGATCATGGCCGCCAGCTCGTGCGCCAGGCGCACCGTCTCCGCCATGCCCTGGCCCTCGTCGTCGGTCACCCGTTGGCGCGTGGCCCAACGCTCGCGCGCCGCCAGGTAGGTCTGAGCATAGTCGGCGGGACGCTCTTGTGGCACGAACCCGCGATAGCCGCGCCGCTCCACCAGCGCCACCTGCCGCTCGCCCTCGGCGCCCTCCTTGCCCTCCTCGCCCTCCTCGCCCTCGGGCCAGATAGCGGCCGTGCGGTAGGGACCGAGCAGGCTACCCACGATCGGGGCCTGTAAACCGCGCGCCAGCAGGAAGTCGTCGATAGACTCGACCCGGACGCCGATGCTCTCCACCCGCGGCTCGCCACCGTCGACCGCCCGCCGCACCACGAAGCGGGGCAACTGCGCGCCGGGATGGCCGTAGACGCTGCATCCGGCGGGCGCATCGACGGCCTCCCCCTCGAAACCGGCGGCGTGAATCGCGGCAACGGTGGCCGTATCGCCAGACAAGACGATATGGTCCAGCAGGTCGAACAAGCGGACGCTGGCCCGCTCCTCGGTTTCGGCGGCCAGCGCGCGCGCCGCGCTATGCCCGTCCAGGAACCGCCCCAGGCGGCCTTCCACCAGCGCCTCCGCTTGCGGCCAGCGCTCCCACGTATAGTCGTCGCTCATTCCCGTCCTCCTCAGACTATGCAAGCAATCCTCACCCTCTCCCAGCTGCGCTTTACGAACCGGACCCGACCAGTTGCCGCCGGTCCCGGTCCATCTGGGCTGGGCGAGAGGGAAACGAGTGCGTCCCATGCTAGCAATGCTAACACCGCACATCCGTGCGGCGACGAGTCAACGTCGAATTGAATTCGGCATGCCTATGACCTGCTGACCTAATGTCGCACGGCAGACACCTACCCCAGCGGGCATCCTAGCGAATGTAAACCAGCGGCTCTACATCGCGAAGCTCGAAGAGGTCCCCCACGGATAGCTGTTAGGCGCTGGCCAGTTCCGCGTTGATGACGAAGGATCATGTTATACTGCGCTAAAGCGTTGACGGAGACGATGGCGCGCGGCTTGCCGGAGTGACAGAGAGCCGCCGAGGCTGCGATGGCGGTCTCCGGCCCGTGCGTCTAGACCCTCCCGAGCGCGGAGCCCAACGGCTGGCCCACGCCCTATGCCCTGTCGTCGTCGAAAAGAATGCGGCCAATGGCATGGCGGACAGTCTTATAAGCCCCGACGGTTCACCCCCGTGATCGGGTTTCAGAGGCTGCTACCTCTTGTACGTGCCGCCCTATTCGACAGTCGCGCGTGTCACGCGCGTGTTAGTTTAGGGAAGGCAAGCCGGGGAATAGCAGCGAATAGTGCGGTGGCACCACGAACGCCTCCTCGTCCGCGCGGACGAGGAGGCGTGTGTTTATCCCCGAAAGGGAAAGGTGTCACCATGGGTACTCCAGGTACTCCGCTATCCACCGCCATTGCCAACGGTATGCCCCCGACTTCGCCCCCGCGTATCGCGACGACCGGCCTCGCGGCGCGCGCGGGTCAGCCCGTCCGTCTGGCGGGGTGGTTGCACCGCCTGCGCCGCCTGAGCGGGGTGAGCTTCCTGCTGCTGCGCGACGGGTGGGGCGTCGCCCAGATCGTCGTCGAGGACCCGGTCACGGTCGAGCTGCTGGCCGCGCTGCACAACGAGTCGGTGCTCTCCGTCAGCGGCGTGGCCGTGGCCGCGCCACAAGCGCCAGGCGGCGTGGAGGTGCATCATCCGCTGATCGAGGTGTTGTCGCCCGCGCACGAGGCGCGGCCCTTCGACCTGTTCCGACCCGCGCTCAAGGCGCATCTGCCCACGATGCTGGACCATGCCCCGCTGGCGCTACGCCACCCGCGCCGCCGCGCGCTGTTCCGGTTGGCCGCGGCCTCGCTGGACGGCTTTCGCGCCACGCTGCGGGCGCTGGACTTCACCGAGATCCAGACGCCCAAGATCGTGGCCGAGGCGACCGAGGGCGGCGCCAACGTGTTCGCGCTGGACTACTTCGGCCGCCCCGCCTACCTGGCGCAGAGCCCGCAATTCTACAAGCAGATCATGGTCGGCGTGTTCGAGCGCGTGTTCGAGGTCGGGCCCGTCTTCCGCGCCGAGCCGCACGACACGCCGCGCCATCTCAACGAGTACGTTTCGCTCGACGCTGAGTTGGGCTTCATCGCCGACCACACGACCGTGATGGCCGTCCTGACCGAGGCGCTACGGGGCATGGTCGCGGCCATCCGGGCGCACGAGGGGGACGCGGCGCTCGCGCTGCTTGGGCTGTCGTTGCCGGACGTGCCGGCGACGATCCCGGCGGTGCATTTTACCGAGGCCCAGGACGTCGTGTGGCGCGAGACGGGCGAGGACGCGCGGGGTGAGCCCGACCTCGCCCCGGCCCATGAGCGCGCGCTCGGCGCCTGGGCGCAACGCGAGCACGGCTCGGACTTCCTGTTCGTGACCGGCTACCCCATGGCCAAGCGCCCCTTCTACACGCACCCCGACCCGGCCCGGCCGGATTACTCCAACAGCTTCGATCTGCTGTTCCGCGGCCTGGAGTTGGTCACCGGCGGCCAGCGCCTGCATCGCTACGAGGACTACCTGGCGGCGCTGCGGGGGCGCGGGCTCGATGCCGCGCCGTTCGCGAGCTACCTGGAGGCGTTCCGCCACGGGATGCCGCCCCATGGCGGCTTCGGCCTGGGGTTGGAGCGTTGGGTGTCGCGGCTGGTCGACGCCGCCAACATCCGCGAGACGACGCTGTTCCCGCGCGATCTGCACCGTCTCACGCCATAATAAACGGGGTGGAACAGGACCTGCGACTGCTGGGACACGGTCTAGACAACGTGGCGCACCTCTTGTGAACAATAAAGGTAGACAATTGGATACGCGACACGCTATAACGCTAGGTGCGTACACCCGTGGTGCGGGCGTGCGACGATCGTGCCCGGAGGAATGGTGAGTCAGGAGTTTCGCCCAAGCCCGATGTCCCTGGCGCAACGCGCGGCGCTGCGTTCGACCCCGCCTCGTACGACACGCCGCTCGGCCCGCCCGCCCATCTATTTGATCGCCGTCCTCCTGCTCGCTATCGTGGCGCTCATCGTCGCGGCGGCCGGCTTCGAGTACGTCTACCGCAACGAGATCTATCCCCGCGTCGCGATTACCATGCCCGGCGCGCCCGCCATCGCGGTCGGCGGCCTATCCCAATCCGCCGCCGGCGAGCGGCTGGGGTCTTTCCGGGTGATCCAACTCAACCGCTCCGTCGCGTTGCGCGCGCCGGGCAGCCCGGACGCGGTGCGCCTGGCCTTTCAGCTGGGCTATTACCTGGACCGTCGCCTGACCGTCTATCGTGCCTACCAGGTAGGGCGTACCGGGACGCCGCTGAACCGCTTTACCGGGCAGCTGCGGATGCTCGCCGGCGGGACGCTGGTGGCGTTCGTGCAAAAGGTCGATCAGGGCACATTGCGCAACGTCCTGTTTGCCCTGGCCCGGCGGTTAGATCGGGCGCCGCGCCCCGGCGTTGCCGGGCGACGGCTCGACGTCCCGCACGCGCAGCGCATCATCACGCGCGCCCTGCTCAACGCCGGTTGGTTCATCGTCAACCTCCCCTTCACCGCGATCCCGGCCCTACCGGTTCCCAAGCCGTCCCGCACACACCGCCGGCCGCCGCGTCGGCGCTGACGGTCGTCGCGATGTCAACGCCCCCTACACCATCAGCGTCCACTCCGGTACCCGGCGCTCACTTCTACAGTGCTGGCATCATCTACGACGAGATCAAGGCCATCACGGACCGCCTTGCCGCCGAGCGTGACGCTCTGAATACGAGGGCATCGTTCATCCTGGGCTCCGGCTCTATCGTCGTCGGAGCGGTCACGGCGCTATTAGGGGCCGTGGCGGTCGTACCGGAGCCATCGCGCACCGTATTACACTGGGGCGTCGCGGGCGATGCGCTGTGCTATCTTGTCGTCGCCTACTTCGCGGGTCGAGCCTATGCGACGAACAAGTTTGTGACGCTTAATGAGCGAGAGTTGCCGACGAAAGTGCTCGATACGGAGGAGGAAACACGGCGTTTTTTAATCGGCGCCTATCTGGCCCTTTATACGACGAATGAAGCGAAACTTGGCGCCAAGGAAGGGTTCCTGGTGGTCGCGCTACGCGCCCTCGTCGTCGAAATCCTGTGGTTGGGTATACTTCTAATAACATTGGCGATCACGGTCTGAAGAAGGGGATAGCTGTGAGTCTTGTAAGTCGCATAACGGAACCTAAAAAGACGCCCGATGCCCTTAGTACGGCTGACTCGACGCAGGATACCCCGATCCCGGCTCCTCCCCTACCGCCGGGCATATTGTACGATCCGAAACTGGTGCGCTGGGAGAGGGACTGGCGCGATGCTGGCCGACGCCCGGGCGATACGCGTAAGCGAGGCGTGATCGCCTTCCTCAGAGACAACCTGTTCGCGCCGCGGCCATAGGCAGCGTCATGTCACGCCCCGTCTCTATTAGAGCCTTACCTTCTCCTCCGCGTCGCCAGGCGCTCGTTTCCCGTCAGGAGCAGCCATAGCGCGAGTAGACCCAGTGCCCACGGCGCGATGAGCCAGGGCGTCCGCCACAGGCCGTTGTCGACCGGCACGATCACAAAGGTCGGTAGCCAGTGGGTCAGGGGCAAGTGGAGCATGTTGCCTAGCGCGACCAAAGTCGCGCTCTGGCCGCCAGGCAACGGCCAACCCCAGCGAGGAGCGGCCGGGATGGTCAGCGTCAGGGCCAACGTCACGCCGGCAAGCGCCGCCACGGCTACGCGCGCGGCAAGCGTGCGCAGGCCAGCCAGCAGCGCGGCCGTCCCGATCGACCATAACGGCAACAAGGGCAGCAGGTAGCGCAACGGCGGGCAGTCTCCGCCCCACCAGTCGTGGTAGGTCAGCGTGACCAGCCAGTAGGGCAGCGTGACCAGTCCGACCTTGAGAGCCGCGTCACGGTCGCGCCGCCATAGCGCGACCGCGCCGGGAATCACAAGCAACAGGAACGGTGCGGTCCCCAGCATGCCCTGCCCCTGCGCAAACAACTGCCCCGCCAGGCCAGACAGCGGATTGCTGGACAGCAACGCCTGACCGCGCAACGAGAACTGCGCGGTCAGCGTCGGTGAGCCGTAGAGCCACCCATTGAAGAGCAGCAGCCCCCCAACGGAGAGCAGCGGCAGGCCCAACACAAGGGCAGCCCTCACCCCCCACCCCTCTCCCTGTGCGCGGGAGAGGGGAGCAAAGGCAGCCTTCACCGCGACCCCTTTGCCTGTGCGCAAGGCAACTCTCACCCTCCATTCCTCTCCCGCGGCAGGGAGAGGAAGCGTGTGCTCCCCCTCTCCCGCGGCAGGGAGAGGAAGCGTGTGCTCCCCCTCTCCCGCGGCAGGGAGAGGGGGTTGGGGGGTGAGGGTTTCTCGTGACCGCCACAGGCTATAGAGCGCCCACAGCGCCAGAGCGGCGACGGCGACGAGCAGCTTGGCGTGGACCCAGGGCATGGCGGCCAACAGCAGTCCCAGCGCCAAGGCCCTCCTGGCCGTCAGCGTCGGCGCGTCGACGACCTCGTAGCCCAGTACCAGCAGCAGCGCGGCGAGGAGGTCGGGGTAGACGGTCGGGGCGTTGGAGACGAATGGGGCGGCGAGGCCCATGCCCAGCACGCTGATCGACGCGGCCACGGGCCCCGCCACGCGAGCGCAGACGTGCAGGACCCGCCAGCAGACGAGCAAGGCGATCAACAGCGCCGTGACCTCAGCGCCGGGCGCGCCGGCCAGGGCAAAGCCGGGCAACAGCGCCAGGGGCAGGCCGAGGTAGTGCAGCGGGTAGAGGTGGGGACCGCGGTGCAGCGAGTGGCTGCTCATCAGGTGGGGGAAATAGGCGAAAAAGTCGTGCTGGTAGAGCACGCGATGCTGGTCGAGGGTATGGTAGAGCCACAACCCCTGCGTGATCGCCAGATAGTGCGGCTCGTCCCCGCTGAGGTGATACATGCCGCGCACACCAAACGCAAACCACGCGAAAGCTGCGGCCAGCGACAGCACCACCGCGGCTTGCCACCGCCAGCCCATCGGCTGCGTATCGGGCGTCAGAGCGGTCGGGGATGCCTTAAACAAACCGCTTTAAGATAACACTAGCCCAGGTCGTCGAGCACGGCGGCCAGCGGCTTGCGGCGGCCCAGGAAGATAGGAGTGTCGACGGCGGTGTAGACGCGCACGGCCGCGCCGCGCAAGTCTTCGACCATGGCCTCGAGGGCGGCCGGACTTTCCGACTCGAAGGCCACGACGAACTCCTGGTCGCCCAGGCCGAACGAGTTGACCGTGTTGGCCAGCACGCTCCCGGTGGGAGCCGCCTTGATCGCCTCGGCCACGGCGACCGCCGTCCCGCCCCCGTCGGCCTCGGCGTCGATGCGCACCTCGGGCATGGCGCTGTGGGCCTGCCCCATGCGCCCGTGCTCGGCCATCAGACGGCGACGCTCCTCGAAGGGCAGCAGGTACCACTCGTGCGTCTTGGTGAACGGATAGATGCTTAGATACTCGCGCGGCGGCGCGCCCTTGGCAAAGGCCGGCCGGTGCTCCGGCGAGTAGCGGGATTGTGGGACGAGGCCGGTGTAGGCGTAGACCTGCTCCAGGTACGAGCCCAGCCCCGTCTTACGCAGGGACACGGCCAGGTCCTGGATCGCGGCCATGCTTGGCCCGTGCAGCCACAGCATGACATCGGCGTCGTGGCGCAGGCCGACCAGCGAGTAGGCGCCGCGCAGGGTCAAGGAGCCGGTGTGCTCTTCCAGTGTACGGGCATACTCCGCGCGTAGGTGCGCGCGGGCGGAATCGTCAAGCCAGCGCCACTCCGGCATGGCTCGGTAGAGCCAGAAGGCGACGTAGGTTGACTCGGTTGCCTGGGTATCGCTCATGGATGTGTCCTCCTCAAGTGGGACAGGGGCACGCGGCGTGTCGGGGCATCACTTTCATACTCTTGTAGTGTACTTGGCGCGCCCGTGCCTCGCTTGGCCACGGACGCTACCTTTTCAATCCACATGTTCCTCCCTCACAGCCCCCTCTCTTTCTTTGTCAAGAGAGGGGGCTGTGAGGGAGGACCTGAGCTACAAATCTCCTCGCATGAAGCGCGCCCACAGCTGCTGCGTGATGCGGCCAGGGTCGTTGCGCACGCCGTGACGGGAGAAGTAGCGGCAGATGTTCTCCACGTCGCGGGCCAGCAGGTCGTGGGCGTTGGGGTTACTGCGTGGGTCGACGGCCTGGGGCACGTCGATGATGGTGATGTTACCCTCCCAGTAGAGCATGTTGTAGGCGGAGAGGTCGCCGTGCACACAGTTGCACGCCAGCAACAGCTCCACGTTGCGCATGACGCGTCGGAATAGCGGCCACGCTTCGTCGGGCTCCGGGGCCACGTGAGCCAGGAGCGGAGCGGGCGCCTCCAGATCGCCCACGTAGTCCATCAGGATCACGCCGCCCCCGGACGTGATCGGCCGCGGCACATCGGCGCCAACCTCGTGCAGTAGGCCGAGGGTGCGGTACTCGTGGTCGAGCCACAGTGCGGACTGCATCTCGCGTCCCGTGGTGGTCTTGCGCTCCATGGCGCGGCGGCCGCGGCGGTCCGCGGTGTAGCGACCTTCCTGGTACACGGCGTCGTTCTTGAAGTTGCGTGTCTGGCGCGCGAGGTAGACCTTGGCCGCGACCAGCGCGGCTCCCGACTTGGGCTCGCCGTGGCAGCAGTAGACGGTCGCCTCTTTGCCGGACTTTACCTGGCGGTGGACTCCCGTGATCCAGCCCTGCGCGACGAACTCCGCGAGGACCGGGACAGATATCCCGGCCACGGCCTCATCCTCATCCTCATCCTCATCCGCCATCTCGATTGGGTTAAACGATGACATCTATGTCTCCTACGATCGTCTATAGTATTCATTGGCTCTCTCGTGGTGTCCTCTGTCGTCCTGTGGTCACTCATCGAGCCACCTCCTTCATTTCCTCTTCGCTGTCGATGGGTCGGAGCCCTCACCCCAGCCCCTCTCCCTACCGTGGGAGAGGAGGAGTCATGTCTTCTCCCCTCTCCCGCGCACAGGGAGAGGGGCCGGGGGTGAGGGTCGTTGCTGACATAAAAAAGACCGCGAGCCAGAGACATGCTCTGCCCACGGTCGATGGCGTCGCGGCGCAAGAAAAAACCGTGGGCGCTCTATGGACACGGCTGTGTCCTGCCCACGGTCCACCGTCATGGCGGCGGCGTGTCTTTCACGCGCGCCGGCCTACATGACACGTGTTGGTTAAGGTCGCCAGGCTGACGCGCCAGGCGTCGTCAGACAGTTACACGGCAGCGGCAGTGATACGTCGAGGACATCGACGACGTCGCGAGGGTGGCGTCGTCAGACGATCACGGGGCAGCGGCGGTGATAGGGGCGACCAGATCCGGGCAGCACACGGCCCGAGGTCTCTGTGCTTGTGCTAATGGGCAGGACAGTTCGCCGTCCCATGCCTGCGGTCAGAGAACCTCGTTTCACGTTTCTACCCTCCTTTTGGAGCGCCCACCGCTCTTGACACGATCATAGAGCTTTCGCCCTGGGCTGTCAAGATGGTGAGCGCCGCCTGACCTTGAAAGGTCATGGCAGGAGACGGACCCCTGAAGGGTCTCGGCGGAACCAGCACTCGGCATGAGCTGGACGTAGACGTACAGGATTCCCACGCCGACCTTTTAAGGTCCGTCTCTGCCATGACCCTTCAGGGTCAGGCCATCACCGCCGCGACCACCATCGCGGGGCGCATCTATAACGTTAAGGCGCTATAGTGAGAGCGGCACGAGACATATCAAGCCTTGATCCCTACCGCCCCAACCACGAGTCCACCGTCATTGTGATGAGGAGGTTGATCTTGAGATCGCGAGAGCGCGCCGGTTTTCCTGCCGGCCTGCCGGCTACGGCCATCCCGGCTGCTGTCTCGTTCGCCCTCTGCCTGGGCCTCTGGCTACCGTCGCTGATTGGACCAACGCGGGTCGACACGGTCTCTCTGAGCGGGCCGGCGCCGTCGTCCGCGCAACGCCCGGCTACCTCTCGCCCCCTGACATACACACTGATAGGTCGGACCGCTCCGCGCGCCCTGCCGCTGCCTACAACCCATGATCGGCTATCGGGATCCGCTCAGACGCATCGCCAGGCGGCCGTCTCTCCGCCGGCGATGCTGCGCTTCGACGAGAACCGCGGCCAGACCGACCGCCGCGTGAGCTTCCTGGCGCTCGACGGTGGCGACACAGTCTTCGTGACCCCCGACGATGCCGTGCTGGCCCTGGCGCCGCCCGAGGCGGGCGGCCGCTGTACGGAGGGCCTCGGGCCAGGGGCGGAGATCGGCGCCTGCCTGCTGCGCCTACGCTTCACCGGCGCCAACGCGCGGGCCGGGACCACCGGGCTGGACCGTCTGCCCGGCCTGAGCAACGACTTTATCGGCTCGGATCCGCACAAGTGGCAGCGAGCGGTTCCCGGCTACGCTGTTGTGACCGTGCACGATCTCTATCGCGGCGTCGACCTGGTCTACGACGGCGCGCCAGGGTACCTGACCTACACCCTGACGCTGGCCCCCAGGACGGACCCACGGGTGGTGCGCCTGCAGCCGTCCCTGGGCGGCCGGCTCGACGCGCCGGGCAACCTCGCCTTGAGCGCCTCGTTGGGAGCCGACAGTACCCTGTCCCTGGGCCATCTCACGGCCTACCAGGCGGTGGGCGGGGTGCGCCGCACTGTCTCCATCCGCTATGCGCCGCGCGGTCTCACCGCGGCTACCATAACGGCCACGGCCACAGCCACAGCCACGGGGACAGTCGGCTTCACGCTGGGAACCTACGACCACGCGCAACCGCTGCGCATTACGCAGACGCTTGGCTACGGCGGGACCGGCATGGGCGGCGACACGGGTAACGCTGTGACGGCCGGCGGCGGCGGCAACCCCTACATCGCCGGCTACGTCACGATGGCGGAGTTCCCGTTGAGTCCCGCCGCGACGGCCGTCCGCGTCACCGACCTCGTCGCGGTGACGGAATTAAGCCCCGGCGGGAGTACTTTGGTCTACCGCACCCTGCTCGGCGGGAGTGGGAGCGGCTACGGCGGCTACGGCTTCGGCGACGCGGCCCGCGCCATCGCCGTGGACGGCGCGGGCCGCGCCTACGTCACCGGGCGCACCTATGCCCCCGACTTCCCGACCACGCCCGGCGCTCTCTCGCGCACCCTTGGCTCCGCGCGCGGCAACGCCTTTGTCGCGAAACTGAGCGCCGACGGCGGCGCGCTCGTCTACAGCACATTCCTGGGCGGCCACGGCGGCGCCGCCGTCTACGTGCCGGCCGATAGGGGCAACGCTATCGCCGTGGACGGCGCGGGCCACGCCTATGTCGCCGGGCACGCCTCCTCGCCCGATTTCCCGACCAGCACCGGCGCGTACTCGCGCACGCTGGTCGGCGCCAGCGACGCTTTCGTGACCGAGCTGGACACTAACAGCGGCCGTCTCGTCTACAGCACGTTCCTGGGCGGCCACGGGCTCCAGGGCAACGCGGGCAATGGTATTGCGCTCGGCGATGGGGGTCGCGCCTACGTGGTCGGGACCACCGATGCGCCCGACTTCCCGACCACGGACAATGCGTACGCGACCGCGCCGGGCAGCCGCTTTGATGACAATAGCGCTTTCGTCAGTGAGCTGAACGCGAGCGGTAACAGCCTCATCTACAGCACCTACCTCGGCGGGAGCCGCGACGACGACGGCAACGCGATCGCCGTGGACACCGCCGGCCGTGCCTTCGTGACGGGCCAGACCGGTTCCTCCGATTTCCCCACCACGCAGGGGGCCTTCGCGACGGCGCTCGGCGGCAGCGGGGCCACAAAAGGGCGCAACGCTTTTGTCGCCGAGCTAACCGCCGATGGGAGCGACCTGATCTACGGCGCCTACCTTGGCGGCAGCGACGCCGACGCGGGCAATGGGATCGTGTTAGACGGACGAGGGCATGCCCTCGTGGCCGGCGTCACGACCTCGCCAAACTTCCCGCTGACGCCGGGCGTCCATCCGTCCCCCGGCGCGACCGCCTTTGTGACCGAACTCGACGGCAACGGGAGCAAACTCGCCTATAGTACCACTCTGGCAGGCAAGGGGGCCGGCATCGCGGTCACCCGCGTCAGTCCGGGCTACATCTACGTGCCGCTGAGTAGCGTAACGGTCGTTGCGCTGCCGCTGCGCTAAAGCCCTCACCCTGTGTCACGCGGTTGGGTCCAGGGGGTGAGAAGCTCTCAACCGCGACGAAAGCGGCGGCCGAGGCGCTCTACGAGCAGGGACAGCTCGGGCACGCCCAGGCGGTAGAGCAGCAGCCCGTAGAGCACCACGCCGGCGCCAATGGTCAGCGGCAGGAAAACAAGCAGGTGCAGGGCGCCCGTGGTCCAGTGCGCCGCGCTGGCCAGGCGCAGCAGGCCGTAGCAGAGCAGGCCCATGGCCGCGCCGGCCAGCAGGATGCGGCCCAGCGCCCCGCCCAGCTCAAGGCCCTCGATGCGGCCCTGCCAGCGGCGCAGCAGCACGTACAGGACGACGGCGTGAGAGACCTGCTTGGCCGAGTCGGCCAGGGCCAGGCCGCGGAACGAGAGCGGGTGCAGCGTGGCCAGGGCCACGACGAGGTAGCAGACGATGGAGATGACGCCGACGACCACGGGCGTCTTGGTGTCGTTCTTGGCGTAGAAGGCGAAGATCAGCAACTGGTCGACCGCGGCGAAGGCCAGGCCTGGCGTGTAGTAGCGCAGGGCAGCGGCGGTCTGCGCGGTCTGCAACGCGGTGAACTTCGAGCCATGCTGGAAGGCCAGGGCGATGACCGGATCGGCCAGCACGCCGCAGACCACGGCGGCGGGCAGGATCAGGATGAGCGTGATTTTGAGGCCGCGGGCCAGCGTCGCCCTGTAGTCCGCCCCTTCGAGGCGCGAGAGGCTGGGCAAACTGGCCAGGCTCATGGCCGTGGCCACGATGCCGAGCGGGAGCTGAATCAAGCGCGTGGCGAGGGTGAGGTAGGTTAGCCCCGCGCCGCCGGTCCCATTGGCGAAGCGCAGGTCGATCAGGACCTGGCCCTGCGTGATGATCAAACCCAGGAATACGGGGGCTGACAGGAGCAGGATCTGGCGCACGCGCGGGTCGCGCAGAGCGAGGGTCGGCCACAGACGCACGTGGCGCAGCCCGTACGCCTGCAGCGCGACCTGCGCCGCGGCGCCTCCCACGACGCCGACGACGAGGCTGGTGATGCCCAGGAAGCGGCTCAGCACGATGGCCGCCACGACGATAGAGAGGTTGAAAACGGCGGGACTGAACGCCGGGAAGACAAAGCGCTGCTTGGCGTAGAGCAGCGCCGTGAGCACGCCCGAGAGGCCCAGGAAGACGACGGCCGGACCGAGCAGGCGCAGGGCATCGACGCCGGTACGGAGCACGCTCGGATCTTTTTGCGGATCGAGCACCTGGATGATATCGCGGGCAAACAGCTCCAGGGCGCCCATGGCCACGGCCATCACCAGCAGCGTGATGGTCAAAATGGTGCTACCGACGCGCCGGAACCGCGCGTCGTCGTCGCGGATAGTGCTGAAGACGGGGATGAAGGCGGCGCTGATGACGCCGCTGACCAACAGGTCGTAGATCGAGGTCTGGACCTTGAGGGCCGTAAAGTAGCCATCGGTCTGCACGGAAGCGCCGAAGAGAACGGCGGTCAACCCGTCGCGCACAAAGCCGAGCAGCCGGCTGAACACGTTGCCCAGCGTGATGACGACGGCGGCGCGCATGATGCCGCGGCTCACTGCCGCCGAGCGGTCGCTCCCCCCGCCCCCGCTCTCAGCCGTTAGCTCGGCGTCCGGGGCCGTCGCGTCGACCTCGCCGGCCGTGGCATCGTTTGTAACGATAAGTTCCCTCCATCCCAGGTACCGTACCCTGTCGCCCATTGTCCGTGAGCCGCACGATGATACGGCTACCATTATTGCAGATGGCCGAGTTTACGGCGCTTGGCCCGCCGTTGGACACAGGGTCTGTGAAAAGTCGTTAGCGCGCAGAAGGTTTGGGGTTGGGGGGCAAGGCCACTGGGAGCGCGGGCGGCCCGCCCGCACCGATCGCCTCCACGACGGTCGCTGGCACGCTCACGAGGCTGCCGCGGGATCAAGCGGGCGAGACGCCTGCGCTCCCCGTCGTCCCAGACTTTCTGCGCGCCAACGAAAAGTCGCTGGCGCGGTGATGGGAGGTGTCCCAGCCCGACAATGCACAGGCCCTGCCGTTGGACATGTGCGGGCGGCAGGCCAGGGACGACGTCGCGCGATCACCCGCGCGGGTCGCGCCCGAAGAAAGCCGCGAGCCGGTCGTGGAGCGGCGCGGTGTCTGACACGGGTACCTCCGGTCCGAAGGCGTACCCGCCGTCCTCATCGCCGCGCAGTTCCGGCACAAGGTTCTGGCGCGCCCACGCGAGCGACGCCTGGCCCAGCTCCGGGTCGAGGTCGGTCGGCTGCCCGGTTGCCCTGGCGATGTCCCAGCCGTGGATCAGCAGTTCGGAGATCCGTAGGTGCACGATCACGGACCCCGGCACGGGTCCGATTGGGGACTGGTAGACCTGTTCGAGCACGCCGGGCTCGGCGAACGCGGCGCGCATCGTCGCGGTTGCGGAGCGATAGGCGGCGACGGGGTCGCCGGTGACCTGTTCGGGGCTGCGGTCGGGCCGAGGTTCGTCACGGACGAGGGCGGCGACGTTGAGGCTGCCGGATACAAGGCAATTGACAATCTTGCGGATATCCCACCCTGTGCATGGAGTAGGAGCTGACCACCGGTCAACGTCTACTCCGGCAGGGTCTGTGAATTGTCCGCCGCGAACGCCAGTCATTCACTGGGACCGCCGCAGTCCCTGCGGCTCTGTTTGCGGGCGCGCGGTTTGTCGGAGCTGGACAGGTGTCCCACGACGGCGTGCCGCA
>JAABUX010005829.1_pt1 | contig 14971 bp, 12 predicted proteins | sample 5561851 | NCBI WGS metagenome assembly JAABUX01 (sample SAMN10711883, study PRJNA513361) | rock metagenome | isolation source: Antarctica rocks | place: Antarctica: Victoria Land, Richard Nunatak red sandstone | collected 2016-01-03 | reverse complement strand
GGTCGATTCTGCCGATGAGGCTCAGCAACTACACTTCAGCAACTACACTGTGGAAACGACCACAGTCGCTGCCTTTCCCATAAGCTCATTTATTTTACTCAGGAGCGCCGCGCGCCTTGACTCGAAAAAGCGTTGAAAGTCATCCTTGCGTAAGAACTCCGGATCGATTAGATGGGATCGTAACGTCTCATCCATTACCGTTGGCTCGATCTGAGAACCGTTTTGCAGACGTTGCAGGTACTCACTCGGCGCACGTCCGCCTATGATCTGATTCGTGCGTGCCGAAAGTGGCGTCTTATTTACCACCGAATCAAATAAGCGCTCATCGATCCCGTTCTCGATTGACCAACGCTTGGGATAGACGTGATGAATATCGACAGAGTTTGCGAAGTACGCAAACAGCCCGATGTGCTTACTGGTAGAAAAGTCGCGACACCCGTTCGTCAGAATCAGGGCGTTAATGCCTTTATACGCGGCACTGCCTCTTGTGCGTAGCGTCACCAGCCGTTCCGGGAGAAAGGTTGCCTCCTCGACTGTATCGGGGCATTGACCACCCTTAATCCAGGAGGCAAGCTGCGGAAGGTCCTTCGCGAAACGGGTCTCGATCGTTGAACCGTAGAGTTCTCCAAACACGCCACACCAGAACCAACGGGACAATTTTTCCTGAGCGCCGTGGCTTTCAGCCGCGTTACCAAGGAAAGCCAGAACTGCAGCGAGGGGGATCAGCTGAGTCCTGTAGGGGACATCTCGGCTTGTATAGACGCTTCGTGCTGCGAGAAACTCCGCGACCTTGGCGTATGCTGCTTGCGCTCGCGGTGCCCACCTTTGGTACTGCTCGAGGGTGAGACGTAGCACGTCAGCTCTCTTACAGCTGACGCCTGGCGGACGGTCGAGCCCGTTCGCGGCAGCAAAATTGTTTTGACGTTCGTACGTCGTAAGCAGCGTGACAGCTTGCAGAACGTCTGTGCTTTCGAGCTCGCGAAGGACCGGCTTCTCCTGAAGACTGGTTTTTCGCTTTTCCCAGTCTTCGCGCAGGTTGAAGTCATCGACCGCATAGGTTGCTGTCAGAAGGTCGAATACGTTGAGGGAAACCCCACCAGTGTTTACCTTCTCGAAAACCTGGCAGACAGCTTCCCGCGGCGTCTCTTTGTGCAGCGAGATTACCGGCACCTGATACTGGTGAAACGACCGGATAACCGCATCATAGAATCTATTCCATGTCGCACTGCGGTCGCCGGCAAGCCCGTCCTGAAGCGAGCCGTATTGCATCGCCCATTTGAACATCCCGGCATTATCAAAGAGGAGTCGGAGGGGAAACATGTTGAGGCGTTGTTCTTGCTCCTCGGTCGAGAAATCGCCATCGGGCAATACCTGTCCGCGAAAGTCGCGGAGCAATCGATCCGCGGGTACGCCAAGGATGCTTTCGTCTCGGTCTGCGTATTGATCGAGTGCCTTCGGTATGTCAATGTAATACCAGCGCCGGATCGCTTTGTTCTTTGAGTCGACGGTCTCTACCGCTTCGGTCGCGCGCAACGCGAGAAACAGACTTGTTAGCCGTTGTTGCCCGTCCAGAATCAACCGCTCCACCGGCTGTGAGACGGTGTCGGCGACGCCCTGCAGCATTCGCCTTTTGAGGGTCGTAGTTTCAGCAGATGTTTGCAGCAGCATGATCGCGCCGATAGGATACGAAAGCGATACGCTTGCGAGTAAGCTACGGAGACGCTCGTCATCCCAGACCCACGAACGTTGAAACTCGGGCAGCCGCGTTTTACCGACGGCAATCGTCTGCAATAGGTCGGAAAGTAGTTCCTTGGTGCTGTCGAAGCTCGTCTTCGGCGTTGCAATCATCAATCGTCTCCTTGCTTCATCTTGCTATCGTCGAAGTGAAAGTTTTGGGTTCAGGGCTCCTAGCGTTTCGTTGAGCTTGGCGATGTTGGAGTCTGTGTAGGTACGGGTAGTGCTGCCGACGGTGAGACGGACGGCCACGGTTAGCGTACCCTCCAGAGTGGCGGCGGCGGAGTTCAGCGCTGAGATCGCTTCGGCGAGATCCTGAAGTTCGTCGATACTGAGAACGGCATTGGCCGAGAGGGGTCCGCCCGCCGCGATTGTCGGCATCCCGCCGAGTAGTCCCGGTTGCGATACGGTCGTCACCGGAATGAACGTTGCGGTGTCGGTTTCTCCAGCATTGCCATCCCAGGGGCCAGTGTCCGGAGCGGCTTTGAACAGGCCGAGCTGGTTTGCCGCAACGATGGCATTGCGGACAGTCGGCCAAGGATATGCGATGCCGTCACGGGTCGCCAGTGCGTTTCGCAACGCGCGCGACGACGTCCGATCTTCTTTCCATGCGTCCGGTAGTTGCTTCGCTGTCAGTGATTGCGGGTCGAGTGCGGCCGGAGGAGCGAGAAATTCTCCCTCGGCTCGAAGCGCCCCGTCGGGAACGGCCTCGTTCCAAAGACTGATTGCACCCTCGCGATACCAAATGACGCCTCGTTCGATTGCGGCGGAAATCGCCGCGACGACGGTCGTGGGCGCGGCCGCGGGGACGGCGATCGTTTCGTCCGATGCGCCGATTTGCGCGGTCATCGTTCGCTGCCCCGAGAAAAAGTCGGTCACGCCGGCTACGGAACGGGAAGGTCCGTCCCACAGCTCGCGGATGCGCCCCGGCGCGAGCAAGGATACCGGGATTTCGGAGAGCTCAACATATTCGGACAGCACGACTGCGAGGGTCGGCTCGCGTAAGAGAGCTGCTTCTGGTTCCTCACACCAGAAGGTGCGTATTGAGCGGTCCGGGCGCGTCAAGCGCATGGCAAACAGTCCGTCGCGCACGCCGGCGAGCATTGTGCGGCGGATTGCATCGATGTCGAGAAACTTCGGCAGGTGCGGAAACTCCGCGAACGATCCGACGATCCAGGTCAGCGGCCGTTCGTGCTCACCTTCATGCCAGAGATTGTATGGGCCACCCGGTAAGAGCGCCTGCGCATTCACGGGCTTGTCGGTGATTCTGGTTTGCTTATCGGACTTGATGACGTTGAAAAGCGGCTCGCTCGATACCGACAGTTTGTATGCAGTGACGACGTTCTTGGCGGAAACTGCGATGGCAAGCGAATAGGCCTGCCGAATCGCGTCGCCGACCGCGCCCCCGGCGCGCCCTGCGTATGTGTCGAGGAGCTCCTTGCGCTGCTGATCGACCTCCTGTCCGCGCAGCGCCGTGCGAACCTCCTCCCAAGCCAATAACTCGCGCACCTGATGCCGCGCTTGCGTGATGCCGAGACGCGTTGGCACGGCGAGCACGAGCGCATTACGATTTTTTCGCGGACGATCGGGGCTCGTCGTCTCGTTGACGAAGCGCGTCGCTTCGGCGCTCGCCTGGCCCGGCTCGCTTGCAGCGTTCGGCCCCAGCACGGCGTAGTGAAATCTTCCGTCATCGTCGATGCGATCCGGTGACTCCGGTAATTTATGCGCGACGACCGACGGTGCCGAGGATGTATTGAAGAGTGCTCGTAGCCCGGCGATTTCTTCGAGAAGTTTGCGCTCCACGAGCAGGTCGGGGACCTTGCGCGACGCGTCGTCGTGCATCTGTTTGAGGTTCGGTCGCGTCCCGAGACGCCACGAACGCGGCAAGGCGTCTTCGGCTGTACGCGCTTCGCTCTCATCGAGGAACCACGACCGGCTCGCCCAGGCGCGCAAGGCCTTGCCGAGCACGATGCGGTCCGGAGCCGACTGTCCGAGCCCCCGCATCAGATCCGAAGTCATCGCTCGCGAGCCGGTCGGCTGCGAGTGCAGAAACGTCGTCACGACCGCCTGTTGCACGGGCCGCGCCGCGAGCGCGGCATGTTCCGGTTCCGCTTCGATTTCCGCGGCCTTTTCGAGCTCGCTCTCGACGATCGCGATCCAGTCGTGCTGGCGTCCGTCGGTTACGTCATGCTTCGCCGTGCGCGCGAGTTCCGTCAGCGCGTCCGTGAGGCGAACGTCGCCCGGCGGCGCGAGCAGTACGTTCGCCGCCACGAGGAGCGAGTCGTCCCACGCGATCGCGTCGCGCAGCGCAAGCGCCAAGATACGGAGGACGCCGCGCGTTCTCTGGAAGCCCTGAACTTGCGTCCACTTCGTGTAGAAGACGTCGAGGAAGTCCGGATGGAACGGATACGCGGCGAGATAGCGCTCTTCGGCATCGGGGCCTTCGCGACGCGTATCTTCATCGAGTTCGCGAATGCGACCGAGTGCCGCGAGAACGGGCGCGCGGAAATGTTCCCGCTCCGCGAGCGATTCCGGCGTGAACAGGCGCCGACGGAGAATTTCGGCGACGTCGTTCTTGCCGACGGGAACGACGACGGCTTCCTGCTCGCGCGTGAAGACGTTCTGGAACTTGAGCGCGCTCCGCTGATCCCGTTCGCTGTCGCTACGGTCGCTCGCGAGCAACGATGCGACGAGCGCCGCGCGGTCCGTCTTGGTCACCGCTTGGGTGAGGACTTGAAAGAAATAGGTCAGCGTTTCATCCGCGCCCTCGCGAATGCGCGCATACATCAACGGCTCGTCGATGAGGACGAGCGCAGCACCGGCCTCGCCGACGGCGCGACGCAAGAGCTCCGTTAGGACCGGTTCCGCAGGCGGCGTTTCGTTCTCGACGAGTTCCCGTCGCGGTGGAGGCTGCGCACGCCGTCGTCGCCCGCGAGTTGGTACGCGAGAATCGTCCAGGGCTGAAGCCAGCGGTGCATCGCGCCGGAGGGTGAACGCGTCTCGAGGCCGCGGGCGACGTCGATCTTGTCGAAGGGCAGCAAGACCACGCGGGCGGGCGTGAACTCGACGCCGGCATGCTGGCGGAACTCGTTGACCGCGTCGACCTGAGGAAGCCGCGCGGGATCGTGCGCGAGATGGTAAAGCGCGATCAACGCGTGCGTCTTGCCGCCACCGAAGGTGACATTGATCTGGTGCACGGCCTTCGCGCCTCGCCCGGCAAGGCGCAATGCGACGTTCCGAACGAGATCGCGCAGGTTATGCGTCGGGTACGTCAGCGCAAAAAAGCGGTCCGGGTCGCGGTAGACCGACGCGGCTCGCCCCTCGGCAACATCGTACAGATCCGCCGCAAACTCCGCCATCTCGAGCTCGCCGCTGAGTAAATCAGGACGCAATGCGAGGACATGGTGCCAAGGCGCGGTCGTGATCAACATAGAGCTCCGTCTCTGGAGAGTATCGGTACCGGACGTGCGGGGCGGCACGGGCACAGGTTCAAACCGCGGTTTGCATGCCACCTGGAATTTGGCCTCGGCCCGTGGCAAGGCGCGCGTCTCGATGCCGGCTGGCCGGGGGTCAGCCGCTTGGTCGGGTTCCTTACCGCCGACTTCCCCGTGGCCTCCCCTATCCCGTTCCAATCTAAGGAGCAGCGGGGTATTCAGCGCTAATCCCGGCCCTGGGAAGCCTAGTCAACTGGTCACATTAGGTGATACAATCGGAGAATGAAAACGCTGGGGGTATTTGAAGCCAAGACGCACTTTTCGGCACTGGTCGAAGAAGCCAGCAATGGTGAAACGATCACGGTCACAAAAAACGGGCGTGCGGTCGCGCAAATCGGTCCCGTCGTCTCGCGTAGAGCGAATACCAGAGCCCAGGAAGCGATGAAGCGAATTCTTTCGAGTAAAGCGACGCTGAGAGAATGCACGGTTCGCCAACTGATCGAGGAAGGCCGCCGCTATTAAGCGGCCGGCCGTGCTGGACGCATCCGCCGCAATAGCATGGTTTTTCGAAGACGAACGCGACGACGAATCCATCGCAATGGCCAAGACCGTCAGTGAGAACGGCGCGATCGTGCCGGCATTATTCCGCTGGGAGGTTCAAAACGCGCTGCTGATGGCGGTTCGCCGAAAACGGCTCGCGTTCGACCAAGCTGCGGACCACCTGCGAGCCATCGACGAGCTTGGCCTCGTGGTCGACAGTTTAGTCCTGACATCTCCTCTTACGGCGGGACTCGGATTGGCACAGCGCTTCGAATTAACGGCCTACGACGCCGCTTATTTGGAACTAGCCGTTCGCCGCTCGGCGCCGATCATGACGCGTGACGACAAGCTGATGTCGGCCGCCGCCAACCTCGACGTTCTGTGGAAGGCATGACAAGACGGTAGCAGCGCGCAAAGATGAGCAGTGATAGCAGTCGCGTAGATTGCCTTCCGTTCTCTTCAACGCGCGCTAATACCACAGCCGCAGGTCCATCGTCAGGCACCACAGACCTAAACCCCGCTCGCTTAGCGATTGCCCTCGCGTATTCACGTAGGCTCGCTGAAGTGAATGCCCGCAGCGCATTTTCGATCCCGACTTGAGCGTAATGTCGTGTCGTTTCTTCGGTGCTCTGCTCCAGCCCCGTCATCAGCGACATGCGATGCACGGTGATTTGTACCTGGCCGACGCAGCCTAACGCGTCCGTGCGTTTCCGTAATGCGGTGACGATAGACGCGTCATCAAACTTTTCAATCCGTCTCGTAAGCACCGCAAGATTCGACTCCATCATCCCACCGGAGTTAAGAGGCGGCATAAGCAATTGGACTACCTCGAGCAACCGTGTATCCGCCAGGGCGAGCGCTGCCGTGTCCGCTATTCGTGTACTCCGAATTTGTAATGCGTATGTCGCGATGGACGTCAAAACCGCAGCGATGACACCTGATCCAAGCGCTATCGAACCAAGTTGAAAGAAGGTCGTCGTGATACTGTCGTTCATCGGGCGAGCATTATCTCACATCGCGGCTGAATCGCAAGCAAAGCACGGCCCTCCTGCGAGTCATCGGTAAACGCGAGCGCATTCGCGGCCGAGCCTAGGTGGCATTCGCTGGGCCCGCCGTCTCTTTTCACGCGGGACGATTCGGAACAGCTCTGCGGCCTTATTCCGGTGTCCTAATGCGCGGGAAGAGCCGCCAAGTCAGAGGCTTGACGGCTCAGCCGTGGTCACGTCCCAAGAGCCGCGTCTATTTCTTGGCGCGGAACGTGACTCTCGTGAGCTGGGGCTTCTCGGCGGTGAAGCGAACGCGCTCGCCGTCGCTCGTCGTAAACGCAACGCGGGTCGGCTGATCCTTCATCGCCACGAAGCTGACTTTCTTCGTCTTAGCCATATCACAGGTCTCCTTCGCGAAATTCGGCCGGTCGCCGATGTCCGCCATTATACCATAAGTTGCGGTCCCTTGGGCCAAGAGGCACAAGATAGAGGCCGAAACTAAAGGGCAGCTATTGGTTGGTGCTCAGGGATGACGTGGCAGGCGCGCCGAAAGCAATGGGCCTGGGTTAGCTAAGAACCCGGTGGTGGAGGCGGCGGGTCCTGGATCGGATCAGCAGCGCCCTAACGGGACGGCCCGCACTTTCGAGCGGCGGGTCTCTCCTTATCTGCCGCCGCCGTTTCTATGGGGTGCTAAAGCCGTGAATCGGGCTTGCACGGTGCCCGTCACCTCATCAAGTGAAACCGTCGATAAGGCGCGATGGACTTATGTGAAAGTGCCGCGCGCAATGGAGCGGTAAATCATCAGCGGCGTGACGCCGTAGGACTGCCATGGACGTCCAAACTGCTGCCGGACGAAACCTTGCACTTGTAGCAGCATACCCGCGATGTTTGAAGCGGACCCCGAAAATGGGTCCTCAAGCGGAAGTGGATCGGGCCTTGCGTCGATTATCGCGATCATTGACCACCTGCCGGCGATCTGCGACCCATGCTGCAAGGCGAACGACTCCGGCGATCCGATAAAGTGCTCAACATCGAGCACTGACCAAAATGATTCGCTGGTCGTGCTGATTGTCGCCTGTAAAGGGTGCGGAAGGTGTTTTACGATCTCAGCAATTCCCCGTATATTCTTTTCTGCGTCGACCTTCTGCTGCTGAAGGGCGCTACGGGTTCTACGTGCAGCGTCCCGCTCGTGTTTAGTGCCGGTTTGTATCGCTGACGTGACGGCCGATTCGTCTATTTGCGCTCGCATTGCAAACGAGATCGCAAAATCCCACATGTCTCGTAGCAGGCGCACATCGACGACTTCAAGGTCACCCTCCACCACAATAACTGTTCCAACCGTAGCCGTCGCCAGGTCACGGTGAATAGAGCCCTCGTCGTCGAGGCGTTCGACGGTGTCAATAGCGGCGAGTAAGCTGGGATCGTACTGTCGTTCGTACGTTTGCGACGCGCTGCGATCCGTATCGATTGAGCCGCCAAGTAGGTGCGGTATTTCCGCGCGCCCGGAGCGCCGCCGTGAGCGCTCCGTCTGCTCGGAAACCTTCGTGGCTGTCAGCGCGCCGTGTTCACTCAGTTGGGCGTGAAACGCGTCGATGCGCGGTCTGTCCAGGTAAACGAAATCATAAAGGGCGGCGTGGTCGTCGCCGGACTCCGCGGGCGATTCTGGATTCGATGACATCGGCTCGTTTCTCCACCGCCTCGTCGTCGGCGACAAGCGTCTCAAAGAATGGGCGAACCCCGGCCGCCAATCTAGCGTTCACGTCCGCAGCAGCATCCAGGAAGCCTAGAATTCCAGCCTTTGGCTTCGTTTCGTCTTTCATCGCCATTTTAACCCTATATGCCCCGAGCGGGGACGATGAGAGTGCTGGTTCGCAATCGGTTTCTCCTACGTCCAGGTGCATGGCGGCTCGTTTCCCAGCCATATCATTCTACGAAGCGCCCGTCCCCGCATCCGTCATATCACGCACTCAGCCGCCGTCGTCTAGATACCCGCAGAGGATGCGTTCGGGAACGCAGGAACGACGACGTTGTAGCCGCCTCCTCTTCGGGCTCCAAGATAAACGCGGTAGCGCAACACGGATGCGGCCATGCGACACATTCCCCTCTTCGTTCGTCCGTTACTGGCGCAAGCTTGGCTTCGCGCCGGACCTGCGCGACGCGCTTGGGGGCTAGCTCGGCTGTAGCACTAATGCAGCACATTATCGCAAATCGACTCCAGATAATTCAAAGCTTAACCTTTGTTAAACCTCGCCTCGGAACATGTCGGCCTTGTGACAACCCAGCTCGCCGCAGGGCCAGCACCGCGAGGTGCAACGGTGCCGTTCCGCGCCGCCGTTGAACGCCAGCCCGGTCGCGACAGTAAGCTTACTCGTCGACGAGCGCAGTATCGTGAAGATTGCTGACCGATAACGAAGAAGCACTCCGCACGGCTTGATGCTGAGATGGTTGCTGACGCTTCTAGCATCGAAGGTCTTCCCGTCAGGGCTGCGGCAAGTTCGATGAAAGCCTGAATTACTTCGGGCGTCCGGCGATCCCGTTATGAAGCACGCGCGCCATGTATGCCGCTCATGATTTTGGATGCAGCACAGGCTGTCGAGAGCAAACCGCCAGGGCAGTAGAGCCGCGCGTCATGGCGACGTAAAGATTCCGAGTGTCGAGGGCATCGGCGTTGAGAATTACGGCGACCTCCGCTTGGAGGCCCTTTAGGAGCAGAGTGCTGCCGACCGCGCGCTTTGGAAGAGGGCGTCCCATGAGGCGGTTTTCTTCACGCATCCGAACTGCTGCATCGTGAAACGTCGTCGCACTGCTGGCGTGGCAGATTTGAAGTGCCTTGATGCAGGTCTTCAAACTGGCGGGGCGGTATGCGCGCACGTCGGCTTTCCTGCGAATTGCAAGCAACACTTCCGACGCGCCGCCGTATGATGGTGCCCGGACGAACGCGAGGGCTGCATTCTCAGCATCAGTGGCGCGTTTTCGCGCGGTGCTGCGTGTCAATACCCGGATGCGTTTAAGTAGCTCTTTTGCACCCGCGTTGATCATTACGCTTTGCCCGAACGTAACAATCTGCTCCAATGCATCGGGCCCGGCGATGTCGAGCTGAAGCGAAAGCGAAACCAAGTCCCTGAGTTCCACAGCCTCAACCGCGACCGCTCCCGGAGTTTGACTCGCAAATCGCGCCTGAGCATTCGGGTTTGCGCTGTCTCCGATGATTAGCACGTGTCCGTTCAAAAGCTGTGGGCGTACTCTCGCGGCGAGCGATTGCCTTCGGTGGTCCTCCTTCCCACCCAACTCGACCCAACGGACAGCGGCAGGGGCGGTCCTAAGATCGATCGCTTGGCCACGCTCGAGCCTCGCGCGCACATCGAGAAGCCAACGCGCGAGGTCTTCAGCGCCCGCGTTGATCCACCGCCATGGCATGGTAAGCTCGCCGGCTATCGGGAAGGTCCGACAGACCTCATCCCACTCTGGCGGTTTGTTTCCGCCAAACGAGAACAGCGCTTGCATTGGGTCGGCCAGCGCGCACACTGGTAGTATGTCGGCGGTATGGGTCACTAAAAGATGTTGCTGCATCGCGCAGTCCTGATATTCGTCGACGATGAGTCGAGCATAACTAGCGACAAGAATGTCGCTAACGTGCCCCGTCTTTACGACTTGCATCGCGGCGGTACGAATTGCTGCGTAGTCGATTTTTTGGTCTACGGGCTTTAGGATGTTCGGATCATGGGCACTGCGCAATGGGAACGTTGCGATTACTTTCATCGCCCAGCCGTCAATTGTGGACAAGCAATACGCCTTTGATGGGGCGCCTGCCAGACCAAGGCGGCCGCGAAGGGCGGCAACTCCGGCGTTCGTGTGGGTTAGCACGAGAATGGGTTTGGCACCTGTATGGCGAGCGACAGCTGCGGCTATGAGGTGCGTCTTGCCGCACCCCGCCGGCGCAGTTACGGTGCCGCGGTTTATCGACAGAAGATCGATATCATTCGCCGGCAATGGCGCACCACTCAAAAATGTGGTCGATGATCGCGCGGAATCCCGCATCACCACTGTGTAGATCGGGGCCGACGATGTCATATGCAACTGCTTCCATCGATATCAGCGTCTTGAACCAGGCAGCCTTCCTGCTTGCCGCGCTCCCGAGAATCGCTCTGCTCTCGGGCGAGATGCCGCCAATCTGGCGTTCCTTTTGGATAGCGGCTAGATCCTTAGCGTTCTGAGACACCGATATGATGTGATCGTTAATCAAGCCTTCGCCGTGTAAAGCCGTGGCGCGGCGGATCAGCTTATCGACGCCATCGTCGGACAGGCTCAGAAACAGTTCGTCCTCGAGAGCGCGCCCGTTGCGCCAGGAAATAACCTTTCCACCTGCGTCCTTGAATGCTCGCTCGTCAGCCTCAGGCGGCCTCTTGTCATCGTCCCGAATGACAGCGACGCGATAGCCGAGCGCACGGAAAGCATGAGCCCGTTTGAGCACTTGGTCGACGCCACCACCGCTTACTAGCGCGACGCCAAGTGCGCTAATTGCCGTATGGTCATCCGCCGTTCGATGATGATCGAGCCCCCGCACAAAACCGACCTCACTGTCACCTTCGCAGACGATAACCGCCGGAGCGAGAAACGCTTCGGGGAAGAGCCGGATCGTGGTTTGGATATCACCGTCGGTCCGCGCACTGCGCGCTTCGTGACTGTCGTCGAGCTGCCGCATTACAAAGAGCTGGTTCGCTGATAGCTCACGAACGGCTACGGGGGAGTGGGTTGCGACGAACGCTTGCAGCGGGGGCTTTTTCTCCTTCGCGCCCAGTGACGCAAGGAGTCGCATAATCCGGTGCGGCTCTAGGCCGTATTCCAATTCATCGACGAGAATGATCGTTGATTTGTCCGCAGCCATGCGCTGGAGCCCGGCAACAAGCAGCCGGGCTGATCCGACGCCGAGGCCGCGTAGCGGCACGCCGCCTTCGTCATGTAGGGCGATCGTCCCAGTGCTGAAGGAAACCGAATGGGCATCCAGCATCGCTCTGGCTTGGTCGCCCACGGGGACACCGAGGCTCTTTGCCGTTTTCGCGACCATTGCCAGCGTTTCGCCGAGCTCCTTTTCAGCCTCGTTGCCGAAGGCCCCACGTGCTTCACGCGCCGCCCTCACAAGCGCGTCCGAGGCATCCGAACGTTTGTCGGACAGCCGATTCAGCACCGACCCGTGCCGCCAGCCAAGGTTGTACTCCGCCATCGTACCGAGACGCGTTGGCGCGAGACGCACGCGGTCGGCCCAAGTCAGCTTTGGCGTCTGATTTTGCGCGCTGGCTCGATCAGAAACCAAGGTCCATGATGGCTCGAGATCGCTAGCGACAGTAAGGTTCAGCGTTAGCACCGTCTCGGCATCTTTTTCCGGCTCATCATCGATCGCACCCGTTGATCGGTCAAAGCCTCGGACGGACATGCCGTATGTTTCCATGCTCTTCAACGCGTCGTCCAGTTCACCGATAGTGAGAGAAATGCTGATCGGCGCGGCCACATCGAGCTTGTGAAAATCGGCATCGCTGAATTGAACGTTCCGACGGGCGCCAAGGCAAACATCGATAGCATCGAGGACTGACGACTTACCGCTGTCTCCGGGACCGATGAGGCAGTTTATCCCCGCCGACGGCAACCAGGAGAACTGCTTGATGCCCCGATAGTTTTGTATTTCAATCTTCCGAATACGTGCCAACTCTTTGCGTCTCCGTGGGCCGGTTTAGGCAGAGGCCGGTGCTCAATGCCGCGATGTACTCACCGTAAGACGATCCTACCTCGAAACGGCTTAGTCGCAGTTATGAGCGAGTTTCCTCGCGCATCTTCGGCCTCGCCGCACATCACGGCCTCATAATTTACGCCGTCATACGTGTAGACTTTCGGTGACGCTCCTCTTCCACGACCGTGACTCGAGGCGGCCACAGAAAGCTGGTAATCAGAGCCCGTTTGTATCCAATCGGTTTCCAAAAAGTCTCGTACGAAAGGAGTGGCGGTTAAATATTGCATTATCGCGCCGATGATCGCCGCACCTGAAGCGATATACGTTAACACGGGAATTGACACGAGTTGGCCGATTGGCGCTAGTAGTATGGCGGCGGCCGTGAAGCTAAGTGCCAATTGCGACGGCCGGCTACCATCAGAGAGGCTACCCAAATTCCTTGCCCTTCTCTACTCCGGATTGTGGCTCGGGGAAAACAGCGTCGGGACCGGTTCCTGAATAGGCCGAGCGTCGCCGAGATGGTTGCTGATTGCTTCGAGGATCGAGCGTTCTTCGGTAGCGGTGGGGGCGAGTTCGATGATCGCCTGGATCACTTCGCGCGCGCGGCGATCCGAGTTGAAGCCGCGGGCCGCGCGGTATGAGTCGACTTTTGCGAGATCGCCGGTTTTCCAGAGGCGCATGAGGCGGTGGATTTGGTCAACGAGGGGGGCGGGGCGCCCGAGCGCGTCTTCGCCGAGCGACGGACGTAGGCGTTCGTTCCACGGTTTAAGTTGCACGACGTTCTTGTCCGTCTTCGTGGCAGCCGGTTCGAGTTCGCCTTGCGCATCAACGTCCGCGCCAGCCGCGTCCACGTCGTCGTCGGCGCTTATGGCGCCATTCGATGCCGCTTTTGAACGCCGGCTCGGCCGAGACAGTAAATCGTACTCGTCTACAAGGGCGGTGTCCCGAAGATTGCACGAGACGGCGTAGAGAATCGACGCGCCGACGGGGACCGGTTCCATGCGGAAGTCGTTGCGGTGGAGCAGGTAGTAAGTCGTCACGCCGTCGATGTCCGACTCGGTATCCTCCGAGCGCTGAAGGACCCGCGCCGCCGCGAAGCCGACGACCTCGCGCCGAACGTCGGCGAGGAACTCCGAGACGCTCATCGGTTCGTCTGGACTCTCGACCTTGCGCACGCGCGGATACTTGCTAAACGCTTCGAGCGCCGGTCCAATCGCTGACCACACGAAATCGGGCCCGCGAATTCCGGCGTCCCAGAACTCGCGCAGCTTCACAGCAATGTTTGTCCGCATGTCCTCTTTGACGGGTTCGTCCCATCCCGGCTTAGCATCCGCTGGACGTTTCTTGCAGACTATCCAAATTGAAGATGCGAGGGCTGCGGACGTCATCGCTCGCGTGCGGTTCGCCATCTCCGTCGCGATGGGCCAGCTTGCGTCGACCACGAATCCCGCTCGGATAATCGCGCTGACCAGCGTTTCCCAAGCGTCCGGGTCTTTGTGCGCAAAGACGACGGCCATGCGCCCATCATTTGACAACGCGTCGTGCGCTGCCCCGAAGGCCCGAAACATGCCGTCCTCGTAGGCCTGTTTCGATTTTTTTCCGTCTCGGCCGAAGCGACTCGAATCATCGATCAACTCGCCGTCGTTCGTTTCATGATTCCATTTGGGCGCGAGTGGCGGCCCAAAAGCCGCCTCCAGTTCTGCCGTCAGGCCGTGTAGCGCTCTTCGAAGCCAGACGTAGAAGAAGTCCATTAGATCGGAATATGGGATCGCGTCGTAGTAAGGCGGATCCGTTATAACAAGATCAAATGGGGCCGAAGTGAGGGAAGCAGTAGCGGCCGATTGATTCTCAATTGTGGCGGCGGTGGGCCAGTCAACGCCGCGATAAGTATCGAGCGCGGTGAGGATTCTTTCAAAGCATAGCAGATAGCTACCGGCGCTTTGACCAATAGGGTTTCCTTCCGCGAAGTCCCAGCTGAGCGACAATGCAAAGCGCGCGAACGAGTGATTTATCGTCTCCGCGTCAACCTTAAATTGGACGCCACAATTTGCAAAGTCCAGTAGACGGTCTATAGCGGCGGCCAAGTAAATCGATACGCCGACGACCCATTCATCGGAATATCCTTGCCCGCGCATTTCATCACGCGCGTTGCGGGAATGCTTGACAAGGGTTCCCAAAGCAAGTAATTGCCGCGAGTTAAATAGATCGGACCACGTGCGCATACCATATTGAACGACAGAGAATGCGGAGCCGCCCGATTTACGGCTGGCACCCGCAGGCACTGGTTCGTCTGGCAAGCCGAATGGAATCTCCCCGAACGCGCCCTTAAGTTGCAATGCCGCATCATCTACCAGCATCCGCTCTTTGTCGGCCGGAATCCGGTATTCTTTGCCGTTGGAGCCATCGACGACGACTGCCGTCATCACCGCTCCCATCCGGCCTCCGACTCCTTCGATGCCTAGCAGGTTGCGGAAAAAGTCGCGGTTGCGGGCTCGGTTTTTCGGGCGTCTTGAGCTATCATAAAGGCAAGTCTCCTCGATTCTTTTTGGGGTAGC
>JAABUX010005827.1_pt1 | contig 14973 bp, 11 predicted proteins | sample 5561851 | NCBI WGS metagenome assembly JAABUX01 (sample SAMN10711883, study PRJNA513361) | rock metagenome | isolation source: Antarctica rocks | place: Antarctica: Victoria Land, Richard Nunatak red sandstone | collected 2016-01-03 | reverse complement strand
AACAGGTTGGTGGTGACGATCACGTCGAACTGCCACGGGTTCAGCACGAGCTGCATCGCGCAGGCGTCCACGATGCGCTCATCCATCTGCACGCGGTCCTCGTAGCGCGGAGCGATCTCGCGCGCGGCGTCAAGGAAGATGCCGGTCAGCGCCTTCAGGACGTTGGCCTTGTGCACCACCGTCACCTTCTTGCGGCCGTTGGCCACCGCGTATTCGAAGGCGTACTCCAGGATGCGGCGGCAGCCGGCCTTGGTGTTGACGCCGGATGAAATGGCGACCGCATGCGGATCGTCGCCGACAGGGATGTAGTGCTCGAAACCGACGTAGAAGCCTTCCAGGTTCTCGCGGATGAGCACCAGGTCGATGTTGTCGAAGCGTCCGCCGGGCACCATCGTCAAGGTCGGGCGCACGTTGGCGTAGAGGTGGAATTCCTCGCGCATGCGGACGTTGACGGAGCGGAAGCCACCCGCGACCGGCGTCGTCAGCGGTCCTTTCAGCGCCAAGCGGGTGCGGCGCAGGCTGTCCAGCGTGGCGCTCGGCAGCGGGTCGCCCGACGCCGCGATGCCTGCGATGCCGCCCTCCTGCCGATCCCAGTCGAACGGGTCGCCAAGGGCGGCGAGGACTGCCAGCACGGCGTCCACGATCTCGGGGCCGATGCCGTCGCCGGGGATGAGGGTGGCTGGAATGAGGATGGTGTCCACGGCGTGTCCGTTCGGCGTTGTGCGATGCGACAAGGGCGAAGCCGGGCGTTCCGTGTCAAGCGCGAACTCGCCACCTCGCGTGTGCTTGCCGGGCCGTTGTCCCCGTGTTGAGTTGCCGACATCAAACCGGGGCAAACGAAGCATGACTAATATCCACACCGTGATCGCCATGGCTATGGCGTTTGGATCGGCAAGCGTACCGGCGGCTTTCGCCCAGCCACTACCGCCCCGGGACGTTCCAGCCCGCAACGTTCCCGTGCCGCTGACCGTCAGCCCGCAGATGCAGAAGATCATCGCGGCTCCGCTGCGGCAGAACTGGGACGTGCTGCCGAAAACCGGCGAGGAGTGGCGAGCGACCGCAAACGCTGGCGCTGCCGTCGCGATCGCGGCCCTGCCCGGAATTCGCGAGCGCCTGCACGTCAAGGTCGAGCCTGCCACCTTCGACGGCGTGAAGGCCTATATCGTGACGCCGGACGAGATTCCGCCGGAAAACCGCAACCGTTTGCTGGTGCACGTCCATGGCGGCTGCTACCTGCTCAGCCCTGGCGAGGCCGCGACCACAGAGGCGGTGTTCATGGCCGGTTTCGGGCACTTCAAGGTAATCTCCGTCGATTACCGGATGCCGCCGGACGCCTACTTCCCGGCCGCGCTGGACGACGCCATGACGGTGTGGAAGGCGGCGGTGAAGATGGCCGACCCACGCAACATGGCGATCTTCGGCACGTCCGCAGGCGGAGCGCTGACACTCGAAATGGTGCTGCGGGTCAAGCAGGAGGGCTTGCCGCTGCCGGCCGCGATCGCGCCGGGCACGCCGATGTCGGACGTGACCAAGGTGGGCGACAGCTTCAACGCGAACGCGATGCTGGACAACGTCCTGGTGTCGCCGGACGGGTTCTGCGACGCCGCGGCCCAATTCTATGCGCACGGCCATGACTTGGCCGACCCGCTGCTCTCGCCGGTGTACGGCGACTACGCCGGGTTTCCGCCCGCCATCCTGACGACCGGCACGCGCGACCTGCTGCTGAGCAACACCGTGCGGGTGCATCGCAAGCTGCGCCAAGCGGGGGTGGAAGCGGCATTGCAGGTGTACGAGGGCCAGTCGCACGCCGAATACGCCCGGGACGACACCGCGCCTGAGACGCGCGAAGCGTTCGGCGAGATCGCGCGCTTCTTCGACGCGCATCTCGGGAGATAGCGCCCCTGTCGCCTATCCAGTCCTCTTCCGCCGGGGGGAGAGGACGTTGAACGGATCGTGCCACCCACTGCCCTGGGTGCTCCGCGCGCCGGGCGTGCCGTATTTCATGACGGAGGACGGCGCATCCTGGACGCCGATCGGGCAGAACGATGCGGTGAACTGGCCGGAGTTGAACGGCCTCTGGCGTCGCCGCGACCTGCCCGGCGTCGAGCGGCACCTGCGATGGCTTGCGGCCCACGGCGTCACCGTCCTGCGGCTCATGCTTGAATACGCGCAGGACGACCGGCGCTACATCGAAAAACCGGTGGGGCGCTGGAACCCGCCGATGGTGCAGGTCTGGGACGACCTGTTCGCGTTGTGCGAGGCCGCCGGGCTGCGCATCCTGCTCACCCCGATCGACAGCTTCTTCACCTGGAACCGCTGGAATGCGCATCCGTGGAATACGGCGAACGGCGGCCCTTGCCCGAGCCGGCGCAAGCTGCTCACCCACCCCGGCGCGCGCGCGGCGATGAAGGCACGGCTGGCCTTTGCGACCGAGCGCTGGGGCGGCAGCGGCGTCCTGTTCGCGTGGGACCTGTACAACGAGATGCACCCGGCGCAGGGCGAGGGCAACGCGCCCGCGTGCTTCCGCGACTACATCGACGACATCGGCCCCTGGTTGCGCGCGCTCGAGACGCGGCTGCATGGGCGCCCTCATCTGCAATGCGTGAGCGTGTTCGGGCCGGAGCTGATCTGGAAGCCCTGGATCGCCGAGCCGATCTTCCGCAACCGCAACATCGATTTCACCAACTCGCATTTCTACGAGGAGGGCACGATCGACGATCCACGGGACACGGTGGCCCCGGCGGTCGCGGTCGGAAAGCTGGTCGTGGACGCGCTGGGTGAGATCGACGACGGGCGGCCGTTCTTCGACTCCGAACATGGGCCGATCCATAGCTTCAAGGATCACCGCAGGACGCTCCCGGAGCCGTTCGACGACGAGTACTTCCGGCATATTCAATGGGCGCATCTGGCGTCGGGCGGGGCAGGCGGCGGCATGCGCTGGCCGAACCGACACCCGCACGTGCTGACACCGGGCATGCGGCAGGCGCAGTTGGCGCTGGCGCGGTTCCTGCCCCTGGTGGACTGGCTGCAGTTCCGGCGCCGGCCGCTCGGGGCGGATTTGCACGTGGCGTCCGGCATTGCCGCGTTCGGCTGCGGCGATGCGGCGCAGGCGCTCGTGTGGCTGCTGCGTCGGGAACCGATCCTGCCGGATGGCTGCATCGCCCAACACGAAGCACCGGCTCGCGTGCAGGTGCCGGGTCTTGCGGACGGGGCGTACGAGGCCGTGCTGTGGGACACGCGGACGGGAACGGAGCGCGGTCGTTTGACGGCACGGCCTGAGATGGGGCGGCTGACGCTCGATCTTCCGGCATTCGCCGGTGACGTCGCGATCATCATACAATCGTGTGAGCGACACAACAATTAAACGCTTTTGTTAATGCTTCTCCGGACGCATACAGGCATTTCCATGGTCTGCGCGCGAAGCGTTGCGTACGCGAAGTGGCGGACACAGCAGGATTTGGAGCGGCGCGGCAGAAATGATCGACCCATTGATTCGGAAGTTGGACCAGCTTGGCTCACTGTCCGACGCAGAAAAACAGGCGCTGACAAGTTCTCCGCTTAATGTTCGCCCTATCGGAGGCGATCTGGATCTCATACGTGCCGGTGACCATCCCTCGGATTGCCAGCTGATCTTAGAAGGTTTTGTTTACCGTTATAAAACGATCGAGGACGGAAGGCGGCAGATCGTGTCGTTCCACATTCCTGGCGACATCGTGGACTTGAACAGCTTGCTGCTTGGGCAGATGGACCATAACGTCGCCACACTCACACAGGTGAAGGTGGCCGCCATCCCGCACGCCATCTTGCTGGAATGGATGAGAAACCATCCTCACTTCGCTCGCCTGCTGTGGCGCGATACGCTCATCGACGCGTCCATCTTCCGCGAATGGGTGCTCAATGTCGGCCGGCGCTCGGCGACCGAGCGCATCGCCCATCTTTTGTGCGAGGTGGTGACCCGGTTGCGCGCGGTCGGTCTCGAGTGCGACCTGCCGATCACGCAAGCCAAGTTGGCCGACGCAACCGGGCTTTCGGCGGTGCACGTCAACCGAACCGTGCAGGAGTTGCAAGGTGACGGGTTAATCGAGCTGAGTGGGAAAATGGTGGCGATGTTGGATTGGGAAAGGCTGAAGCGGACGGCCGGCTTCGACCCGGGATACCTGCATCAGCTCGCTGCGGCCGCGTAAAGTCTGTGCGCCGGACCCTGAAACACGTTGCAGCGACGAGTTTGCTTTTGCAGCCCATTAACGTTCATACCAGCAGCAGGGACGAGGATGGCCGGCTGGTATTCGTCGAGGGGCGGCTGGTGGCTGTACCTGGTACGGCTGGAGGACCGGGCGCATGAGGGGCTGGTCGGCGCATGGTTCCTGGAAGCAGGGTTCGGGCCGTGCGCCGCCACGACCCCCCCCCCCGGTGTTCCAAAACCTCGACGCGGCGCAGGATTGGGTCAGAATCCAGCTTGAAACGTAGGTGACGGTCCCCGTCACCGTCCCGCGATAGGCTCCAACTGCTTCGCGGGTGCCTCGGCAACTCCCATATCCTGGCTTTTGCCGATCGACAGCGACGCATCGAGGCAGAGGATGTCTTCGAACTCGTTGACGCTGTCGACCTCGGTTCCCATCGAGATGTTGGTGACGCGCTCCAGGATGAATTCGAGCACGACCGGCACCTGGTGTTCGGCCATCAGCGCCTCCGCCCGGGCGAACGCATCCTTGAACTCGTTCGGGCTTTTCACCCGGATCGCCTTGCAGCCCAGGCCTTCCGCGACCGCGACGTGGTCCACGCCGTAGCCCGGCACCCCATCACCGTCCGATGCCACGTTGATGTTGTCGAACGCCAGGCTCACCTCGAAGTCCATCTGGAAGCCGCGCTGCGCCTGCCGGATGAGGCCGAGGTAGGAGTTGTTCACCACCACGTGCAGGTACGGCAGCTTGTGCTGCGCGCCGACCGCCAGCTCCTCCAGCATGAACTGGAAGTCGTAGTCGCCGGACAGCGCCACGATCTTCTTATGCGGGTCTGCGGCCCGAACCCCCAGCGCTGCCGGCAAGGTCCAGCCGAGCGGACCGGCCTGGCCGCAGTTGATCCAGTTGCGCGGGCTGTACACCTTCAGGAACTGCGCCCCGGCGATCTGAGACAAGCCGATCGTGGTGACGTAACAGGTGTCGCGGTCGAACACCTGGTTCATCTCCTCATACACCCGCTGCGGCTTCAGCGGCACGGAGTCGAAATGGCTCTTGCGCAGCATATTCTGCTTGCGGTGCTCGCACGCCGCACTCCAGTCCGAGCGGTCCCGCAGCGTCCCGGCCGCCTGCAGCTCGCGGGCGACCTCGATGAACATCGCCAGCGCCGCGCGCGCGTCCGAGACGATGCCGAAATCGGGGCCGAACACCCGCCCGATCTGCGTCGGCTCGATGTCGACGTGCACGAATTGGCGGCCTTTGGTGTACACCTCGACCGACCCGGTATGACGGTTGGCCCAGCGATTGCCGATGCCGAACACGAAATCCGAGTCCAGGAACGTCGCGTTGCCGTAGCGGTGGCTGGTCTGCAGCCCGACCATCCCGGCCATCAGGCGGTGGTCGTCCGGGATCGTGCCCCAGCCCATCAAGGTCGGGATCACCGGCACCCCCGTCAGCTCGGCAAACTCCACCAGCAGGTCGCTGGCGTCGGCGTTGATGATGCCGCCGCCCGCCACGATCAGCGGCCGGGCGGACGCGTTCAGCATAGCCAGCGCCCGTTCCGCCTGGCGGCGCGAGGCGGCCGGCCTATGAACCGGCAGTCTCTCGTAGGTGTCGATATCGAACTCGATCTCGGCCATCTGCACGTCGATCGGCATGTCGATCAGCACCGGGCCAGGGCGGCCGGAGCGCATCACGTGGAAAGCCTGTTGGACGACCATCGGCAGCAGCGCCGGCTCGCGCACGCAGACCGCCCACTTCGTCACCGGCTTGGCGATGGTCTCGATGTCGACGGCCTGGAAATCCTCCTTGTACAGCTTGGCCCGCGGCGCCTGCCCGGTGATGCACAGGATCGGGATCGAGTCGGCCAAGGCGGTGTACAGCCCGGTGATCATGTCGGTGCCGGCCGGACCCGACGTGCCGATGCACACGCCGATGTTGCCGGCCTTGGCGCGGGAGTAGCCGTCGGCCATGTGCGACGCGCCCTCGACGTGGCGCGCCAGGATGTGGCGGATGGAGCCGCGCTTGCGAAGGGCGGCGTAAAGCGGGTTGATCGCGGCGCCGGGCACGCCGAACGCCACCGTGATGCCTTCCCGCTCCAGCACCAGCACTGCCGCCTCGATCGCTTTCATCTTGGCCATCGGTGATTCCCCAAATTTGTTGTCGTTGACGCCACTATGACAGGCCAAACGCCTTTGTGGCAGTAATCCCGAATGGCGGAAGCAAGACGGATTTGACAAGTTTCATCAGCGGGTTAGGCGTTCCTGAAATGAAAGCAGCCATTGGACGGCCTGGCGGCGACCAGGTGCAATCGCTGGTTCGCGCGCTCGCCTTGCTCAACCGTGTCTCGGAGGCGCCCGACGAGGGCATCACCCTGACCGAGCTGGCCCAGCAGGTCGGCCTGCCGCCCTCGACCGCGCACCGGTTGCTGACCACGTTGGAGCAGGAGCGTTACGTCCGGTTCGACCCTGGGGGGCGGTTGTGGGCGGTCGGCGTGCAGGCGTTCGTCACCGGGTGCGCCTTCACTAAAACGCGCAACCTGGTCGGCCTCGCCCGGCCGCACATGCGCCATCTCATGGAGGAAAGCGGCGAGACCGTGAACCTCGCCGTCGAGGATGAGGGACAAGCGGTGTACCTGGCACAGGTGGAGTGCCGGCAGATGATGCGCGCTTTCGCCCGGCCCGGCTCCCGCGTGCCGCTGCACTGCTCGGGGGTCGGCAAGGCCATCCTGTCCGGTATTTCGGGCAAGTCGCTGGCGAAGATTCTGCATCGGCACGGAATGCCGCGATTGACGGTGAAGACGATCATTACGCCGGCGTCGCTTAGGGCCGACCTCGACCGGGTGCGGGTGGCTGGCTATGCGGTCGATGACGAGGAGCACGCGGTCGGATTGCGGTGCATCGCGGCGCCGGTGTTCGACGAGACCGGCGACGTGGTCGCGGCCGTGTCGGCGACAGGCCCGATGGCGCGTTTGGTCGACGGGCGGATGGCGCAACTCGGGGCGCTGGTCCTGGAGGCGTCGCGCGGCATCTCCGCCGACATGGGCGCACGATCCTCAATCGCGTGACGCGACGCCCCAATCGGCAAGGACCGCTTGCAGGCCGTCCGCCCGGGGCGGCACGACGTCCGGGCGCGAGCGGCTGAAGCGCGGCGCCGGGGCCGGCTGCACGGTGCCGTCGACGTTGACGAACGTTGCGCGCGCGACGTTGTGCGGATGCGCCGGCGCCTCGCCGAAGCTGAGCACACCGGTGACGCAGCAATCCGTGCCTTCCAGCAACGCCACCCACTCGTCGCGGGTTTTGCCGTTGAAGATGCTGCGCATCTGGGCGCGCAGCTCAGGCCACAGCGCCTGGTCGTGCTGGCCGGCAACGAAGTGGTGGCCCAGGCCGATGCGCGCTGCCAACTCGGCGAAGAACTTGGCTTCCAGGGCGGCCACGGCGACCGTGCGCCCATCTTTCGTTTGGTAGGTGTCGTAGAACGGCGCCCCCCCGTCCAGCAGGTTGCTGCCGCGCGTGTCCGACCACAGCCCCGCCGCGCGCAGTCCGAAAAACATCGCGCTGAGCGCCGCGACGCCGTCCACCATCGCCGCGTCCACCACCTGGCCGGCGCCGGACCACTCCCGTTCCAGCAGCGCGCACACCATGCCGAACGCGAGGAACATCGCGCCGCCACCGTAATCCGCGACCAGGTTGAGCGGCGGCGGCGGTGGCGACCCAGGGCGGCCCATCGCCTGCAACGCCCCGGTCAGCGAAAGGTAGTTCAGGTCGTGCCCGGCCGCCTGCGCGAGCGGTCCGGCCTGGCCGAATCCGGTGATGCGGCCGTATACCAGCCGCGGATTGCGGGCGAGGCAAACATCCGGCCCGAGGCCGAGGCGTTCCATCACGCCGGGCCGGAAACCTTCGATCAGCCCGTCTGCCCGCTCGACCAGGCGCAGCAAGGTTGCGACCTGTGCCGGATCCTTGAGGTCGAGCGCCACCGAGCGCCGCCCGCGTGAAACGACATCGTGCTGCGGTTTCAGCGATAGGAGTCCGTCGCCGGCCCCTGGACGGTCGATGCGGACCAATTCCGCGCCCATGTCGCCGAGCATCATGGCGGCGTGCGGCCCCGGTCCGATGCCGGCGAGCTCCAGCACCCGCAGCCCGTTCAGCGGCCCCATGGCGTTCCATGACGGTAGTGGTCCTTCAGCACGCGACGCAGCAGCTTGCCGGTTTCCGACCGCGGCAGCGCGTCCACGATGTCGACGCTGCGGGGACATTTCAGGTGCGCGAGGCGCGTCCGGCAGAACGCGATCAGCTCCGCCGGGGTCGCCGTGGCGTCCTCGCGCAACTGCACCACCGCCTTCACTTGCTCGCCGTAGTCCGGGTCGGGAATGCCGATCACCGCCGCTTCCGCGACGTCCGGGTGCTCGCCCAGGGTGTTCTCGACCTCCTGCGGGTAGATGTTGACCCCGCCGGAGATGATCAGGTCGACCCGGCGGTCGCTCAAATACAAGTATCCGTCCGGGTCCAGCCAACCGAGGTCGCCGTAGGTCGCCCAACCGTTGCGGTCATACGCGGCGTCGGTCTTCTCCGGCGCGTTGAGGTAGTCGAAGCGGGGCGTGCCGGAGAAGCGGATGGCGCCGATCGTGCCCGGTGGCAGCTCGGCGCCGTCCTCGCCAGTGATGTGGATGACGCCGAAATCGGCGCGGCCGACCGAGCCACGGTGCAGCAGCCAATCCGCGCTCTCGATGCCGGTGCAGCCGATCGTCTCGGACCCGGCGTAGTACTCGTACAGGATCGGGCCCCACCACGCGATCATCGCTTCCTTCGCGCGGATCGGGCACGGGGCGGCGGCGTGGATGACCCGGCGCAGGCTGCTGCAATCGCAGTCGCGCTTCACCTCCTCGGGCAGCGCGAGCAGGCGGATGAACATGGTGGGCACGAATTGCGCGTGGGTGACGCGGAAGCGCTCGACAAGGTCCAGCACCTGCGCCGGGTCGAACCTGCGGGTGACGACGCAGGTGCCGCCGCGCTCGATCGCATGCAGGGTGAAGCGGTGCGGTGCGGCGTGGTACAGCGGCGCCGGAGAGAGATAAACGGTGTCCTGGTCGCAGCCGAATGCGGCCAGCGCGCCGAACACCGGGCGTGGCTGGTCGCGCTCGTTGGCGGTAAGAAGCGCGCGGTAGACGCCCTTCGGCATCCCCGTGGTTCCGGATGAGTAGAGCAGGTCGCGGCCGACCGGGCGGGGCGGCAGCGTGTCCGGAAGCTCGCCGGCCAGCTCTGCCTCATACTCGTCCAGGACATAGGTGCGGATCGGAGCCGTGCCCTGACGCTGCAACTCCGCGTTGGCCGAGGCCGCCGCGTCCGCCTGCGCCGAGCTGACGACCAGGATTTGCGCCCCGCTGTCCCGCAGCACGTAGGCCAGTTCGGCCGGCTTTAGCTGATAGTTGAGCGGCACCCAATACAGCCCGGCGCGCTGGCCGGCGAAGGCGAGCTCGAACACCGCCGGATGGTTCTCCATCAGCTGCGCGAACGCGGCGCCGGGCGGCAGGCCGAGGCCGACCAGCCACCGCGCCGCACGGTCGGCGCGCGCGTGCAACGCGGCGTAGCTGACGGTGACGCCGGTGTCCGGGAAGTGGCAGGCGGGCTTGTCCGGAGTCAGGCGTGCCCATTCGGCAAGGCGAGGCATCGGCGTGCCCTCCCTGTGCGGCCAATGTTTCGGGCAGCATAGGAGAGTGCCGAGCAGGCGCAAGAATGTCCTGGACAGCTTGGCCCACCCCTCGGAACATGCCGCGGAGCGAACCTGGAGGACCCTCATGCAACGGCAGGCTGTCATCGTGGACGCGATCCGCACGCCGGTCGGGCGCGGCCGGTCGGGGGGCGCACTCGCGGAGGTGCATCCGAACGACCTGTTGGCCGTCGTGCTCTCGGCCCTCCTGTCGCGCAACGGCGTCGATCCGGCGGAGGTCGACGACGTCATCATCGGTTGTGTCAGTCAAGTCGGCGAGCAATCGGCCGGGGTCGGGCGCATGGCGTGGCTGGCGTGCGGTTTTCCGGAGCACGTGCCGTCCACCACGATCGACCGGAAATGCGGTTCCAGCCAACAGGCGGTGCACTTCGCCGCCCAGGGCGTCATGGCCGGCGCCTACGACATCGTCATCGCGGGTGGCGTGGAGTCGATGAGCCGCGTGCCCATGGGCAGCTCGCGCGGCGACGCCGACCCGTTCGGTGCGGGGGTGCGGGACCGCTACGCGCCGGGCCTGGTCGGCCAGGGCGTGTCGGCCGAACTGGTCGCCGCGCGCTGGGGCCTGACCCGGGCGGCGATGGACCGCTACGCCGCGGAATCGCACCGGCGCGCCGCGTTGGGCAGCTTCGCGGCGGAGATCGTGCCGGTGCAGGCCGGCAACGCGCTGGTCGAGGCGGACGAGACGATCCGCCCGGCGACCACGGCGGAGAAGCTGGCCGAGTTGAAGCCTGCCTTCGAGAGCGCGGCGTATTGCGCGCGCTTCCCGGAAATATCCTGGTCGGTGACGGCCGGCAACGCGTCGCAGATTTCCGACGGCGCTGCTGCCCTTTTGATCATGGGCGAGGACACTGCGGCCCGGCTGGGTTGCCGGCCCCGCGCCCGCTTCGCCGGTTTCGACGTGGTCGGGGACGATCCGCTACTGATGCTGACCGCGCCGATCCCGGCGACCCGGCGCGTGCTCGCGAAGGCCGGCATGGCCAGCGATGACATCGATCATTTCGAAGTCAACGAAGCTTTCAGCTGCGTGCCGCTCGCCTGGCAAAAGGAATTCCGGGTCGATGACGCACGCCTCAACCCGTGCGGTGGGGCGGTGGCGCTCGGCCATCCGCTCGGCGCGTCGGGGGCGCGGCTGATGACGACGATGCTGAACGCGCTGGAGCGGTCGGGCGGTCGCTACGGCCTGCAGACCATGTGCGAGGCGGGCGGCATGGCCAACGCCACCATCATCGAACGGTTGTGAGATCGGCATGAACATCGACGGCATCGGCGCGCTCGTGACCGGCGGCGCGTCCGGCCTGGGCCTGGCAAGCGCGCGCGAACTGGCCCGGCTCGGCGCCCGCGTCGTGATCTGCGACCTGCCCCATTCGCCCGGCGAGCAGGCGGCGGCGGAACTCGGCGCGCGCTTCGTCGCAGCCGACGTGACCGACACCGCGCAGATGCAGGCGGCCATCGCAGCCGCGGGGGAACTCGGGCCTTTGCGGGCCTGCGTGCATTGCGCCGGACGGGGCGCCACGGTGCGCGTCCTGGACCGGGACGGCGCGCCAGGATCGCTGGAGGAGTATGAAGCGATCATCCGCCTCAACCTGACGGGCAGCTTCAACGTGCTGCGCCTCGCTGCGGCGGCGATGGCGCGCAACGAGCCGGTGGACGGCGAGCGCGGCGCGGTCGTGATGACGGCGTCGATTGCCGGGTACGAGGGGCAGATCGGCCAGAGCCCCTATGCGTCGTCGAAGGCGGGGGTAATCGGGCTGACCCTGGTCGCGGCGCGGGACCTCGCCACGCGGCTGATCCGGGTGTGCACGATCGCGCCGGGCATCTTCGACACGCCGCTGCTCGCCCGCTTGCCGGAACCGGTGCGCGCCTCGCTCGGCGCCGCCGTGCCGAACCCGGCGCGCCTCGGCCTGCCGCAAGAATTCGCCAAGCTCGCGGTGCAGATACTCGAAAATGCGTACCTGAACGGTGAAACCATCCGCCTCGACGGCGCGCTACGGATGGCCCCGCGCTGAACCATGGGGTGGCACTGGCCCTTGGCAGTTGCCAGGGCACTTGCTTCCATACGTAGAGAACATGATGAACAAACGTGACGGACAAAGTTCGAGCAAGGTTCCGGAAGTCACGCTCGGCTTCTGGGTCATCAAGATTGCCGCAACCACGCTGGGCGAGACTGGGGGCGATGCGGTGACGATGACGCTGGGCCTTGGCTACCTGATCGGCAGCGTGATCTTCGCTACGATCTTCATGGTGGCCGTCGCCGCCCAGGTCGCCGCAAAACGGTTCCACCCATTCCTGTATTGGGCCGTTATCATTGCGACCACAACGGCCGGAACGACGCTGGCTGATTTCTTCGACCGCTCCCTGGGGATCGGCTATGTCGGCGGGTCGTCGATCCTATTCGCCCTTCTGATCGCGACGCTCAGCCTTTGGCACTGGTCGCTGGGTTCGGTCTCGGTCGCGACCGTCACCTCGCCCAAGGCCGAACTGTTTTATTGGGCGACGATCATGTTCTCCCAAACCCTCGGGACGGCGCTTGGCGACTTCTTGGCCAACACGACCGGACTTGGCTATGAGGGCGGGGCACTGGTTTTTGCCGCCATCCTTGCAGTCGTAGCAGGAGCGTACTTCTACACGGGCGTGTCGCGCACCCTGCTGTTCTGGGCCGCGTTCATCCTGACTCGGCCTCTTGGCGCCACGGTAGGCGATCTGCTCGACAAGCCGGTTGCCGATGGCGGGTTCGCGGTGAGCCGCCTTGTTGCTTCGGCGATGATCGCAACCATCATCATTGCTTGCATCGTGTTCATCCCGCAAAAGGCAGGCAGCCATCCCGGCGAAGAAAAGCAGGTTTGACCGAATGCTGAAAGCAACGGGGCTGGTCAACCGTATCTGGCCATGTATGTTGCTGCGATGCAGTTAAAACTTGCATTCAAGAAATGATAGGGTGTTAATGCCTTGGTAGCCATGGCTTGGCCGGGCTGCATTTTGGACGTTTCCTCCCTTGACTTGGCGGCGCTTCGGCGCCGCCATTTTTTCCAAACGAAAGCAGTCACAAGCCAGTCCGTTTCATTCCTCGGTCGGTGGCTCTGATGTGGTGGCAGGCTCAAGTCTTCCTTTATTCCTAAATGGCCCCGAGTATTTCGTTGAAGGTCGGTTGCGCTGCCAGCATGTGCGCGAACTGTCCGATCCATGGCTGTAGCCGCGGGTCCGGCATGGTGGGATGAGTTCGTAAAGCATGTTGCCTCGGCGCAACGGCGAGTGGATGCGCCGCTTGGTGGCGTTGGATTTGAGGCGCCGGTCATCGCCGAGCGCTTCGCCGGTGGTGCCGAGCCCGGCTGACGCGAGCGGAACCTTCGCCAGTTCCGCCTCTGCCGAAGCCCAGGTCCTGGGTGTCACGGAATGCGCCCTTGATGCCCCAGCGCTTGGCATACAGGTTGACCAAAGCGCGGGCGGGCTCCTCGGCGCTGCCGGCAGCCAGGCGCCACGCCTCCTTCAACTTCTCGGTCAGCACCCGGTAGAGCTTGTGATCGGCGAAGCCGCGGTCGGCCACGATGCGCCGCGGGGACCTCGGCTAGGCGCACCAGGGCCTGATACTCGTAATCGTGGCCCCGGTCCTTCAGCATGGACGTGTCGGGCGTCAGCCACACCAGCGCCGCCGCCCGTCCATGGCGGCACGGCAGCGACAGCATGATGGTCGTTTGGTCATTTTATGTAAGTACCTTATCTGGAAACGAAATAAGATGTGCTGTTAACAAGTTTTTAACAAACCTATTTTAAAATAAGTTTTAGGGCTATTTCTAATAGGAGGGTTCCTTGACTGACCCACAAGAAACCGCAGTGCTGAAAAGCGAAACCGATCGACGCCGCCCGAATCGTTGCGACGCTCCGAGTCCTGGTTTGATCCCGCTCATGCGTCATATTGAAAAACTCGATGACGTATCGATCGAATCAACAGCAAATTCCAACGATGAGGTCGGAGCAGTAAAAAGAATCGTAACTGCAATGTTACTAGTAATCCCATTTTGGATTACGTTTATTTATTTGTTGTGGTAGAATAGTATATCTAACATTATTGATTGACACACGTCGATTTTCTCTACTTTATCATTGTGATGCAAGTTGCTGAGACCCCGTGTTAGAAGCTACGAAGCGGTCGATCGCTTGCGATTTGGATGGGCGACGCGATGGACCATGGGGCGGATCATGGCGAGGGTGACCACGGCTTCGGAAACTTCGGGCAGGTGCTCGTAATCCTTGGACAAGCGCCGCCAGCGACCGAGCCAGCCGAAAGTTCGTTCGACGATCCAACGGCGAGGCACCACGACAAAGCCCTTGGTGCCTGGGATGCGGCCGACGATGACCAGTGTGATGCCGAGCAGGAAGCAAGCAGCGCGGCCACGCGGTTGTAGGTGCTGTCAGCGAACACGGTCCGGAGCCAGCGGTAGAGCGGCTTGATGCGCCGGAGCAGGTCGCCTGCGCCGTCGGCGTCCTGGATGGAGGCGACATGCACGAGCACACCAAGCAGCAATCCTTGCGTGTCTACCGCGATGTGGCGCTTACGGCCATTCACCCTCTTAGCAGCGTCGTCGCCGCGCGGGCCGCCGCTTTCCGTGGTCTTTACGCTCTGGGTGTCGATGATCGCGGCCATCGGCTAGGTTCGCGCCCTGCGCCCTCGCGCAGCATAACCACGAGATGATGGCGCATGCTCTCCCACGTGCCCGTGCTCGGGAAGGCCCGCATGTAGCCATACACGGTGGGCCAGGGCGGAAACTTGGGAGGCGGCGGCAGGTGCCGCCACTGGCAGCCGGTGCGCACGAGATAGAACAGCCCGTCCAGCAAGCGTCGCAGATCAGTCGTGCGCAGGCGGCCTCCGGACTTGGCGGATCGGATCAGCGGCTCCAACAGTCGGTATTGGTCATCGCTCAAGGCTTGGCTAGAGCCGTAGTCTCCAACCAAGTGTTTAGTCCCGGCATTTGGTGGAGCGGGTCGACCGTGGATCGTTTCGGTTCTGCTATCCAGGTTTTGCAGATGGCTTCGTATGGGGTGAGACCCTTGAGGGTCTTCAATCGTCGGCCGAAGTTGT
>JAABUX010005826.1_pt1 | contig 14974 bp, 13 predicted proteins | sample 5561851 | NCBI WGS metagenome assembly JAABUX01 (sample SAMN10711883, study PRJNA513361) | rock metagenome | isolation source: Antarctica rocks | place: Antarctica: Victoria Land, Richard Nunatak red sandstone | collected 2016-01-03 | reverse complement strand
CGTTCGGCATCAGCGAGGTCGGCCTCTTCATAGCCAGCCCGCTGCACGAGCAGCGGGCCGGGTCGGCCGGGCGTGTGCATCCCGACTGGGAAGTGGCGGTGCTCGATGAGGACGGGTTGCCGGTGCCGGATGGCCAGGCCGGTGAGATAGTCTGCCGCCCGCGCTTGCCGGGGCTGATGATGCGCGGCTACCTGAACCAGCCGGATAGGACCGTCGAAGCGACACGCGACCTCTGGTACCACACGGGCGACATCGGGCGACGCGATGCCGAGGGTTATTTCTGGTTCCTGGACCGCGCCAAGGAGCGAATCCGCCGCCGGGGCGAGAACATCTCCTCGATGGAGATCGAGGATTGCGCCCGCGGCCATGCGGACGTCGCGGACGTCGCCGCTCTGGCGCACCCCGCCCGCGCCGGGGAGGACGACATCCGCCTGCTGATCGTGGTCCAGCCCGGCTGCGCGTCGTCAGCTGCGGACCTGCACGTCTGGCTGCGGACCCGCCTGCCAAAGCATATGGTGCCGCGCTACATCGAAATCGTCGCGAGCCTCCCTTACACGGCGACCAACAAGATCGAGAAATCCCGCCTGATGGCGGCCGGGCTTACGCAAGGTGCCTGGGATTCCGAACGGGAGACCGTGCATGGCGCGTAACCCGGCCAACCAGGCTTGCATCGCCGGTATCGGCGCCAGCCGGTTCGGCAGACGGCTGCCGGACAGCCAACTTCGCCTCGCGGCAGCGGCGTTCAAGGGCGCACTGGCCGATTCCGGGCTGCGGCGGGAGGATGTGGACGGCTTGTCGATCAACATCGGCTCACCGGGCGCGCTCGATTACGATCGGATCGCCGAAGGGTTCGGGCTCGAGATCCGCTACGTGAACCAGTCCTGGTCGCACGGCCGGTTTGTAACCCATTCGCTGCAGCACGCAGCTCTCGCGGTCGAGGCCGGGTTGGCGGACGTGGTCGCCTGCGTTACCGCGGTTTGCTTCACGCGCAGGCGGGCCATGGGCGGCGAGGCGGACACGGAGGGCTACCGTGAGGAAGGCGGCACGCATGGTGAATCCCCTCCGTATGGGCTGACCGCGCCCGCGAGCGGGGCGGCGATCGCGATGCAGCGCTACATGCACGTGCACGGCGCCACCTCGGAGCAGCTTGCCGCCGTGCCGATCGCCATCCGCAAACACGCCTGCCTGAACCCGGCAGCGCTCATGCAGACCCCGATGACGCTGGCCGACCATCAAACGTCCCGGATCGTGGCCGACCCGCTGCACCTGCTCGATTGCTGTCTGATGACCGACGGGGCCGTCGTTGTGCTGGTCACGTCTGCGGACCGCGCGCGCGACTTGGCCAAGCCGCCCGTGCGAGTTGCGGGCATGCAGGGCATGCGGTCGGGGCGCGAGGAGTTCATCTTCGCACCCCGAGGCATGGGCCTGAGCCAGCAGACCTTCGGACGCAAGCCGGCCCGGGAAGCAGACATGCAGGTTTATGGCTCGGCCGACGTGGCGCGGGCCGACGTGCAGGGCCTTTATACCTACGACGCCTTCTCGCCTCTGGTGTTGTTCACGCTGGAGCGGTTCGGGTTTTGCGGCCCGGGCGAGGCCGCCGGCTTCGTGCAGGGTGGCCGGATCGAGCTAGGGGGCGAGCTTCCCGTCAACACCTCCGGGGGGCTACTGTCCGAGGCGCATGTCGGTGGTTGGAACTCGATCGCGGAGATGGTCCGCCAGCTCCGCGGCACCGCCGGCGCATCGCAAATTCCCGGTGCGGCTTGCCTGCAATGGGGCACCGCGTGGGGTGACTCCGTGATCCTCCGGAATTGAGGCGATGAGCGAGATGAAGAAGCCGCTGCCGCGCATTGGCCCCGATACCGCCCCGTTCTGGGCGGCCACGCGGGATGGCAAGCTGCGGCTACCGTTCTGCACAAGCTGCGGGCGAGCGCATTGGCCGGCGGGACCGGTCTGCCCATTTTGCTTCTCCGACGGCCTCGAGTGGCGGGACGCGAGCGGGTGGGGCCGTGTCTCGACCTTCACGGTCATCTACAAGGACTGGTTTGCGGCCTTTGCCGCCGACATTCCCTACAACGTGGCGCAAGTGGAGCTGGAGGAGGGACCGCGGCTGACCACCAACGTGGTCGAGGCCGGACTGGACTGCCTGCGGATCGACATGCCGGTCGAGGTCGTGTTCGACCCCGTCAGCCCCGAGGTGATGTTGCCGCGCTTCCGCCCCCGCCGCGGAAATGCCGCTTGAGCAACGCGCAGGCCCTCGTCGAGAACTTGCTGAACGCCCTGTCTGCCGGCGTGCTGATCGGCTGCCTGTACGGTCTCATGTGCCTGGGTCTGGGAATGATCTTCGGGATCATGCGGGTGGTGAACTTCGCGCAGGGCGAGTTCCTGATGCTGGGCATGTACACCGCTTTTTATCTATTCGGCGGCTGGGGCTTGCTTACCGTGCTCGGCCCTGTGGTCGGGCCGTTCGCGGGCGCCCTTTTGGCCGGCCCCGTCGTTTTCATCATAGGCTTGGTGCTGCACCGGCTGCTGATCGCGCGCGTCTCCGGCCTGCGCACGATCGGCAGCCTGGACGAGGGGCATTTCGGCCAGCTGATGGTGACCTTGGGCCTGTCGCTCATCCTGCAGAATGGCGGGTTGATCCTGTTCGGCTCGACCCCGCGCGCCATCCGCACGCCGCTGGCCTCCTCGGCGTGGATGGTCGAGACCGGGATCTTCGACGCCGCAGTGTTCCTGAACAAAACGCGGGTCATCTCCGGCGTCATCGCGATCGCTGCAACGGCGATTCTATGGTACGTGCTGGAACGTACGCGGCTGGGCCGGCGCCTTCGCGCGGCGGCCGACAACCCGGTGGCGGCGACCTACACTGGGGTGGACGTCGACCGCGCTCACCGCATCGCCTTTGCGACGGGCAGCGGCGTGACGGCGATCGCGGGTGGGTTGCTGGCGGTGAATCTGTCATTCACGCCGTTTACCGGGGTCGAGTTCGTGCTGATCATGTATTCCGGCGTGGTACTGGGCGGCATGGGCAGCATCCTCGGTGCATTCTGGGGCGGCCTCGTCGTGGGCTTCGTGCAGCAGTTCTCCGCCATCATGCTGCCGATACAGCTGCAGAACGCCGCCATTTTCGCAATCTTCCTGCTGATCATCACCTTCCGCCCGCAAGGGCTATTCGGCCGTTCGGCGGAGCGCATGAGGCCGGGAGCAGCACCACGGGTCCGCCGCGACCTATGCCTGCTGGCGGCTGCGGCGGTGCTGTACGGGGGCCTGAGCCTACTCGTTAGCAATTCCTATTACCAGCTGATGCTGACGCTGGTGCCGATCTGGGCAGTTATGGGCCTGTCCTGGAATCTCTTTTCGGGCTTTGTCGGCCTGGTCTCGTTCGGTCATGCTGCCTTCTTCGGCATCGGCGCGTACACGGTCGCGATGGGGCTGGTGCTGTTCGGCCTGACGCCATGGGCCGGCATCCCGCTCGGCGCCGCGCTGGGCGGGTGTGCTGCCTTCCTGATCGGGCTGCCGACGCTGCGCCTGCGCGGCCACTACTTCGCGCTGGCGATGCTCGCCTACCCGATCCTGTTCCTCTACATCCTGCAGTATCTCGGATGGCAGGAAGTGCCGCTGCCGATGCACCGGGGCAACCCGGTTGCGTACCTCCAGTTCAACGACCCGCGCGCCTACACGATGGTGGCGCTCGGCCTGCTCCTAGTCGCTGCGGTAATCGCCGTCGCGGTCGAGAACTCCCGCTTTGGCTTGGCCTTAATGGCGATCCGGCAGAATGAGCTGGCAGCCGAGGCGGCCGGGCTCGACACCTGGCGCTGGAAGATGCGCGGCCTCGTCCTCAGCGGCGCGATGGCCGCCGCCGCCGGTGGGCTTTACGTCTGCGTCCTGTTGATCGTCACGCCCGATGCGGTGTTCGGGATTTTGATCTCGGCCCAGGCGCTGACGGTTGCGCTCTTCGGTGGCGTGGCGACGGTGTGGGGGCCGCTGATCGGCGCCGTAGTGTTGATCCCGTTGGCGGAAACGCTGAACGCGCAGCTAAGCGGCGTGCTGCCCGGCATCCAGGGCGTGGTGTACGGCGTGGCCGTCATAGTTATCATACTGGTGGCGCCGGAAGGGGTGTTCTGGAAGCTGCGCGACCGTGTACTGGCGCGCCGGTCGGTCACGCCGATCATGCCCCCATCGCCGCCGCCTGTTGCCGCCATTGCCCGCTCGGAGCCTGTCCGGGATGCCGGGGCGTTCCTGACCGTGCAAGGGCTGTCCAAGTCGTTCGGCGGCCTGAAAGCCGTCAGCGATGTCAGTTTCACCGCCGCGCGCGGGCACGTGCTGGGGATCATCGGCCCGAACGGCGCCGGCAAGACCACGCTGTTCAACGTGCTGAACGGGGTGCTGCCGGCCAGTGCGGGCCAGGCGCGGATGGAGAGCGCTGACCTAGTGGGTCTTCAGGTGCACCAGGTCGCGCGCCTCGGCGTCGGGCGGACGTTCCAAGTGGTGCGCAGTTTCGCCCGGCTCTCGCTGCTGGACAACGTGGTGGTCGGCGCGTACGGCGCCGGGCTACGCGACGCGGAGGCAATTGCGGCAGCCCAGGACGCGCTGGCGCGCGTGGGGCTCGGACACTTGGCCGAGCAAGCGGCGGGCCAGCTCACGAACAAGAGCCTGCGCCTGATGGAGCTGGCGCGGGCCCTGGCCGGACGGCCCCGCCTGCTGCTGCTGGACGAGACTCTCGCCGGGTTGGGGCGGGAGGAGTGCGACGACCTGCTCGCCGTGCTGGCCCGGCTGCGCGACGAGGGCATGACGATCGTGATCATCGAGCACACGATGCACGCGATGCTGCGGATCGCCGACAGCTTGCTGGTCATCGACCACGGCCAGGTGTTAGCGAGCGGCGAGCCGCGCACGGTGATCGAGAACCCGGCCGTGATCGAGGCCTATCTCGGCAAGAAATGGCTGAAGCGATGCGCTGCGTGACGGCTCCCCATGCTTGAGGTAAGCGGCATCTCGGTCGCCTATGGCGGGCTGCGGGCGCTGTCTGGCGTCTCGCTGCGGGCGGAGCAAGGCCAATTCGTGGCCGTGGTCGGCGCGAACGGGGCCGGCAAGTCGACCCTGTTCAAGACGATCAGCGGCGTCGTCCCCCCGCAGGAGGGTCGGATCACCTTTGATGGGCGGGACCTGCTGGCGATGCCGGCTGCCTCCCGCTCCCATCTCGGCATCGCGCATGTGCCGGAGGGCCGGCAGGTGTTCAAGGCGATGACGGTGCGGGAGAACCTGGAACTGGGCGGCGACACGAAGGCCGGACAGCGGGGCTGGGCGCAGACGCTGGATCGTATCCACGCCCTATTCCCGATCCTGGCCGAGCGCGCCGGGCAGTTGGCCGGCACCTTGTCCGGCGGCGAGCAGCAGATGCTGGCGATTGGCCGGGGGCTGGCGAGCGGGCCGCGGCTGCTGATGTTGGACGAACCTTCGATGGGCCTCGCGCCTGCCGTGGTGGACATGATCTTCGAGCGCATCTCCCAAGTGCACCGGGAGAGCGGCCTCTCGATCCTGCTGGTTGAGCAGCGCGCCGGTGAGGCGCTCGAGCTGTGCAATCACGGCTACGTCCTGGAGACCGGGCGGGTGGTGATGGACGGCTCCTACGCGACGCTGACCGCCGATGATCGGATCCGGAAAGCCTATCTCGGCCTCAGCGAGACCTGAAAACCAAAAGAGCAAGGGAGAGACGACGATGCAGGACGGGATCAGCAGGCGGGGAATGCTCGGGGCGGCAGCCGCTCTCGCCGCGTTCGGCGGCGGGACGGCCCACGGCGAGACAAGCAAGGTAAAGGTGGCGCTGCTGGCCCCGTTATCCGGTGCATGGGCCCGGCAGGGCGAGCTGATGAAGGCGGGCGTGGAGCTCGCCGTCGAGGAGATCAACGCGTCCGGCGGCATCAAGGCGCTGGGCGGCGCCAAGATGACGCTGCTGACGTTCGACGCTGGTGACAGTGCGGAGAAGGCGAAGAACGCGGCGCAACGCATGGTGGCGCAGGAACCGGACCTGATCGGCGGCACGGGCGCCTTGCTAAGCAGCTTCACGCTTGCAGTGACCGAAGTGACGGAGCGGGCGGAGCTGCCCTGGCTCACGGAATCCTATTCCGACGTCATCACCAACCGAGGCTTCCACTACGTCTTCCAGACCGCGATGACGGCAGAAAATCAGTCGGCGACGGCGATGAGCGAGGTCACCGATCTCGCCAAGTCGGCCGACGCCACCGTCAAAACGATGGCTATCGTGGCGGACAACACTGCCTCGACCGTCGCGTTCTTGAAAGGAATCCGGCAGACGCAGCTCGCGAAGTATGGGATCAAGCTCGTGCTGGACGAGATCTACACGCCGCCCCTGGCCGACGTGACGAGCATGATCCAGCGCATTCGCTCCACCCGGCCGCAGCTGCTGTTCTTGGGCGCCTCCAACGTCTCCGACACCAAACTGCTACTCGACAAGATGAGCGAGTTCGGGGTGGGTCGCGGCCGGATACCGACGCTGGGCGCAGGCGGCGCGATGTCCGCACCCGAGATGGTCCAGATCGTCGGCAAGGGCCAGCTTCAAGGCCTGCTGATCGTCGTCGCGAACTGGGCGGGCAAGGGGCACGAGGACCTGATCCGCCGCTTCGTCGCGCGCAGCAAGGAGCCGTGGATGGGCCAGGACGCCATCCAGACCTATTTCGACATGATGCTGTTGAAGGAAGCGGTCGAGCGAGCGGGTGTGGCCGACCGGCACAAGGTCGCCGACGTTCTGCACAGCATCGACATCACCGATGGTCCGGCCAAGCTGCTGCCCGGCGGACGCGTGAAGTTCGACGACAAGGGCCGCATCGCCGACGCAAATATGGTGCTGGTGCAATGGCAGGACGGCAAGCCGGTCCCGGTCTACCCGCCGAACATCGCCACCGCCCACGCGATCTGGGGCAAGGCCTAAGCGTTGTCGGTTCGCAGCGAAGTCGCGGTCGCCGGGGTCGGGCTGACCCGGTTCGGCCGGCTGCCGGGCTACTCGCCGTATGACCTCGGCACCTGGGCGCTCCGCGACGCGCTGGCGGATTGTGGGCTGCGCCACACCGACCTCGACGGACTGATCGTCTCGCGCATCCCGGATTACCAACGCATGGGCGAGATGCTGGGCATCGACCCAAGATACGTCGCCATCACACCGGGCCAGGGCCGCATGTCCGGCGCCTCGATCCAAATGGCGGCGATGGCGATCGCGTGCGGCATGGCGCACACCGTGGCGCTCGTCTATGGCAATGACGGCCGGTCCGGCGGCGATACCTACGGCGGCGACAAGGACCGATACGGCGGTGGCGGCGCGGGGCAGTGGTTCCCGTACGGCATGACCTCGCCCGGTGCCGCGCACGCCATCATGTTCCGGCGCCACATGCACCTCTACGGCACTACGAGCGAGCAGCTCGCGTCGGTATCGGTGGCGTTCCGCAAGCACGCCGCGCTGAATCCGGAGGCGGTGATGCGCGAGCCGATTACCGTGGAGGACCACCAGCGCTCGAAGCTGATCGCGGCCCCGCTGCACCTGCTTGACTACTGCCTGATCAATGACGGCGGCTGCGCCCTGATCGTGACCACGGCGGAGCGGGCGCGCGATCTGCGGACCAAGCCCGTCTACGTCCGCGGCATGGGCCAGGCCACGGCGCTGCGCGACAGCAACATGCCGCCCGAGGACTTCTGGTTCGCCCCGATGCAAAAGTCCGGCAGCGACGTGCTGCGGACCGCTGGCGTCAGTCGCGACGACCTTGACGCCCTGATGATCTACGACAACTTCACACCCACAGTGCTGTTCTCGCTGGAAGGGTTCGGCTTTTGTCCGCGGGGCGAGAGTGGACCATTCGTCCAGGGCGGAACGATCGAGCTGGGCGGACGATGGCCCAGCAATACCGACGGTGGGCATCTGTCGAACTCGTACATGCAGGGCTGGGCTTTGAACGTCGAAGCGGTGCGACAGCTCCGAGGCGAGTGCGGGGCGCGCCAGGTGCAGGGCGCGCGGCTGATCCAGTACATGTGCGCGGCGCCGCTCACCACTTCGATCATCTACGGGAGCGATGCCTCGTGAGCGCGTATGCTAAGCCGCTGCCGCATGTCACGCCACTGACGCAACCCTTCTGGGACGGCGCCCGCGCGGGACGGCTGCTGGTCCAACGTTGTGGGCAGTGCGGGACATTCCGGTTCCCGCCGGCACGGATCTGCCACGCCTGCCTTAGCGAAGAGGTCGCCTGGGTGCCGGTCAGCGGACGCGGCACGGTATGGTCAATGTGCGAGTTCCATCGCTCGTACTTCAAAGGCTTCGAGGCTGACCTGCCGTACAACGTCGTACTGGTGCGCCTCGAGGAGGGACCACGACTTTACAGCAACCTCGTGGGCCTTCCTTACGAACGCATCACCATCGGGATGCGGGTGCAGGCCGTGTTCGAGCCCGTGACCGAAGAGGTCACGCTCCTGAAATTTGAGGCGATTCCAGAATGAGAGCTATGGTCGTACACAGTCCGGGCGGTCCTGAGGCGCTGGTGCTCGAGGATATCCCGCCACCGCCGTTGCGCCGCAACGACGTGCGCATCCAGGTGGAGGCTTGTGGTGTCTGCTTCCACGACATCGTAACCCGCAACGGCACGCTGAAGCGCGGCGTACAGATGCCGCTGATTCCCGGCCACGAAATCTCCGGCATCGTCGAGTCTGTCGGGCCGGACGTGCGTGGCTTCCGGCCTGGCGACCGCGTCGCAACCCTACAGCGGCGGCACATCTGCGGCCATTGCCGCTTCTGCCGCAACGACCAGGAGACCGCCTGCCCCGAGCGCGAGTTCCTCGGCGATATGGGCCTCAACGGTGGTTACGCCGAGCTGGTCTGCGTCGAGCAGGACAACGTCGTTGGTGTGCCGGACGGTATTCCGTTGGACGCTGCTTCGATCGTCGCGTGTACCGTCGGCACCGAGCTGAACGCCCTCCGCGACGTGGCTTGCGTCAAGGCGGGCGAACGCGTGCTCGTCAATGGGGCCGGTGGTGGCCTCGGGATCCACGGCGTCCAGGTCGCGCACGTATCGGGTGCGGAGGTCATCGCGGTGACCAGCTCGGCGCAGAAGGTAGACATGATCCGCGAGGCCGGGGCTGACCATGTGGTGCTGTATGAGCGGGGCGAGGACTTCTCGGCCAAGGTGAAAGCGCTGACCGGCGGCGCGGGCGTGGACGTGGCCGTGGACAATGTCGGCAGCGCCACCTTTGACGCGATGCGCCGCAGCTTGGCCCAGCGGGGGCGATGGATCTTCATCGGCCAATTGAACGGCGATTTCGTCCGGTTGAACCCAGCCCAATTATTCCTGCGCGGCATCGCCATCCACAGCGCCCAGAGCACCAACCGCCGGCAGCTTCTCGATTGCCTCGAGTTGGTCCGGCGCGGCCTTGTCCGTCCCGTGATCTCGGCCGAGCTGCCGCTCGAGCGTGCCGCCGACGCTCATCGGATGGCAGAAAAGGCCGCACCCACTGGCCGCATTCTGCTCAAGCCGCAACTCACGGCATAGGAGGAGGACCGAAGGTGAAGACCCTGCCCCAGGAAGAAGGACACTCCGAAATCCGCGAGACGGTCCGCGCTCTCTGCCAGGAGTGCCCCGCATCGTATTCGACCGCCCGATCGGCAAGAACCAGGGCGTGCGCTTCCCGATCGCCGCGGCGTACATGAATATCCGGGCCGCCGACCTGATGCGGTATCGGGCGTGCTCGCTGTTCGACACCCAGCAAGCGTGCGGCGCAGAGGCCAACATGGCCAAGCACCTCGCCGCCACCTCGTCCTGGGAAGCGGCCAATTCCTGCCTGCAGACGCGTGGCGGCTTCGGCTTCGCGACCGAGTACGACGTGGAACGCAAGTTCCCCGAGACGGGGCTGTACCAGGTGGCCCCGATCTCGACCAACCTGATCTTCTCATCCATCGCCGAGCACGTGCTCGGCCTGCCTCGTTCTTTCTGAACCGGCCGGCGGCAAGGGGAAAAGCTGTGCAGAATGCTGTCGAGCGAGTCTTCGGCACCCCGAGCGTCTTGGGTGAAGGCCCGCTCTGGGACGCCGAAACCGGATGCCTGTTCGCACTGGACTGCATGAGCCGGAAGCTGTTCCGCGTGGGGCCGAACGGCCAACCGGAGACGTGGGTTCTCCCGCGCACCCCCGGCTCTTTCGCGTTGCGAAAGGCTGGCGGCGTGCTGATGGCATATCGGCGCGGCCTGGCACTGATCGAACCAGGCACCCCGAAGCTGGAAGACGTGCCCACGCCCGAGATTGATTTCTCGGTGGAGATCTTTAACGACGGCAAGTGCGACCGGCAGGGCCGCTTCTGGACCGGCACCATGGATCGCGAGGTGAAAGAGCCGTTCGGCGCGCTGTACCGTGTCGACCCAGACTTGAAGGTACATCGGATGGCCGACGGGATCACCCTCTCGAACGGCATCGCCTGGAGCCCTGACGACCGCACGATGTATCACTGCGACTCGCGCCCCGGGATGATCTGGGCTTGGGACTATGACATCGATGCGGGAACGATCTCCAACCGGCGGCTATTCGTCGATTTCGCCGGCCGCAAGGGTCGGCCAGACGGCTGCACCGTGGACTCGGAGGGCGGCCTTTGGGTGGCGGAGATCAGCGCCGGGCAAGTGGTCCGGTTTGATCCGGCTGGGCGGGAGACCGCTTCCGTGCGGATGCCGGTCTCCCGCCCGACCAGCGTCATGTTCGGCGGTCCCGACCTGCGCACCTTGTTCGTGACCTCGATGCAGCACGGCCTTTCCAAGGAGGAGGCTGCCCAGGAGCGTGAGGCGGGCTGCATCTTTGCAACGAGGGTGGGCGTCGCGGGGCTACCCGAACCGCGGTTCGGGGGGTAGGTGGCATGCGGATCGGGATCATCGGCGCCGGCTTCATCGGGCGTGCTGTTGCAGGTCTCGCTGTGCGGGCCGGGCACGAGGTCATGATCAGCAACTCGCGCGGCCCGGCGACGCTCGGCAGCACCGTAGTGGCGATCGGCTGCACGGCAGGCACAGTCGAACAGGCAGCGACATTCGGCTCCGTGGTGCTGGTCGCAATTCCCTTCCACGCGATGAGCAGCCTTCCCGTGGCCCCGCTGGCGGGCAAGCCCGTTCTGGATGCCAACAACTACTACCCGGAACGGGACGGGCGCATTGGCGCGTTGGACCGGCACGAGGCGACTACGAGCGGGATGCTGGCCGAGCATCTGGGGCCGGCGCTTGTGGTGAAGGCGTTCAACGCCATTCTGCAGAAGGATTTGGCGGAAGGCGGCACGGCGCCTGGGTCATTAGGGCGCAGGGCCCTGCCGATCGCCGGCGATGACGCGGAGGCCAAGCGGCTGGTGGCCGGGCTGCACGACGAGTTCGGGTATGACGTCGTGGATGCCGGCCCGCTGTCAGAGGGATGGCGGTTCGAGCGCGCGATGCCGGCCTACTGCGTCCCGCTCGATCGCGCCGGACTGGCGGCAGCCCTGGCGGCGGCACAACGCGGTGTTGAAGTCCCGCACGGCTCCTGGCGGCGCTGATGTATCCGCTTCTCCCCAGCCTGCGCGTGGTCGAGGCAGCCTCATTCATCGCCGCCCCGTCCTGCACGCTGCACCTGCTGCAAATGGGCGCGGAGGTGATCTGTATCGACCAGGCCGGCGGCGGGCCTGACTTCAATCGCTGGCCGCTTGCGCCCGGCGGTAGCAGCAGCCTGTATTGGGAGGGGCTTAACAAGGGCAAGAAGTCAGTTGCGATAGACTATTCCAAGCCCGAAGGAAGGGAGCTTGCGACCCGAATCATCACCGCATCCGGCGAGACGGCCGGGTTGTTCGTCACCAACTTTCCGGCTTCCGGATTCTTGTCGCACGAGCGGCTGCGGACGCTGCGGCCCGATCTCATCACGGTCCGGGTGATGGGCTGGGCGGATGGACGGCAGGCCGTGGACTACACCGTGAACGCGGCCATCGGGGTGCCGCTGATGACCGGTCCCGAGGCGCACGACGGCCCGGTGAACCACGTGCTGCCAGCTTGGGACCTGCTGACCGGCGCCTATGCCGCTTTCTGCCTCGTCGCCGCGGAACGGTCGCGCCGCGAGACCGGCCGCGGGCGGGAAATCCGCCTGCCGCTTTCCGACATAGCCATCGCCAGCATCGGCCATCTCGGCTGGATCGCCGAGGCCGCGCTGACCGGGCGAGATCGCGAGCGGCTGGGCAACACGCTGTTCGGTGCGTTCGGCCGTGACTTCGCGACCGCCGACGGGCAGCGTCTAATGATCGTCGCGATCACGCCGCGGCAATGGCAGGGCCTGATCGACATTCTGGGCATCGGGCCGGCGATCGCCGCTATCGAAGCGGCGCACGGCATCAGCTTCGCCCGTGACGAAGGACTGCGCTTCGAGCATCGCGAGCGTCTCTATCCGATCTTCGCCCAGGCGATCGCCGCGCGTACCACGGACGCTCTCGCCCCCGCGCTCGAGGCGGGTGGCATGTGCTGGGCGCCTTACCAGTCGCTGTCCGATGCCCTTCGCCACGATCCGGCGCTCTCGGCCGCCAACCCCCTGCTCGCCCGGACCGCGCACCCCGACGGCGTCTATCTGACCCCTGGCGCGGCAGCGACCCTCCCCGGCGAGACGCGCGGCAGTCCACCCTCCGCCCCGGCCTTGGGCCGCGACACCGACCAGGTCCTGGCCGAGGTCCTGGGGCTGCCAGACGGCGAGATTGGCCGCCTGCACGATGCCGGCCTGGTCGCCGGTCCCGCTTGAAGGAGAGGCGCAAAATGGATATGGCCGTCGAGCAAGACCTGTTGCGTCTGATGCACGATGCAGTCGCCGCCGCACGCGCCTACGTGTCCCACCTTCGGCACGCCTGCCTAAAGGCGGTGGCGCCAGCGGGTCGGGTCGACGCGGCGCTCGTCGAGGCGGGGCAGCGCCAAGTGCACGGCTTCGCCTGGACCGCCGCTGCCGTCGAGGGGCTCGCCCAGCTTGCCGCCTGGGCCACGCGGCTGGACCAAGCCGGGCGGCTCGGACGGGGCGAGCGCCTGCTGGCCGGCATCGGCTTCGGCGAATACCTGGCGCAGCTGTTGGGCGGTCTGCCAATGGGCCAGAACGAGATCGTCCGCCCGTTCGAGCTCGGCGGGCAGGTGGCCGCCGCGGCGCTCGCCGCCGACCCGGCCGTCACCTGGTTGCTCGAGCACGGCAACACCCAAGCCGCCCGGCGCGAGGCCGGCGCCCTGCTCGGCGAGGGCTGGCGCCCCGACGAAACGTTGGGTGATGAGATGCTGGATATGGTGCGCGACCAGTTCCGGCAGTTCGCCGACGAGCGCGTGGCTCCGAACGCCCATGCCTGGCACCTGGCCGACGCGCTGATCCCCGACAAGTTGGTCGCGGAAATGGCGGCGCTGGGCGTGTTCGGCGTCTGCATCGATCCGGCCTATGGCGGCCTCGGCCTGGGCAAGCTCGCGATGTGCGTGGTGTCGGAGGAGCTGAGCCGCGGCTGGATCGCCGCCGGGTCGCTGGGGACGCGCTCCGAGATTGCCGGCGAGCTGATCGGCACGAACGGCACGCCGGAGCAGAAAGCGCGCTGGCTGCCCGGCATTGCGTCGGGCGCGATACTGCCGACGGCGGTGTTTACGGAGCCCGACACCGGCTCTGATCTGGCCGCTGTTAAGACCCGCGCACGCAGGGCGGGCCAAGGATGGGAGCTGACCGGGGCGAAAACATGGATCACCCACGCGTCCCGCAGCGACCTGATGACCGTGCTTGCACGTAGCGAGGATACGCCGGGATTCTCCGGCCTGTCGATGTTCCTAGTGCCGAAGACGCGCGGCACCGAGGCCGGTCCGTTCCCGGATTCTGGTATCGCCGGCGGCGAGATACCCGTACTCGGGTATCGCGGGATGAAGGAATACGCGCTCTCGTTCGACGCGATGAAGGTGGCTGCCGACGCGCTGCTGGGCGGCGAAAGCGGCGCCGGGTTCCGCCAGTTGATGCAGACCTTCGAGGGCGCGCGCATCCAAACGGCGGCACGCGCAGTCGGCGTCGCTCGCACCGCGCTCGACCTCGGCGTGCGCTACGCGACCGAGCGGCGGCAGTTCGGCAAGGCGCTACTCGCCTTCCCGCGCGTGTCTGACAAGCTGGCGATGATGGCCACCGAGACGCTGATCGCCCGCGAGCTAACCTACTTCGCCGCCCGCACCAAGGACTCTGGGCAGCGCTGTGACATTGAAGCGGGAATGGCGAAGCTGCTGGCCGCGCGGGTGGCGTGGAGCAACGCCGACGCGAGCCTGCAAGTGCACGGCGGCAACGGCTACGCGCTGGAATACGAGATTAGTCGCATCCTCTGCGACGCGCGGATCCTGAACATCTTCGAGGGCGCCGGCGAGATCCAGGCGAACGTTGTCGGGCGAGGACTGCTCGCCCGGCAGATGTGATACAACATTGTTTCAGGAGGCATAGCGTCTGAAGGCTCGGTCCTCTAAGGCGCCTACCGCGATCCGCACGCGGCCCGGGCGGCGTTGGATGGGTTGGTGAAAACGGCTTGAGAACCGCCCATTCGGCGTCCGTCAGGTCACTAGCGAAGCGGAGCCCGTCGCGCCTATGCTGCGCGGGTGGTTGCTTTCCAACCTGGTCTCGACACCCCGTCGAAAACACATCCTGCCGTGACCACCCAACCCCCATTTCGTTAACGTTCAAAAACAGCCTCTGAGAACCGTCCTGCCACCGGTCGCAACAACAACTGGGACTTAGAAACGGACTATGACCAGCATCATGCGCCTCTCGAACCTCGTCTGCACGTTGACGGCCCTCGCTGTCCTTTCTGCGCCCGCCTTCGCCGCCAATCCCTACGATATCAACGTCATTCTTCCCACGACTGGCCCGGTTGCCTTCCTTTACCCTGACTCATTGAGAATCCGCGTACCCTCTTGCGGAAGGGCGTGAGAGGGATTCTACCAGGCTGATGATCCGCCCT
>JAABUX010001849.1_pt1 | contig 14974 bp, 18 predicted proteins | sample 5561851 | NCBI WGS metagenome assembly JAABUX01 (sample SAMN10711883, study PRJNA513361) | rock metagenome | isolation source: Antarctica rocks | place: Antarctica: Victoria Land, Richard Nunatak red sandstone | collected 2016-01-03 | reverse complement strand
TCGATGACCTGCTGCCCTGGAACTGGGCCAAAGCCGCCGCCACTGCGATCCAGCAGGCCGCCTGAACCTCGCGTCACGCCGAGGCATGGATTGCCGCGGTCCACGGCGAATGCTTACGCTCGTCGCGCCGCCGGCCGTGCCGCCACCGGCCGTGCCGCCGGAGCCGGAGGTCGGTGCCGATGAGCGCGCCGTGCTGCTCGACCTGCGCAAGCGCCGGGTCGACCTCGACGGGCGCGAGGCGGCGCTGGCTACCCGCGAGGGATTGTCGGCGGCGGCCGACGCGAGGCTCGCCGTCCGGATCAACCAACTTGACGCCCTGCGGCAGCGGCTGGAGGCGCTCGAGGCGGCGCGGCAGGACCGCAACGAGGCCAGTTGGCACGGACTTGTTCGGATCTACGAGGCAATGAAGCCGAAGGACGCGGCGGCGATCCTCGACAATCTGGAGATGCCGGTGCTGCTGCAGGTGATGGACCGGATGCGCGAGACCAAGGCCGCCCTGGTGCTCGCCGCGATGCTGCCCGACCGGGCACGCGCGCTGACCAGCGAGCTCGCCAAGCTGCGGACCCGCGCCAACGTCGAGCCCGCCAACGTCGAGCCCGCCAACGTCGGGCCTGCCAACGTCGGGCCTGCCAACGTCGGGCCTGCCAACGTCGGGCCTGCCAACGTCGGGCCTGCCAACGTCGAACGGGCCGCCGCGGCGACCAGAAAGGGAGTGCTGTAGAATGGCGTTCAATCGAAACGTGCGTGTGCTGATCGTCGACGACTACAAGACGATGCTGCGGATCATCCGCAACCTGCTGCGTCAGATCGACGTGCACGACGTCGATGAGGCGGCAGACGGAGCCGAGGCGATCGCCAAGCTGCGCAAGGGTGATTTCGGACTGATCATCAGCGACTGGAACATGCAGCCGATGACCGGTCTCGAGCTGCTGACCGAGGTGCGCGCCGACCCGCGCCTGCGCGCCACCCCGTTCATCATGGTGACCGCCGAGAGCAAGGCCGACAACGTGGTCGCCGCCAAGCAGGCCGGCGTGTCGAACTATATCGTGAAACCGTTCAACGCCGAGACGCTGCGCGAGAAAATCGAAAAGGTGTTGATTTATGCTTGAGGTCCCGCGCCGCCGCCACGACGACGACCACACCTTGCTCGATCACCTCGAGGCGCTGGGCCGCGACCTCGCGGCGACCCGCGCGCAACTGTCGCAGCTGTCGTTCGACGACGTGTCGGTGGCCGAGATACCGCTCGCCACCAGCGAGCTGGCCGCCATCGTGGCACAGACCGAGGGCGCCGCGGACAGCATCCTCGACGGTTGCGAGACGCTGGACCAGCTCGGCCGCTCGCTGGCCACCGGCGACCGGCCGTCGATGCAGGAGGCGGCGAGCGCCGTGTTCGCGGTGACGACCCGGATCTACGCCGCATGCGGGTTCCAGGACCTGACCGGGCAGCGCGTCGCCAAGGTCGTCACGGCGCTGCGGGCGATCGAGACGCGGATGTCGACGCTGACCGTGGCGCTCGGCGGGCGGGCACGCCTGCACGACGCGATCGACGGCGCGCGAACGGGGTTGGTTTTACGCGGGCCGCAGTCGCCCGGGGTGGCGCTGACCCAGACCGAGGTCGACCGGCTGATGCGCGAGGCGGCGTGATGCGGCGCTCGCGGGCCGCGTTGGCGGCGATGGCCTTGCTGGCCATGACACCCGTCGCCCGCGCGGACGTCCGTCGTGACAACGCGATCGCCCCGGTCGCCCCGGTCGCCCCGGCCGTCGCCCCCGTTGGCTTGCCGCAAGCCGGCGTGCGGGTCGGCGCGCATCCCGGCTTCGGCCGCGTGGTGGTCGATCTGCCGCCGGGTGCCAGCGCTTCGGCGCAGGCCGTGCCGGGCGGCGTTCGCGTGCTGCTGCTTGGCGCCGTATGGCCGGTGCAACTGCCGCTACCGCCGGTGCCGTGGCGCGGTGCCGAGCTGTCCGACGGTAGCCTGTTGCTGCGGCTGCGGCCGGGCGCCGTGGCACGACCTCGCCGCGTGGATGGTCGCTTGATCATCGATGCCGCCAACGCGCCCGCACCGCCACCGCCACCGCCGACATCCGCGACGCCGATGCCCGCACCGGCGGTCCCGGTCGCCGGGGTGTCGCGAGCGATACCGGTCGTGTCCGCGCCGGTCGCCAATCCCACGATCGCAGTGCCGGTCGCCGTGTCGCTGCCCGCTCTGGCGCCACCCGCTCTGGCGCCACCCGCTCCGGCGCCACCCGCTCCGGCGCCACCCGCTCCGGCGCCACCCGCTTCGGCGCCACCCGCTTCGGCGCCACCCGCCTCGGCATCGCCCGTCGCCGCGTCATCCGTCGCCGCGTTATCCGTCGCCACTCCGCCGGTCGCCACTCCGCCGGTCGCCACTCGGCTCTTTGCCAGTTCGCCCGTTGCCAGTCCGGCGGCGAGCGTGCGGGAAGCGGCGCAGCCGTCCTCGACACAGCCAGCGGCGCGTTTCGTCGCCGCGTCGCCGGACGTCGCCGCCGCCGTGTTCACCCGCGCCGGCGCCGGCTACGTCGTGTTCGACGCCGTTGTGACGCCAGACCTTTCTGGCCTGCCCGGAGCGCGACTGATCCCGCTCGAGGGGGCGGTCGCGGTCACCGCCCCGCTGCCGTTCGGGGTGCGCGCGGTTGCCGGCGGCTGGCTGCTGGGCGCCTCCGGAGCCATCGCCGCGACCTCGTTCACGACCGGCGCCGACGGCCGGCTGTTGGCGTCGCTTTCGGGCGCGGCGACGGCTGGCCGGGTGGTGACGATGGCCGACCCGGAGGGCGACGGCCTGTTGCTGATCGGCACGCTCCGCCCCGGACCGCTGCCGGAAGTTGCCGTGGCCGCGACGCCGGTCGCCCAGGCGACCCCGGACGTCGACGTGGTGCCGACCGCGCGCGGCGTCGTGGTCGCGTCGGTGTCGGACGCGGTGACGTTGCGCGCCAGTCGCGCCGGCTGGGTGTTGGCGACCGAGGGCGAGGGCCGCGTCGCCGCCGTCGACAACGCGGTGCCGCCGGACCGGCTCGCCGCCGCCGTCGCCGCGGTCGGTCTGAAACGATGCCTTGACCTGCCCGACCTGCCAACCACCGCCCTGCTGCGCCGGTTGCAGGTATCGCAGGACGCTGCGGCGGTGGCGCCGGCCGGCGACCGGGCGGGACCGCGCCTGAACGTGGCCGCGGCGATGCTTTCGCTCGGGCTCGGCGTCGAGGCGGCGGGTCAGGTGAGCCTGGCGCTGGCCGACGACCCACGCCTCCGCACGACGCCGGCGGCGCAGTTGCTCGGGCTGGCAGCGTCGGTTCTGGCGCACCGTGCCGCCATCGAAACGCCGGCCGCCGATGCCGCCTGCGGACCCGAGGCGGCGCTGTGGCGGCACGCGGGGCCACCGGTCGCGTCGGCCGCGGCCCTGGCCGCCGACCTGGATCTGCTGCGAGCCTATCCCGCCCCGCTGCGCCACCGGTTACTGCCGTCGCTGGCCGAGACGCTGGCGACCGCCGAACCAGCGGCTGCCGCGTTGCGCGGGCTGCTAGCCGCCGATCTGGACGGCGACCTCGACTTCGCCCGCGCGATCGCCGAACCGGACCGGGCCAAGGCCCTGGCGGAGCTCGACGCGGTGGCGATGGGACGCGACGCTGCGCTGCACGTGCGCGCGGCGCGCCTTGCGATCGAGCGGCGGTTGGCATCAGGCGGCCTCGACGCGCGCCATGCCGCCGACGCGATGGAGCCTCTGGTGGTGGCGTGGCGCGGCGACGCGAGCGAGCTCGACCTGCGACTGCGGATGGCCGCGTTGCGCGCGCAGGCCGGGGCCTGGCGGCCGGCGCTGGCGACGCTGCGCGAGGCGGCGGCACTGGCCGATGCGGGGTTGGGCGCCGATGGCGCGGTGGCGCGGGTCACCGACCGGGCGCGCGCTACGTTTGCCGACGCGCTCGCGGCCGACGCGAAGGCGCCGTTGTCGCCGCTCGATTTGGTCACCCTGGTCGAGGAGAACGCGGCGTTGCTGCCAGTCGACGCAGCGGCGGTGGCCCTCGCGGAGCGGTTGGCCGATCGGCTCGCGAGCCTCGACCTGCCCGACCGGGCGACCAAGGCGTTGGCAACGCTCGCCCACGCCGCACCGGCCGGACCGCCGCGCGCGACGCTGGGCGAGCGGCTGGGCCGGTTGCGGCTTGCCGCCGGCGATCCGCGCGGCGCGCTGGCCGCCCTGGCCGACAGCCAGCCAGGGGCCGACAGCAACGCCACCGGCTTGCCCGCAACGCTCGAGGCACGCCGCTGGCTGCTGTGGGCGCAGGCGACGGCCGCAAACGGCAATCCGGACGCGGCGTTGCTGGCGCTCGGCGAGCGTGACGACGACCCGGCGCTGGCGTTGCGGGCCGACGTGCTGGAACGCGGCGCGCGCTGGCCGGAGGCGACCCGGGTGCTGGCGGCGGTGGCGGCCAGGGCGATGCCGGCGAGCGGGCCGCTGAACGCCTCGGCGACGGCGGCGGTGCTGCGCTGGGCGAGTGCCGCGGCGCGCGCGTCCGATGAGGCGACGCTGCAGGGGCTGCGGGAGACGGTGCTGGCGCGCGTGCCGACCGGAGCGTCGGCCGACCTGCTCAGGGTGTTGACCGCAGCACCGGTGCGCGAGATCGCCGATCTGCCGCGTGCCGCCCGCGAAGCCGCGCTCGCCCGCCAGGCGATGCCGCGGTGAGGGGCCGTGCCGCGATGGATATGCCACGTCGCATGGCTAACAATGGTTCCCGCGCTGGGCCGACCCGCGTCGAAAAGGTTTCTCTTGCGCCGCCCCCCCCTTATCGCCATTTTCCGCCTCCTTGGCCCCTGGGGGCGCGCACATGCGGTGCGTGGCCCAACAGGCCGTCTACTGGTTGGAGGGGGATGTGCGATGAACGCACTCACGCCACTGGGGATGGTCTCGGATTTTCCGAGCGTGAACCAGACTAACGAACTCTTTTCGGTCGGGGCCGAAGAGCAGAAAGACTATTTCGTGGAGCGGGACGGCATGCGGTTCGCCGGCACGCACCTGTTGCTCGACTTATGGGGTGCCCGCAACCTCGCGGATCCCGAACACATTGACGCGGCGTTGCGCGAGGGCGCCATCGTCTCGGGTGCGACAATCCTGCACAGCCACTTCCACCACTTCACGCCGAACGGCGGCGTGTCGGGCGTGGTGGTGCTGGCCGAAAGCCACATCTCGATCCACACGTGGCCGGAGCGGAATTTCGCCGCCGTCGACATTTTCATGTGCGGCGACTGCGACCCGAACCTCGCGATCCCGGTGCTGCAACGGGCGTTCGAACCAGCGCGCATCGACCTCGACGAGCAACGGCGCGGCCGCGTGTTCTGACATGAGCCTGGCTGTGGCGGGCCGGAGTTCACGGACTTCGGCCCGTTTTCGTGTGCGCCTGTTCCAGGTGAGCCGTCGAGGAGATCGCGATGTCATGGGTGAACGAGGCGCTGTACCCCGACTGGGGCCAGCGGTTCCGGGTGATTCGCGAACTAGCCCATGAAACCAGCGAGTTTCAGGATATCGCGATCTTCGAGAGCGGTGGCCACGGCCGCGTGATGACGCTCGACGGCGTGGTGCAGATCACCGAACGCGACGAGTTCGCCTACCAGGAGATGCTGGCGCACGTGCCGCTGATTGCTCACGGCCGCGCGCGCGACGTGTTGATCGTGGGGGCCGGCGACGGCGGCGTGCTGCGGCGCGTGCTGCAGCATCACGGGGTCGAGCGGGCGACGATGGTCGAGATCGACGGCGCGGTGATCCGGCTGGCGCGCGAGTTCCTACCCATGATCGGCGGCGACGCCTGGAACGACGCGCGGGCGCGCGTGATCGTCGGCGACGGCGTCGAATATTTGCGCGACGCGGAGGCGGCCAGTGTCGACGTCGTCATCGTGGACAGCACCGACCCGTTCGGGCCGGGTGAGGCGCTGTTCGGCGACGCCTTCTATGCCGACGCGGCACGCGCGCTTCGCGACGACGGCGTGATCGTCAACCAGTGCGGCGTACCCTTCATGCAGCCCGACGAGCTACGCGACACTAGCGCCCGCCGCGCCCGCCATTTTGGCCACGTCGGCGCGTATGTCGTGGCGGCGCCGACCTATGTCGGAGGTTTCATGGCGCTCGGCCACGCGAGCCGCCGGGCTGGATTTGGCCAGGTGCCGGTCGCCGAGCTGCGCCTGCGCGCGACGGCGGCGGGCCTCGATGGCCGCTGCGGCTACTGGACGCCGGAGGTGCACGCGGCATCGTTTGCCCTGCCCCCCTATATCGCGGGGGCGCTCTCCGGCTAGTCTGCACGGCGTGGCCAAGCAGTTCCCGAGTATCGGCGAAGCGCACCGGGAGTTCGTCGCGCGCCAGCACGTCTTCTTCGTCGCGTCGGCGGCGGCGGACAGTCGAGTCAACGTGTCGCCCCGGAGCACGGACTGTCTGCGCGTGCTTGGACCATCGGCGGTGGCCTACCTCGATCGCACCGGCAGCGGCAACGAGACCGCGGCGCACATCCTTGCCGGCGGGCGGGTGACGATCATGTTTTGCGCCGTCGCGGGCGCGCCGTCGATCCTGCGGCTATATGGTCGTGGCACCATCCACGGCCGGCGCGACACGTCGTTCCGCGCCATTGTCGATCGGCATTTTAGTGGCTTGGCACCGCTCGGCACCCGGCAAATCGTCGAACTCGCGGTCGAACTGGTGCAGACATCGTGCGGCTTTGGGGTGCCGCTGCTCGACTACGCGGGCGAACGCGACGCCATGGACCGCTGGGCGGAGCATCGCGGCAAGGACGGCATCGAGGCCTATTGGCGAACCAACAATGTGGCCAGCATTGACGGCTTGCCGACAGGGTTGCAGATCAAAGGCACTAGCTGACGCAGACCCGTAAGTCGAAGTTTAGGCTTACTGAGAGCTACCTCTTGCGTCGGGTTGCAACGTTTTCAGGGTTGCTCCGGCCAATCGACAAACGGGGCTGTTGGCGCGAGGCGTCCCACCGCCGGTTAGCGAGGCTGCCGCAACGCTCAACTTACCCAAGCGGTGCCGGCGGAACGCCGACGATCCGAGCCGCGTGGACGGCCGCAACGGCCAGTTTGTCCGGACTATGGTCGCCGGCGACGAGGCTGTACGTAGCGGCATACGACCCGGGCCGACGCCACCGGGCTGCAAGCGGTCTTCGGGTGACGGGTTCCTAAACCTGATCGCCGGCGACCCACGGTTCGACGCGGCGGCGGCGGGTGCTTCAAGAGACATGCTTCGGTGAGCTTCCGTGTTACGGTAAGGTGAGGGGGACAGGGCTCGATACGAGCTTGATCGCTCTGCACTGCAGAGAGGATGTCCGACCCGGGCAGCCGCGACCAGCTGATCCGTCCGTCTAACGCCAGGCGAGTTGGCTCAGTCCCCGACCTTACGGACCTACCTCGGGCAGAGTGATCGAACCGATTCAGTGGCTTGGTATTCGCGCCTTGGCCAGTTTGTCCCAGGCCGCAGAGGTGCATCGGACGGCCGATGTTTTCGGGCCGCCTGACCTTTCCGTTAACAGCGCTGGCGAGAGGCGGCCGGCAACCCGCTCTCAGTCAATGACGTGGCGTTGCCATCAGCGTGGGAGCCGAGGTGTGTGGGGCCATCCCGGGCTGGTATACGCCGGAAGCAGCGGCGCGGCGTTCTCGTCGACATGACCGGCGTGGCGGGCGAGCAACTCGAGCCGAGCTACTCGTGGGCAGTAGCGGCAACGCGGCGCCAATGGCGCTGACCCGTTCGCCGGCTACTGCGGCGGTGCGGGACGGCATGCGCGGTGGCCGGCATCAACCACCTGCCGGTGACGACCGATCGGATGGCAATGCTGTTGCGGGCGCGGACCGAAGGTGAGCCGGGCGATGCGGCACGATGGTGGGAGGCGTTCGGAGACCATGGCGCTCGGACGCCCGTCCGAACCGGGGTAGATCGTCAACGCGGTGGCGTTCCTGGCCTGGTCCGCTGCAGCCACACGTCGGGCACGATCCTGACCACCGACGATCCGGCTCCGGCACCGGCGTAAGCCCGCTCAGCTCGGAGCGAAGCTCTGCACCAGCGAGCCGGACACCAGCCGCCAGCCGTCCACCAGAACGAAGAAGATCAGTTTTAGCGGGAACGAGATCGACGCCGGCGGCAGCATCATCATCCCGAGGCTCATCAGCACGCTCGCCACCACCAGGTCATCACCAAGAACGGCAAGTAGATCACAAAGCCCATCTCGAACGCGCGGCGCAGCTCGCCCAGCACGAAACCCGGCACCAGTGCCCGCCACGGGGTCAGGTCGGCGGTCGCGGGGTCGGTCATGTGGCCAAGATCGAGAAACAGGCGGAGATCGTCGGGCCGCGCGTTGGCGATCATGAAATGGCGGAACGGCTCGGCGGCCAGGCGCAGTCCGTCAAGCTCGCCGATGCGGCCCTCGCTCATCGGCAGCAGCCCGGCCTGCCACGCCTGGTCGAGCACCGGCTGCATGACGAAGAACGTGAGGAACAACGCGACGCCGATCAGCACCGTGTTCGGCGGGGCACCCTGCGCCCCGAGTGCCGAGCGCAGCAGCGACAGCACGATCACGATGCGGGTGAACGCGGTCGTCAGCACCAGCAGCGACGGCGCCAGCGACAGCACGGTCAGCAGCGCGGTCAGCTGGATCAGCCGCGCGGTGGCGCCGGGCGCGCCGGCGGCGCCGAGGTCGATCGCGACCGACTGGGCATGCGCCAAGCCCGGCAACGCCAGCACGACCACTAGAATGCCGAGCAGCCGGATCATGGCGGCGGTAGCCAGCCGACCACGACATCCTGCGCGCCGCCGATCAGCAGCAGCACGTGGCGGTCGTCGGCTCGCACCAGCAACAATTTCCGCCGCGCGTCGAGCGGTAACACGTCGGCCATCACCAGCCGGCCGGCCGGCCGGGCGAGCCGCGTCCGCCACGCCGCGAACAGCCGGGCCAGGAACGTCACGACGTCGGCCGCATGCGCGCCGACAGCCGGTCGATCTGCAGCCCGAGTGCCACCAACCCCGGACGCAGCGCCACGCCCTCGTGCGGCTCGAGGTCGAGGCACTGCGCGCACAGCCGTCCGACCCGCAGGTCCAGGCCGCCGATGTCGAGTCGCCGGCCGCCGTCGATCAGCGCACCGGCGGCGTCGAGGATGCCGCCGAGCGCGTCGGCCTCGCCGAGCAGGCGGTCGACACGCGACAGGGTCGGTTTGTGATCGGTTTGCACCCATTGATTGAGCGTCGAAGTGTTTAACGGACCGTAAACATACAGCTCCCGCACTCTTAATGTTCTGGTGAGGTCTATGCGTCACTCTGCCCGCATGGACATCGCCGACATCCCGCTTTTCGCGTTGGCCGACCGCAAGCTCGCCTGGATCGACCGGCGGCAGGCCGTGCTGGCCGCCAACATCGCCAACGTCGACACGCCCCACTACCGGGCGCGCGACTTGGCGCCGTTCGCCGACAGCCTGTCGCACGCGTCGCTGGCGATGGCCGCGACGTCGCCCAACCACCTGACTGGCACGATGCCCGCCGGCCTGGCGCGGCCGGCGAGCCGCGATGAACGGTCGCCGGACGGCAACGCGGTCGTGCTCGACCAGCAGATCACCAAGCTGGCTGACACCGACGACGCGCACGCCCTGGTGAGCGGCCTGTACCGGGGCTGGCTCGGCATGTTCCGCACCGCAATCGGCCACTGAGGGAGTTCGCCCACATGGACATGGACGCGGCGCTAAAGATCGCGGCGAGCGGGATGCAGGCGCAGGCGGCGCGGCTGCGGGTGGTGGCCGAGAACATCGCCAACGCCGACACCACCGGGTCGGCACCGGGCGCCGCCCCGTACCGCCGCCGCGTGGTGACGTTCGCCGACCGGCTCGACCGCGCGAGCGGCGCGACGTTGGTCGGCGTGTCCAAGGTCGGCGAGGCGGCGGGCGCGAGCCCGCTGAAATACGACCCGTCGCACCCCGCGGCCGACGCGCGGGGCTACGTCCAGATGCCCAACGTCGACCCGTTCATCGAGAACATGGACATGCGGGCGGCCGAGCGGGGCTACGCCGCCAACGTGGCCGTGATGCAGGCGACGCGCGGCATCCTGTCGCGCACCCTCGAGCTGTTGCGCGGATAGCCGTCGTGACGACGATCACGGTCACCCCGAGCCACGCGGCGCAGGCGTACCGCGACGTCGCGGGGGCGACGGACGCGGGTGGCGGCCCGGGCGGCGGCGTTGGCGGCGGCTTCGGCGAGGCTCTGGGCAAGGCGCTCGGCGGTGTGGTCGACACCGCCCGCGACGCGGAAGCCAAGGCGACCGGCGCGCTCGCCGGCCACGGCAGCCTGACCGACGTGGTCAGCGCGGTGAGCCGCGCCGAGCTCGCGCTGCAAACGACGGTCGCCATCCGCGACAAGGTGGTCGCCGCGTATCAGGACATCATGCGGATGCCGATCTGATGGACCTCTGGTGACCGAGGCCGAGGTCGGCACGCTGTTCCGCGCCGTGTTCATCGTCGTGGTGAAGCTGGGCGGGCCGCCGCTGCTGGCGGCGCTCGCCGTGGGTTTGGTGGTCAGCGTGTTGCAGGCGGTGACGCAGATCAGCGAGCAGACGCTGGCGTTCGTGCCAAAGGTCGCAGCCGTGGTCGGGGCACTGGCGTTGCTGGGCCCGTTCATGCTGTCGACGCTGCGCGGGTTCGCCCAGTTGCTGTTCGACCGTCTGATCGTGATCGGCGGCAGCTGACCGATGGACGGCATCGACCCGGCGCTGCTAGCCGATCTGCCGCGCTACGCGTTCGGCTTGGCGATGGTGCTGGCGCGGGTCGGTTGCGCCTGCATGGCGCTGCCGGTGATCGGCGAGGCCGAGGTGCCGACGACGGTGCGGCTGGGCTTCGTGCTGGCGTTGGCCGCGTTGCTATTGCCCGGGCTGATGGCGGTACTTCCGGCGCCGCCGGCCAGTGTCGGGCACCTGTTCGCGATGCTGGCTGCCGAAATCGTGACCGGCCTGATGTTCGGCTGGCTGGCGCGGCTGGTGATCCTCGCCGCGACCACGGCGGGGCAGTTCATGGCGCTGGCGGTCGGCCTGTCGAGCGTGTTGCAGCAGGATCCGGCGCTGGGAACCCAGACGGCGGCGCTGGGACGGCTGTTTGCGGTGGCCGCACCGGTGGTGCTGCTGGCCTCGGGTCTGTATGCGGCGCCGTTGCTGGCGCTGCGTGGGTCGTATGACGTGATCGCACCGGGCTCGCTGCTGCCGGCGGCGCAGGCATGGCCGGCGGTGCTGGCGGCGGCGACCGCGTGCGTCGCCCTGGCGGTGAAGCTGGCGGCGCCGCTGCTGCTGGCGAGCGTGCTGGCGCAGGTGGCGATGGCGCTGGCGGGCTGGATCGCGGCGCCGCTCGCGGTCGGCGCCGCGCTGGCGCCGGGGCCGATCCTGGGCGGCCTCGCGCTGCTCGCCGTGTTGGGCGGCGGGATGTTGGTGACATGGCGGGACGCGGCCGGCGGCTTGTTCGCGGCCTTGCCGGGCCGCTAGCGGATGGCCGAGGCAGCCGACGACCGCACCGAAGCCGCCACTCCCCGCCGGCTGGCCCGCGCCCGGGAGGAGGGGCAGGTGGCACTGTCGCGCGAGGTCGGCACGGCCGCGACCCTTGCCTTGGCAGCGATCTTGCTCGGAGCCGTGCTGCCCGGGTTGTGCCGGCACGCGGTCGCGGCGATGGCTTCGGTGCTGGCGCGCGCCGACACGTTGACCCCGACTGCGGCGCTGGTGCGGGCGGGTCGGGCTGGCGCGATCCTGGCCGGCACCGTCGCGTTGGCCGCCATGGCGACCGGCGTCCTGGCGGTGGTCGGCCAGACCGGGCCGTTCGCGCGGCTGGCGGCGATCGCGCCGGATTTTTCGCGCATCAGCCCGCGCGCCGGGTTGGTTCGGCTGTTCGGTCCGGCCTCGGTGACGCGGGCCGGCGGCGCGTTGCTGAAGCTGGCGGCAGTGGTGTTCGCGGTGTCGACCAGCTGGCGCGGGGTCGGGCCGTGGCCGTGGCGCTCCGGCCACCCGGAGCCGGCGGCCGCCCTCGGCGCCGACCTGCTGGCGCTGACACTGCGAACGATCATCGCCGTGCTGGTGGTGCAAGCTCTGGTGGCCGCCGTCGACCTGTTCCGGGTCCGCCGCCAGCATGCGGCGAAACTGCGGATGAGCCTGCACGAGGTTCGCGAGGAGGCACGCGACGCCGATGGCGATCCGCGCATCAAAGCCCGGATCCGGCGGTTGCGGACGCAGCGGGCGCGGCAGCGGATGATGGCCGCCGTGCCGACCGCGACGGTGGTGGTCACGAACCCAACCCATTACGCGGTGGCGCTCGCCTACGCGCGGGGCGGCAACGCGGCCCCGCGCGTGGTCGCCAAGGGGATGGACGCGGTGGCGGCGCGCATCCGCGAGGCGGCGGCCGAGGCGCGGGTGCCGCTGGTGGCCAACCCGGCGCTGGCGCGCGCGCTCTATAAAGTGGAGCTGGACGCTGAAATCCCAGCCGACCTGTTCGCGGGCGTCGCCGAGGTGATTGCGCTGGTGTGGCGGTTGCGGGCGCCGCGCGCGGTCGCCGGACCGCCGTCGTGATCCGGTCGATCTCGCGGCTGTGGCGGGGTTCGACGCCGCACCGCCTGGCGAAGCGCGGCGCGGACCCGGTGGTCGACCTGCTGTGGGAGCACGCGGGCGGCGCGTTGGTCGTGGTCGACCAGCAGGGCCGGATCGACGGTGTCAACGAGGCGGCGCGCGAGTTGCTGGCCGGCCTTCCGACCGGCGCGGTCGGGCGCCGTGATGTCGGGCGCCATGTTCCCGTGCTGCCCTTGTTCGCCGCGGAGGCGCGCGACGGTCTGTGGGCGGAGATCCTGGCGGCGACGCCGGGCGGACCGCCACGGGCGCCGGTTCGGGTGGCGCTTGCGACCGGCGCGACCGTGGCGGTGACCGTGGTGCCGTTGGCCTCGGGCGGCGCGGGGCCAACCGGTGTGTTGCTGCGGTTGGTCGATCCGTGTCGGGAGCGCGAGCTCGAGGCGCTGCTGTCGCAGGCGCAACGGCCGCAGCGACCGGACGAGTTCTCGGGCGGCATCGCGCACGACTTCAACAATCTGCTGGCGGCGATTCTCGGCGCCGCCGAGGCGATCGCGACGCATGGCGGGCTGCCGGCCGAGGTCTCCGAGGACGCGGCGCAGATCCGCGCTTCGGCCGAACGGGGCAGCCAACTGGTGCGCCGGTTGCTGGCGGTCGGCCGCGAGCAAGCCGCGCAACCCCGTCGCGTCGCGGTGCCGGCGGCGGTTGCCGGACTGTCGTCCATGCTGCGGCGGTTGCTGGGCCGGGCGATCCGGCTCGAACTCGACGTCGACCAGGACGCGGCGCTCCAGGTGGCGAGGGTCGATCCGGTGGAACTGGACCGGGTGCTGGTCAACCTTGCGGTGAACGCGCGCGACGCGATGCCGGGAGGCGGCGAGCTGCGGATCGCGAGCCGTGCGGTGACGTTGCACCAAGCCCTCGCGGCCGGTGGCGACCCGGTCGGTGGTGAGACGGTGCCGCCCGGACATTGGATCATCATCGACGTGCGCGACGGCGGCGTCGGGATCGCGCCCGAGACGCTGCCACGCGTGCTGGAACCGTTCTTCACGACGCGGCGCGGGCAGGGCGGCAACGGGCTCGGCCTGTCGACGGTGCACGGCATCGTGCGCCAGTGCGGCGGGTTCCTGACGATCGAGAGCACGGTCGGGGTCGGCACCCGCGTGCGAGTCTGGCTGCCGGCTTGCGACGACGTTCCCGAGCCGCCGATACCGGTCGTTTCCACCGCTCCTTCGCCCGCTCCTTCGCAAGTAGACGCTCCTTCGCAAGCTGGCGCACCACCGCAAGCCGGTGCGACCGGGCGGACGGTGTTGCTGGTCGACGACGAGACGCCGGTACGCCGCTTGGCGGAGCGGGCGCTGACACGGCAGGGCTGGCGCGTGCTGGCGGCCGACAGCGCAGAGGCGGCGTTGGCGACGCTCGACGCCGAGCCGGCCGGATCGACACCGCTCGCGGCCATGGTGAGCGACATCGTCATGCCGGGCCTGGATGGTGCCGCGTTGGTCGAGCGGGTCCGCGCCCGGGCGGGACAGGCGGGGCTGCCGGTCGTGCTGGTGTCGGGTTACTCCGACCGGTCGCTCGGCGCGGCGTTGGGCGAGCAGCCGCCGACCGTGTTCCTGGCAAAACCCTACACCCTGGGCGAGCTGGTTGCTCGCGTGGCGGCCTTGGCCGGCCCGCCAGCCTGCTGAACACGACTGGCCTGCTGAGTACGATACGATTACCAACCAAATGACGACGCCGCGCGTTGCCAAGATGTTCCATGCGTGACAGACACTATTTCCTCGTCTCAGTATGAGACTCGATAAGCGGGAGCGCACACGTGGCGGTCGAGAAGGGTAAGGCGCTGGACGCCGCAATGATTCAGATCGAGCGGGCGTTCGGCAAGGGCTCGATCATGCGCATGGGCGCGCGGGCGGGCGACGAGCAGATCGAGGTCATTTCGTCCGGCTCGCTCGGGCTCGACCTGGCGCTGGGCATCGGCGGCCTGCCGCGCGGACGGATCGTCGAGATCTACGGGCCGGAATCGTCGGGCAAGACGACGCTGGCATTGCACATCATCGCCGAGGCGCAGAAGCGCGGCGGCACCTGCGCGTTCATCGACGCGGAGCACGCGCTCGACCCGATCTACGCGCGCAAGCTCGGCGTCGACGTCGACAATTTGCTGATCTCGCAGCCGGACGCGGGCGAGCAGGCGTTGGAGATCGCCGACACGCTGGTGCGCTCGGGGGCGATTGACGTGCTGGTGATCGACAGCGTCGCGGCCCTCGTGCCGCGCGCCGAACTGGAGGGCGAGATGGGCGACACCCATGTCGGCCTGCACGCGCGCCTGATGAGCCAGGCGCTGCGCAAGATCACCGGCAGCGTCAGCCGCAGCAACACGATGCTGGTGTTCCTGAACCAGATCCGGCTGAAGATCGGC
>JAABUX010005825.1_pt1 | contig 14976 bp, 14 predicted proteins | sample 5561851 | NCBI WGS metagenome assembly JAABUX01 (sample SAMN10711883, study PRJNA513361) | rock metagenome | isolation source: Antarctica rocks | place: Antarctica: Victoria Land, Richard Nunatak red sandstone | collected 2016-01-03 | reverse complement strand
GCGACCAGTCGGCGATCTTTCGCAAGACCGATCCCGCGACCGCCGACCGGGTGGTGACGTCGGTGCTGAAACGGATCGACGTGAGCCTGTTGCGGGCGGCCGACATGCTGCTGACGGGCAAGCTGCCTGCCGGCAAGGAAGAATCGCTTGGCCTGGCCGAGGGCGCGGTCGGCATCGTCGACAACGACGTCTACCAGGCCAAGGTGCCGGCCGACCTGCGGGCGAAGGTCGCCGCGGCGCAGGCGGCGATCGCGGCGGGCACGACCAAGGTGCCTTCGGCGCTCGGCATGGAGACGGCGGCGCTGGTCAAGCTGCGCGACTCCGTCCGCCCTTAGTCATGCCGGCCGTAGCCATGGACGATGCCGGCGCGCTGGTCGCGTTCGACGACGTCAGCATGGTCTACCCGAACGGCACGCGGGCGCTGTCCCACGTGTCGTTCGGGGTGCGACGAGGCACCTGCCACGCGCTGTGCGGCGAGAACGGGGCCGGCAAGAGTACGCTGATGAAGCTGCTGTTCGGGCTGGAGCAACCGACCGCCGGCCGCATCCTGGTCGATGGCGAGAAGCTGGCCGAGAACTCGCCGAGGCTGGCCGCCGCGCGTGGCATCGGCATGGTGCACCAGCACTTCTCGCTGGTGCCGTCGCTGACGGTCGCCGAAAGCGTGGCGCTCGGGCACGAGCCGATGGCCGGCCCGCTGATCGATTTCGTCAACGCACGTCGCGTGGTGCGTGACCTGGGCGAGCGGTATGGGCTTGCGGTCGATCCCGACGCGGTCGTGGGTCGGCTGTCGGTGGCGGCGCAGCAGAAGGTCGAAATTCTGAAGGCGTTGGCGCGCGACGTGCGCCTGCTGATCCTCGATGAGCCGACGGCGGTGCTGACCCCGCAGGAGACCGACGAGCTGTTCGACCGGCTGCGGGACCTCAGGGCGGCTGGGCTGACGATCGTCTTCATCAGCCACAAACTGCGAGAGGTGCGGGCGCTGGCGAGCCACGTCACCGTGCTGCGGCTGGGCGAGGTCACGGGCGACGCCGAGATCGGCGCGTTGGACGACGCGGCGATCGCGCGGATGGTGATGGGCCGGGTGACGCTGGAGGTGACCAAGACGCCGCACGCCGGCGGCGCCCCGATGCTGGTAGCAACCGACCTCACCCGTGCCGCGACCGACGCGGCGGACCGGCTGGACCACGTCTCGTTCGGCATCGCGGCGGGCGAGGTGCTGGGCGTCGCCGGCGTCGAGGGCAACGGGCAACGCGGATTGGTAGACGTGCTGTCGGGTGCCGCACGTCCGGACGGCGGCACGCTGACGCTGGGCGGGGTCGACGCGGTCGCACTCGGCACCGCCGGGTTGCGGGCGCACGGGATGGCGCACCTGCCGTCGGACCGGTTCGCCGACGGCGGCGCGCGCACGCTGTCGCTGGTCGACAACGCGATCGCCGGCACGTTCGACACCGCCGCCATGGGCCGCTGGCCGTTCCTGTCGGCGCGGCGCGCGTTGGACGCCACCAACCGCATGATCCGCGCGTTCGACGTCCGCTGCCGGGGCGCGCTGCAGCCGCTCGGCGGCCTGTCGGGCGGCAACGCGCAAAAGCTGATTGCCGCGCGCGAGCTGGGCACGCAACCGACCTTCCTGATCGCCGACCAGCCGACGCGCGGCATCGACATCCAGGCCGCCGCCTTTATCCGCGCCCGCATCGCCGAGCGCGCCGCCGCCGGTGCCGCCGTGCTGCTGATCACCGCCGACCTCGACGAGCTGCTGGCGCTCAGCAGCCGCGTCATCGTCCTGTTCGCGGGCAGGATCGTCGCGACCTATGACAACGACGGCACGCTGACGCCGGAACTGCTGGGGCCGGCGATGCTGGGACTGCACGAGAAGCGGGCGGCGTGATCCGGGCGGCGCTGGCCCCGGTCGCCTTCGCGGTTGCCCTGCTGCTGGCCGTGGTCGGCATCGTGGTGGTGCCGATCGCGCTGACCTTGCCGACGCCGGGTACGGCGGTGGCGACGTTCCTGTTCGGCCCGGCCGCCGACCTGCGCCACCTCGGCAACGTGGTCGAGACGGCGACGCCGCTGATGTTCACCGGCCTCGCGGTGTCGCTGATGTTTCGCGCCGGCATGTTCAACCTCGGCGCCGAGGGGGCGTTCTTCCTTGGCGGTGTCGCGGCCAGCTACGCGATCGTGGCGTTGCCGCTGCCGCCATGGCTGCCGTCGTGGCTGTTCGCACCGTGGGCGGTGCTGTTCGGCGCGGTCTGCGGCAGCATCGTCTGCCTGATCCCCGGCCTGCTCCGTGCCCGGTTCGGCGCGTCGGAGCTGGTGTCGTCGTTGATGCTGAACTACGCGGCCCTGTATCTCGGGTTGTTCGTGGTGAACTATCTGATCCGCGACCCGACCGCGGGTGCAATGGTGTCTTACAAGTTTCCGCTGGCGGCCAAGCTGCCCCGGATCGTGGCCGGGACGCACATCCACTCCGGCACGCTGATCGCACTCATCGCCTGCGCGCTGGGGGCGGTCTGGCTGTTTCGGACGCGCTGGGGCTACACGGCGCGGCTGGTCGGCGCCAACGCGCGGTTCGCCCGCCACCTCGGCCTGTCGGCGACGTTGATCGCGGCGGGCGTGCAGGCGCTAGGCGGGCTGATTGCCGCGGCCGGCGGGGCGATCGAGGTGCAGGGCCTGTACATGCGCTTCACGTGGGAGGGCTTGCCGGGGCAGGGCTGGAACGGGTTGGTGGTGGCGATCCTGGCCGGCAACAACCCGGCCCTGGTGCCACCCGCCGCGTTCGCGCTGTCGTGGCTGCAGATCGGCGGCGACCTGCTGGCGCGAAATTACAGCGTGCCGGCGGAGGTCGTGGGCCTGGTCGAGGCGCTGGTGATCTTGCTCGCTACCGCCGGTGCCATTGTGCGCAACCCGGCGCTGCTGGCCCGGCTGCGGGGGCGGACGGCGGCGGTCGCGGCATGACCTGGAACGAGATCGCGTTGCACCTGGGCGGCGTGTCGTTCCTGGGCGCCACGCTGCGGGTGACCACACCGATCCTCCTGGCCGCCCTGGGAGCGCTGATCTCCGACCGCGCCGGCGTCATCAACATCGCGGTCGAGGGCACGATGCTGGTCGGCGCGTTCGCGGGCGTCGTGTTCAGCGCCTGGACCGGCAGCGCGTGGCTCGGGCTGCTGGGTGCGATCGTGGCCGGCGTCACGGTCGGCGGCGTGCTGGCGTTCGCCGTGCACGTGCTGCGGGCCGACCTGATCCTGTCCGGCGTCGCCATCAACATCGCGGCCGCCAGCGGCACCGTACTCATGCTGTTCGCGCTGACCGGCGACAAGGGCATGTCGGGCGCGTTGCCGAGCAAGGTGCTGCCCAACGTCGACCTGCCACTCGGCGCCGGCGGGCTCGGCGCCGTCGTCGGCCACCAGCACGTGCTGACCTGGGCCGCGTTCCTGCTGGTGCCGGTGCTGTCGGTGCTGTTGCGGCGCACCCCGTTCGGCCTGCGACTGCGCGCCGTGGGCGAGGCCCCGGACGCGGCGGCGGCGGCGGGCGTGCGGGTGGTGCGGACGCAGGTGGCGGCGCTGCTGCTGTCGGGCGCGCTGGCGGCGATGGGCGGCGCGTTCCTTTCGATGGGCTACGTGACCTGGTTCACCGGCGGCATCTCGGCCGGGCGCGGCTACATCGCGATCGCCGCCGAGGTGATGGGCGGCGGCACCGCGTTCGGCACCGCCATCGCCTCGGTCGTGCTGGGTGCCGCCGACGCGCTGGCGACCAGCCTGCAGGGCCTCGGGTTGCCCAGCGAGCTGATGCAGACCGTGCCGTACCTGGTGCCGGTGGTGGCCCTGGTGCTACACGCCGCGCGCCCAGGGTTTCGGCGGCGGCGGTATGTCACGTGAGGGAAGCGAGAATGGGTGCGATCGACCTGGAGGCGAAACTGGCGACGTTCGACGCGCAGTGGCAGCCGAAGATCGTGGCCGGCTACAACGGCAGCGACGTGATGGTGGTCAAGCTCGGCGGCGCGTTCGAGTGGCATTCTCACCCCGACACCGACGACCTGTTCTACGTGCTGAAAGGCACGCTGAAACTGGAGATGCGCGACGGCGACGTGACGCTGAACGCGGGCGAGATGTATGTCGTCCCGCGCGGCGTCGAGCATCGCCCAGTGGCCGACGGCGAGGCGCACATCCTGCTGATCGAGCGGCGCGGCACGCCCAACACGGGTGACCACGCGACGGCCGCCGTCAAGGTGCCGATCTGACCCCGATCGCCGCCTGCAGCGCCGCCGTCACCGACCCCTCGTCGAACCGGTAGGCAATCAGGCCGACGCCGGTTTCGGCCGCCGCGCGGCAGGCGGCCTCGTCACCGTGGAGTTGGACGATCAAGGCCGCGAGGTTGGCGGCGTCCGTTCCCACGTATTGCTTCAGCAGCGGCGGCAGGGCGAGCCCCTCCTCGGCGATTTGTGTCATGACGCATGGAATGCCGGCGGCGAGGCTGGCCAGCACCTTGCCCTTCAATCCGGCGCCGTAGCGCAGGGGCGCCACCGTCAGCCGCACACGATCGAATATGGCGGCCAGATCCGGCACATGGCCGACGACCGTGACGCGGGGCTGCGCCAGACGCTGCACCATCTCCGGCATCTGGCTGCCGACCAACAGGCATTCGATGGTGGGGTCGGTCTGCCAGACCAGCGGCATGATCTCCTCGACCAGGAACACGACCGCGTCGAGGTTTGGCGCGTGGGCGTAGCTGCCCAGGAACGCCAGGCCGTGCCGGTCGGCGAACGGCACCCGCGTCGGACGGACGGGCGTCGCCCACGGCACCACGTGCACGTTGGCGATCGGCACCAGTCGGCGCAGCGTCGCCGCCTCCTCGGCGGAATGGGTGACCACCGCGTCCGCCGACCAGGCTGCTGAGCTTTCGGCCAGTTGCAGCCCGCGACTCTCGGCCAGCAGTTCGGGCCGTTGCTCGACCTCGGCCTGCCGCGCCACCCGCAGGTGGTGGAGGTCGGCGACGCTGAACAGGATGCGCGCGTGCGGGCAGTAGTGCCGCGCGAGAGCCAGGTATTTCGCGGCGTTGGTGACCCGGTGCAGGTAGATCACGTCAAAGCATCCGCTTTGGCGCGACAGCACGTCCTCGACGGAGCCGTAGTAGGGCAGCCGGTAGCAGGCGATCCCCAGCGCTTCCAGGGTGGCGGCCTCCGATCCCACCGGGACCGATCCGAGCGCCGCCACCAACCCGACCGAGTAGTTTAGGCGCTGCAACGCGCGAATGTGGGAGAGCACCGCGACGGACCCCGCGTCCCGGTCGGGCGACGGCAGGACGTCGTCGATCACCAGGGCACGCAGTCCTGGGTCGGTGTAGCCGCCTCGCTCCGGGTCGGGTTCGGAAGTCGGCAGAACATCGCCCCAGCGTCGCCTGAACTGTGCGTGCACCGCGCGCGCCGCCCGCTGTCCGTTGGCGTCGGCGCCGGTCTGCAATAGCCGGTCAGCCTGGGTGACCAGAAACGACAGCGTGTCGGCGAGCTCCGGTCCGGCCACCAGGCCATCGACGACGTTGACGATCAGCTGTTTTAACGCGCCGTCGAAGTTGTCCGACGCCTTAACGACTTGCGGTGATTTGTAGGCCTGCTCGCCATCGGCCTCGCGCCGCAGGGCGATCGTGTGGTCGACCTGCGGCGACAGCCCGCCCGGGATCAGCAGCTCGAAGCCATACCGCCCATCGCCGATGCCGGCCTGCTCCAGGTCGGGCCGGTGGCGGTTGGCGAGTAGCCGGGCGATGACTTTGCCGTTGTCGACGACCTGCATGGCGACCGGCTCGTCCGGGTCGCCGTCATTGCGAGCCCATCCGGTGATCCGATCCCTGCTCACCCAGTCGAGGCAGGACTGCCACGGCGCCGGCGCGTCGGTGGTCGCCTCAGACGGCATGGCCCGCCGCGCTGAAGGCTTCGAGCACCCAGGGCGAGCCGCCCAGCTCGCGGCCGTCGCTGGCGCGCTCGATGCGGATGGTGTGGCGGACGTCGGGCGACAGGCCGCCCGGGATCCGCCACGAGAACCCGTGCCGGCCGCCGCCGATCCCGGCCCGGTCGAGGTCGCAGCGGTAGCGGTCGGCGCGCGTCTCGGCGATCGTGACCCCGTTGTCCGACACCCGCAGCATGGTGGCGCCAGAGAATTGCCCGTCGTCGCGCGCCCAGCCCTCGACGCGGTCGCGGCAAACCCGGTCGACCTGGCCGCGCAATTCGGCGGCGGCGGGCTCGACGGTCACGGCTTGAGTGCGGGCGGCGATGCGCCGGCGGGCGGCGTGCAGCACGGCGCCGTCCTCGAGCCGCGGCGCGCAGTAGCGGGCCGGCTGCGGCCGGGCATGCGGTACAGCGCGCGATAATCGGCGTTGTCGAACATGGCGCGGCTGCGGTCGTCGACAAAGCTCTCCGAGGCCGCGCCCTCGGCCAGGATCACGTCGTGGTCGTCGAGCTCGACATGGACATAGGCGACCGCGGCGGTGACCGGCGGTTGCAGGATCGAGACGCCGTTGACCAGGGCGACGGCCGGGATCAGCGCGCCGTCGAGCCACATCGCGTGCAGCGGCGAGACATGCAGGTCGCGGCGCGGCATGCCGTCGGCCAATGCCCCGGCGCGGATCAGCACCGGCGCCAGCGTGCGCTGGCCGGCGGCTACGGGGGCGGCGTAGCGGCGGTGGCCGATCCAGCGGATCGGCCTAGCGGCGCCGGCGCGGGTGACCACGTGGTCGCCGATCCGCAGCGCCTCGACGGCTACCTCGCCCGCGTCGGTCAGGATCAGCGTGCCCGGGCAGTAGCAGGCGACAGCCTGGACCGCGACCGAGGACGTGACGCTGCTGTTGGCGGTGCCCTCGGTGGCTAGCAGGGTGAACAGGGTGTTGACCGTGCTGCCCTTGGCGACCTGGTTGGCGGTCGGCTGGAAGCTGAGCGCGTCGAGTTCGCGGGTCAGGGTGGCCGGAGTGGCGGCGGCCAGCGTGTAGGTGCCGACCCCGGAATGGGTCAGACCGGTTCCCGACAGAACGCCATCGGCGTCGGTCGGCGTGGTGCCGTTGGCGGTCAGCGTGATGGTGGCACTGATGCTGGCGCCGTTGTCGGGATCGGTCACACTGGTCGACTTGAACACCGCCACCGGGGTGAAGTCGGTGCCGCTCTGGCTGGCCGGCACGCCGGTGATCGTGGGCGCGATGTACTGTGCTGTCTCGGTCAGTGTCGTGTTGACCGTGGCGCCGGTGCTGCCGTCCACGACGGCCAGCGCGATGGTGCTCACGACCGTGCCGCCTGGCGCCACCTGGTGGGCGGTCGGGGTGAAGGTCAGCTTCTCTAGCTCGTTCGTCAGACCGGCCGGAGTGGTCGCGGCCAAGCTGTAGGTGCCCACCCCCGTCTTGGTCAGTCCGGCACCGGACCAGATGCCGTTGGCGTCGGTCGCCACTCCGCCGGAGATCACCGTGATGGTGGCACTGGTCGTCGCACCAGCGGTCGCGTCGGTGACGGTGGTGAAGCCAAATAGGTTCTGTCCGCCGCTATCCTTGGCCGCCGAGGTCGTGGAATCGCCGTTGATCGAGGGTCCAGCGACCGCGCCGACGGTGTAGCTGGCGGTCTCGCCGCCCGATTGTAGCTCCTGCGAGGAGCCGACCTCGTGGGAGTTGGTGCCAGTGAAGGAGTGCGCGCCGTACTCGTTGCCGTTGACCGTCACGTTGTCAATGTAGAGGTTGCGGTCGGTCGCTTGGCTGCCCCAGAACGCGTCATTGGTGTAGGTAACGACAACCTTATGCGCTTGACCGTTGGCCAACTTGGCGACCTGCACGTCGAATTCGTTGCTTAATCCCGTCGCCGTCCCGGTGTTGGGTGAACCGTCCGAGCCGTTGTTGTAATGATGCTGGGTTACGGTGTTGTTGGTCGGCGTGACGTTGACGCCATCGACGGTAATGGTGAACTGGGCGTCACCTTGATAGAAGTCTTCCGAGAGCTGGAGAACCAGCTTGTCAGTTGTCGCACCAGACATGGTTGGAGACCTCGATAATGTTGGGTGAATGTATCTGAATGATATCTGCGTGATTATCTATAACACGAATACATTTTGCATCAACGTTTGACGTTCGTCATGATTGCGTTAAGCCGCGGGCATAGCGAGCCCGTTAGGCTGGCTGAACCAAATCCCATAAATTCCCGTAGGCGTCACGAAACACCACGACGCGCCCGTATGCCTCGTCGCGCGGCGGCTCGATGAACTCGACGCCGCGAGACGAATAGGATTGGTGGTCGCGATTGAAGTCATCCGTGTGCAGAAAGAGGAACACGCGCCCGCCGGTCTGATCCCCGACCCGCGCGCGCTGCTCCCCACCGGCCGCCCGCGCCAACAGCAACGCGCAACCGCCGCCGGCCGGCGCCACCCGAACAAAGCGCTTGTCCGGCCCGAGCCTAGTGTCCTCCAGCAACTCGAACCCCAGGACCCCGACGTAGTAGGCAATCGCCGCGTCGTATTCGTCCACCAGCAGCGCCACCGCCGCGAGCCGCTGGGTCACGCGAACGTCTCGAGCAGCAGCCGCACGAAGCCAGCCGCGTCGGTGTCGAACGCCGCGTCGCAGTTGGCCGCCTTGCCACCCCGATGGTGGGTGTCGATGACCGTCCGCCCGACCGTGAGCCGGCCAATCGTCTCGACATCGACATGCAACCGCCGCGTGGTGATCAGCCGTGGGTCGACCAGGCTGCCCACCGCCAGCGCGTCGTGCACCGGCGTGGTGCCGGGCACCTCCATCCGCTGGATGTCGTCGTGCACCACGATCCGGTGGCCGATGAAATCCGCCGCCGCGCGGCCCGCGTTGGTGCCGAGCGCCGCCAGCCGGTCACAATCGGCGCGCGACACCAACGCCCGGTGGGTGGCGTCGAGCGGCACCAGCGTCAAGCGCTCGAAGCCGGCGGCAAACACCATGGCCGCCGCCTCGGGGTCGCCCCAGATGTTGAATTCGGCGCTTGGCGTGACATTCCCCAGCGCGTGCGCGCCGCCCATGATGACCAGCTCGGGCACCCGGGTGGCGAACCCCGGGTCCAGCGCGAGGCAGGCCGCGACGTTCGACAGGGGTGCCACGGCGACCAGCGCGATCGGGTCGGTCGCGGCTCGGTAGGTCTCGATCAGGAATTCCACCGCTCCGGCATCCGCCTTGCGGCGTGCGCTGGGCGGCACCGGCAACGTGGTGCCGTGGATGCGACCGGCCAGGTCGTCCTCGGCGCGGGGGCGGGGGAAGTCGAGCCGCACCAGCGGGCGCGATAGACCCTCGTGGACGGGCACGTCGTGCCGCCCGATGTTATCGAGCACCGCCAGCGTGTTGGCGGTGCAATGGTGGACGGCGACGTTGCCGCTGACCGTCGTGCAGGCGACCAACTCGAGTGCCGGGTGAAGCGCGGCCAACATGATCGCCACCGCGTCGTCGGTGCCGGTGTCGACGTCGAGAATCAGCTTCTTGCGCATAGTCCGAGCAAGCCACGCCGGCCCGGCCCGGGCAAGTCAATGCGGCAAGTCAATGCGGGAAGTCAGCGGCCGGCGAAGGCGTCCGGCAGGGGCGCGCGCGACACCGCCTGACGCTCGCGCCAGTTCTCCAGGAAGCGGGTAGCGACCCTGGGGTCGTCGACGAACAGCACGTCCTCGACGTTGCGGCGCTGGGCGGAGTTGGTGAAGTTGAGCGACCCGGCGATCACTTGGCGCTGGTCGATGACGATCGCCTTCATGTGCGCGATGCCGGGCGGGGTGTCGATCCAGATCGGCACGCCGGCCGCCTGCATCTCGGCGATGCCGATGTGCGCCCCACGCTCGTCGGAGCGGTCGAGGATCACCGCGATGTCCACGCCACGACGCTTCGCCGCGACCAGCGCCGGCAAAATGACCTTCGAGTTGAAGCCATACGCCTGCAACCGGATCGACGAGCGCGCGGCGGCGATCTCGTCGGCGATGCGGACGTCGCACCGCTCGGCCGGCACGAAGCACACGTCAACCGGTGCCGCCATCGCACACAGTGGCAGCAACCCGAGCGCGGCCGCGAGAAAAGCAGTCGTTCGCATTCGTTAGCGATACGTTAATCAAGCATTACGCGCCACTCCGGATTTTGGTGATGCCCAAAATGTGCGAGCGTCGGCCCACATTTCGGGAGCGGTCACAATAATGGACATCACGTGCGTCGCGGCGACCGGCGACCGTGTCGGCGAGGGCGCGGTCTGGTCCGCGTCGGAGCAGGCGCTGTACTGGGTCGACATCACCCGCTTTCTCGCGCACCGCTGGGACGCCGCCACCCGCGCCGTCCACACCTGGCACTTCGACGAGCCCGCCTGCGCGCTCGCGCTGACCGACCGGCCGGGCACGCTGCTGCTGGCGCTCGGCTCGCGGCTGGTCCTGTGGCGGCCGGAGACCGATACGCGGCAAGACCACGGCTGGGCGCTGCCCGGATCGCCCCGGGTGCGGCTGAACGACGGCCGCGCCGATCCGTCCGGCCGGTTCTGGGTCGGCTCGATGCGGAACAACGTGCTGCCGAACGGCGACGACGGCGAGGCGGGCAAGGGCGAGGGGACGCTCTACCGGCTGGCGGCGGACGGCACGGTGACGGCGGTGCTGGACGGCATCGGCATCAGCAACACGCTGTGCTGGAGCCCGGACCGGACGACGTTCTACACCGGCGACACGCTCGAGAACCGGATCGACGCGTTCGACTACGACGACGCGACCGGCGCCGTTTCCAACCGGCGGCCGTTCTTGGCCGGCTTCGAGCGCGGTGGCCCGGACGGGTCGAACATCGACGCCGCCGGCCGGCTGTGGAACTGCCGCTACGGCGGCGGCTGCCTGGTGCGGGTGACGGCGGCCGGTGCCATCGACCTCGTGCTCGAGATGCCGGTGCCGAACATCACCACCTGCACGTTCGGCGGCCCGGACCTGCGCACGCTGTTCATCACCACCGCATCGCGCCCGAGCGTGTCGGGCGACCGCTTGGCCGGCAGCGTGTTCAGCGTGCCGGTCGACGTGCCGGGGTTGCCGGAAAACGTGGTGCGGCTCTAGCCTGCAAGCCAGATCGCGAATATGGCGGCGGCCAGCGGCGGGCCGAACGGGATCGGCGTCGCCAAACTCATCGTCCGCCCCCGCAGCCGTTGCGTGGCCGCGAATAACAGGCCGAGCGCCGCACCCGTCAGCAGCACCCACGGCAGCGCTTGCCAGCCGAGCCACGCGCCGCCCACCGCAAACAGCTTCGCGTCGCCCTCGCCGAGGCCCTCGCGGCGGCGCAGTTTCGCATACAGCCAGCCGACGCCGTGTAGCCCCGCCCACGCCGCCGCGGCGCCCACAGCGCGGTCGACGATCGCCTCGCGCCCGAGCAGCCAGGTCGCTAGCAGGCCGGCGGGGATCAGCGGCAGCACGACCGCGTCCGGCAACCAGAACGTCTCGGCGTCGATCCAGGCGGCGGCGAGCAGGCCCCAGCCCAGCACGCAACCCGGCCAGATCCAGGCCGGATCGGCCGTCAGCGCCACCAGCAGGGCAACGGCCGTGGCGGCGAGCTCGGTTGCTAGGTGCTCCGGCGCGATCCGGGCGGCGCAACGCCGGCAACGCCCTCGAAGTGCGACATAACTTACGATCGGCATCAGCTCGAGCGGGCCGAGCGCGTGGCCGCATGCCTCGCATACGCTGCGCGACCAGAGCACCGGGCGCGCGCGGGGCAACCGCCGAATCAATACACCTGCGAAACTGCCGACGATCGGTGCTACAAGCACCGCGAGCCATCCGGTGGCCCAGGTCACAGCCGAACCGCCTCTTTCCGTCGAAGCATTCACTTGCCAGCTATATCGAACACGGGGCAAGCCATTGCCGCCCTGGTAGAGGACCTCCGTTGGACAGCTTCGTCGCCCCCGCCACCGAGGAAGACCAGCTCGCGACACTGACCGGGCTGCTGGAGCAGTCGGGCCAGTGCGACGCGCGCACGATCGACCGCGCCCGGCGGGTCGCAGCCGAGAGCGGCCAGCGGATCGACCTCGTGCTGCTGCAGCTCGGGTTGGTCAGCGAGCGTGGTTTGGCAGACGGTTACGCGGCGTTGCTCGGAACCAGGGTGACCGGCCCCGACCGCTATCCGGCGAGCGACCCGGTGCTGCCGGAGCGCTTAAAGCCGCGTTTTCTGCGGACGGCGCGGGCGATCCCGCTGGCGGTCGAGCACAACCAGCTGATCGTGGCCGTCGCCGACCCGCTCGACCCGTTCACCGCGTCGGCGATCCAGCTCGCGACCGGGCTGCCGGTGCTGCTGGAAGTGGCGGTGCCGATCGAGCTGGAGGCGGCGTTCGACCGTCTGTACGAGTCCGCCAACGTCGAGGGCGGGCCCGAGACCGGTGACGGCGAGGCGCCGCTCGAGGAGGACGCGGAGCGGCTCAAAGACCTGGCGAGCGAGGCGCCGGTGATCCGGCTGGTCAACCAGATCATCGGCCGCGCGGTCGAAACCGGCGCCAGCGACATCCACATCGAGCCGTTCGAGGACCGCCTGCGGGTGCGCTACCGCTACGACGGCGTACTGCAAGAGGCCGAGAGCCCGTCAGCCCGGCTGGTGCCGGCGATCACGTCGCGGATCAAGATCATGGCGCGGCTCGACATCGCCGAGCGCCGGCTGCCGCAGGACGGCCGGATCAAGCTGGCGGTGCGCGGGGCCGAGGTCGACTTCCGCGTCTCGACCATCCCGTCGCTGTGGGGCGAGACGGTGGTGATGCGCGTGCTCGACCGCACCGCCGTCGCGTTCGACTACGCCAAGTTGGGGTTGCCTGCGCCGATCATCGCGCAGTTTTCCAGCGCGCTGGCGCTGCCGAACGGGATCGTGCTGGTGACCGGGCCGACCGGCAGCGGCAAGACCACGACGCTGTACAGCGGCCTGCTTTCACTCAATTCCATTAGCCGCAAGGTGGTCACGGTCGAGGACCCGATCGAATACCAGCTGCGCGGCATCAACCAGATCCAGGTCAAGCCGCAGATCGGCCTCAGCTTCGCGACGCTGCTGCGCTCGATCCTGCGCCAAGACCCGGATGTGATCATGGTCGGCGAGATCCGCGATCTGGAGACCGCACAGATCGCGGTGCAGGCGGCCCTGACCGGCCACCTCGTGCTGTCAACGCTGCACACCAACTCGGCGGCGGCGACCATCACCCGGCTGCGCGACATGGGGCTGGAGGATTACCTGCTGACGTCGGTGCTGCGCGGCGTGCTGGCGCAGCGGCTGGTGCGGCGGCTCTGCCTGGCGTGCCGCGAGGAGGTCGAGGCGGCGCCCGAGATCGTCGAGCGGTTCCGGCTTGAAACTCGCACCGGCGAGCGACCGATTCGGCTGTGGCACGCGGTCGGCTGCGCCGCGTGCCGCAACACCGGCTACCGCGGGCGGCTGGCGATCGCCGAGTTCCTGCACCCGGGGCCGGAGATCGAACACCTGATCTTCGCCCACGCCGAGCACTCGCAGATCGAGAAGGCGGCGGTCGAGGCCGGAATGTCGACCATGTTCGACGCCGGGCTCGAGGCGGCGTTGGAGGGTGTCACGACGATTGAGGAGGTGCTGCGCTCGATCCGCAGCGAGGGGTAGACGGTGCCCAGCTACCGCTTCATCGCCTTGTCGCCGGCCGGCGAGGTGATGCGCGGCGACATGGAGGCGGCCAGCTCGCAGGCGGTGCTGGACGCGATCCGGCGGCAGGGCAACACGCCGGTCAAGGCCGAGGCGGCGGGACGCGGACTGGCCGGGCTGCTGTCGACCCAGATCGGCGGGCCGGCGCGGCTGAGCAAGACCGAGGTGGCCCAGATCACCCGCGAGCTGTCGATCATGCTCGGCGCCGGCCAGGATCTCGATCGCGCGCTTCGCTTCCTGGTCGAGACGGCGGGCGGCAAGCGGGTCGCGACGATTTTGGACGGCATGCGCGCCGGCGTGCGGGACGGAGCCAGCTTTGCCACGGTGCTCGGTCGTTACCCTGCTAGCTTCCCAAAAATCTACGTCGGGCTGGTGCGGGCGGGCGAGGCGGGTGGCCAACTCGCGGCGACGCTCGACCGGCTGGCGCTGCTGCTGGAGCGGCAGCGTTCGCTGTCGGCGACCGTGACCTCGGCGATGATCTACCCGACGCTGCTGCTGATCGCGGCGGTGGGGGCCATCGTGCTGCTGCTGACCCAGGTGCTGCCGCAGTTCGTGCCGTTGTTCGAGCAGAACGGGGCGGCGATCCCGACGCCCACGAAAATCCTGATCGGGTTGGGCGACGCCGTCTCGTCATACGGCCTGTATGCGCTGCTGGCCCTGCTGGTCGCCGGCCTGTTCGCGCGCCAGGCGCTGCAGCGGCCCGGCGTGCGGATCGCGGCCGAGCGGCTGGTGCTGCGCCTGCCGGTGCTGGGCCGGCTGACCCGCGAGATCCTGGCCGCGCGGTTCGCCCGCACGCTCGGCACGCTGCTGGTCAACGGGCTGCCGCTGATCGCGGCGTTGGACATCGTGCGCGACGCAATCGGCAACCTGGCCGCCGTCGGGGCGGTGCGCGACGCGACCGAAAGCGCCAAGGGCGGCGCCGGGCTGTCACGCGCACTCGGCGATAGCGGGATCTTCCCACTCCGCACCGTCTACCTGCTGCGGCTCGGCGAGGAGACGGCCCAACTCGGGCCGATGGCGCTGCGGGCGGCCGAGATCCACGAGCAGAACACCCGCATCGGCATCGGCCGGCTGATCGCGCTGCTGACGCCGGCGATCACCGTGCTGATGGGGCTCGCGGTGGCGGGGATCGTGGCATCGCTGCTGCTGGCCATGCTGAGCCTGAACGACCTTGCGAACTAGCGCCCGCAACGGGTTCACCCTGCTCGAGGTGCTGATCGTCGTGGTGATCCTGAGCTTGGCACTGGGCATCGTCGTCTCGCACGGGCCGCAGCGCTCGGTGGCCTTGGAGTCGCGGGCGGCCACGGCCAACCTGGTGCGGACGCTGCGGGCGGCGCGGGGGCTGGCGATCCTCCGCGGGCGTCCGGTGCTGGTGGT
>JAABUX010005824.1_pt1 | contig 14977 bp, 13 predicted proteins | sample 5561851 | NCBI WGS metagenome assembly JAABUX01 (sample SAMN10711883, study PRJNA513361) | rock metagenome | isolation source: Antarctica rocks | place: Antarctica: Victoria Land, Richard Nunatak red sandstone | collected 2016-01-03 | reverse complement strand
TGGTCACTGGTCACTGGTCACTGGTCACTGGTCACTGGTCACTGGTCACTGGTCACTGGTCACTGGTCACTGGTCACTGGTCACTGGTCACTGGTCACTGGTCACTGGTCACTGGTCACTGGTCACTGGTCACTCGCAACCCGCCGAGTTCGGCGTCGATGGTATGTTGGCGCCAGACGTTTTCTTCTTTTAGCGCGGCGCTACGGGCGTCGATGGCGTCGAGGCGGTCTTCGCTGGCCTGCAATTGGGCGACGATCCTGGCGCGCAGGGCGCCTTCGTCACCGGATGCGCCGAGCGCGGCCATGTTGCGGCGCAGTTGCTCCTCGCGCTTGTAGACCTCGTCGCGCTCGGCCACGAGGTCGGCGACCTCACGCTCGTTGCGGGCGATAGCCGCTTGCTCCTCGAACAGCCGCGTGAGTTGCGCCATGGTCGCGGCGTCAAGCCACTTGCGGGACAGGTACTCCTGGAGCGCGTCGTACGAGTAGTCAAGCAGGCGGTGCGTCTGCCAGTTGTAGAGACGCTCCTCGACAAGGAACGTGACCGTTGCCCGGCCGGGACACGCGACGGTCCAGCGGTAGAACTCGGCCGTGCGGGCATCGGGCCCGCGCGTCACGGCGGCGTTGAGTTCGGCCCGCGCCGTGATGGGATGTTCGAGCGTGACCTCCCGCGCCGTCGCGGACGTGTTTTCGACGCGGTAGGTCAGGCGCAGCAGGGTGGCCTGCCGGAGGTTCAGGTAGGCGTCGGCGATGGAGAGGCCCACCGTTTCGACGGTGCGATCGGTCGCGGTGGTCACGCGGACGCCCAACTCGACGGCGAAGGCCAGATAGACGGCGTCGCCATCTTTGGCGAACGGGACCATGGCTTCGCCGTGGTACGCGCCGTCTTCGTGAACGGTGACGGGACCGCGCTCGAGCACCAGCCCGCTGCGGTTGTCGAAGCGGATGGCGGCCACGGGATGTCCGGGCAGCTTGCGCTCGTTGAACAGCAACTCCCGGCGGTAGGGCAAGCGGGCGCTCAGGATGGGCGCCATGACGCTGCCGCCGCGCCGCACCGTGACCGGCGCGGTCACGTCGTACTGAAACAGCTCGCCGAGCTCGCTCCCGGTCGCGGCGGCGGTCTGCGTCGCCATCGTTTCGATCGACGCGGACGCGACCTTCCGGGCCCTCGCGGCCATGGCACGCGGTGCGGCAGCGCCAGGAGCAGCGTCATACTCGGCCATAAATGTTCCGGGCTCCTCGTCGCGCAGGGCGAATGCCATGGCCGGAGCCGGCGCCGCGCCCTCGAACTCGACCGGACCAGCCGCGACGCGGGCGGCGTCGCGCACGACCGGGCGGGCGGGGACGCGCGAGGTGGTGAGGTCATAGACAAAGGAGATGGGCTGTCCGGCGACCAGGGTCACCTCGACATCCGCCAGGTCTTCCTCCAGCGGGTTGTCGAACAGGCCCCACCCCTGCAGCAGGAGCTCTCCCGCGTCGGCCCCAGTTGCGGCCGTGGTAGCGGTAGTTGCGGTCGTCGCGGTCGTCTCACCACCAGGCGTGTCCAACGCGGGCATGTCCGGCGCCTTGCTCTCAGCGACGAGGCGATAGCTGACGCGCCAGGTAGGGCTGGGCACGAGGTACGAGATGGCAAGGTCGTGCTCTCCTGGGCTGAGGCCGACCATGATGGTGCGCTGAGCGTCGTTGGCGCGACTCATATCGAGAAAAAAGGTCAGGTCTTGCGCGGCGCGCTCATCGAGGATCATCACGCGCCGGACCCTGCTCAGGGGAAGCGAGGTCACCGTGGCGCCTTGCGCGTCGTCGAGCAAGGACACGATGGGCTCGTCGTACCTACTCTTAACAGCATCCCTCACGTCGCTAGCGGGCGGCAGGTCGAGGCCGAGCAGGCGCCCGCTGACCTCGCCGGCCTGCGTGCCCTCGCCCATGACGAGCCGGACTCTCAGGCCGCGCAGCGACCGTAGCAGGTCGAGCAGGCTATCGTCGGGCGACAGTTTCATCGGACTCTCGCGCAGGCGCGTCTCGCGGTCCGTGGGCGTATCGTAGCGGATGCCAAGGATCTGGCCGCCGCGGCGGTCGCTGATCAACAAGCTCTTGAGGACATCGTCGACCTCGGCCGCACGCAACGTCAGGGCGACCTCTTCCCCGTCGATGATACCTTCGCGCTCCACGACGCCGACGCCATGTTTATAGAGGGTTAGACGGCGAACCGCCAGCGGGCTCGATGCCTCGTTACTCGCCACTTCGTTTCCACCCCACTCGTCACTTATCGCTTCGGGTACTACCCACCTGGGTACTGAATGCGCATGGCCGGGGGGCCGACAGACATAAGCGAGAGGCCGTCGCGAGGGTTTGGGCTGTGCCCCCGCGGCGGCCTCCATCTTTTGAGTGATTAGTGGCTAGTGGTTAGTGACGAGTGAGGTTAGGACGGGCGCATCGGCCTCGATGCTATGCGGCGGGATAAGATCACGCGCCGCCTCTGGTCTGTCGTCCGACACTCGACCGCCATCGGCATCGTTTACCATGCGACCGAGGCCGCAAGCTCCTACCTCACTCGTCACGAATCGCTAGCCACTCCGTCCCACCTCACTCGTCACTAACCACTAGCCACTAATCACTCGTCTCGTCACTGCCGCCGGGCGGGCGCCGTGCCGGGAGCCAGGATCATGGTCATGGTGCGGCCCTCGGCCAGCACATTGCGCTCGATGTGCCCCACGTCGGTGAGAGTGTCCGCCAGGTCGGAGAGGACCTTGCGCGCCACGTCGGGATGGGCTTGCTCACGCCCGCGCATGCGCACGGTCAACTGCACCTTGTTGCCCTCGCCAAGCCATTTACGGATGGCGCGGCTTTTGGTTTCGATGTCGTGGGTATCGGTATCGGGCTTGAGGCGCACCTCTTTCAGCTCGACGACCTTCACATTCTTCTTGCTCTCGCGCTCCTTGCGGTCTTGCTCGTAGCGGACGCGTCCGTAGTCCATCAACTTGCAGACCGGCGGGTCCGCCGTTGCCTGCACCTCGACAAGGTCGAGGCTCAGTTCCTGGGCGCGGCGCATCGCGTCGGACGTGAGCATGACGCCGAGCTGGGCGCCGTCCTCGCCGATGAGGCGGACTTCGCGCACGCGGATGGCGGAGTTGAGGCGGGTGCGGGCGGGCGCGGGTGGGCGTGGGGCGCCGCGGTTACTCACAGGCGCCTCCACAACGGGCACAACCGTCCAACGTGAGCATGGCGTGCGCGGTCAGGTACGCGCGGCGCGGGGGCGCCAAAAAAAAGCGTGTCGTGGTGTGAACTCCTTACGTTACTACTCCTACTTTCGCACTCTTCGGCCGCCCGAGTCTGACGGCGTCGGCGCCTCATCGCGACGGCGGCGATCACTCGCCGCGTCGGTTTCGTGTGCGTTCATGATACCATGCCAGGGGCTCATCGCACCAACTCGGCGGGCGCGGCGGACGCCCCTATTGACAGCCGACCCCTCTTTTTGGTACCATCGCGCCTGTTGGTAGTGTCGCATCGCACTCCTCTACTCTACGTTACCCGACCCGCGTGCGACATCATGAAGACCGATCACCGATCGACGACATCAGCCAGGACGTCACGATACGATCAGTCTTGCCAGGCTGTCCCCGGTCCCACGCCCTGTCGTAGTTACGCAGTAAGTAAGGCCTGCCGGTCCGCGGCGCGCTCTATGTCCATGCCCAGGCGCCGCCGTGCGCAGGAAAGGGGTAGATACGTTTTGAGGAAAGCAGCGATAGCAACCATCCTGACGCTCGTCCTTAGCATCGGTACCGCATCGACTGCGCTCCGCGACACTGCCCCCACGTCCCCGTTCGGCTCCTCAGCGCAGGACACGGGAGTCGGCTATCTGCCGACGGCCACGGCGTTTATCTACCCGGTCGGCGATCCCTATAGCGCGCCGACCTACGACCACGGCAACGCCAACGGCTACTACATTTCGCAGATGTTCAATAACTCCTGCAGCCCCTCGCTTGGTCAGGGCTTCTACTACGGAGGGCAATACTTCTGCGGTCACACCGGGGTCGACCTCGCCGATGACCAGGAGGGCGGCTCCGTCCACGCCGTGGCCAACGGCGTCGTCGTGTTCGCCGGCTACAACTCCACGTTCGGTGAGATGGTGCGCCTTCAGCACCTGATGTCCGACGGCAGCTATATGTACTCGCAGTACGAGCACATGCAGTACGGCAGCATCACGGTCTACCAGGGCGAGGTCGTCGCGCTGGGCCAGACCATCGGCGCCGTCGGCAGCACCGGCTTCGTCACCGGGGCGCACCTGCACTTCGAGATCAAGTCGGTCAACGAGGACGGCGTCGGCTATGCCTATGAGAATACCGCGTTGCTCATAGGCTACGACGAGCCGATCTCCTTCATCGCCAACCACCTCGGGCAGTCCCCGGTGGTCAACACGCCCACGCTCGTGCCCTGGACCGACACACCGACGCAGGAGCCCGCGACGCCGACGGCGCCCCCGACGGACGCGTCGTCGCCCGCGACAGCGGCGAGCAGCACGCTGCCGTCGGCGTCGTCGGCAGTGAGCGCGACATCGTTCGCGACGCCCGTCATCGCCATCACGGCGCCCGCGAGCGCGACGGCCAGTAGCGTGGTGAGCGATACAAGCGCGACCGCGACGACCGCGACGAGTCCAATCACGGCGACCGCGGCGCGGACGCAAAGCCAGACGGCGAGCAATGGCGGTGAGCAGCAGGGTGAGTTGCGCGCCTTCTACGGCCTCTACAAGGACTATGTGACGGTCACGGCCGTCGGCCTCAACGTGCGCTCCGGGTCGGGCTACGATTATGCGCCGCTGAACTCGGTGCAGCAAGGCGCGCGGCTGGGCTACCTGGGCATGAGCGGCAACGGATGGGTCCGCGTCGCGCTGCCCGGCAATGTGGTTGGCTACGTGGCGCGCCAGTGGGTCGCCGGCGGGCCGTTGCCGTCCCTGCCTCCGGTCGTCGCCGACGGCGCGACGCAGGTCGGGACGAACGGGACAGTGGATGTCGTGCTCGCCACGCTCTACCCCGCGCGCAGCGGCCCGATGATGCGCGACGCGCCGCTCGAGCCGTTGCGCCTGGGTCAGCGGCTGCCCTACCTTGGCACGCGCGTTAGCTGGGACCGCGTGGCGCTGCCAAGCGGGCGCATCGGGTGGGTGCTGAATTGGTACCTGCGACGGGTGGGTCCCGCCCAAAATCTCGGCGCCAGCGACGTATCTGGCGGCCTGACAAGTGTCGTCACGCCGCCCGCGCACGGGGCTCCGAGCCAGCCCGCGGCGATACCGGTTCCGTCTGGGCGCCTCGTCGGTCGAGTCAGGCGCGCATCACATCGCGCCGGGCCGGCGGCACGGTACGTGATCCACCCCCACGTGGTGGCCGCTCCCGCCTCTGCCCCTGCCCCCGTTCCTGCCCCTGTCTCCGCTCCTGCCCCTGCCTCTGTCCCCGTGCGGCGGCGCGCGCTGGCCGACGTCTATGTAACGGTCGATCACCTGAACATGCGCCGAAGTTCGCGTCTGGCGGCCGCTGTGATCGAGTCCCTGGACAGGGGGACGAAGGTGACGTTGTTGGGCTACCACGTGAGTTGGGTCCACGTACGCACGGCGCAAGGGGCTGAGGGATACGTCATGGCGACCTTTGTGAGCGCCGCGGCGCCCGGCGCCCCTACCCCTACTCCTACCCCCGCGTCACGGGACCGGCAGACGGTGACGCGGGCGATGCCGAGCCAGCAGCAAGGGGCGACGCAAGATCAGCAGCCGGGAAAGACCTACGTGGTCGTGGCCGATGGTAGCGGCGCGCACCTGCGCCGGACGGCATCGCTCAAGGCGCCCGTGATCGTTTCGGTCAAGCAAGGTACGCGGCTGGAAGTGCGCGGCGTCTCGGTAGGATGGACATTCGTGGCCACGGACTATGGCGCGACCGGCTGGGTGCGCCAGGACCTGATCACGAGCGCCGATTAGACGACGAATCTCACGCGGAACGACGACAGGCGGCCGACGCCAAAGACACGAGAGGGGCGGCAGGGAGCGTATCCCTGCCGCCCCTTCCGCATGCCGCGACACGCAATCCAAGAGCCGTGCGCAGCGGTCAACCGTAAAGGGTTGCGCCGCGCAGCGATCTCTATCCGGGCTAATGGCTAATGGCTAACGGCTAACGGCTAATGGCTAATGGCTAACGGCTAATGGCTAATGGCTAACGGCTAATGGCTAATGGCTAACGGCTAATGGCTAATGGCCAATAGATAGCCAACAGCGTCGCGCCGGGCACGGATCAAGAAGGCGTCAGCGCGCTCATAATCGGGGCCGTCGGGCAGGTGGGTGGTAGCGAAGGCCGCGTCGAACTCGCGATGCAGGGCCAGGCGCCAATCGTTGACCTCGTCCCACGGTAGTTCGCCACGGCGGATAGACAGCAATCGTTCGCGCTCACCCTCGACGCGCAGCAACACCGTGCCCTCGCGCAGCACCGTGATCCCCGCCAGCAACAGGCGGATCAGGTGCATGGCGTGCTTCCAGCGCGGCGCGCCGGTGGTGCGCAGGTCCTGCTCCAGGCGCTTAAACTGCGAGAGCACGTAGCCGTTGTAAGTCTGGTAGACCAGGCGCGAGAGGAAGCCGTCGCGCATGGCCAGCAACTCGCGCGCGATAGGTGTGGCCGTCTCGACCAGGGGCGTGTAGAGACACTCCAGGACGTTGGGGTTGGCCTTGAGCGCCATGGCGAGGAACTTTTGCAGCTCCCAGTAGCACTCCTCGCTCCCCTTGTCCTCCAGCTGCTCCGGAACGCCGCGCAGCGACCAATGCAACGCGGCCGGTGGGAGGTAGAAGCCGCGCCGGTCGACGTCCGAGCCCTCGTCGTCGAGGCCGTAGGCGCGTGAGCCGACCACGCAGCGGTAGGCGACGTAGGGTGAGAGACGCTCAAACGTGTCCTGATCGTCGTCGCGCGGTCCGATGGCCTCGCGCCGCTCCTGCTTGCGCACGCGCAGGTCGGCGCGGTTAAGGGTCGCCTCGCTCCCGTCGGCGAAGCGGACGCGGTAGCGGTTCGCAGGTCTGCCGTCATCAGCCGCGCCCAGCTCGCCCAGTTCGCCCGCCTCCACGGCGGTGACGGCGCCGACCGCCCCCCGTGGGTGCAGCGGCATGCGGCCCGAGCCATCCGGGCCAGGCACGGCGACGCGGGTCACGACCTGCGTCCCGGCTGGTAGGGTCAGCTCACTATGCTCCACGATCGTTATCCCCACGAGGCGCGCCATGACGCGCGCGGTCACGGTTGGCCTACTTCATCACGATCGTCGAGAAGATGGGCGCGGAGAACAGGTGGAAATCCTTGAGCGGCCAGTAGGCGATCATGGCTCGCCCGATGACCTGGTCTTCGGCCAGCCATGGCGTGGCCCACTCGTGCGAGTCGTAGCTGATGTCGCGGTTGTCGCCGAGCACGAAGAGCTTACCGGGCGGGACCGTCTGCGCGCCGCCCTCCGGCGGCCAATCGTAGGTGTGCGACTGGGTGAGGTAGGGCTCGCTCAGGGTCTTGCCATTGATGTAGACCGTCCCGTGGCGCACCCTGACGGTTTCGCCCGGCAGGCCGATCACGCGCTTGACGTAGTCCTCCGACTCGGCGCCGAACACGGGCGGGTGCAAGATGATGATGTCCCCGCGCCGCGGGGGATGGAGCTTGTAGCTCAGCGTGTCCACCAGGATCAGCTCATTGGTCTCCAGCGTGGTGTCCATGCTGTGGCCCTGCACTTCCACGTTCTGCACCACCTGGCGGCTGGCGAAGAAGACGACCACGACCAGCCCGACGGTCAGTAGCGCCTCGCGCGCCACGTTCATCAGGCGGCGCGCCGGCGACAGCTCTCGGCGCGGGGGAGGCGGGGGCTTGAGGACGGGACGCGGCGCGACGGGCGTGAGCGCGGTGTCCGGTGGGGGAGCGCCGGAGTCGCTTGATAGGAACGAGGTCGGCTCGGCGTCTTGCGGGCTATTCACGGGCGATGGCCTTTCATGGGTGGTGATAGGGGTGCGTGTCCCCGCGGGGGTAGGCGCGTCGCGTGCGCCTGGATCGACGCCAGGGTCGGGACAGGAGGAGGCGGCGGAGCCGTCGGGGAGGGTGTATGCGCCGAAGCCACCACACCGCTGCCCAGGATGGTGAGGGCGGCGACAACCAGCGCGGCCAGCAGCGATCGTCGTCCCGAGACGCGCCGACGGTGCGCGGCGGCCAGGGCCACGGCGACGTCATCGCTGGCCCCGAAGCGGCGCACCGCCTCGCGCTCGCTCTCGCATGGATCAATGCCGCGCAGCTGCAGTTCACAGGCGGCGTCTTCCAGATGGGCGCGCAACTCCTCCGCGGTTTCGTCCGCCTGGGCGTCATCCGAGAGCGCGGCCATACGCGCGCGCGCGGCCATGATATAGCGGTCGATGGCCATGGCGCTAGGCCTCGATCAGGTTGAGGAGGCGCGACGCGAACAGCCGCCACTCTTCGACCGATGTCGCCAGGTGGCGCTCCCCGGCCGGCGTCAGCGCGTAGTACTTGCGCCGCCGCTGCTCACCCGCCGGGCGCCACTCGCTGCCCAGCAGCCCATCGCGCTCCAGCTTGTGCAGGGCGGGGTACAGCGTGCCTTCCTTGCAATCGAAATAGCCCTCGCTGCGGCGCTCGATTTCACGCGCGATCTGATAGCCGTGCAAGGGACCGTCGCGCAGGACGGTCAAGATGATGGTGGCCATGGAGCCACGCTTGAGGTCCGGTCCGGCTGCCACGCCCATCTCCCCCCATGCTCTTACTTTTATACTAGGTGCTGTCGCCGCTCGCGCATTTTGCGCGTTGCAAAGATGGTCTAGGTATCGTGCCTGTTGATACGATACCCGGAGATCGCCGTCGTGTCAATAGGCTGTCTATAACTCGAGTGCGCCTTAAAATCGCCCTTGACATTGGCGGGAGAGGGTAGTAGTATTCGGGAGTGGCCGGTGATACGGCAACGTACAGAGCAAGAACAGATTTCCTGGTGATACCGCGCGCTGGAACCACCCGTTCCCATTCCGAACACGGTCGTGAAACGGCGCAGCACCGACAGTACTGTGTGGGCAACTGCATGGGAGGATAGGCCCTTGCCAGGGGTTATTTCTTTGCTCTTCAACGCAGGGTGGAGCAGTGGCAGCTCGTCGGGCTCATAACCCGAAGGCCGTTGGTTCGAATCCAACCCCTGCAACTACACTAAGAGGGGCCGTACTTTGTCGTACGGCCCCTTTTTGTGTTTGCTAGAGTATCTGCCCGTAGTTGCGGAGGCGCGGACAACTTGTGCCAGCGCCCCCTCCTTCACCGTTGGAGACGCCGGCCTGTTCAGCGCCTATCGTGTCGCCGCATCCAGTTTATCTCTATCAAGGTAGCAGCGTGTGGGCAACGCTGACGGGATGCGAGATCGCTGGATATAGGTGATATGTGGCGTATGACGCCGCGCGCGGTAAAATAGAGTTGACACCGCACATACAACGATAAACAGGAGCCGTCGCGGGATCGTCGGCGTACAGACGTCGCGGCGTTCTAACACCGGTTATCCAGCGGCTTCCGGGGCATCGTTCCTTGTGGGTCAGCGTGGTGGAGCGGTATCATCTGTGGGAGGGGAGTATCTGCTATGCCCCACCATGTGTTGCTCGAGCCTCCTATCTACCGCTTCCGTGTCCGCCTGCCGCATCGGTCAATGCCTGAAGGGGGGGAGGAATCAGAGCCCGCCGAACCCGTCTGGCGCGATATCGAGATCGCTGCTAACCAGACCCTGGCCGACCTGGGAGCGATCATCCCGCGCGCCTTCGACTTCGACGAGGACCACCTGTGGGCCTTCTTCCTGAGCGGCAAGGCCTGGGACGATGGCGCGCGCTACGACAGCGACGAGGTAGGGCGAGCGCAGGGCTTCGCATCGGAACGCCCGGCCAGCGCCGTGTCCATTCGTGACCTGCCCCTCCCCGGCAAACGGGGAAAGAAAGAGTTCCTGTTCTTATACGACTTCGGCGACCAGTGGTCTTTCCGCGTCAAGCTTGTAGGCGCGAACGCCCGCATCACGCCGGGCGTTAACTATCCCCGCGTGACACGGACCCAGGGCAAAGCTCCGTCGCAGTATCCTGGGGTGGACGAGGACGATGTGATCGATGACGCTGATGTGATCGATGACGCTGATGTGATCGATGACGCTGATGTGATCGATGACGCTGATGTGATCGATGACGCCGATGTGATCGATGACGCCGATGTGATCGATGACGCCGATGTGGGCGCCCTGCTGCGCTCGATCTGCAACGACATGGAGCGAGGTATGGCCTTGCAGTACACCACCCTGGAGGGGATGGGTTTGCGGCGCGGTCAGATCGAGTATATCCTGGACCCATTTGTGCGGCTGCAGCGTCGGCTGGCCGAGCAAGCCATCCGGCGTGAGCAGGAAGACGCCTGGGAGGTCCTGCGCGTCCTCTAAGCTACGGACGAATGGTCCGTTGCTGGGTCGCCTGGCGGCGCAGGGCAGCGGCGCCAGCCTTGACGCCACGCCACAGACTGGTCCCCTGGATGACCGGCCACGCGATGAGCCCGCAGACCCGCTCGACGAGACCGTTGACCTGGCCTGGCAGTTGGCGCGCCCGCGGCATGAGCCTGCCCAGCCTGTTCTTGATGAAGCCCTCGGCGAAGAGCCCACCCGCGCCAATGGCCAGTAGCAACCCGACAGGCAGGATAAGCGCCTCCAGCACCAGAATAATCATGCAGATGTGCGCGATGCCGTTGAAAATCTCGTACATGTCTGCGGCCTCCTACTCGCCCTTGTCGAAGCTATCCGGCCGCGGGCGGATCACGCCGCTCCGCAGGACCGAGACGGTGCGCCCTACCCCGGCGGCGATGCTGGCCAACTGAATGGCTGGCTTGACCAACCCAGTGCTGACGAACTCGGTGGTCCCTTGCACGGTGCGCATGGTTTGCTGGGCCTGATCGGTGATGGGTTTGATCTCGCCGCGCACCGCTTTGACCAGACCAAGTACGTCCAGCACCAGACGCACGATCAGGAGCAAGGCGACCAGCGAGACTAGCGCGACCAGGATGATAAGGATGTACAGGACCGTTTGCAAGAAGTCCAGCATCAGGATGGGGTGGATCGGCACGAACGTTACCTCCTTCGCAAGCCAAGAGCGTCAATTAGGGGGCGCCAGCCAGTCAGCCGTGATGTGCCGGACACGAAAACGTAGAGACCCATGGCAGGGTGCAACTCTGCTACCACCCCCACACCCAGAGAGTTTGCCGCTTCAATCAGCCTCTCACGCCAAGTCGCCAACGCGTAGCGCACACTGTGTCGGCGGACGAAACCAGGCCAGGTAGAGCCGGGAAGGCGCTCCTTTGCGCTAACCCGGTCGATCAGCGTCGGGTACACTGCCCTCTGCGTTAGCACTATATCATGCAAGACACGGACGGCAACCGAACAATGACACACCGTCGCTTTGTGTGGCAAGTGTGGTAACGGTCGTCTGCCTACCATCCTCCACCTTCTCAGCGCAATCTCGGCAACATACGTGCCACGTCCTGCACTCTAGATCTAGGATGTGGTTCGGTTGAAGCCAGTTCTGCCTGGCAGTTTGAGCCCTTAACTGGCGCAGCACTGTCACGTCCGTTTGAACCATGTCTAGGACTGGGAGAGCGTCCATAGATCCCTCACCAGAAACTCCTGGAACGTTTTGATCTGTTCGCGCAGCAGCCTATTGGTGACCATCATGGGCAGAGGATCGACATAGTAGACCCCGTCAAGTTTCTGGAACATGATGGATAGGTGCAGGAAGTGGTTGCTCTTGAACGTCCCATGGGTTGAGACGTTGGGTAAAGCGATTGGGTTGTGTTGTGCTGTAATGTCACCTTGACGTTGAACATCATGGAGGAACAGGGCAACGACAGGTACATCCCATCCGATGGACTTGTGAAGGAGGTACTTGTCGAGGAAGATTTTATCGAGCCGATCCTTGCTCGTCGTCTTGATAGAGCCAACGATTTCTCCCGGCGCTACGTACGGCTGTTCGGCCGTCAGGATAATCTTATCCCGCGAAAACACGACATCCAGTTGGTAGCTCATTTGGTAGCCCGGATCGTCGGTAGAGTGGATCTTAATCGTGCGTGGCGCGCACGTGACGCCCAACTCGAGAATAATCAGCTTGACCAACGCTTGGAAGCTTTCTCCCACCAGTTTGCGGGCCATGTTCGGGCTGCTGAGCGAATCGGCGACGCTCCCAACTGCCTGTTGCATCGTATAGATGACCTTGTGAAGCTCATTGGATGCGATGTACTCTTCAGCACCGCGCTGAGCCATGACTGCCTCGTGGTGACGGCCGGTGCCACCGAGAAAGTTCATGAATCGTTCAAAGGCGAAATCGAACGTCTCTGGGGCGTCAAGCATCAAATCAGTGTTCAAGGGACTGGTCACACTGAAACCGTAGTCCGCACCATATTGATAGAAAACGTAGTTGTTGTGACTGCGAGACACGAAGCGGGGCGGTGACAGGCGCATCAGCAAATCGAGGAAGGCATGGGTGATAGCCTGGTAATCGGACAGCTTACCGAGTGCGCCTTTAGTCCGTATGGTTCTCTGCAGGTCTGCCAGAGTCTCGTCGCTCATCGGATCGATTTGCGCCGTTGGGCGTTGGCATTATCATAAGCAACCCACTTCTCCACTGGCCAATCGACCACGGCTTCCAGTCGCTCCACCGCCCATCCGCTGTAGTCCAGGGAGCTATCGCACCCGGCCCAGCGTCGATGTAGTTGCTCGGCGACGACCGCTGTCGTCCCTGATCCCAGAAAGGGGTCTATGACAAGGTCACCTATGTTTGACGACGCGAGGACAATCTTGCGTAGCAGTTCTTCGGGCTTCTGGGTCGGATGCGGTGTCTTCTCCGACATACCATTGCAGGTTGTCGGGATCTCGATAACATCCTTCGGCTTAGCACCGTCTGGGTGGGGCTGCCAGCGATTATCCTTGCGTGCGCTGCCTTTGCCGTATTGGCTACTCTCGGCCTGCGGATGATCAGGATACTTGAGTGTGTGGGCTCCATACGGGACGCGGACCTGATCGACGTTGAACGTAAACCGTCTGGTCTTCCTGAAATGAAGAATGCTCTCGTGCGAACGCCCCCAATCGTTCCCCAAACTGGCCTTATTCTTGTAATGCCACACCAACCATCGGCAGCCTTCGAAGTAACGTGAGGCTGGCAATTTCAGATCGGCAAGCACCTCAGAGAAGCCGCAGATATAGAGCGTTCCCGTTGGCTTGAGGACACGTGCTGCCTGCTGAATCCAGGTGAGTGCCCATACCACGTAGGCGCTTTGAGACTCAAAGGTATCCCACTCTGCTTTACCGATATTGTAAGGCGGATCGGCAAAGACAAGATCGACGGATTCTGTAGGCAACGACCGAAGCCACGCCGTCGCATCCCCTGCCCAAATCGTGCCATGTGGATGTCTATAGAAAGGGACGGATATCGCACGTTCGGTACGCTCGGAGGCTATCTCCGCGTACTGCCCTCGCAACACGGGCTCACTGAAGAGAGCGAGTTGTTCTTTGATCACATGCCCATCGCTCTCGACTTGCACAAAGGTTGCGCCATCCCGTTGCTTTTCTGCTTGCGTCATTGTCGCCCCCTTCTATCCAAGCTATCCAAGCTCATCACCCGTCAATAAATACTGACGCTTGCCGCTCATAGAACGCTCTAGCTGTCGACAGGATGTCCCGTTTACTGATGCTATCACGGGCATGGACGAGGCCGTTACGAGTGAGGACATCCACCTTCCGGCCCAGTAGATCTTCGAGCTCGATGCAAAGATCGGCAAAAGCGAGACCGGGGGTATGTCCCGGCTCGACATCGATGATCACGTCGATGTCGCTGTCAGGGCCAAAATCGTCGCGCAACACCGACCCAAAGAACGAGAGTTCGGTCAGGCGCCAGAGCGTGCAGAACGCAACAAGATCGGTGTGTGGCAAGGCGCGTTGTTCGAGCATATACGACTCCTTCAGGGCGATGACCCAGGGCTATGGCCACTTCCCCCTTACGTCTAGTAGTGTACGCCGCGGGCGATAGCGAAGGGCTCCCGGCTAGCCGCGGCGCCCGAACTCGCGCTCCAGCTGGCTGGCCGAGAGCAGGATCATGGTGGGGCGGCCGTGCGGGCAGGTGCGCGGGTGGGCGGTGCGCTCCAGGCGGTAGATCAACTGGCGCATCTCTTCCATGGAGAGCGCCTGGCCGGCCTTGACGGCGCTCTTGCAGGCGATGGTGGTCAGCGACCGCTCGCGCCAGTCGGCCACCTCGCCCTTGACCGCGCGGCCCTCCAGCAGTTCGCGCAGCACGTCGTGCGGATCGGCCCCGCCGCCGCTCAGCACGGACGGCACGGCGCGCACCAGCGCCGCCGCCGTGCCGAAGGGCTCGACCGCGAAGCCGAGGGGCGCCAGATCATCGGCGCACTCTTCCAGGGCCGCGAACTGCGCCGCCGAGAGCTCGATGCACTCCGGCTCCAGCAGGAACTGCGCGTCGATGGGGCGGTCCGCGGCCACGGCCATCAGCTCGTCGAAGATGATGCGCTCGTGCGCGGCGTGCTGGTCGACCATGTAGAGGCCCTCGCCCCCTTCGGCGATGATGTAGAGGCTGCTGGCCTGGCCCAGCACGCGCAGCAGCGGCAGCATGTCGGGCCGCGCCCGCGCCGTCGGTCCGGCCGCGTCGCCGTCGCCGTTGGCGCGCGTGGCCGTGGCCATGGACGCGCCTGTCTCCTCACCCGGCTCCAGGTCAAGTGCGCCCTGCTCCATGGCCTCTGTCTCGGCTGCCCCGCCGGACCCGCCGGCGACACCGATCCCGGTCAGCGTCTTGCCCGGCTCGGGCATAGTGGAGAGCACGGCCGCGCCGACGGCGTTGCGCACCGCCGAGAAGACCTCGCGGTCGTAGAGGAAGCGGATCTCCGACTTGGTGGGGTGGACGTTGACGTCGAGCAGCTCGGGCGGCACGGAGATGT
>JAABUX010005822.1_pt1 | contig 14982 bp, 10 predicted proteins | sample 5561851 | NCBI WGS metagenome assembly JAABUX01 (sample SAMN10711883, study PRJNA513361) | rock metagenome | isolation source: Antarctica rocks | place: Antarctica: Victoria Land, Richard Nunatak red sandstone | collected 2016-01-03 | reverse complement strand
CCATCGCCCAGGTGCAGGAGCGCCCCCGGCACAAAGACGGGGAGGTAGACCGTGACCCCCGCCGCGAAGCCACGATAGTCCATATTGCCGCCGTGCTCCGCCGACGTGGCCGTCGAGATGGCCTGGCCGCCGGGGGGCGCGACGCCGAAACAGCCCAGCATCGGAGCCAGCGGCACGGTGTACGTCCCCAACGCCGTCGCGGGGGTCAGGAGCGTCGCCGTCCCCCCCGCGTGGTCGATGCGCCAGTCCGCCTCCAGCGGCTCTGGCAACGCGTGCACCTCCGAGGGATCGACGACGTTGGGGGCGAGGACGGTGCTGCTCCAGCCGGTGTCGCGATTGGGGACGATCCGCTCCAGGGCGAGTACGAGCGTGTCGCCCGGCGCGGCGTCGTCGATGTAGAAGGGACCGGTTTGCGGGTTGCCGCCTGGAGTGATCTGTGCGCCGTGGGCATCGCGCCCGGCGGCATCAACCGTGGTCGTGCGGACGGTATCGCCAGCGGCGATATGCAGGACGGGGTCATGTGACCCGATTGTCGTGTGATAACGCGTGGGGACAAAGTGGTGCGTGGCCAACGGCGTGCTCCTTCCAGTTTCTACGTGCTGCAGGGCGATCGTCTGCCGACAGCATACCCCACGAGGCGGCCACCACAGCATGACAGGGCGAACGGACGCCGAGATGGGGCGGATCTGATCGCGCCGCGTACCGTAGGCGTACCGTAGGATGCCACGCCCATAACCATATCCACCGTCCCCGCCTCCAGACATCCAATTGGCGACGCTCCGCATGTTCATCACGACATCCAGGTGTCAGGCTGCGGGGAAATGGGAATGGAATCGGGAGTGGATCGCGCCGCGCGCCCCGTGCAGGGGTGCGTGGCGCCCCTCTGTCTTGCGCACCTCGCCTCGTGGCTCCAGCATGCGACGCGGTGCCCGATCACGGCTTAGTGGCCGCACCCACGACGTATCGGATATGGCCTGGGCCATGCTATCCTGGCTGTGCGGCCACGATCATGACAGCACGAACCGTGACAGCGAGACATGACGGGAGGAGACAGATATGGTAGACGAAACCAGACGCGACAATATGGTCGTATCCCTCGATGACATCCCCGACTTCGCGACGGAGGCGGAGGAGCGCGCGTTCTGGGCCACGCATCGCGTGAGCCCGGACGTGTACGAACAAATGCCTGGAGCCGCGGACGACGAGGAGCTCGGCTTCCCGCGCTCGGAGCCACCGCCCCATTATGCCGCGCATGGACAGATACGGCTCGACCTGGAGTGAGGGGCGGCAGGAATAGGGGGTGCCGATCGGCAAGGGGTGATCGATACGGGCGGCCACGCGATGGGCCTGGTGACGACACAGGAGCTCCGGTGAAGGAGCGATACCGCGTGTCCGTGAACGCGCGCGTCACCCGCGATCTTCCCTCGCCAGCGCCACGGCGAGGGGACGGGCCCATACGATGCGCAGGGTTACCGCGCCGTGGCGGCGCTCCACGACCCCTCCGAGCCAGAGCAACGCCTCCCCGCGGATCGCTGCCCGATTGCGCGCGTACACCGGCGGCCGCACGACCGCGTTGATCAGCCCCGTTTCATCCGAGAGGGTGAGGAAGACGACGCCCTGGGCCGTGCCCGGGCACTGCCGGGAGATCGTCTGCCCCGCCACCTCGACCATCACGCCCGCTCGCACCATCGCCAGGTCCGTCGCGCGGCGCAGGGCGCGGTGCGCCAGGGTCGGGCGCAGCGTCTCCAGGATGTGCCGGCCGGGGGTGAGTCCAAGCGCCCGGAGGTCGAGCCGTAGCTCGTCGTCCGTCGTGACCGGTGGGAGGGTGACGGGGCGATCGACGACGGCGCGCAGGCCCGGCAGCCAGCGCTCCCGCGCCGCGCGCGCGACCGCCCGCGCCTGCCACTGCGCCTGATGCCGATCCAACGCGTACCAGCGGAGCGCGCCCGCACGCGCCAGCGCCACCGCCTCGTCTTCCTCCAGACGCGCGCGGAGACACAGCGCGTCCAGGTCCTCCGGGAACGGGCCGCCGTCCAGCGCTTCCTCCAGCCGCGCTCCCGCGTCGGGGCCGAGGCCGCGCACAAGTCGCCACCCCAGCCGCACCGCGCCGTGCTCCAGGGTACAGTCTGTCCGGCTATGGCGCAGGTCGACCGGCAGGATACGCACCCCATGGCGCGCGGCGTCCTGGATGACCACCTCGGGTGTGTAGAACCCCAGCGGCTGCGCGTTGAGTAGCGCGGCACAGAACGCCGCCGGGTGGTACACCTTGAGCCAACAGGACACGTAGGCCAGGTAGGCGAAGGCGGCGCTGTGGCCCTTCACGAAACCGTAGCCCGCGAAGGCTTGCACCGCCGCCCGCACCTCGGCGCACGCCGCCGCGTCAAGCCCCTGGGCGGCGAGACCCCGCTCGATCCGGTCACCCAGCGCGGCCATGCGCGCGGGGTCGCGCGCGCTGCTCATGGCGCGGCGCAGCGCGGCGGCCTCGCCCGCGTCCAGCCCACAGGCGCGCGCCACGTCGATACACTGGTCCTGGTACAGGATGACGCCGTAGGTCTCGCCCAGGATCGGCTCCAATAGACGGCGGCCGGCCGCGCCGCCGGGGTAGCGCACCGGTTCCAGCCCCTGGCGGCGGCGCAGGAACGGGTGCGTCGCGTTCCCCTGGAGTGGGCCGGGCCGAATCAGGGCCACGGCGGCGATGAGATCCTCGTAGCGCCGCGGCTGCAGCGCCGGCAGACAGGCCGTCATCTGCGCGCGCGACTCGAGTTGGAACACGCCCACGGTGTCGCTGCGGCAGAACGCGTCGTAGACGCGCGGGTCGTCACAGCGGAACCCATGCAACGCCGGGCGCGTCCCCGTCTCCTGTTCGACCAGGGCGAAGCAGCGGTCGATGGCCGTCAACATGCCCAGGCCGAGGATGTCGATCTTGGCCAGCCCGGCGTCCTCGGCGGCGTCCTTGTCCCACTGCACGATGACGCGCCCCGCCATGCGCGCCGGTTCGAGCGGGGCCACCTCGGCGAGCGGCCGCCGCGTCACCACCAAGCCGCCCGGGTGCTGGCCCAGGTGGCGCGGCAACCCGTCGAGGCGCGCGCAGAGGTCCCGCAGGCGCCGGAGAACCGGGCTCGCGGCCGCGTCGTCGGCGCCGTCGCTGGCGTCGCTACTGGCGCTATCCACGACGCCAGCGACGGCCATCCTATCCGCGACGCCCGCATCGCGGTCGCACGCTGTGGCATACACATCGATCTGCGCGGGCGACAGGCCCAGCGCCATACCCACGTCGCGGATCGCCGAGCGGGCGCGGAAGGTAATCGCCGTGGCAACGAGCGCGGCGTGGCCCTCCCAGCGCGACAGGACGTACTGGATCACAGCCTCGCGCCCCGCGTGATCCGCGTCGCGATCGGAGGGAAAATCGACGTCGATGTCGGGTAGGTCAACACGGTCAGGGTCGAGGAAGCGCGCGAACGAGAGGTGGTGCGCGAGCGGCTCGACCGCTGTGATGCTCAGGCAATAACAAACCGCCGAGCCGACGCTGCTGCCCCGGCCCTGGCACAGGATGCCCCGCGCCCGCGCATACTGGACGATGTCGTGGACGATCAGAATGTAGTCGGCCAGGGCGAGGCGTGCGATGACGTCCAGCTCATACTCTAGCCGGTCGCGCACCGCCATCGTCTCCGCGGCGTCGTAGCGCTCCCGCGCGCCGGTGAGGGCGAGGTGGCGCAGGTGACTGTTCGCGGTCTGGCCCAGCGGGACGGGGAACGAGGGGAGCCGCGCGTCGACGTGGCCGAGGTCGAAGCCGCAGCGCCCTGCCACCTCCGCCGCGCCCCGCAACGCCGCCGGCAGGTCGGCGAAACGCCGCGCCATCTCCGCCGGCGACCGCAAACTCCACGCGCCGCCAGGTCGCAGGTGCGGGAGGGCGCGCGTCAGGGGCACACGCTCGCGGATACACACGAGCACGTCCTGGAGCGGGCGGTCCTCCGGGCGGGCGTAGTGCGCGTCGCCGGTCGCGACCAGGCCGACCCCAGCGCGGCGGGCCAGGTGGGCCAGGTCGAACGAGAGGCGAGCGTCGTCGGGGAAACCGGGGCGCTGGACCTCCACCCAGGTGTGCGCCGCGCCGAAGATGTCACACAACGCACTGAGGGCGGCGCGGGCGCGTGCCTCATCCCCCACGAGGAGCGCCGCTGGGACCGCGCCGCGCCGGCAACCGCTCAGGCACTCCAGGCCGGCGGCGCACGATGCCAGGTCGGCGAGCATCGCCACTGGCGCGCCCTTCGGCCCCGCGAGGCGCGCCGTCGACACGAGGCGCGCGAGCGATCGGTAGCCGACGGCGTCGCGGGCCAGCAAGGTCAGGTGGCCGCTGTAGGCGGGGTGGTCGCCATCGGTGAGCGTCAGTTCGCAGCCGGCGATGGGCCGGATACCCACCGCCTGGCAGGCCGTGGCGTGGGCAACCAGCCCGGCCAGGCTGTCATGGTCGGTCAGCGCGAGGGCGGGATAGCCCAGCGCGGCGGCGCGCGCGGCCAGGTCCGCGGGCCGCGACGCGCCGTCCAGCAGGCTATAACAGGAGTGGGCGTGCAGTTCGCACCAGCCCGCGCCCACGCCCCCCTCAGTCGATGATGCGCTCAAGGTACCATGCTCCGTCGTCCGTGCGAAACACCTCGTAGACGAGGGCCTCGTCGAGCACGATGCGGTAATAGGCGCGTTCCCCGGCGAGTTGGTCGCCCGCGTCGCCCGCGTCGCTCCACCAGGCCGCGGGGCGCGTCCAGGTCGTGGTGACCCGCGTGACGTTGTGCGCGCGCCATCCGCGCCGCAGGCGCAGTGGCCGTCCGTCGGGGCTGGCCTGCACGTCGAGCGGCGCGGGCGGGCACAGGCGACGGGTCACGATGCGCCATCCGCCTCATCCCAGGCCCAGCCGTCCGGGCTGAGAGAGTCACGCCGCAGATGACGCAGGCTAGGACGCCCGTGCCGCCGCGCGTGCGCCCGCAACGCGTCCGCTAGCCGTCCGGCCCCCCGATCCGTCGTCCCCATATCCCACAGGCCGCGCTGTGTGACGCCGACACCGCACAGATCGCTCGCCGTCAGCGTCACCTCCTCGACCGCGGCTGACGGGTCGCCGCGGTTAAGGAGGTCGCGCGCCGCCGCCGCGATGCGAGAGGTGTCGCGCAGCGGCGGGGTGTGCCGGGCGCGGCGAGCCAGGACAGCGGCGTCCGCGCAGGACAGCGTGAGCGTGAGGGTCCCCGCCCTGCGAGCCGCGCCGCGAGCCCGACGACCAGGTCGTCCAGCAGGCGCGCCAGCATCGTTCGATCCGCGAGGCCCCCTTCGGGTCGATAATCCACCGCGAGGGTGTCGGGGGCCGTCCACGGGCGCAGCGGCGGATCGTCGAGCCGCGTCGCGATCTCCCAGGCCGCGAGGACGGGCGCGTCAAAGCGTAGGGCCAGGGCGTCGTGCGGGAGGGCGGCGAGGTCCCCCGCGTGATGGAGGCCCAGGTCCGCGAGCGCGGCGACGGTGGCCGGTGGGAGGCCGAGCGCGGGGTCGTGGAGGGGGAGCGCGCGCAGAAAGGGACGTGCCTCGGCGCGATTCAGCAGGCGCGGCCCGTCGTCCGCCATACGCCGGGCCAGCGTCCGCGCCACGGCCCGCGTCGGCCCCGCCCCCGCTCGCGCTGCCAGCCCCATTGCGGCCAGAGCATGCAGCCCCTGGGCCGCCACCATCGCGCCGTCGCCCCCGAGTGCGTCCAGTCCGCGCGCGTCCAGATAGGCGAGGCCACCCTCCCCGTCGGCGGCCTCGACGAGCGGTGATACGTCGGCGAGGGCGCCGAGCAGTGTGTCCCACAGCAGGGACGCCGCCATGTGGTCCGGCGGCAGGATACGGAGGTCGGGGCAGCGCAGGCGGGCCTGCGCCGTGCTCTGGCCCGCCGCGACCCCTTGCGCCGCCGCCTGCGGACAGGCGGCCAGCACCAGCCCGCCGGGCGCGCCCACAACCAATGGGTCCACGCGCGTCGCGGGCGTGGCCTGCCAGACGGCCTGCACGGGGAGCGGCGGGTCCAGGAGGATCGCGACGATCATGCCTGCATGAACGGGGGGCGGCGCAGGCTTCACCGCCGTCCGTCCCGCCGTCGTCCGTCCCGCCACCGCCTGCCCCGTCACAACCTGCCCTGTGGCGGACCCGCGGCGTCGCCCGCGCGCGACCATCAGCGCGCTACCCCCGCCTGGTGTGACGGCGTCTGTCCACGGCCCCAGGTCGTGCGGATCCGTCGCTCCAGGTCGGCCGCGAGGTCGGGATCGGCCTGCATCGCGGCTGCCGCGCGTTCCGTCGTGCGCCCGAGCAGACGCTCGCCCATGATCAGCCCCAACGCGGTCTCCGTGAGGTGCCCGGTCAGCAGGCCCAGCGTCACGAGTTCAGCGGCGCGACGCGGTCCCGCCGGGGTGATGTCCAGGAGGAAGGCCGGGTCACGCGGCAGGCCATGGTGCTTGACCACAGACGCGAGGGATCGCAGGGCGACGACATCGCCGTGCGGGCCGTAGCGCAGCGGCCGCCGGTCCAGCGCAAGCCGGAGGGTCGCCACCTGGGCGACGGTGGAGCGACCGAGCGGGACGCAAGATGTCGTGGCCGTGGCGAGATCGTTCGTGAGCAGGAGCGCGGTTCTCCGCCCACGGAGCGCGGCCTGGAGCAGGGCCAGCCCCCGGTCTGGGCGATAGGACCGTGCGGCGGCCCCCGGCAGGGCCAGGAGTCCGGGCAGGGAGGCGAGGACGACCAGGCGCAGGGCGTCGGTGCGGCACAGCGCGAGTGCGATGTCCCACGCCTCGGCGGCGGTCGTCGGGCAGGACAGCAGCAGTCGCTCGATGTCCACACCCACCGTGACGAGGCTGTCGGGGTCGACCGCCCCGTCGGCGTCGATGAGCAGCGCGAGCCCGCCGCCCCGCTGGCAGGCCGCGAGCGCCGCGAGCGCGAGTGTCCCCTTGCCACTGCCATCCAGACCCGCGAGTTCGGTGATGCCGCCCCAGGACAGGCCACCCGTGATGAGATCGAAGCCGAGGGACCCGGTCGAGAGCGATGGCCCGTCGCCCACGTCCGGCGTGGGCCAGGTCGCGAGGTCCGCGCCCCGGCGGATGATGTGGGGCCCATAGCGGTCTCGCAGCGTGGCGATGACGGCATCGAGCCGCGCGGGGTGGCGTGCGGGCGTGGCGGACGTAGTAGGGCAGACCATCAGACGATCCAACTCTCTATCTATTAGGACGCATGTACTATAATAGAGGGATGTGAAACGTGTGTCAATGAGATATGGGGCGCCGCCTCTCGAAGGGGTATGCCTCGTCGATGGGAGAGCAGGTCGCCTGCCGGTCAGAGGACCGGATACGGCCCCTCCAGCAACGGGCAAGGAGTAGCGCGATGAACATGGCCTGTGCCATCCTCAGCGGAGATCGTTAGGCTGGAGGCAGACAGGCGTGGCGTACACGTTATCCACAACCGTCCACAGCGTGTCCACAGGTTGTCCCAAAGCCCAATGTGTGAAATAGCGTGGAGAGACTCGAGGGCAATTGTGGCCGTTGGCGTGCTGCTGCTCGTCGAAGAAATGCAGTTCCGTCTGGGTGATTCGGTCGATCCCTGGCTGCCCGAACCGGCCACCGACCGGTCTTGCGGGACCCGGACGGCCCGCTCGACCGTGTAGCCTACCCCTCATCCTGACACGACCCTGCATGTGGAGCGCCCGATCTTCCCCTCCGGAGCCGTAGGCTTACTTTCCACAGCGGACGACTACCCGCGCTTCGGGTGAATGTTGCTCCACAAGGGGGATCTCGACGGCGCGCAAGATACGTTGGACGATGCACGATACTGTCGCGGGTCTGCGCCACCCCATCGTGTAAACTGAGGTGATCGATGGGCATCGTCGTAACCGTCACCATCTAGAGACGGCGTACGGCCTCCTGGATCGCGCGACTCAGCCCGCGTACGACCGTGGAAAGGAGCTAAGGGAGGGGAGGGGCCGGTTGTTACATGGCGGGGGTGTTAAGATACGAGGTGCGCTTGCCCAAGCGGCCCGCAATGATTGCAGCGAGGTATAACGCCTCACCGATTATTCATAAAGGAGTCATACAGCATGCCTTTAGCTTTGTGTCGTCTTGCCCGCGCCGCCCTTACCGCAGGAGTACTCGGATCAGCCGTTCTCACGCCAGGGCTCGCTGCACGCGCCGCGGGCGCGGTCACGGCGCAGCGAACGGTCGCCATCGTCACGCCGTACCTGACGGCGCCGGCGACCCATGACATGGTCGGCCTGTTGCAGCAGGATGCGGTCCCCCATGGCTGGAAGACAACAGTCGTGTCGAGCGACGGCGACATCGGCGCCCTGGCCAGCAAAATGGAGGATGTCATCGCCCGCAAGGTCAGCGCGATCATTGTGGTGAGTACGGACCTACACTTGCTCAAGAAGCAGATCGCCGACGCCGGTGCGGTGCACATCCCCGTCTTCGGCCTCGACGCGGCCTCGATCCCCGGCGTCGCATCGAGCGCCAGCTCGAACAGCGACCAGATGTCGTCGATCGTCACAGAGTACTTGTTCAAGCGCCTGGGCTACAAAGGCAACTTGATTGTCCTCACGTACACGCCTCAGCCCGAGGTCAACGAGCGCACCAAGCAGTTCTATCGGCTGCTCAAGCGCTACCCCCGTCTCCATATCGTCGCCCAGCAGCAGATCGATGTGTCATCGATGGTGCAGAGCGGCAACCAAATCACGACCAACCTGCTGACCGCCAATCCCAAGGCGGGAGCGATCGCGGGTGTCTGGTGCGGCTGGGACCAGCCGGCTATCGGCGCGGCCCAGGCGATTCAGGCGGCGCACCGTAGCGGCATCATCGTGACCGGGATCGACGGGTCTGATCAGGCGGTTAGTCTGATCAAACGAGGCACGCCGCTGGTCGCGACCGTTAAGCAGCATTTCGACACGCAGGCGAACCTGATCGTCGCGCAAGTGGCGCGCGTCTTCGCGGGCAAAGCGGCCTCGGCGGCGCAGTTGTACGCGCCGGCCAGCCTCATCACCAAGGGCTCGTGACCCGGAGGGAAGAGCGATGCTCGCTATCACCGGGCTGACAAAGCGTTTCGGCTCCGTCACCGTGCTGGACGATGTCTCGCTCCATGTGGCGCCGGGGGAGGCGCACGCCATCGTGGGCGAGAACGGCGCTGGTAAATCGACCCTGGTCAAGATCGTGACGGGTGTGTACGGCGCCAGCGGCGGCCGGATCACCCTCGGAGGCCGGCCCTTCGCGCCGGATAATCCTCATGCGGCGAAAAGGGCCGGAGTCAACGTCATTCATCAAGACCGGCAACTCGTCCCGCACTTGAGCGGCCTGGAGAACCTTTTCCTGGGCCAGCCGTATCCGCGCCGGAGCGGTGTCTTCGTGGACTGGGCGGCGATGCGCCGGCGGGCCACGCGTCTCCTGGCTGATCTCGACCTCGCGGTCCCCCTTGAGCGTCTCGCCAAGGATATGTCCCCCGCCGAGCAGACCTTGCTCGAGATTGCCCGCGCTTGCCTCCTCGCCAGCAAAATCCTGGTCCTGGATGAGCCCACGGCAGCGCTTACTGATCATGAGGCCGGACGCCTCTTCGCGCTGATGGCGCGCCTGAAAGCGAGCGGCACGTCATTCATCTACGTCTCGCACCGTCTGGAGGAGATCCTTGCCATCTCGGACCGCATCACCGTGCTGCGTAATGGGCGCGTGTCCGGACATCTGGTGACAGCGGGCACGACGAAAGAACAGCTCGTGACGCTCATTACCGGACGCGCTCGTGCCCAGGTGAGGGGGCTGGCCCACGTCGACGCGCGCGGGACAGCCCCGCTGCTGGAGGCGCGTAACCTCCACACCAAGGACGGCCACGTCACGATGGCCTCCCTCACGCTCCATCCAGGCGAGGTACTGGGCCTGTTTGGGCTGGCCGGAGCGGGGCGGACCGAACTCATCGAGGCGCTGCACGGCGTGCGACCGCTCGCGGGTGGTGAGATCACGATACGTGGCCAGCATGTGCCACGGCCGACGCCGCATCATAACCTGCGCGCCCGCGTGGCTATGTTGAGCGAGGATCGGAGGACCAACGGGTTGATTATGCGCCGGAGCGTCCGCGACAATATAACCTTACAGACGATCGACGCTCACAGTCGCTTTGGCTTCATCCGCCGCGGGCCGGAGAGACGCGTGGTGCGTGCGCAAATCGACCGTTTTGCGATCCGCACGCGCGGCCCACAACAACGTGTCGACACGTTGAGCGGTGGTAACCAACAGAAAGTCCTCCTGGCGCGCCTGCTGCTCGCGGATCCTACCATCCTCCTATGCGACGAGCCGACCCATGCGGTCGACGTGGGCACGCGTGAGGTCATCCATGGCATCCTCGTCGAACGGGCGCGGCACGGCTGCGGCGTCCTCTTCGTCTCGTCGGACCTTGCGGAGGTGATGGAGATCGCGGATCGTCTCATCTTGATGGGGGCCGGCCGCACTGTCGCGGAGGTCATGCACGGCGAGCTTGGCGCGGAGGAGATCATGCGCCTGTGCTACGAGGCGGAAGAAAAGGGGGGAGCGAGCGATGCGCGCGCCGGCTAATGCGCTGGGCGCGCGCGTGGTGCGGGCACAGATTGGCCAGGTGCTGCGGATCTACGGGACGCTCATCGCATTAATCGTCCTGGTGGTGGCGTTCGCCATCTTCATCCCCGAGTTCGCCACGCCGACCAACGCGCTGAATATCAGCTTGCAGATCTCGTTCCTGGTTATAATGGCGGTCGGAGCGACGATCATTATGGCGGTCGCGGAGTACGACCTCTCTATTGGCGCGATGGCTGGGCTGGGCGGCGTGCTCACGGCTGAGTTGGCCATCGCCCAGGTCCCGCTGTGGCTCTGCGTCATGATCGCGCTCCTCGCTGGCAGCGCCATCGGCATGGTCACAGGCTGGATCGTCACGCAGTTCCGCGTCCTCTCGTTCATCACCACGCTCGCCGTCGGCACGGTCCTCTCGGGGCTGACGCTGCAACTCAGCGGCGGCACGACCGTCTTCGACAACATTCCAGTGAGCTTCACGAGCTTGGGACAGGCCGCTGCCGGACCAGTGCCCGTGCCATCTCTCATCATGGGGGGGCTGGCTGTCCTCGTCTGGGTCGTCCTGGCGCAGACGCCGTTCGGGCGGCGGGTGTACGCGGTCGGGGGCAACGAGGCAGCGGCCCGAATCGCAGGCGTGCGGGTACAAGGAGTCAAGATCATCGCCTTTGCCCTGTGCGCCGGCTTGGCCGCCTTCACGGGCGCGCTGCTGGCCTCGCGTCTGGGGAGCGCGAGTCCAACCGAGGGGAGCGGGCTCTTCCTGCAGGCATACGCGGCTGTCTTCCTGGGTATGACCGTCTTCCAGGAAGGCGTGCCCAATATCTGGGGCACCCTCGTCGGCGCGATCCTCATCGGGACACTGGAGAACGGCCTGACGATGCTGGCGGTGCCGACCCCGCTCCAGGATGTCCTCACGGGCATCATCATCGTCGCTGCTATCGTCGTGCAGAAAATTGGTCAACAGCGGTAGCAGTCGCCAATGGGCGCCGGCCGACAGACGATGTGAAACCAACGCGCACCGGCCGACGCCCATTGATGCGCCGGGATACGGGGTAAGAGAAGATGGACGATTGAGGGATGGGGAGAGGAGATAGCGTGCCGCGAGGATTGATGGCCGCGTTTGACATCGGCACAACGGCGGCCAAAGGGGTGCTCATCGACCGCGATCACGGTATCGTCCATGAGGGGACGCAGGAATACGGGATCGCACACCACGCCGGTGGCCTGGTCGAGCAGGAGCCGCGGGATTGGTGGGGGGCGGTGGAAACCCTCACGCAAGCGTTCTGGCGCGCCGGTTGGGAGCCGCACTCTGTCGAGGCCGTCGCCCTAACGGGGCAGATGCAGGACGTCGTCGTCGTCGATCGGGAGGGACGCGCCCTGGGGCCGGCCATCCTGTATTCCGATGCGCGCGCGGTCGATCAGGCCGCCGCCATGCGCGCGCGCCTGCGGGAGCGCGGCGTGGCCGACGACGAGTTGTCATTCATCGACGGCATGGACCCTATCGCGAAGCTGGTCTGGTTGCGGGAGCATGAGCCTCAGCGCCTGCGAGAATGCGCGGGCGTGCTCTTCAACGCGAAGGATTACGTACTGGCCCGCCTCACCGGTGTCCGCGCCACGGACGCGACGACCGCCGCCACGGCGTGCCTTTTCTCCCTGCGAACGCGGACGTGGCGGACGGAGTGGAGTGACACGCTCTGCCTTCCGCCACAGTGGTTGCCGCCCATCCTGGCAGCCGATGTCATCGCCGGGAGGGTGTCGCGCGACGGCGCCCGCGCCACGGGCCTTATGGCCGGGACTCCCGTCTACGAGGGTATGGGCGACGCCGCGGCGGCTACCCTCTCGGCGGGCGTGACGGCGCCGGGAGACGCGTACATGTATTTGGGCGCGACCGGCTGGGCCGCGTCACTGGCCCGCGCGATTGGTCCCGGCATCCTTGAAGGCGTGCGGCACCTGCCCGCGGTCACGGGCGATGACCTGATTAGAATCGCACCCGTCCTCAACGCGGGCGGCGTCCATCAGTGGATCGTGCGTCTCCTGGACGGTGAGGAACACGCCAGTGTCGCAGGAGCGCCGATCGACTACGAGCGTTTCGAGCGCCTCCTGGAAAACACGCCTGAGCGGAGCGAGGGGGCTGTCTTCCTGCCATATTTGTACGGCGAACGGTGTCCCGTGTACGAGCCGCGCGCCATGGGCGCCTTCGTGCACCTCGGAGCAGGGATGTCGCGCGGCGCGTTGGGCTGGGCGGTGTTGGAAGGCATCTGTTTCTCCCTGCGTCAAGTACTCGAAACGCTGGGAGCTTCGACACCGACCATCCCTGTGCTGGGCGGCATGGCGCGCAGCCCACTCGTGCGCCAGCTCATCGCGGACATCTGTGGCGTCGGTGTCCGCGTCGCCATGGCGCCGGATGCGGCAGGCGCTCTCGCCGCCGCCGTTCCCGCCATGGTCGCGCGCGGCTGGTTCACCGACATCCCCACGGCCGTCGAGACATGGTTTGGCCCAGAGGTCACAGGCACGCCGGAGGTGGCGCCGGCGCCATCACGGATGGCGCAGTATGCGACGCTCTATCGGACCTATCAGCAAGTCTATCCGCTCGTTGCCCGCATTGGCTAGCGGTATGGAGGCAGCCTATAGAAACCCGATCAGAAAAAGGGAAAGGATCTATAGCTTGGGTAGCAACATCGCTCTCCCGTCTGCTCAAGCCGGCTCACGGCCACCCTAACGCCACGATGACCGCTTGTGTCGATGGATGATCATGCGCCTCCTCACATAGACATGCAAGAACAGCACGCACACAGCGGCGTCCGACTAGGTGATGCGTTGACCCAAAGAATGCAGGATGCGGCCGTGAGCGATGCGCGCATCATGCGCCAGGCCGTACCGGATGAACCGCGTAGTCGTCACAGGGATGAACCCATCGGGCGGGATGATACCCCGCGTGGGGTGCGGCCAGCGCACCAGAGCCTCGACCCCGCGCACGCGCCCGCTCGCCAGGTCGGCCTGCGGTTGGTCATGCACCACGAGCGCGCCCGCGGCAAAGACCGCGCGCAGTTCGGTAGCGCGTGGGGTAGCCTTTCTCGATCGACTCCGCGCCCTGTGCCCGAAGATCGATACAACCTACCTGTTCTGGCTGATCTCAGGCGCGCCGTCGGTCGTTGCATTCATACTGTTCCTCCTCCCATCGGTTGTCCGTGGCGCTGCACATGCTCCCCTACCGCGTATGGCGCGCCGTGCAGCACGCTTCGCCAGCCAAGTTCCGCCCAGCGGAGATCCATCGGGCGACCGGTGTGGGCAAAGGGGAAACTCGCCTCGATCAACGCGGCCAGTCGTCTCCTTGGAAACGCCGGCATGTCGCAGATCCCGCCGCCGAGCACGATCGTCCGCGGCGAGAACAGGGATGTTGCCGTCCCCACGGCCCAGGCTTGATCATGCACGAACGCGTCGAGGTCGCGGCTAAGCTCCTCGTTCGCGGGCGCCGCGGTAAACACCCCGTCGATCGGAACGGCGTGATCGTCGGCGATCATCTGCAGCACGCGCCCAGAGACATAGGCCTCCAGACAGTCCGCGCGCGTGCTGTCCACGCGCCGCCCCTGGCTCCTGAAGGGCATGTGCCCTATCTCCAGCGCCCAGCCTGCGCCACGGAACGGGCGCCCGTCCTGAAGGAAAGCCGCGCCCACGCCTGTGCCAAAGAACAGACCGAGCACGGCGTCGGCGCCTCGACCCGCTCCCGCAACACGTTCGCCGATGAGCGCGAGCACGGCGTCGCGCTCCAGGACGACGGGGACGCCAAGGCGCGCGCCAAGTTCACTGGCGAGACGCCGGTCCGTGAGGCGCGGAATGTTGGCCGCGCACAAGACGCGGTCCGCATCCGTGTCAAGAAAGCCTGGCACGGTGGAGACGACGATGTCCGGCGTCCGTTCCGTGTCCGTGACCACCCCACGAATCATCTCCGCGAGGGCGGCGACCGGGTCCTGGCCGCGCAACGCGTCGGACGAGAACAGGCGCACGTCGTCGTGCGGCTGTCCTCCGATCGAGAAGCCGACCTTGACCGTCGTTCCGCCGATATCGACGACGAGGATGGTCGTCATGACGCCGTCTCTAGCGTGGTCAGAAATGCGCCGAGGGCTGTGCCGGCCGTTTAGTTCATCCGTGCGACGGAACTTGTTACTTCGTCGCACGGATGAACTAAACGGCCGGCACATGTGAGAGTGCGTAATTGACGTTGGTGGCCGAAGGGCTATGCTTGCATAGCCGCACGCGGCGCGGCCCTGCACATGATTCAGTGGAGCGGACAGGCCTGTATCGACGGGAAGCCAGCGCCCCTGGCGTCGTGCAGGGGTATGGTGATGGTGATGGGGCCTTCCACCGTCAAGTACGCACTCTCGCACAAGCACTCGCGTACGCATTGCTGCTGTCGCACTCC
>JAABUX010005818.1_pt1 | contig 14994 bp, 16 predicted proteins | sample 5561851 | NCBI WGS metagenome assembly JAABUX01 (sample SAMN10711883, study PRJNA513361) | rock metagenome | isolation source: Antarctica rocks | place: Antarctica: Victoria Land, Richard Nunatak red sandstone | collected 2016-01-03 | reverse complement strand
TTGTCTGCCAGGTCGGATGGATATGGATGAGCATGCATCCATGGGAAATGGCGAGGATCAGCTGAGCAATAAACATCCGGCCTTGCCCTAACTGCGCAAAATAATTGCTTAACGGCCTCTAATACCAACCCGTCTAGACTTTGACACACGCCCATTCGCGCTGTCCGATTGAGCGGATGCGGTCTGGGTCTTGGATCAGGAAGTCCCACGCGGCTTTGCAGGCTGCGACGATTGCCTCGTAGGTATCCCAGATCAGACTGCAAAGCTTGTTGGCGCGCAGGTATTCCCAGACGTTCTCCATTGGGTTCAACTCCGGCGCGTAGGCCGGAAGTGGCAGCATGGAAATGTTGTTGGGCACCGTTAGCCTTCCGCCCATTTGGTGCCACCCCGCCCCGTCGCGAACCAGCACGGCATGGGCGCCTGCCGCCACCTGTGTGCTGATGTCCTTGAGGTGTTCGTTCATCGCTTCGGTGTTCACCGTCGGCATGATAATGGCCGCGCCGAGGCCGCGATCAGGGCAGATCGCGCCGAACAGATAGGCGGAGGCGTGGCGGACATCGCGCACCATCGGTGGCCGCGAGCCGACCTCTGCCCAGATGCAGGCCTGGCCTCCCTTCTGGCCGACCCTGGCCTCGTCCTGGAACCAGATTTCTATCGTCGAGCGGGCCGTGGAGCCGAGCAGGGCATTGCCGACCAGGTCCGCGAAGTTCTTTTAAATGCCTCCTGCGCGGCAGCATCTTTCTTCGGATGGAAAGGGCGAGGGTGCAGGCGCGTCAGGCCAAGCTGGTGCAGCCATCTGCCGATCGTGCTTTCGTGGACTTCGACCAAGAAGCGGCGCGCCACCTCTGCGCGCAGGTCAATGCAGCGCCAGCGCACCACCTTGTGCGTCACTGGATCAGGCCCTTGGATCACCAGCGCCTTCAACTCGGCCATCTGCTGCTGGTTCAGCGCAGCGGCACGACCAGGAGCAGAGCGCGACTTCAAGCCGTCGATGCCTTCATCGTTGTAGCGATGCACCCAGTCACGCAACGTCTGCCGGTCCATGCCGCTCAACTCGGCCGCTTCGGTGCGTGAATGGCCTTCCAGAACCAGCGCAATGGCCAGAAAACGACGAACCTGCGCGCCGTCACCACTCCTGGCGGCAAATGCACGAAGCACAAACGCCGTATGCTCTGTCCGCGTGACCACAAGGGCAGCTCCCATCCACTGTCTCCCTCCCGCAAATCGCCGATGGAAGAAAGTGAATCAGAACCCGGACGCCTTGGGTACCCCTCTAGAGTCAGCCTCATGGCAGGTTGGTATGACATGGCGCGTTCAAGACACAATCCATCTGGCTGATCTCTCAACGTTCTCACGGGATCGCGCTTGGCTGGCGCCTGAATGGGCTTTTCGGCAACCCCGGTGTTCTCTATACGTTCTTACGTGGAGAGCTTGAGCATGCCGATACCCGACACGCGAGCCGCGACCGTCGAGGCGCTGCGTGGGCAGATCGCCAAGATGGAGCGACACGGGGGACTTACTTCGCGAGCAGCATCGCTGCCGTTCGGCCTTTCCGCCATGGACCGGCATCTTCCTGCCGGTGGACTGTTGCTTGGCGCCGTGCATGAACTTCAGGCGGCGGGTTCCGACGTCGAGACCGGCGCTGCGTCGGCGCTGTTCGCTGCCGGCGCCCTGGCGCGCCGTCCTGGCCCGGTGCTGTGGATCAGCCGCCACGGCAACGTCTTCGCCCACGGCCTATTGCAGGCCGGGCTGGATCCGCGCCGGGTCGTGTTCGTGGATGCCGGCAAGGCAGCGCTGCTGGCGATGGAGGAAGCGCTGCGCCATCGCGACGTCGCCGGCGTCGTATGCGAGCTTGAGGGCAAGCTCGACCTGGCGACGTCGCGCCGCCTGCAGCTCGCGGCCGAGGCTTCGCAGGTGCTGGGCTTCATTCTCCGGCGCTCACGCTGTTTCAACGATCCTGCTTTCAACCAGCCGTCCGCCGTCATGACACGGTGGCGGATCGGCACGCTGCCTTCGCCGCCGCCCCTGCCGCATGCGCCGGACGTGCCCGGCCTGCGTCGGCCGCTGTGGCGGGTGGAGCTGCTACGCTGCCGCGGCGGCGCGGGAGCTTCATGGATCGTGGAGGGCGCCGATGCGCAGGGTCGTCTCGCTGTGGCTGCCGTTCTGGCCGATCGACCGGCTGCGCCGGCACAACGCCGCGCTGTCGGCTGATGCTCCGCTCGTCACCCGGATGCATGACGGGCATCGTTTGGTGATCGCCGCCGCCTGCTCCGCCGCACGCGGTCTCGGCTTGCAGGCGGGAATGGCGATGGCGCAGGCGCAAGCGATGGTGCCAGAGCTTATCGTGGTGGACGCGACGCCGGAGGACGATGCGCAGGCATTGCAGCGTCTGGCAGCGTGGTGCCTACGGCTATCGCCGATGACCGCGGCTGACCCGCCGGACGGTGTGTGGATCGACGCCACCGGCTGTGCGCACCTTCACGGCGGCGAAGTGCCGATGCTCGAGTTGCTGGTGGCGCACCTTGCCCGGCTAGGAGTGCGGGGCAGAGCGGCGATCGCCGACACGCCGGGCGCCGCTCATGCCCTGGCCCGGTTCGGCGGCGGGCCGGTCGTCGTGGTCGAGGCGGGTAAAGCCGCGGACGCTCTGGCACTGCTGCCGGTGGCGGCGCTTCGCCTCGATGCACGGACGATAGACGGGCTGCGCCGCCTCGGGCTGGACCTCGTCGGCCAGTTGGAAACGACGCCACGCGCGCCCCTGGCTCGCCGGTTCGGCAGTGGGCTCCTGTCGCGCCTGGATCAGGCAATGGGCCGGGCACGCGAGCCAATCCGGCCGGTGCTGCCGTCGGAGACCATCGCCGTGCGACGCCACTTCGTAGAGCCGCTGTCCACGGTGGAGGCGTTCGCGACCGTGATCCTGGTGCTGGTGGAGGAGGCCTGCGGCCTCCTGGAGCAGCGCGGAGAAGGCGCGCGACGGTTGGATTTGGTGTTCGAGCGAGTGGACGCCACGGTGCAGGTCGTGCAGGTCGGCACGGCACGGCCGGTGCGCGACGTGCGCCACCTCGCCCGGCTGCTGGACGAGCGGATCGAGGAGGTGGATTCCGGCCTCGGCGTCGAGGCCATGCTGCTGGTGCTGCCCTTGGTCGAGCCACTGAGCTACGGACAACAGGCGAGCGGCATCGTCGCGGACGAAGCCGATCTGTCGGAGCTGGTGGACCGTCTTCTCAATCGGCTTGGGCAGGGCAAGGTCTACCGGTTGCAAGCCGTCGAGAGCGACGTGCCCGAGCGTTCGCAGCGCAAGGTCGCCGTGTTCGGGCCAGAAGGCGCACCGGGATCGACCTCGCCCTGGCCAAGGCCGGTGCGGCTGCTGCAGCGGCCGGAGCCGGTCGAGGCGATGGCGCTGATGCCCGACCACCCCCTCGCGCTTTCACTTGGCGCAGGATGCGCCACGTGGTCACCCATGCCGACGGACCGGAGCGCATCACCGGGGAATGGTGGCGGCGGTCGAGCGAGAGCACGGCCGTGCGCGATTACTGGGCCGTCGAAAGCCAGGAAGGCCGGCGCTTCTGGCTTTACCGTCAGGGCGATGGCGTCGATCCCGGCACCGGCACCCTGTGCTGGTTCCTCCACGGCTTCTTCTGACGGCGTGACATCATGAGCGACGACGACACAGTGACTCTCCGGCCGGCCAGCCCGGAGGAGATCGAGCAGAGCCTGTCCTTCGCCTTGCGCTTCGATGGACGCAGGCGAGTGCATCACGCCGACGACGCCATGGCGCGCATCACGGCCGAGCGGCTGGTTCTCCACCTCCAGAAAAGCGGCTTCGTCCTGATGAAACGTCCGGACGCGACCGCGCCGTCGACCAGCCGGCACAGGCATCCAACTGCCGACTGAGCCGTTCCTTGTCCGGTTACGTCGAGTTGCAGGTCACGACCAACTACTCCTTCCTCCGCGGCGCCAGCGACGTGGAGGAGATGTTCGTCGCCGCGAAGACGCTCGGCTACGACGTGATCGGCATCGCGGACCACGACACGCTGGCGGGCATTGCCCGCGCGCACGGTCGTGCCGAGGAGATCGGCCTGCGCCTCGTCGTGGGCTGCCGGCTAGGGCTGCAGGACGGCTTGCCGATGCTGGTCTACCCGCTCGACCGTGGTGGCTACGCTCGGCTGTGCCGCCTGCTGACGCTGGGCAAGGGGCGATCGGGGAAGGATGGGTGCGACCTTGGCTGGGCCGACCTCGCACGCGCCGGTGAGGGATTGCTTGTCATCCTGCTGCCGGACGCCCCCGATGACCGGCTCGGGTCGGAACTGCGGCGGATGCAGGCGAGCTTTCCCGGTCGTTGCCACCTGTCCCTGAGCCTGCGGCGGCGGCCGGGCGATCAGGTCAGGCTGCGGCAGCTCAGCGACCTGGCCCAAGCGGCACGGGTGCCCACGGTCGTGACCGGCGACGTGCTGTATCATGTGCCGGAGCGCCGCATCCTGCAGGACGTGGTGACCTGCATCCGCGAGGGTTGCACCATCGACGATGTGGGGTTCCGGCGGGAACGCTTCGCCGATCGGCATCTCAAGAGTCCGCAGGAAGCATTGCGGCTGTTCCAGCGCTACCCCGAGGCGCTCGCGCGGACAGAGCAGATCGCCAGGCGTTGCACGTTCAGCCTTGCCGAGCTGCGCTACCAGTATCCGGATGAGGCGGAGGCGCCGGGCGAGACGCCTCAGCAGGCCCTGGAACGCCTGGTCCAGGCCAGCATCCCGCGGCGCTACCCGGACGGGTTGCCCGCGGACGTGGCCAAGCAGTTGCGGCATGAACTGCGGCTGATCGCCGACCTCGAATACGCTCCCTACTTCCTGACCGTGAACGCCATCGTTCGCTATGCGCGGTCGAAGGATATCCTGTGCCAAGGCAGGGGGTCCGCCGCCAACTCGGTGGTCTGCTACGTGCTGGGCGTCACCTCGATCGATCCCGTGCGCTCAGGCCTGTTGTTCGAACGCTTCATCTCGGCCGAGCGGCGCGAGCCGCCGGACATCGACGTCGACTTCGAGGCCGAGCGACGCGAGGAGGTGATCCAATGGGTTTATGAGCGATATGGCCGCGACCGCGCCGCGCTCTGCTGCACCGTCATGCGTTTCCAGTCGCGCGGCGCCATCCGTGACGTCGGCAAGGCGCTCGGACTGACAGCGGACGTGACGGGCGCCTTGGCGTCGCAGGTTTGGGGCTGGTCGAAGGACGGGGTCGAGGAGGAGCACGCGGAGGAACTGAACCTCAACCTCGCTGATCGCCGATTGCGCCTGACGCTGCAGCTCGCCCGCGAGTTGATCGGCTTTCCGCGGCAGTTCGGCACCCACCCGGGCGGCTTCGTGCTGACGGCCGATCGGCTGGACGAGCTGGTGCCCATCAAGCCCGCTGCGATGGCCGGTCGACAGGTGATCGAATGGGACAAGGACGACATCGACAGCCTCAAGTTCATGAAGGTCGACGTGCTCGGCCTGGGCATGCTTGGCTGCATGCGCCGTTCCTTCGAGCTGCTGGAGCAGCACCGCGGCGAGCGGCTGGATATGGCCACCATCCCGGCCGAGGACCCGGCGACCTACGCGATGATCCGCCAGGCGGACACGCTCGGCACCTTCCAGATCGAGAGCCGGGCGCAGATGAGCATGCTGCCGCGGCTCAAGCCCGCCAGGTTCTATGATCTGGTGGTGCAGGTGGCGATCGTCCGGCCCGGCCCGATCCAGGGAGACATGGTGCATCCCTACCTGCGACGGCGTGAGGGCCTGGAAAAACCGCACTACCCGAAGCCGGAACTCGAGCGCGTGCTGGGCAAGACGCTCGGCGTGCCGCTGTTCCAGGAGCAGGCCATGCAGGTCGCCATCCAGTGCGCCGGCTTCACCCCGGGCGAGGCGGACCAACTGCGGCGCTCCATGGCGACGTTCAAGATGACCGGCGGCGTCAGCCATTTCCGGGACAAGTTGATCAACGGGATGGTCGCCCACGGCTACGCCCACGATTTCGCCGAGCGCACCTTCACGCAGCTGGAGGGTTTCGGCTCCTACGGCTTCCCGGAAAGCCATGCCGCCAGCTTTGCGCTGGTCGCGTATGCCAGCTCCTGGATGAAGTGCCACCATCCGGACGTGTTCTGCGCCGCACTGCTGAACAGCCAGCCGATGGGCTTCTATGCGCCGGCACAGGTGGTGCGGGACGCTCGTGAGCACGACGTCGAGATCCGGCCCGTCTGCGTGAACGCAAGCCGCTGGGATTGCACCCTGGAGCCGCGGCGGGACAACAGGCGCGGGTTCGCGGTGCGCCTGGGCCTGCGCATGGTGAAGGGACTGCCCAATCACCAAGGAGCGCAGCTGGTGGCGCACCGGGCCGACGAGCCATACCGCAGCGTCGAGGCGATCCGGCAGCGAGCGGACGTGCCGGCCGTGGCACTCGAGCGGCTGGCGGAAGCAGACGCGTTGCGCGGCCTCGGGCTCGACCGGCGCCAGGCGCTCTGGGCGGTGAAGGGGCTGGCCGATACGGTGCTGCCCCTGTTCGCGGCGGCCGATGCGCCCCGCCGGCCCCGACCGGAGCTGGTGGAGCCACAGGTGGCGCTGATACCGATGAAGGAGGGGCGCGAGGTGGTCGAGGACTACCGCAGCGTTGGGCTGAGCTTAAAGCAGCACCCCGTCGCCTTCCTGCGGGCGACGCTGCAGGCGCGGAGCATGGTCGCCTGCGCCGACCTGCCGCGCATCCGCGATGGGCGCCGAGTGATCGTGCCCGGCATCGTGCTGGTGCGGCAAAAGCCGGGCTCGGCCAAGGGCGTCATGTTCATCACCGTGGAGGACGAGACGGGCGTGGCGAACCTGATCCTATGGCCGGACCGGTTCGAGAAGCAGCGCCGGCTGGTGTTGTCGGCCGGCATGATCGCCTGCCACGGCCGGGTGCAGCGCGAGGGCGAGGTCATCCACGTCATCACCGATCGTTTGGAGGACTTGTCCGACCTGCTGCGCAGCGTGGGCGAGCGGGACGAGCCATTCCCGATCCAACATGGCCGTGGCGACGGCGTGACGCATCCAAGCGCGCCAGATCGGCGAAACGGCGCCGGAACGCGGCAGGGCGATCAACCCACCCGCGACGTCGAACGCTGCAATCTGCCGACTGGGTCGGGAATCAAAGTGGTTATTCGTGACTTTCGTTAGATCAACTCCCGTCCGAAGAGCCCCAGGCGATTCCCTTTCGGGCCTACCTCGATCGCTATCGGTGATCGGATCGTGGCCGGGAACGGACCGCTAGCGTCCGGGCGAGCATCGGGCGCAAGCGGACGTTCATGCGCGAGAACTGATTGTCGGTGTTCGAACTTGCACCTGATCCGCCTGGAACTGCGGTGTGGCTGAGAGGACAAGCGCGCAACACCCTCACGCGCCGAACGCGAAGGGTGGCAAGCTGCGGTGTCACAGATAGAGCAACCGGTGACCGACGACACGGTGCAGTTCAGCGCGACGCAGCAGGGCGCGCGCGATGGTGCGCCTGGGGGTGCGCCCGGGGCGACGGCGGCCTTCCCGTATGATCGGATGACCGTGGAGCGGTTCCGCGCGGCATTCCCGCGGGCGCGGTGGCGCGACGACCTGGGTGCCTGGTTCGTGCCGGGCGCCACGGCGGAACGGCGTCTGAGGGCTTGGTCGGGCCGCGAATGGTCGGGCGTGCTGGCCTATGCCGACGAGCGCGGCCGCGACGCCTTCACGTTCGAGCCGATCGCGAGCCCCTACCTGGAGGTTGCCGACGACCTGGTGGTCCGGACGCCGTATTCCCGAGCCGTCATCGCCGAGTTGCGGATGGTGCCTTGGACCCGTTGGGACCCAGCATCGAAAGCGCGGCACGTGCCGTTCCGGTTGTTCGAGGAACTGCGCCGGCGCAGGCCGGATATCGAGGGCGCCGCCCGCCGGGCCGAGTGTACAATCCATCGGTCGGTGCGACTCTCCATCAGATCAAGAGATTCGCCCATGCGTGAACACTCGATTACATCTGAAAGCGCGGTTGGCGCGACGTGCTTGGGTTTTGCCGCGTGAGCAGCGTTACGGCAGGTATGAGATATCTGAGCTTCCCGCAGGATGACCGGCTTTATTGGCTGCGTTGATCGATGGTGTCGACATTCACGGCCGGGGAACCGGTTCACCAACACTGGAAGCTCTGCTGTCTCCGCTGACCGGCAACAACGACGCCGACAGGCTACCTAATGTCCGTGACATTGCAAAAACGTCAGCTGACGTTCGTCGATGCCATGTTCATGCGGGCTCGTTGCCGGCGCTCATCCTGGAGTCGATATTTCAGAATGGGAAGCGAGTGGGTGCCGTGGGCTTGGACACTCGGTCGTTCTCATTCAAGCGTGATTCGTGCTCGGCCAAGTTGGTGTTGGCCCGGTCAGAGAGCGAAGCTGCGAAGCCTTATTGGTGGGACTTACGCCCGTGTTTAGTCCCGAATTTTGATGGTGCAATCTTTTCGCCTGATTGGCAGTATGCGCTATGGGCCAGATTTTACACAGGAGCGCCACGACGACGGAGGCGGTCCGTCGAACGATACAACATAGTCAAGAGAGCCTGAGAACTCTGGCGAAACGCTAGGGATCAATTAGCCGCCATTATTCATCAGCCCGGAGCGATGCCTTGCTGAGACAGGCGTTTCTCGCGTGATGGTTGTACGGGCGTGCGGGATCACTGCCACGTCGGGAATGGCATGCTGTCGCCTCGGTTCGGCGGCGTTGGAGGTTGGTGAAAACGGGTGACGGTGGGGCACGCTGCCCCTTCTTTCAGCTGATCAAACGCGGCATGCGGCCGAGGACGAAGGCCACAATGGACTGGCACGGTGCGCGGCTGGGCAGGTGCAGCTCGACCTGGGTCTTCATCTCGACGACGCGCACGGCAAGCTTGATCAGCCACAGCCGCAGCGTGTCGAACTGGGCGGTGCGCCAAGACGAGCGGCGCGGCATGAGCGTGCGCAGGCTCCACATCAGCCAGTAAGCGCCGGCGTGCAAGAAGAGACGGACCTGGTTGGCGGTTGCCTTGATGCACGAGGTGCGGTCGGCGGCGAGGTAGCGCTTCCAGCTTTTTATGTGGTTCTCCGCCTGGCCCCTCTGGCAATACCGCCGTTCGTAGAGGGCGCGGGCTGAGCCGCCCGGCAAGCTGGTGACGACGAAGCGCGTGTCCGCCCTGTCAGGCCCGGCCTCGACGCGGGCGACGATGCGCTCGACCCGGTCCCAGCTTGCGGCGCCGTCGTAGAACTCGGTGAAGCGGCGGAGCTTGCCCGAGCCGTCCGAGGCGGCGAAGCGCATGGCGGTGCTGGCCTCCAGACGCTCGACATGACGACGCAGCGTGCTGGTGGGCGCGACGCCAATCAGATAATCAACCTTGTTCACCCGGCACCAGCGCAGCGCCTCGGGACTGCAGTAGTGGCTGTCGGCCCGCAGCAGGATCTCGACCTGGGGCCAATTGGCGCAGATCTGGCGCAGAGGGAGACCATTAGGATGTCTGGGGTGCTCATGCCGCGGCAGCTTGAGCAGCGCCGTTTCCATTGTCGTTGGCGAGCCCCGGATGCCAGCGCTCGAACAACGGCCGGAGCGTGCCGTCGAGCGTCCGTTCGGGTTTGCAGCAGCAGATGCGCGCCGCGCTTGGTCCACTGCATCTGTTGGCGCTTGGCGAAACGTTTGCTGATGACGGCGTTGACCGTGCTCTCGGCCAGGCATGACGAGATGCGCTCGCCCGAGCGGAACCGCTCGCCCTAGTTGATTAGGCTGCCGGCATTGCTGGCGATGTAGACGGCGAACTCGTGCGCGGCTCGTGCGAACTTGCCCAGGTTTGCGTAATCCATCGCCAGCCCGTCCACATCGTCCTCAAAGAACGCGATCTCCTCGCCGGCCCGACACTGGTTGCCGTGCCAGAGCAGCCACTTGATGCTGTCAAGCGCAGCGAGCAGGCGGGCTCCCGCGGCCCCGTCGTGGTGCGCGACACCACGGGCATACTGGCTGAGCACGGTCAGGCGCATGATGATATGGAACCAATCCAACACGTGCTCGGCCTCAGGAGTGACCAGCTCCGTCAAAGAACGTACCTTCTCGCCGCCGTCGGTCAGGAACGTCACGTCCTGGTTCGCCTGCAGGCCTTGGCTCTTCAGCACATCGAATAGGCGTCGCTTGGGCTTCCGGTCGTAGCCGTGCACCAGACCGAGGTAGCGCGGTGCGCGGTCTTCTGGCACTGAGCGGCCGACGATGAGCTCGAAGTTGCTCTTCCGGTCGTCCCAGTTGCGAACATAGCCGCCGTCGAGAGCCGCCACGATACGGCCTTCTGGGATCGGCAACGCCTCCCACTCGGCCGGGCAGCCGTCGATGAGGCAGGGCCGCTCGTCGCCCAGTTCGGCCTCTGCCCGCTCCGCCACACGCAAGGCGTGCTCCCGAACGGTGGTCCGGTTCGCGCCGGACGCGATCGGCAGCACATCGGCCAGGAGTCCGGCGGCCGCGGCATAGGGCACGAGCGACGACCAGCGCGCCTCCAGATAGAGCCGTTCGGGGGCGATCTGGCCAGGGATCAGGGTGCGCAACGGCAAGAGGGTGGCCGGACCGTCAATGCTTTGGCAAGAACAGCGGTGCAGCCGCGGGCTGGCGAGCGGCACGTCGCCGTAAAGGGTGCGGAACACCACGGGCGAGCTGCCCTTGCTGCGCTGGCGGGTGCCGCATGCCCCGCAGCAGCGATGCCGGTCCGCCCACGATGTAACCTGAGCCTTGACGATCCGGCGCTGGACGGCGGCCGTCAGCGCCTTGCCCTCAGCAAGCGACAGCCCAAGGTCCTCCGGTCGCTCCACCTGCTTCTCAAATGCCGTGACCTCCTCAGTCACGCCGACGGTGCTATCGTCGGCGGTGATTTGGAGCAGGATCCTGACGTGCATGGCGCACCTCCACTTCTGACTGCTGGCGAGCGAGCTTTCCACAATCGCCGGAGTGGAAAGTTGGAGACCCGTTCGGCCCTCCGGCTTGGGCCTATTCTGGTCCATACAGGGCATCGAGCGCCATCGGCTTGCACTCCGGATACAATCAAGCAAACTGGAGCATGGCCTCCGTCAAGCGTGCTGCCGCCGCCGTCGCCGCTATCCTGGTCCGCGAGGGTGTGGATTATGCCCAGAGCAAAGCGGTGTTCAAAGCTGCGCGCGAAAGGGCCGGCCTACGCGCCTCGCCCGAACGCCGCGGCGGCGTAGACCGGCTGACGGTTGAGGAGGAGCTGCGTTTCCTCGACCAAGCCTACGCCCAGGACGGCAGGACTGGGCTGATGCTGCAAACCTTGCTGGAAACCGGAGCCCGAGCGTCCGAGCTGGTGCAGCTCAGGATCGAGGACGTCAGCCTGGCCGAGCGCGTGGTCACGATCCGCCATGGCAAGGGCGACAAGCGGCGGGAGGTGCCGATCCGGCGCGACCTGGCCCAGTTGCTCCATCTGCATATCGGCTCGCGACGGGCAGGGCCGCTATTCGCCAGCCGCCAGCAAGGATCCGGCCCGACGCCGCATGTGCTGACCCGCCAGCGTGTCGGCCGAATGGTCCGTGATGTGGCCGTTGCTGCGGGGATCAGCAAGCGCGTCTACCCCCACCTGCTTCGGCACACGGTTGCAACGCGCCTGCTCGCGCTCGGCATAGACATCACCGACCTGCAGCGCTTCCTCGGCCACGAGAGCATCACCACCCGGCTCTACGCCGAAACGACGGCTGCCACCCTGCAACGCAGCTTTGACTGTATCACCGATCCGGCTGCCCACGCGCTGATCGCCGGCATCCGTCAACAACGCGGCGACGATGCTGCCCTGATTGCTGCCGACCTGCTGGCCCGACGCCGGGCTGAGCGCGTCAGCACTGCTGGTGCATAAGATCGAGGTGGTCGCATTTACGGAAACGGGCGTTGACCGCCCGGCGCGAGAACGCTTGGCCTTGTGCTCGCTCGCGTGCCTTGCTGCGCTCGACCGCCTGTTCCAGCCTCCAGCGTGTGTCATCGATGTCGAGCAGTTCCATCCGGCGTTCCAGGACGACCTCGCCGATGATCTCCGTCATGGTGTCGAGGTCCTCAAGCGCATCCAGCGACAGCATGCTGTTGCGTCCGGCCATGAAGCCGGCCGGCCCGCCGCTGTCCTCGGGAGGACAGGCGCTTTGGCCGCCGATACAGGCGGGACATGCCTGTCCTGTCTCCTGCCCCAGCCGGTTCTCGATGCGGACTTCGTGGCGCCAAGGAATGTTCAAGTCGTACTCGTAGGTGAACCGGGCGTCCTTGCGCAGCCGCAGCGCCGCCAGCGTCACCTCAGGTGAGGACGCCGACAACTCCCACGAACCGTAGCGAGCGGCACGCAGACAGAACTGATAAAGGTGGATGCCTTCCCACCCCATCGCAACCTGGATGACACCGTGCAGCTCACGCAGGGTGCAGGTGCTCGGCACCAGCACGCGCCGCCACACCATCGGGCTGATCCCGAGCAGCCAGACCTTGATCTTCACACTCTCGGCCCCGGCGGCGGCGGCCGCCGCCAACGGGGCAGCTCCAACAGCCGGTCTGATTGGCTTCGGCGCTCGCGTCACCCGGCCAGTTTACGCCGGTTGCCCTCGCCAGCGCGAGCACCCCAGACATCCTGATGGTCTCCAACCCCCTCGCCTACGTGCGCCGCGGCACCGTGGACGCTTACGGCGACGTGGAGCGCATTGCGCACCAGGTCATCCAGGACGCGCCCGGCCCCAATAGCTTCTTCAGCAAGACGGCGCGGCTGGGGTTCACCGGGGTGGCGATGATGCTGGCCGAAGACCCCGACGCGGCGTTCACGCTGAACGCCATCGCTCGCATCCTGGTCCGGCCCGACGTGAAGACCTACATCCCCGCCCGTCTGGAGGAGCGCCTTCGACGAGTTCGTGCGGCTGGGGAAGGTGCCGCGCTTGGCGCAGGCCAACAGCTTCGTCGGCGGCTACGACATGCGGATCATCTACGTCATGCAGGATCGCCGCCAGCCCGAGGAGCATTACGGCATCTCCGGCGCCAAGGTGCTGCTCAACTCATGCGGCGTCGAGATGCTGTTCCGCACCAAGGACCAGGACATCGCCCGCGAGGTGTCCGAGCGGCTGGGCTACGACACCGTCGAGGGCACCAGCGAAACCAAGGCCCGAGCCGGCGGCGTGCTGGCGCCGAAGGCGAGCGAGACCGTCTCCGACGCCGAGCGCGCCTTGTTGCTGCCCCAGGAAGTCACCCAGCTCGGCGAGGACGAAGTCATCCTGTTCCGCGCCGGCATCCCCGCCGTCAAGGCAAAGCGGATCAAGTGGGGGGAGGACCCGGCCTTCGCCGGCGCGCTGCGCCCGGCGCCGGAGGTGCCCGCGATCGAAGTGCCGTACGAGATGGACGAGGGCAGCGGCACGGCCGAGGGCGACCCTGCGATCCCGTCCCTTTCCCCGCAGGAGGCAGCCGCGCTCGCCACGCTGTGGCTGAGCGCCGCCGTGCCAAAGGGCAGTCCGCCTCCCAAGACGCCCGAGCAGGCAAAAGCCGCGATCGACGGCCTGATCGCCGCTCTGCCCGTGCGTGCCCGGGGCAAGCCTACGCCGAAAGCCGCTTGATTCAATCCGAGCCAGAGGAGTGACACCATGCCGCCCGACGACACAGCACACCACCGCGCCTGCAATCGGCATCCAAAGGAGCGGGAAACGGAGCCGCCCAAGGAACAGGTCCAGGTCCTCATCCCCGCCGCGATGCAGCGTCGCATGGCCGAGCGTGTCGTAGCGCTGCGAGATGAGATCAGCGCCTTCGTCGCCGCCTTGCCTGCAGCCCAGGAAATCCGCCCATGAGCGTCCTCGACCGCCTCCGCAGCCAGAACAGCATCGAACACGTGCCGGAGCCTGAGCCTGCGCTTGCTGCATCCGCGCCGGGCAGTGCCATGCCGGATGCCGGCCCAGCCCTGCCCGCCAAAACGACGGCCAACGCGTCGCTTGCGAAGGCGGACCCGCCCGGCATTCAAGCGCATTAATACATCGAGAATACCGGCAAGGAGCGGCGCTACTACAAGGACCTGGAGGGCAAGCAACTCGCCTTCCGGGCCGATAGCAAGGCGGTGACGACCAAGCAGGAGGACCGGGTGACGGTTTCCCACATGCTGGACGTGGCCCAGGCGCGCGGCTGATCGAGATTGCACGTGCGCGGCACCGCGGCGTTCAAGCAGGAAGCCTGGATCGAGGCGCAGGCCCGCGGGCTGTCCGTCAAGGGTTTCGAACCAACCGCGGCTGATCGCCGCAACGTCCAAGCCCGGCGCGACACCCGGCAGCAGTTGCAGACGACCACGGCGACTGAGGCTATTCCGGCCCCGAATGCTGTAGCGAACACCGTGCTGACGGCAATCCCCGCGTAGGTTGCAGCTGCAGCTCCTGTGCGTGTCGCTGCACCCGTCGCAAGCCAGAGTGGCAAAGCAGCCTCCGTCGCCGAGAAAACTCAAGTCGGCCGGCCCACCAAAACCTTGCCCAGTCTCGAGACGAGACACAGCCCGCTGTCGCCACTGCGGCCAGCACCGATACGAAAGGAACCGCCGCAAAGGGTCCTGACGCGAAGCCGAACGTGGTAGCCGAGCTGTCGCCGTCTGGAAAAAAGGTGCTCGCCTTCCTCGATCATCGAATCGAGACGCAGATGGCGAAGCTGAGCGACGAGGTGAAAGCCGATCTGCGCGCCCACGCCGCCGAGGCGATCGCCAAGCGGGAGAGCGAAGTCGGGCCGGTGCGGATGCCGGTGGCGAAACCGCTCGGAAGCAGGTGGCCGGACGCGACCAAGCCCCAGAAGCGCCGAAGCGCCGGAACAAGGGCAGCAAGGAGCAGAAACCCACGCAGGTTCAGCAGCCCCGCGTAGGCAGGAGCTAAGTATGGTGGCTTGCCCGCGTACGACTCGGACCTGCAGCCAGCTTCCATGTGGTCCGCTTGGTTTTGAGGGTGGCTCTACAAAGCAAGGTCGAGCGTGGCTTGAATCGAAGGACAGGCAAGCCT
>JAABUX010005817.1_pt1 | contig 14996 bp, 16 predicted proteins | sample 5561851 | NCBI WGS metagenome assembly JAABUX01 (sample SAMN10711883, study PRJNA513361) | rock metagenome | isolation source: Antarctica rocks | place: Antarctica: Victoria Land, Richard Nunatak red sandstone | collected 2016-01-03 | reverse complement strand
CAGGAGGGGTTGATTGTGATTGAGGAAGTCCAGATCCGCTCCCTGGGCACAAGCTATTCCAGAAGACAACGTAAGAAACACGAAAGCGAGCATGGAGAGTGCCTTATGGTGCATGCCAATTCTCCTTTTCTTGTAAGCACAAGCGTTACTCAGGCAGCCGGTGTGAGGCGGTAGAGGTCAGAATCAAAGGTGAAGCGCAAGGTGCATGATGCTGACCGGATGGAACGGTGAAGGGCACCTCGCGATAGGTCTGCGCATCGGCGAAGGTGACGCTGCCGTGGAGGGTGATGTCGGGGGCGCGTCCCTGCTGGCTGTGAGCCGCGACGGTGAGTGCGAAGAGCAGGACGACAAGAGCAGTAAAGATGAGCTGGAAGAGAGTTGCATGGAAAGCTCCGTCGGAAGAATGCGGCTCAGACCGAGTTGGGCTGGCCTACACAGGATTGAAGGCCAGTCTTCGGGGTGATCGGTCAGAACGAGAGGCGGAGTGCGAGCTGCATCACACGGGGATCGCCGGCGAGCGAGGTAATCTGGCCGGTGGAACCGCTGCTAAAGTTGTTATTGGGTTGGCCGAACTCCGTGGTGTTGGTAACGTTGAAGACCTCCCAGCGAAACTCGAGGTTAGCGGTGTCGTGGAGCGGGAACTCGCGGAGGAGGGTGGCATCGAAGACGTTGACGCCGGGTCCGCGCAGGGTGTTGCGTCCACTGTTGCCGATGACCCCCGCGGGTGCTAACTGAAAGGCGTCGGTGAGCCCGGCGGGAGCTTTGCCTGCGCACTTGGAGTTTTTAGCGGCATAGAACCAGCAGTCAGGGCTACCAACATAGGTGACCTTGCCGATGACATTGACCGTGGCCGTCGCGGCGCCGTAGGGATCGAGCGCGCTCGAGAGGCTGCCACCGTTGATGGTGAAGGGGCGACCTTGATAGTAGGTGTACACGCCGGAGGTGCGGAAGCCGCCGACGATGTAGCTGAGGACACCCTCGTGCGCGAACTGCTTGCCTTTGCCGAAGGGCAGCTCGTAGAGGTAGTTGAAGGAAACGCGCTGGGGGATGTCGAAGTCACTGCGGCCGTACCAGCCGCGATAGTTGCGGCCGTCAGGCGGCGCGCCGGAGTTATTTTCAAGCTCCTGCGGGGCGTTGTCCAGGCTGTGGGAGTAGGTGTAGGCGGCGCGGAAGCTGAAGCCGTCCGAGAAGCGGCGGGAGACGGTCGCCTCGAGACCGTTGTAGTTGCCGAAGCCGATCGAGTTCTGATACTCGATGTAGCCGAATTTGGGGAAGGGCGAGACATTGGTGGTGATGCCGTTGTTGAAGGTGGGCTGGTTGAGATCGTTGAGCACGTCGAGGTGGGTGGACTTGGTGCCGACGTAGTTAACGTCGGCGGTGAAGCGCATGGGGAGTTCGCGCTGGAAGCCGAAGCTCCACTGCTGGACATTGGGCGCGGGCTGGTGCGGATTGACGGCGCGGATGTGGTAGGGCTGCAGCTGCGTCGGGTCGAATTTGGTTGGGTCGACGAAGCCGGCGGGAAAGCCGTTTTGCGCGATCAGGACCGGCACCTTGGAGTTACCGGGTACGGCTGGGGTCTTGTTGATAAGGAAAGGCGGGTTGAGCGCGAGCTGGTTCTCGGAGCCGAAACGCTCAAAGAGTGAGTAGTAGTAGCCGTAACCGCCGCGGACGATCGTCTTCTGATCGATGGAGTAAGCGAAGCCGAAGCGCGGGGCGAAGTTTTTGTAGTTGGGCTGGACGAGGGAACGGGTTTGGAGACCGCCGCTCGCGGCGAAGACGAGGCCTCCAGCGCCACCGTTTGCGGTCGGATCGAAGTTCGCCATCTGGTTTTTGCCTTCGAGGGCCGGGGTGGCGAACTCGTAGCGCAGGCCGAGGTTGAGGGTCAGCTTCGGGGTGACCTTCCAGTCGTCCTGCGCGAAGCCGGAGAGAAACCAGAGGCGCTGGTCGACGAAGTGGACGTTCGAGAGCTGGACCTGCTGTGCGTAGCCGAGCAGGCCGTCGGCGTAGGAGATGCCGCCGCTGACGCAGCCGCCGCTCGCGCCGCCGCGCAGGCAGGTGAAGATGCCGGAAAAGCCGAGGTCGCCGCGGGTGCTGGGCTCGTCCTGGAAGATGTTGCGCATGGGGGCGTAGAGGGTCGCGCCGAACTTCATGGAGTGGCGGCCGCGGGAGATCGAGAGCGCATCGATGTACTGGTACTGCTGCGGTGCTTGGGATTTAGGAAGGAAGTCAGGCGAGCCAATGAAGGTGTTCGCCGGGCTGCCGAACTGGGTTTGCGGAACACCGCCGGCGGTCGCGGGGTTGTTCGGGATGCCGGGGACGTACTGGTCGGCAGCGTTGAGGCCGAAGGGGTCCTGCTGAGCGAGCGAGAGATTGCGGATGTAGCCGAAGTGGAAGTCGTTCAGAATGGTGGGCGAGAAGATATGGGTCCAGCCGAGCACACCGCTGTAGGCCTTGAGCTGCTGCCGGCCCTGCGAGGAGGAGCCGGTGCCGTCAGGAATACCTCCGTAGTTGCCGGGGATGAAGCGCGAGCGATTGATGTAGGCGTAGCGGACGAAGAGGTTGTCCTTCTTGCCGGCGGTCCAATCGATGCGGCCGTCATAGGAGTCGTTGTTGTCGGTTATGAGCGGGCTGCGAATGTAGTTGTTGAGCTGCGCCCCCGGCGTGTTCGGCAGCGGGAAGAGGTTGATGAGGGCGCTGACCGCTTTGTCGAGCCGGGCGGCTGGGATCTGATTATTAGGGAAAGGCTGACCCGTGAGCGGGTCATAGATGATGTTGTATTTGAGTCCGGGAACTCCTGAGGCCGCGATGGCGGCGGCGCTGAAGTCGCCGATACGCTCATTGGGGAGGGGCACAGTGGAGATGCGCGTGACGCCCTGCTTGATGCGGGTGCCCTCGTAGTCGAAGAAGAAGAAGAGACGGTCGTGCAGGATGGGACCGCTAACGTTGCCGCCGAACTGATGCTGATTGTTTTCCAGTTTACGCGTGCTGATGGGGTTGCGCTTCGTGAAGAAGTCGGTAGCGTCGAAGTACTGATTGCGCAGATATTCGAAGGCCAGACCGTGGAAGCGGTTAGTGCCGCTAATGGTGTTGACGGAGAGGGCGGCTCCGGGTGCGCGGCCATATTCGGCGGAGTAGGGGCTGGTGATGATGGTGAACTGCTGGATGGTGTCGACCGAAGGATGCGCGGCCTGGGTGCTGAGCTCCTGCACGTTCTCGGAGATGGTGTTATTGTCAATGCCGTCGAGGATGAAGTTGTTCTGGAGCGAGTGGACGCCGTGCACGTTGAAGGAGCCGATGCGGCCGGAGCTGGTGGCGCCGCCCTGCTGGGTGAAGCGTGCGATTTGCACGCCGGCGACGGTACGGAGCAGATCATCCCAGTTACGTTGGTATAGGGGCGTACCTTCGATCGTCTCCTTGGCAATGACAGTGCTGATGGAGGCATCGTCGGGGGACAAAGAGCTGTTGTCTGCGCTGACGGTAACCGTGTCCTCGACCCCGCCCAGCTGGAGCGTGAAGTCGCGACGGGTCTTCTGTGCTGCGTCGAGCTGTACGTCCTGGACGGTTTTCGAAAAGCCAGGTTGCTCGACCGTGATGGTATACAGGCCAATGGGCAGGGCAGGGAAGTTATAGTAGCCACCGCCGTCCGTCTCGCTCTGGCGTGTTAGGCCTGTGGCCTTGTTGCCGATGACGATGTGCGCATGGGCGATGTCCGCACCCGAAGTGTCCCTAACGAGGCCGGTGAGACTAGACGTATTGATCTGGGCATAGCTGAAAAGGTTACCAACTGCACTGAACAAAACAAAGGCGACGATCTGCCTGCAGCTTGGAAACAAGAGCATACGGGACCTCACAAGCAAGGATGATGGCGGCATGACGCCGGGAACGAAAGAAAATACAGCTTGATTTACGTCTTTTCGCAAGTTCATCACCCCAGCGTTAAGCGGGTGTGACTTAATGTTCACAGTGAAATGAATAGCGGCGGTCTATTGATATCTGCCATGCAACGTGGCGTTAGACTATACCCATTCGCCCCGTAGCAAAGTTGCTGGGAAGACGAGACACTAGGGTTGATTTTTGAGTTATGCTACATCTGATGGCAAAGCTCAAAGAACCTAACGCCTCACATCCGCGAGTGAAAGCCTCGAAGGGTCAACTGGTGGGTTACGTTCGTGTGAGCAGCTTGGATCAAAACGAAAACCGGCAACTGGATGGTCTGGAGCTGGACAAAACCTTTCTCGACAAAGCCTCGGGAAAAGATGTGAAGCGACCGCAGCTCGAAGCGATGCTGAGCTTTGTACGTGAAGGTGACACGGTAATTTGTCATTCGATGGATCGGCTGGGACGTAATCTCGACGATCTGCGGAAGATCGTTTTGGGACTGAACGGTCGCAGTATTCGAGTGCAATTTCTAAAAGAGAACCTGATGTTTACTGGCGAAGATTCACCAATGGCGAACCTGCTTTTGAGTGTGATGGGAGCCTTTGCACAGTTTGAACGTGAGCTGATCCGGGAACGCCAGCGAGAGGGAATCGAGCTGGCGAAGCGAGCTGGGGCATATCTCGGCCGTAAACCTTCGCTGGCTGCGGAACGATTGCGCGAGCTTCGCGGCCGTCTCGCCGCAGGCGAGGGCAAGGCCGCACTTGCACGTGAGTTTGGAGTGGATCGGCGGACGATCTATCGTTACTTAGAACGAAGTGAGGTCGGCGGATGACGAAGCTCGTTCAACGCTCGATGCTGTGTCGCTGCGGGAATGCGAAGATCCTCGCGCATGGTCTCTGCGCTACCTGCTACACGCTCAAGCGGCAGGACGCCGAGTATTTCGGTGGACTGCGCGAGATGGTATTGGAGCGCGATGGTTACCGGTGCCGGGTGTGCGATGGATCGGGCCGCGATAAGCGGTCGATCATCGTGCATCATCGGATGCCGGGGAAGTCTGTTTTGTACCTGATGATTTCGCTTTGTCCTGGCTGTCACGCTAAGGTTCACCGAACGATAGCTGTTTTGTCTGCGATGCCGCCGCTGCTGCTGGAGCTGTGGCGAGAGCAGCATCCGCAAGGTCAGGAACAAACGATGCTGGACTTCTCAGTTAAGAAGCCGGTTGCTACGGGTGGTCGGTTGTTTGAAGAGGGCAGGGAAGGGAAGCGATGAATCGGATGCTCGTCAATGTGGGGTTTGAGGCGCAGTGGAACGAAAAACCGGGTCAAGCGCGCGATGTTGGCCCAGAGACCCAACTTTGATGTCGCTAGAGGCAATCTGAACTTCATTGGTGCATCTCGCGCTAAAGGTCGGCGAGTGACTCGGCGATTATGCGCGAATTGAACCTGGACACCCCGAATAGGAAAAGCGAGGCTAATTGAACGAACCGCCCCGGTCTCGCACGCTCTGCGCGAGCAACGGGAGAACCTTCCGCGGCCGCCTCTCGGTGTCATCTGAGGGATCCTGCATCATGCTCCCCGACTTCACTGATGCTGCCGAGCGCTTTAAGACGTTGAGACAAATCGCTATCGAATTTACGCAATCAGGAATTTGCGTTCCCACGTCGCCAATCCGCAACATCCAGGGCATACAAGTGGACATCCAGCGACTTCGGCCCCCAGAGGGCGTTGTGCGTATACCGGAATCCAACGCGCTCCAATAATTGCTGCGAGAGGCTTGATGTCCAGCGCCATGTCCCGCAACGACGACCGGCAATCCAAGGGTTTCGAATCCGTGCGCCAGCACGGCGCGAAGCGCTTCTTCGCCTAACCGTCCTCCCCACGCAGACCGCATCAGGTGGACGCCAACTTCCATCGTCTCCGCCGAGTACTGCCACGGTCGCAGCCCCGCACAGCCCGCAAACTCCCCAGTCTCACGAAGTTCCATCGGCCAGTACTGCACGCCAAACTTTACCTCACGCTCGCGCTCTGAATCGAGCCGCGCATGTGACTGGTCCACCGTCATCGCGCCACCGAAGTAATGGTCACCCTCTCGTCGCACCACAGCGCTTCGGCCAGCGGGTAGTCGTCAACAGTCCAATTTCGAAAGCGTAAACGAGGGGAGGGGGGCGGTAACATTAGCTGATAACCTCGCGACTTCGTGGCAGTTCTAAGGGGAAACCTCTCGAATTGGGTGAAGAGCGGCTTCTGTTTCGCCCGGGGATTCCGTTGTGCAACCTGCATTCCGAATTCAAGAGGCGAACGGAGCGCTTCTTAGAAGATTGAATCTACCGCGAACTCCAGCCCTCCTTCTATCGCTGCAAGGCCGTTGGGACTCGTCCTCTCACGCGAGGCACTGGCAGTGACATCGAGGTGGAACTCGACTTACGTTATGCGCACTAGGTCAATTCCGACACTGAGTCGACTCGTCACTGGCAGCCAGTTGGATGCGGAGTGATCTAGCTACTTGGCAGGTTGTAGTCGAAGACATACGAGTGCCTTCCGCCTTCTATATGAATCAAAAGCTCACCCTTGAGACCCTGGAGTTGTTCCGTTCCTGAGTTCCTAACGACGTGAATCGTCATCACCCCGGAGGCCGGATCGTCTTTCTGCATGGTTGCGACGTGGCTGAAGTAGAAGCTTCCTGACAACCCGTTGACCTTTCCGACAAACAGTTCCATTGCTGTATAGGCCATGGCCCCTGTACTCTCGGTCGTGCTTGAAAGCATTTCGCACCGCGAGGTGCCTGCCAGGACGCCCGACCATTTCTTTTCGAATCCCACCCGGACAATACCTGCGTCCTTCTCGAATGCGGTGCTCTCCTGAGGGAGCGTTTGAACCGTAAAAGTTCCTTCGGCCTGCATGTTTTTATCTCCAGTCCTGTGGGGGTTCCCTTGTCCAAGCAACGCAGCAAGCAGTGTCGATACAGCGGCTATCCTATCAAAGAGAGTCATAGTGTGCCTCGAAGGAAATCCTATGCGAACGCGTAGCAGACAGCTTGTAGAAACGCGACAACCGCTGATGTCGACTGGGGGTAGTGAGCCGACGGAATTTGAGCCCCGTGCTGATCCCCCGCGTGGCGTTCTGAGGGCCTTGGATGAACGCGGTACTTCGTTCTTTCACCAACGCATCGCAGTTTGTCCTCCTCGATCAAAGGGGGCTATTGGCAACGGTTATCCTCCTCTGGGATAACCGTTACGCGGGGCTTGTCATAATGGGTGGCTCGGGGTGGTCTCCCTGAGTCATCCATTCCGTTTCTGCAAGTTTAGCTCTCGTTCTTCTCGATCCATTCGGAAAGCAGCCGTTCTACCAGGTCGGACATATCGTCGCCGTTCCTCTTCGTTTTCAGTAGAAATGACGCGGTGGCGTGCTTCTTTACGTTGAGGAGAAAGCTAAAGCCTTTCCGGTCTGGGTCTTTGTACTTGGCGAGCTTCGTTGGAGTTTTCGCCTGCCTTGTCGTTGCCGGTGGCCGCCTGGTCTCCTCGACTGGCTGCGGGGTCTCCTCGATCGGCTCCGAGGTCGCCGGGGTTTTTCTGCCGTCTACAAGTCCAGCGAATCTACCGGGTTTTGTTGGCATAGCTCATCACCTCATTTGCAACTGTCTGGTATGCATCCCACGCCCGAGCTGCGCGGGGGGCGTCTTTGGAAGTAAAGATGGCTTTGTTGTTCACAGTCGTTCCCGCTGACGCAGCCTTCTCGAAGACCTTCAGCCTCGGGATATCAACTGAGAAAATAGGCACCTTCGACGAAAGCATCTCAGCCCGCAGGTCCGCTGCCTCCGACTCCGGGGGCGGTGGTACTTTCGTCAGCAGCACACGAAAAGATTCCGTTTTCATGGATCGCAGGATGTTGATGGTCAACGCTAGGCCATCGTTGTCCAAGATGGCCGGGACTGCGGGGATAATCAGCAGGTCGCAAGCCTCCATCAACTCTCGCATGTCACCTTCTGAGGGAGCCTGGCCGGTGTCGATCACCGTATGCTCAAAGTTCCTCGCGAGTTTTGCACCCTGGGTCTCGTTCGCTACTCGGAACAGGAACCCGTCTCCTCGCTGGCTCCAAGCAGTTGCGTTGCGTGTGTTGTCGCCGTCTAGGAGTAGGGTAGGCGCTAGATTCTGAAGACAGGCGGCAAGATGGACGGCGGTTGTCGTCTTCCCTACTCCTCCCTTCATGTTGGCGATGGCTATAATCATGGCGTCCTTTCATTGTAACCTAATGACTAGCTAACAAGGCAGCGAGATACGTTTACATCTGTATACCTTGTCAACGTAGCATCTCGTTAGTGAGGTAACGCGATAGCTAGGAGAGGACATCGTTTATGGCGGACTCCCTACTAATTGACCGGTGATGATCGTCGTAGAAAGCTCCACTGATGGCGTCGATAAGCAGGTAGCGGCGAGTATCGATGTGCTATATTGCTGCACTGTTCCGGTACTCCCCATCCACATAAAATCTTTGCACTGCGCCTGTCCTAGAGCCTTTTCTAAGGGAATCCAGCTCTCTCGTGTTTCGGTGGCACTGTCAATCTTCATTGCCTAACTCCTGAGCCTGTAGCCATTCCTGGCCGGTCTGCATGGCGTCTGCGTAAGCGTCTTTCTCGTCCTGTCCGTCTTCAACCGGAAACACGCCGCCGCCCATTTCGATCTCCTGACCGGTCTCTAGGTCTCTCCCAAAGAAACGTAGGCGCCAGCCTCCACCCATGGGGAGAGGCCGTGGCTCGATCTCGTAGCGATCACTTCTCATCTCGTTCGCGTTGGTGATGTGCTGGTCGCTCATGCCGCCTCCTGGTCTTCGTTCTGTTCCTCGGGCTGCATGATGGTGACTTCCCCGTCCTCATCGTCCGCATAGCAAGCTCCGCAGATGAGAGAGGTATCTGGCTTGGCCCATGCGTTCGTGCCGCAAGTGCCGCAGGTATATTTGGTCTTGCTAGCTGTCTTCTTTTTGCGCTCGATGCCGAATGGCTGGGATTGCCAATTGAGTTGAAAGCCGGTCGCGGCGAACTTTGCATAAGCGTTGTCGTAGCTTCCGCCCTCGATGATGTAGTGGGTGACGCTCTGGCCGGTCTCTTTCCCGCCTGGCTCTCCGGTGGTGGACGGGTAAAGGCCAACTGCCTTCATCTTCTCGGCCCATTGCTTATCGTGGTAAGCGCGACGGGGAATCTTGCCGTAGGTCTGCTGCCAAACATGGACCATCTCGTGAGCAAGGGTGGAGAGGATGAGTTTATCGCTCCTGCCGGTGAATACATCCGGGTTCATCGCCAGCTCGTGCGCCGTACCTTGCTCGATGCGCCCGGCGAAGCGGTTGGGAGCGAAATAACCCTTTGCCTTGGCGTGACGCTGCAAGGTAACGAGTACGTGGGGAAGGGAACCGGAGAAGAGTTCGGTATTGAGGAAGTCGTAGGCTGCCTGGAAAGCGCGGTACTCGCGTTCCGTGATGGCAACCTTGGTGCTTGTATCGTACGAAACACTTGCGATGGGCTTTGGCTGGTTGACTGGCTGGTCTGGGCTGGTCATCTGGTCTCCTTGTGGATCGGAAGCGGGGTCTCTAATCCCGTCACCGTGGTATCATTCTGTCACGCTAAATTGATACCTAGCTATATATTTAGTGAGTTATTAAGAGGGAAGGAAAGCGGGGGCGGTCCCTGGGGAATCGCCCCTGTGCCTTAGTACGCGTCTTCGTTTGCGTCGCTGATGTTCTCTGTGGGCTGGTTGTTGTAATCAATCCGGCGAATCAGGTTAGCCGTGATCGTCCACGTCCTGTGCTGGACGTTGTCTTTTGAGGTGTAGGAGCCGGTGCGGACTTTGCCATTTAGCAGGATCGCTTCGCCCTTCTTGAGGGTTGCGGCGTTCTTGGTCTTCGGCCCCCAAACCTCGACACCGAACCAATCGGTGTGTTTGTGAACGACGTTCTTCTTATCCGTCCACTGCTCATTGACGGCAAGGGTAAAGTTGACGACATCGCCGCTAGCGGTTGTCTTGAGTTCGGCGTCTTTGCCGAGATTGCCTTCGAGCTGGATGTTGTTGCGGAAGCTATGCATGGTGGTCTCCTCTGGTGCGTAGATTGGGCCTTAACTCCCTCTCTCTAGTTACAATTATAACACGATAGCTAGCTAACATTATAACTAGTCATCAGGATTTATTGATGTCTCTTTTCGCTCTCAACCTTCGTTGATCAATGCTCCCAAAGCGGGCCGCTCGCCCGCCTCACTGGTGCTCGAATCTCCAACCGAAGGATGTCCCGCGTCTTACAGCGGGGCATGATGGCCGGGGTTGGCTTCTTTATGGCCGACGTTCTTGGGAGGCTTCCACGGAACCCACAAGGGGGCATATGAGGCTTGGGTCGTTCTTCACTCATATATTTATTCCTTCACAGGCAGCCGTTGATTGTTCTGCAGGCGGCTTGCCGCCTTATAGGGTGCGAAGCACGATGGCCGATCTGTTGGGGATTCATCCTTGCCACCACGTATTGCGGGCAAGAGAAAAGGCCCGATTGCTCGGGCCTTTATGGGGTTCTGAAATCTTGACTACCGGTGTGCTTCTAAGACGGCAACACGCTCACTGAGCTGGCTAATTACCCGGATAGTCGTTAATTCACTTTGGGCCTTGAACTCACCCAGAGCTGACATCAGTGCTCTAAACTGAGCATCTGCCTTCTGATTCTGAGCTTCGGCCTTCTTATCCTGGGCTTCAAATCGCTGGTCGATAGCTTGAAATCGCTGGTCGATCTGCTTCTGCAAGCTGTTCTCGACGTGGGTGAGTTGGCTTTGAAGATTCGTTACGAGCGTCTTGAGTTCACGCACGTCCGGCGCAACGAGGTCCTGAATAACTTTCTGGACGGTTTGGGCGATGTTTTCGGGCATTTGATTCTCTCCTGGATGATACGGCATCGGGGTTGGTCTTGGCTTGAATGGTTTGGCCGTGGCTGTTCTCACAGACACGCCTTGGCCCCCGGCCATCCGGGTGAGGGTAGCAAGTGCAAGGGGTGGGTTCCCTCTCCCGAAGGGGCGGCGTAGCCGGTCTGCACAAGCGAAGCGCGGAAGATGAGGGTGCCCCTTGCGCGCGAGAGGAGCGAAGCTCCTTAGGAGGCTGTTGCTGTTGTTTGTTTTGGGGTGTTGCGGGGTGTCCCCGCAGAGAGGGTGAGGGAAGACGCCAGTTTCATCGGCGGCTGGACTCAGGGGGAGACTTCCCCTCTAAACGCTTCTGCTCCTGGGGCTTTGCGGTACGCCTCATTGCTGCACCTCGAGATTCACGGCCCGGCACCCGCGAAAAGGTAGAATCCTCCTACAACTAAATCGCTACTGCTAGAGCAGGAGAACAATGAGGCAACTGAGGTCAGCAGCAGCTACGCTTTTATGCATTCAGCTCATTACCTGCGGGCGCTTTGCTGATGCGATCGTTGTTCGGCACGACGTATCAGATTCGAAGTATCGGGTAGCGCCCAACATCTTCCCCCCACTTGTAGCGCTCCCTGGCGAAGGTCAGGGTACACTCATCTCTCCCGACTGGGTGATCAGTGCAGCCCATGTGGTAACTGGGAGGCAAATACATGAAATATCTATCTGCGGGAAGCCGAGGCAGGTTTCAGAGGTGATTATTCATCCGGACTATAGGCCAGCGCCAGAGTCCCTGCAGTCCGGGGCTGCTCAGCCCTTAATGGACTTCATGAATCAGTCTGCTGATGTCGCCCTGATCCGCCTAACGAAACCCGTGAGAGATGTGAAACCAGTCATCTTGTATCGAGCTACGGATGAAGCTGAAAAGATTGCCGAAATCCTTGGAAGAGGGGCGACAGGTAATGGCCTTGTCGGCGAGTATAAGAATTCGCCCCATGCCGGTCACCTACGTCGAGCATACAGTCGAGTGATCAGCGCAGAAGGCCGATGGTTGAAACTTCGATTTGATCAACCTCCCAAAACATTGCCTTTAGAGGGAATGCCAGCAGACGGAGACAGCGGTGGCCCAATCCTAATTAGGGTTGGTGATTCGCTAGAATTAGCTGGCCTAGTCTCACACAAGTTTGCAAGTGGCCCCGTGAAAGACTTCAAATGTTGTTCTTACGGCCAGGTTACCTACCAGTCCCGCATTTCCTACTATCTTCCTTGGATTGCCAGCAAGACCGGTATTCCAGCGTCCATGGCCAAGTGATTCGTGTGTAGCAACTCCGCTAGTTCAAGTACGATGCAACGATCACGAGCAGGCTTTCGCTGGAGCAGCAGGCCACGTTCCGCCAGAAGGAGGTTGACCTGTTGGGAACCATACAGAGCGACTTTCTCGCTGGTGAGCCGAAGGCTACAGTGATACGCATTCCTGATGCGAATCACGACGTATTTCTCTCAAATCACAAAGGCTTGTTGAGTTGCTTATGGGCCTGAACGTCGTGCGGATTATCGCGGAGCTGGAGCTGAAGCGCCAGTTCCGTTGGCAACTTAGATGAACCCGACGATGCCCCCTTGTGAGCGGGGCGACTCTGAGCAAGGCCAGTGGAGTGGGTGAGAAAACATGCAACGAAGGCAAGCGCCGACGTTTGGATAAACCGTTTCATTTGCACTTGCGTCCTCCCAGGAACGTAACGAAGAAGGATGCTGATTCCGTGTACGCGCTCTTCGTTTGCTTCGCTAGTGCAGTGCTCTCCTTTAGTAGAGCAGGGTACTCCGCGCATGAAATTACGGTCTGCTTTGTGTCCTTGGCGTTAGGGTTGCTGTCATCGACGGACAGCAGAAGCCATAGAGACGTCGCCTCGGCCAGCGTGGAAGCGGCTTCACTTTGAAGTGAGCTTATTGCAGTCATGCGCTCCGCGTCCTTCACCTGGGTAGCTGGAGTCCTGTCGGACTCTGAACGAAGGAACTGTTCTTTACTGTGCGCCTCAAGGTCTGCTATCGCAGCAGCTTCTTGGTTGTAGGCAACGATTAGAAGCGTCCGTGCGTTGCTGTCCGTTTCATCTACGGGCGCATACTTGGCAATGATGGAGGCTGAGCACAGCAAGGCGTCGTGTGCTTGCTTTGTACTTGTGAAGAGAGCTGCCATGCCAAGGGCCGGGGTTTGCTCCTTCTGGAGTCCCGCCATCCCGGCCTGAAGTGCTGAGACCGAGCCTTGTGCTGACTGCAAGGCTTTGAGTTGATATGCAAGCCGCTGATATGCGGGCGGTCCAGTGATTCTGCCAAGCCCGGCAAGGCGAAAGCCGCAGGACGGAGGCGGCACGGCAGGTGGAACGTCGTAGCGAGGTTCAGGGGTTTGTGCAGAGACAGCTAGAGGCAGCAACAGTAGCAACGAACACCAGTAGGCTTGCATAGATCTCTCCCACGGTGTGATCTTCAGGGCTGTTTGCGGGCTTCCTTCAGCGCTAAGTGACGCCAATGACGAGTGTACTTCGAGCGGCGTTGACCACGTCATCTGTGATCACGGTCAGCTCGTTAACCCGGAGAACGCGTTCAATCTGAAGGAAAAGCCGGCGTAGAAGCCTGAAGTTTCCTCCTGTAATCCTTGCGATGCTCGCAATGGCCTGAGCGTCGGTGAAGTCCGCTCCGTCGAGCTGAAGGCCAAGCTTTTGCCAGTGCCGTGTGAGCACAAAGGATAGCTCGTCCCCGAGCAGTGGACGGTAGTGATGGGCGAAGCCGACCCGACTGTAGAGTTGCGGATAGCGGGACATGCGCTTCTCAATGCCTGGCATGCCGATCAGAATGAGGCCGATGTCGTTGCGGTCGAAGATGTCACGCAGGTATTCCAGAGCGGCCGTGTTGAGACGCTCCGCTTCGTCGAGGATCACCAACTCTACATATTTCCAGGGCAACGTGCGTTCTGTTGTGCCCCAATACCGCACACAGCCCATAGAGGGTCTGCTTTGCGCCAGATTGCCTGACGGAGCGCAAGCGATGTCTGGAAGGCCGATGGCGAACCAACGAAGACCGAGTAGCCAGCCAGAGCGCGAGAGTGGTCATCGATCACTGTGGTCAGCCACGGCTTGATTGTCTCGCCGCTTGCGTCTCGGATGAGTAGGTCGAGCTGGGTGTGATCAGCTTGCCAGATTGCATTCGGACGATCGGCACGATGGCGATACACCAGTTCAAACTGGTCTCGGAAACGAGCAGGACCTTCATGAGCAAGCGTGGTCAAGGCTGGATCGAGCTGCGAGATGATTGCGTATACGCTGCTGTATGAAAGAAACGGCCACTCCCGCTCTTTACAGAGTGTGAGAACCCGGCGATGGACGGCAGCGGCGGAAGGCCGTGGCTTCTTGAGGAAGAGTCCTTCGATAAGTTCAACGACTTCCGCTGGCACTTTCCGTTGACCGCAGTCTTCGCGGGTCCGCCGAACGAGTCCAACCAAGCCATGGGCACGATACCGAGCAAGCCATCGTTCTGCGGTTCGTAAGCCCACCCCTGCTGCCTGTGCCGCTCTTGGAAGCGGAACTCCTCTCTCCGTGTGAGAACGGAGTACGCGAAAGCGAGCCATTGCTTGCTCACGCCGCGCATCGGTGAGTTCTGCCAACGCCGGAGGTCTGTGGTCCAAGTGCATAGCCGACACCCTTGGACCACACTCTGAACCGTGTCCGTAAGACGATCCTTCAACGGACACCTTACCGAGGCATCCCAGAACTGATCGAAACCCAGCATTCGGTGTCTCATTTAGCTGGTACGGTGATATTCTCACATGAGGCCCCCTAAACGTGCCACTTCTTTATGCCCAAGACCCTGATCGGCTATGCACGATGCTCGACCGACAAGCAGGACCTCGCCGCTCAACGCGCAGCACTCGCAGAGTTAGGTGTCGCTGCCGACCGGATTTACTTCGATCACGGATTGACCGGCACGAACCGCGCCAGGCCCGGTCTCACTCAGGCTCTTGCCGCCGTTCGGCACGGCGATACGCTGATCGTTCCAAAGTTGGACCGGCTCGCCCGCTCCGTTCCAGACGCGCGCGCTACTGCTGACGAGCTTGCAGCCCGCGGCGTCACGCTAGCTTTAGGCCAGGGCCGCTACGACCCAGGCGATCCCATGGGCAAAATGTTTTTCAACATTCTGGCCACCTTCGCGGAGTTCGAGGCCGACCTGATTCGACTGCGCACCCGTGAGGGCATGAAGATCGCTCG
>JAABUX010005816.1_pt1 | contig 14996 bp, 9 predicted proteins | sample 5561851 | NCBI WGS metagenome assembly JAABUX01 (sample SAMN10711883, study PRJNA513361) | rock metagenome | isolation source: Antarctica rocks | place: Antarctica: Victoria Land, Richard Nunatak red sandstone | collected 2016-01-03 | reverse complement strand
CAAGGGTTTTATTGAAAGGAACTATTGTTAACGTAAAAAGGCTTATTAAATTTAATAAAGATAGGTAAAGACTTATAATATAACATTTCTATTATTAAAATATAAATTAGTCTACTTAAAAATATTAAAGAAATTTAATATATTAGAAATAGTCTAATTAATAGTATAGAAGTCGCCTCAACTATTTATATAAATATCCTAGAATTATATATTATCTTAAAACTCTCTTAAAGCTTATATATTACTTAGATTAAAGTAAGGGCTACTACTTAATCTTTGACGCTTAAATTTTTCTTAAGTTTAACTTAAAACGCGACCTTTATAAGATATAAAATAATTTATAATATAATAATTTGCATTATCAAGACTTATACGCGGATACTTAAAATTATATAAAATAACTACTTAAAATTAGTCCTTAACGCCTATTAAAGTGACGCTAATATTAATATTAAAGGTAGAGGTAGTAACCCCTCTAATCTAGGTATAACTTAATAATTATTAACAAATTACTACGCGCTTTATAATACCTACGTAAATATAATAGTAGCTAAGTATAAATATAATAATATAGATTAGAATTCTAAACTAAAATTAAATTAAATACTGACTTTTAATACCTATACTAGCTTTTAATATTAACTTACTAAGACTTTAATATCTTAGTAATTTAAATTAAATAATAGTACTAGGTATTTAAGTTAGTACTAAGAACTTAATCTAAGTATTTAATTAGTATTAAAACTTAGTACTAAAATCTAACTTAATAATTAACCTTTTCAATCTTTCTATTAGAAGGAATAATTTAAATTTAATTATCTACTTATTCTTTCAAAAATTACTAACTAAATTACTTAATTATAATTAATATAAGTAGTATAAGAATGACTATTAATGAATTAAAATTATTTTAAGTAGCTTATTCTAATTAATTAGTAGGCTATTATATAAGTACCTCTTAAACTTAGTTAATATTTCTTTAAAGTTATAAATTCTAACTTTTTTTAATTAAGTTTAATTTTAACTTTTGTAATTTTAAGTAGAAGAGGAGGATATACTTTATATCCTATCTTACTTAATTATACTTATACCTAGAGTCTTAGATCCTTAGAATATTAATCTTAAGTAGAAATACCTTAAAGCTATTCTTCCTATTATAAAGTTAAATTACTAATAAGCTCTTTACCTTCCCTAGACCTTAATAGTAATTAATATAATTACTTAAAAGGGGGCCCTTTACTATTAAAGCATAGCTTTCCTTTAAGGTAATTACTTAATAGGCTTTTTATTATTCCTCTTATTAAAGCTACTTTTAGTCTTTTATTCTTAAAAAGATATTATTAATATTTTAAAACACTTTAATATCTTTTATTAAATTATATTGATAGGCTTTATATAATATACTTATTATTCCTTAGTCCTAATTTATAGTTTTAAGCTCTTATAAGGCCTATTTCTCCTTCTCTTATATTAGGGTAAAGGTTTAGTTTTCCTTTTAATTAGATACTTTAACTAGGTATAATATTCTTAAAAGAGGAAAATAAAGTATTAGCTATCTTTATATATAATATCTTAAATAAGTATATATACTTACTTATAATAAAGGATATAAATACTAAGAAATTAGTAGGATTTTAATTTCCTTACTTTACTAGTCTTATTAAGTAGACATACGCCTTATAGTAAGAAGCTAGTAAGGTATCTAGGTATTAAATCTCTAATACCTCTATTCAAGCTATAGGACTACCTTATTTATTATTCTTCCAAGCACTACCTTGACTTATAAACCCCGGACGAACTCTTCGCCTCTTCCTCCCCGCCCCTTCATCCTGCTTATCAGCATCTACAGCCATGTCTACCTCAATCTCCGCCATCCTGGCAGCGTCCTGCTTAATCAACACCCTCTCAAACGTATACATCTTCTCGCAACGCCTCTCAAGCATCGCGCGACGACTCCGAACGCCCCAGTCGAGAATGTTATGGCAGACGCGGCGTAGGTAGAGCTCAGCATCAGGGCTACGGAAGTGGTAGGAGAACACATGTTCCATATGGTAATTTACCCATGTCGAATCGTACGCTCTCTGATCCGCATGGGCTTCCTCTCGATTGGGAGGACCTTCCACGGGTACCTGGCGGCTAACTTTAATCAGGAGAGGAAGTATGTGGTCCAGCATCGTAGCCTCATTGTGTCCAGTGATCTTCTTTATCCGCAGCTGCCACCTCTTTTCCGATTCAGGCTTGCGACCTGAGGGCCGTTCGGTGTCGGCGACTTGTAGGGAAAGTCGGCCATTTCAGTCTTGTCCAAGACTCCTTTATCAATGAACATCCGGTGCTCCATATGATTGCGGACATTGAGGGATCGAAGTGATGGCCCGATGTGGTTGGCGGCGTCAGAGAAAGGCGTGTGAGATGGTATTGTAGTGGAGGATGAGGGATGCTTGTTTGGGGTAGAAGGATCCTGTGCGATGCACGTAAGCAGGGCCTGCTCTAGGATATATGGATCGTACATACGTTCGTGACACTCGACTGATCCGACGACATCATCGATGCGAGATGCGTGTTCAAAGCCTTTCGTGTGAGTTGTGCGGTGGGGCCAGCTTCCTGAAGCTCCGGTGAAGCTCCCCGCTTACGTTTCCGTCCGTTGACTTGTATGCCTTGCTCTCGTGAAGTCTTCGTACTTGACAGAGTTCTTGTAGTTTGTATGTTCTCCCGCAGCCAACTTTGCACGGAGTTGCGAGTGTAGGAAGTGTCGTTGAGAGAACCACAAGAGGAAAGATGAGCTGGTATGGCGAGGCTTGAGGGAGAAGCTGCCCGGCCTATTGGGTTATTGTGTTGTATCCAACAATTATATGCTGGCTTCGTGGCCGTGGTCGTGGCCGTGGGTATTGGAGTAGGGACAAAGGTTGTAGTAGGCTTGTGATCGATAGGGTTAATGTTGTGACTGAGTTGAGGTAGGGAGATTTGAGGTGCTTGTGAGAAGCTGGCAAGCGTAGAGTCATTCACTTCCAGCATGCCGTCTGTGAATGGATGATCCACGGCGGGAGCTGAGGAGCGATCAAGCTCGTCGTCTCTGTTACCTGCACCCAGCGAAGCCTTGGTAAGCGGTAAGCGTGTTACAACCGAGTTCATGGTAGAATCAAGCGGACAGAATGTTTTACGATACGGTAAACACTAGCATCAACTCATGAATTAAAGATTACTCCGAAGGTGGTCGGGAATTTAGTGTTTGGTATAAGAATACACCTCCTTCTTAAGTATAACCCTACCTAATTGATTTTATTACTATCATGTTGATTTACAAGATGTTAATTATATTTTGGATATATTTTCCATTTCTACTAGGCGTATTACTATATTCCCATACGTCCCTTCTATATCCCAAGAACTTCCCTTTCAAACCAAGGGCGGTAGTCGTCATTAACCCATTGAGCCAGCCGTCGTATCGCAGCAATTAACTGATATACACCAATCACCGAGCCAGTCTCTCCCAACGAGAGCTCCCCAATCAGATCGATCCGGCCACTGTCCCGCATGCACGCAATCATCATCAACCAGCGTTGTCCCTGCACGAACAAGACAGGGAAGCCAGGCAGCGGGACATTGTTCAGGTATCTGCCCTTGGTATCCTTCCCAGCGTCACAGAGCTGGCGCAGACGGCTATATTGCGACATCAACCAGGTACCCAGCTGGACGTGACCCTCCACCTCGCTGACTGCGCCCTTTTTCGTTTCGATATTGACTCCGATCGGCTTGAAGCGAACCCATTCGGCCACGGTCTGGTTGATGCCCGCGTTGCCTCCTTCGCGCCTTAGCTTTTCGATTATATGGTTGTGTAGTGATGTAGCAGCTTGGCCAAAAAATTCCCGGCTCGGGTTGATGACTATGGCATAGTCAACCATCTTAGATTGCATGGCCCCAAACGAGACGTTCCAAGGAACCAGTGACTTGTTGGCTATGCGTGCTTGGGTGATGTCCTCGTACCATACCTCTTTCGCGGCCCAGTGACCGTCCAAAGCAAGGCGTAGCAATCGGGCGTGAACCTCGGTGTTCCACGCTGACTCTGGCTTTGTTCCTACCAGACATTCCGTATTCGCCCGATGGATCTTTTTAACTTCATACCAGAACTGATCGTGACCCAGGCCTCCAGTCATCCGATCGCTTGCTTTTTCTCTCTTTTCCTTCGCTTTTTGAACCCCGTCCTTCATGCTATTGCCCCTGCCATCTTCATACCCCCAGTCCTCGACGCACTGAAAGTCGTGAACACACTCTTCGACCTGGACAAACTTGCCCCTCACAGCGAACGGTATGATACCAATCTTGTCCCTAATATTCTCCATGTCTGTGACCAGAGACTTCAGCTCTTGCGGTATTATAGCTGCCGACCAGGCTCTTGGATCCACTGGAACTTCCGCGAATTGAAAATCTCCCAGGTTCTTAGTAGGACTCTGTGAACGTGGCTTGGAGCCAAGCGAGCGGTTGCTCTCGGAGGATTCTTCATGATTGGCTGGGTCGAAGCTGGGGATGGGTGGTATCCTACAGGTTTGGCGTGCTCGAGGTCTTGGTGTTGGATCTGGGTCTCCCTTTTGAGGCGAGTCAGAGCCGTCACTCACCCATTCTTGACCGGGAGGGATATGGGATCTCTTCGCACGTTTCTGGAATCTCGTTGTATTTGGTTGTGTGTGTGTATGGGAGGAACGTAATTTGCGTTCAGAAGTGAATCCTTCATTTTCACCAGCATTGCCAGAAAGTTCCATCAGGTACTTGCGCTTGCGCGGCTGACGATCGAATAGCTGACCAGAGACTGGTCTCCGTCTCTTTCTGCTGGGTATCTGCGCTTGGTGAGGTTCGTGCTGCCTTGGTGGACTCGGCTGATCGTCCAGCCAGACTTCGATTCGACTGGATGTGTCGGATGATTGTGACCTTTCAACCATTAGAGGATAAGTCGTTGGCGAGCGTGGTAGGTATAGAGGGGCGAAGATAATATGTACAGTGCTTGTAGACGGAGGTTCTAGATATTATTGTAAGTGATGCTGTAGAATGTAAACAGAACCTACGTCGAGACTAGTACGCGGAAGGAGCCCGCGATAGCGGGTACAGCTCTAGGCAGACCCCGCCTAGCTAATAAGGGACCCCTTAGAAAGACCCCTTGAATAATATATATAATATACACGTAATATATATAAATCTAAGTAGTAATAGAAGTATTATTCAATATATCTCTTATATCTATTCTATATATAATTACTATTATAAGGAGTATAAAACTTAATAATAATAGTATCTTATTATACTTTATTCTAGTATTATTACCTATTATATTTATTAATGTTAGTTATTATAATAGTATTTACTTACTACTTTATAAGTAGTTATTATTAGTCTTTTAATATATATATATATATATATAAGTTAATTATATTAACTTAATACTTTAAACTTTATTTAAGTACTTACCTAGTAGCTAGAAAGATATAAGATAGTATAAGATATTAGTCTCCCTAGCTATCTTATATTATAATATAATATAAGACTAATAATTTTAGTTCTATCCTATTATAAGATAGTATAGGTTTTTATAAGATAATCTTATAAAACAGGTTATTTATAAAACCTTCTTATAAGATATCTTATAATTACTAAGAGGAGCTAGGTATTTATAAAGAGGAGTATAGAAGATTACAGTAAGTAAATATTATAATTAAAATAGGAGTCGCAGTGGCATTAACACTTCTATTTCTCATAGGATTAATTCTCTTCCTTTTCTGGAGGAGAAGGCGACGGGCACCTATCGAAGAGCAGCCCACGATCGATCCCGTTGACGGGTCCAACGAGGGGGAAAAAGATACCCTTCAACGAAGAAGCCAACGAATACCCGTCGGAACTTGACTCAGGTGTAAAGAACGAAGAGCCGTCCGAACTTGACTCGAGGGCAAGAATGGTGTTACTTGAGCAAGGCGAAGAGCTCACCACTAAGCTGAACTCGGGGGAGCACCGGCCCCCAGACCCTCCGCCTGAAAGAGAGTAAGCCTTGTGCTTCTCGAAGGCCCGGAGTAGGACTTTGTTGAAGAAGTGTGACAGCTGTTCAGCTTGTTCCACGATGTGCGATTGATAAGGAAACACTCCTAGCTGGCCGAGTTGGAATGCCGCACGGCCTTTCATCGACGTCTTTGACGTTGCCAACCATAGCTACGCGGATGCGCCACATTCTGTACACGAAGTTCGATGATACATTCGAGCCAGAATGCCTGCTTCACCAGAATTACGACCGATTTAGAGCCTGGGGGAAGTGAGAGGTTGCAAGAGATTGGTCGCTACCCGGCTATCTGAGAGCTGCAAGTATTGTCGTCTCATGGCCATATGAAGTAGCTCGACAGCCTGACCAACAACAAGGCAGGGGGCCGACATGGTCGGTATCTGTGTCTCCAGCTTCAGGTATTACTTTTGATTCTCGCTAAGGTCTACTAAGCTACCGGACTGATTTGTGGTTCGCAAGAGTATATTAGACGTAGACGTAGATATATATTAACATTGTTTTAATAAGAGAGGTGAGCCAATTCTCTAGTTTTCTAGTAAATATCCTTCTGTCGGACCTAGAAGAGGTGCGAATATGAAAGATCGACTCTTCTTACGTATCGCACGCACCTATATACCTATGTAGATGATTTCAGGTAGTCCATACTGATAGGTCTTGAGGGCGTTGGAAAATCTTCGCTCCAGATCTTGTCTGTCCTGGCTAGGAGACCTGCAGCTAAGGTGTTGAAACATAAGCAGAGGTTCATCCAGGGGACATCCTTTCCGATGGTCCTCCATGTGGAGTCCTCTTCGAAAGATATACAGGCTCGCTGGACCAATAGGAGACTCGAGAGAAAGACTAGATAGACGTGAACCAAAGGGTATACGTTTTTATCTTTTGGTAATTCCAAGGAGATTTCTAGAATACAGGAAGAAAGCCTTGAGGACTGGGAGAAGATGTCAAAAGTAGTCTCTGCTGGGCGCTCCGTGAGATCATCAGCTTTGGGTTGTGGAGTCCGAGGACATCGTTGAACATTCACGGCATCATTAAGGTTAGCAGATGAGGCTTTAGATATTTCTTCTCGCAGCGCCTTAGCATCTTCAAAGCAATGCGTAATGAAGGCTTTGATCCTTCTTGGTTCAGACGACCGTACCCAAAGAGGGCGGTGATATTCGATATCGCAGCGTAGACATCTTTTCGCTAAAATCTAGTACCACATTGGTTAATATACGATATAAGTAGGCCATCAGCCCCTAGAGCTTCAATCATGGTATCAAATCCTTCGGCAGAGTCTGAAGGGTGGCTGGTAAAGAGAGCCCTATAAGCCTTGATAAACACTGTCTCTAAAGAAGGCCGACAATTATGTGTATTCTTGCTGTGTAATACAGAGTCGAATAACGTTGTAATGCCGCCTCTAGCACTCTCATATGGGGTGACGCAGGTCAGGTATTCGTGTATAGTGAAAGTTGCGCTAAGGTAGAATGACCCGTAAGAATGGCTAGATGATGGTATAGACGTCCTTCTTGCGGATTTCTATCAGAGGCTTTATTATACCATGAACGTGCCATGTTACACCAAACCTCCCGATCTCTAGGCTCATTTTCCTCAATGGCTATGCGGTAGCGGCTTAGGTGGCCTACAATATATACATAAGCGCATTTCGTCATTAGGAGATTAAAAAACGATGATTACCAAGGTATTCAGCCCACGTATCCCTGAACTTTAGGACTTCGTCATAGAACAGAGCTATCATAGAGAAGCAATATGCATAAACGCCAGCATATGTTCCGATGATTCCGGAAGACGATGCCGTAAAACCTCCAAGAAATTGTGGACCCCGTGTCGCCACAACCTCACTGTCATGGCGCGCTTTGCAGGTATCTCACGTAGTACTGAGCGGGCAGAAGGATGCTGAGATGCGTGAAAGAAGTCGTGATGCTTATGAAGCAATTGTTCATGCTGAGCCATGAGTAGTCGCCATTCACCATCTCTCATTACCGTCCTCTTAGCCAGATCCTTTTCTTGTGCGGCTGCAGATTGTTGTTGATCGATTTTAATACATCTACCCTCTACTATCAATAACTCAGCGTAGACACCTTCACTATAATAATGATATAGGCCTTAATCATGTCGGTGATAACGTGACGGTACCTTCGGCCTGCACTGCCAATTGCTTATGAGAGAATTGCCCAGTCTTTGGCTGTATATATATCTTCTGTACGCATGTATCGTCGTCCCCAGCTGTTTGATGGACAGCCCATTCTTGACTTTAGGCCAGCTCTGATTGCCGCGACCGACTTCAATGTTGTAACGATTAAAGAGGTGGGACCTTCTTACTAGCGGCAACTATATCTAGATCCAACAGTTTTTGATGCTCACCTTCACCAAAGCAGGGACTACCCGCCGAAGTCGAGGCCCCTGGGCCCTCAGCCGGAACATGATGTCCCCCTGTGAGGCACTTGAGATTGTCCATCTTCCTCCCAGCTCGCGGACTTTATTTTAGGGACCGACGAGAGGTTTGACTAGGTTCCCATGCTTGCTCCAGCCTTGACTCTGGTTGAGTCATTCTCGGTGGTCGGAGTTTTGTATGGTTTTGGATGATTGCATAAAGCCACAGCCTTGCGAGCACGGGCGTTGCTATACCTAAATAGCCCGGCTATTCAGCAGACCCGGTCTGGCACAGACTTTCGCCTGTTAATATATATGTTTCCTTGCCACCACTTAATCTGCGAATGCTGCAACCACCTAAAACTCTGCAGATATAACGTGTCTTCTCATCGCAGCCTTGCAGCTATAAATTGAAAATGAGGGGTCGAGAAAGTTTCAGCTACATAATACAGGAGGCTTGTTTTCGCTAGCTAGAGACGCGAAAGTCGGTTGCGTTTCACGTTTTCCTGCATGACCCCTGTCTAACCTGAATTATCCCTGACACTAGTCGCTTTCCAGCTTCTTAGCATGTAAGAGTGGAGCTATAAGATCTCAAGGTTGCACCTTCATAACCAATCAGTCACTCACCTCGTCTTTCCACTTGCCTCATGTTTACCCATACTTACGTCGCAACGTTACAACTATACGGACTATGCTCGGCCTCCCGAGGTCACAGACGACGCCTCGTTCTCGAAGGGAGGCAGAGGACGCTATAGCGGACTTAGAGATTGACGTAGAGGACTTTTAGAGGTTGTATACACTGACTACGATTACTGACATCGGCCGCCCGGTAACCCCTCAGAAATGATTGCTATAACTTCATCGCGGCTTCTCGCGTTCCCTCATCTCAGCAAGGAGAGAGGCTTCGAGAGGCTTGGGAGGGAGTGACTGTTTGAATTCAGACCGGGTCAACCTCGGTAGTTACTAATCAGGACTAGTCAGGGGGCCTTGGCAGACTAATAGAGATTTCTCGTGATGGTTATTCCATTCTACATAGCTACATCCATCCATTAGTTATCATAATACTATTGCACTACACCCAAATCACGTGCAGATGACTCATTGACATCATACATTTCAACAGTGACGAGTCTAGGTGTTTGGTGTATTTTATGAGAAGTGATATCCGATTGGAAGGAACGGTTGAATATACGATGACAGCGCAAAGAGGCTTTGAGGTGTAGGGATATGACATTCGTATACTGCTAGTAGAATGAATGCTCGGATAATCCGCCCAGTATCTATACCCCGTTATTACGTAAGCATGCTCCCATACCGACTTCCCCGTTTACAAAGCTCTTTTCTGGTGATGGACCAATTGCTTTGAACCGCTCTACCGCCTACCGTACCTGGTATCAAATCCCTGTCTCGCCTAATTGGGGGCCACGTTAGTAGACTAAACTAATCGATCTTGGCCCGGATGCGCAGAGTTCCTGTGAGTCAGAGACTCGGTGTAGTCAGGGACCTCAGGTCCATATTGGAAGGGGTCTCGATAGTGGTAGTAAGGTGAGGCTATTATATCATGCCGCTTGCGTTTACGGTCGTTCGCGCTTTCTTGTACTCCTTTGTCCATGCGTATGAAGTGCTTAATAAAAGACTGCTTACTTCCTGTTAGCCCTGTCTTTTCCAAATCTTCATAAAGCGTGTTGATGTTCTCGTGAAATATTGATGTCCTAGGTTCACCGAGACGCTCCCTGCACTTATTTACCCCAATCAGTAGTAGGTACCAGATGAATTCTGTCTTCGGTGGGTATTCAAATTCAGGCGGCGTCTTGCCGTTCCTATTCACCATTATGGGGAAGCCGATCAAGTCTTGTATAACCTCTTGTAAGCACCGATCCGAGACTCGTATGGTCTTATCTGTAAGGATTAGATAAAGACAGTTGTAGAACATGATACTATTGTGGATCTTCGATAAGCCAGTCAGGCCAGCGAAGAATGCCTTGAGTGCTTCATAGGTCTTGTAGAGAGAGGAGCCCGGGCCTCTAAGGCACTGCCAGTGAGTCTTGTCCAATCTTAATTCATCGATAGAGTCCCCAGACATCTGGTATTGCTTGTAGAGAAATCGAGAGATTCTTTGATATGTTGACTAATATTGTGGGCCAAATCCCGTTCACCGAGCCGAACAGCAGTTACAATGAGAGGCCCCTTCCAGCTGTCATTCCCAAAAGGGTATCTTACTTGTTGACAGATAGATCGAGCAAGCTCTAGTTGGGGTCCTTCCGAGAGTTACTGGAGAAAATGTAGCGCGTCGAGCTCGGAACAACCCCATGGACATAAGAATGGAACCAACCGCTGCTGGGTGACGACGATGAGGATCTGAGTCGTTAGCGGATCTCATTAAGTAACAGGAGCTGATTCATCTACCTGGTCAAACCACAACTGTTGGACTGCACCATGATACACCCCCTCGCAATGGTCGAGGATAACATCATCTACCGTGGGTACAAGCGCTTGGTCGGAAGAAATTCTCCAGAGACGCGAAGCTCGGGAACTGTTATAACGTCAAGTCCTATAAAGCCTTGAAGTTCGCTTATGACATATTTGGTAGAAGGCACGTCGTCGTTGATAACCAGAAGCTCTTTACTGAATATCTTCTTCAGACGCGCCAGAAAGCAGTGACATTTTGCCTCGGCACAAGCCTGTTCCATACACTGAAGTCGACTATCTACGGCAACCTTATTAGTACTATCACCATCAATTCTTTGGTCAGACTAGACGATGTGCCGCACTTCCGAGTTCTGGGCTGATAATTGTTTGAATACTTCCTTTAGTTGTTTGCGCGTGACTGGGCCAAGAGCAGGAGATTGAGCAGCGCTATCGTCCTTAGTGAGCCGATAAAGTAGGACGCCTTGACTGTCTTTCCGCACCGGTACAAGCTGATATATCAAGCCAGTAGGACCTTCCACTTCCAAGCTGAATGACCTTACGTCGTAATCGATCTCTTGAAACCTGTCTTTAAGGTAAGTATTGGGAGTTGCGCGGGTGACGAAACCTACCAGACGATTGTTCTCAATTCATTAGGCGAGGCCGTCTCAAACGTGATCGGCTCCCACTTGTCAAACGACAGACTGATCGCACTCAGAAGGTAGGTAGATAATCAACGTTCCTAAACCTTCAATCTTAGGAACGTCGATTTTTGACCCTTGCTTACATGCAAAGGCTCCCAGGAAGTGTGCCTTCACAGCTCCGCCTAGGTCATCGCACACTGTAGGCATCAGGTCTCTCATAAGCCATGTTTCCCATTTTGGGTTACCAAAGACCCAGGATGCTCCTGGTGGCGCTTCTAGGATTTCCTTGGCGCCGCATGAGAAATTGACATTGGCGTCACCGCCCATGAGGGTCAATTTCGGGTCCGCCCATGCTATATATATAGTGATGACAGAAAGCGAAGGGCTTTGGGTAGCGCGCGATCAAAGCATCCAAGGCTAACCCGTCAATTATATCGCAATACGTGCCCTGCAAAGGTATGGATAGCTTGTGAATGAATAGCGGGAAAGGTTGAATGATTGTATACGAGGCTTAGAACGCAAGTATAGATATACCGGGGATCGGAGCTAGGTAGAAAGGTTCACCTAGTAATCGTCTATACTTAGCAGTCGTCCAGCCTTATAGGGCTAATCATCTATAAGCCTACCTGATCCGGTAACTTTATTTGTTAGTAATAGTAGTTAGACAATTCTACTACTATCCTAGCAAACTACTTCTCGACGCTAAGGTACCCTAGAATATTACAAAAATACTACTCGTTTTAACTATAAGTAAGTCCGCTTACTTAGTAGCTTTAGGAAAAGCTATTAGTTACTTATTTCTAAGCTATTCCTTTTAATAAAGGGCTAAGATACTAAATATTAGATCTAGGATTATATATAGTTTAGTACAAGTATAGTATCTAGTATTAATATTATTTTTATTAGCTTCTTAGTATTTCTTTAGTAGTAAATCTAGTATCTTAGCTAATAAAACCTCTATTATATAAATAATAAATATCTTAAATATATAGTAGTCTATTAATTTATAAACTAAATATTTATAATACTAGGAAATACCTATAAAAATCCAGATTTTTATATAATAAAAGTCTATTAAGAATATAATTCTTTTATTTATTAGTAAGTAATAGTATTAATAAGGTAATATTAAGTTTAAATATAAGAGATAGATATATATATTTTATAGATACTAAGATTCCTATTAAGTATTATAAGGGTTATAAGCTAAATATTACCAAAAATATTTAACCTGCTTAAAGTACTTATAGTTAGTTTTAGTTGATTTAGTAGAAATATCCTATATTATCGCCTTCAAGCGCTTATAGCAGGCCTTTCTATAATTAGTTACTTGTAAATTATTAGATTTACATAATATTAGCTACCTTAAATTAGGCTTATAAGTATATATTACTAGTCTATTTCTAGCGTATATTTAATTTTATTAATCTATTACAAGATTTGTTAATTATCAGGCGAGTTATTGATGCTTCCAGTTATTCCCTTAAGAGGCGGCCCGGCCTAGGCGTAAAATCTTAAAAAACCTTAAATTAAAAATAACTAATATAACGTTTACGCGTTTTTTGAATTACTACCTGCTTTAAGGTACTAAACTTACTTCTATTACTTATAAAATCTACTTAGAGCTATAAGTAGGTTTAAACTTTATAGATATATAGTATTAATAAATAGTTATTAAGCCTACTTATATTATAACTCTATAATAATATTACTATCTAGGACTAGTAGGTATAACTAAGTATACTCTTATAAGATATTTTATTATATTAGTTATAGTTAGAAAAGATATTATTATTATTATTATTATTATTATTATTATTATTATTATTATTAAGAAAGAAGTATTAAAAGACTAATACTATTTACTAGATACTTAACTAAATATAAGATATCTAGTATAGTAATATTCTATTCTACTAATATTTTCTATACTACTAGACTATTGAATATAATTCTTGATTCCTTATATATCTTTCATACTCTTATAATAACTATTAATAGTTCTACTAGAATTATTATATTAATATTAAGAAGTCTATTATACTTAAGAGTTATTATAACCTATTATTTATCTATCCCTCTAAAACTTAACCTGCGGTATTCTAGGAATAGAATAGTAGAATAGGCTATTTTTATTATTAGAAAGTCTAATATTACAGTCTAATACTAAGATATAACTTTATAATTAAGTCTGTTAGTAAGCTACTTTTATATTTCTAATATTTTGATTTATATTTCAATAGACTATTAAGTAGCTATTAATAAGATCTGGGCATTAATATTATATTATAATTACTATATTAAGAGTTATATTAGGCTTGTAATAGAATTAACCTATATATAGTACTTGCTATAAACCTTCTATCTTATAATAAAAGAGCTAATTAATCTTAATTTGAGAATTTTAGTATAGTTATAATAGAGTTAAGATATTATATAGTAGTAAAGCTATTATATAGAGGTTCTTACGCGTCTAGTAATAATACCTACCTTGACCTAAATTATTATCAATACTTATAAAGGATTTATTGTATTAAGAGTTAGAAGGTATATTAAGGAATGAATCTTAGCTATCTTATAATAAATATAATTATAATATATAAGGTTAATAAGTATATATAGCCTAAGTGTAGTAATCTTAAAGTTATGATATAATATTATAAGCCTTATTTACTTATATTTTCTAGTTTACTAGTAGGGTATAATAATAGGTATTTACTTTCTCTCATAAGTTTTACTCTTAAGTAGTAGTAATAATACAACGCGATAACTAATACTATCAATTATATATAATAGATTATCAAGTTAAGAGTTAGAAGGTATATTAGTAGTACTAGGTGTAGTAATTCTAAGGTTATAATAGGATTATATACGCCTTACCTACTTATATCCTCTAGTATATCTAGTAAGATAAGTTGCTATCTAATTTCTCTCGCGGATAATTACTCTTATATAGTAGTAATAATATAAAGTGGTAATTATAAAATTATATACGATATCCTTTAATATTATATTATAAAGGCTAGTAATAAGATTAAGTTACATATAGTCCTAGCTATAAACCTCCTATTTTATTATAAGAGAGCTAATCGATCTTAAATTTAATATAGTTATAATAGAGTCGAGATATTATATAGTAGTAAAGCTATTATATAGAGATTTTTACGCGCCTAGTAATAATACCTACCTTAACCTAGATTACTACTAATACTTAAGAGTTAGAAGGTATATTAGAGAATAAATCCTAGCTATTATATAATAGATATAATTATTATAGTAGGGTTAGTAAGTACGCGTAGTACTAGACGTAGTAACCTTAAAGCTATAGTATAATATTACAGGCCTCGCCTACCTATATTTTCTAGTTTATTAGCGTGATATAAGAGTATCTAATTTCTCTTATAAATAATTACTTTTAAGTAGTAGTAATAATATATATAATAATTAGTACTATTAATTATATATAGAGGATTATTAAGTTAAGAGTAAGAAGGTATATTAATTAGTAGTACTAGGCGTAGTAATCCTAGGGTTATGATAGGATT
>JAABUX010005815.1_pt1 | contig 14996 bp, 18 predicted proteins | sample 5561851 | NCBI WGS metagenome assembly JAABUX01 (sample SAMN10711883, study PRJNA513361) | rock metagenome | isolation source: Antarctica rocks | place: Antarctica: Victoria Land, Richard Nunatak red sandstone | collected 2016-01-03 | reverse complement strand
GAAGAACGACTTGGCCGTGTCGAGGCCGATCATGGTAATGCTCATCGCGGGCGGCTCCCTTTCTGCCGGTTCTCACGACCCGCACTTTGGCACATTGATGCCGCTGGGGGCCGTCCACCCCATCTCCTGTTACATTGATAAACCTACAAATCATCCATGCAACAACGTCGCCGACGCGGCAAAGCCCTACTCGGCGAACTCGTCACCGCCTTGGTCGCGTGACCGGGCCACCACCCCGGAACCCAATAAGAGCCACCGACGAACGCCAGGCGACCGAGGTGGGCGTCGCCGTCCATGTCCTCAACCGCATGTTGGACCTGGGACGCCCGAACTCCGTCCGCATCGCCTGAACGCAGGCGGGGTTGGGGTCGATGCGTCCATCCGCCGATCAATGCAACAACGCTGCGCCGGTAGCCCGGCGGCACCGAAAACGACAGCATCTTCGCCGCCGTCCGAGGGTCAATGCCAAAACGACGCGCCGCCTCCCGGTCACTGAGCCCCTCAATGCGCATCGCGTAGCGAACCCTCGCATATAGCTCCACAAGCTTCATTCCCTACCCTCTGCACCCAATGCAAAGAGCGTCCTACCGTCGAAAGTTTACTCCGGCGCAACCGGACAGCCCGGCTACTCCACTGAGAAATTTTGTCTCCGGCGCTTACACCACCGCTGGCCGGCTGAACGTCACCAGCTCCGTCGTCTTCACCTCGCCCGCGCTGGTCTTCGCTTCCAACCGCACCGTCCACTGCATCATGTCCGCCACCCTTGTCATCGGGCATCAGGCAGATCAATCAGCCCGCCAAGGGCAAGCAGGCTGCCCCAGGTTTTTGACACTCCCCTTAGCGTACTGGCTTCACCGATGCACGAGCGGCCAAGGGCTCGCAGGTCTTGGCCCGGTTCATGTCCCATAACTGAAGCAGGTTCGACACCGCAGCTTCGATAGCCGCGTGCGACACCCCGTCCCGTGCCTGGACTGACATGCCGACCAGCAGCGCGTCCGCTAATGTGGCCAAACCCTCGGCGTCAGCGCCCGGGCGCAGATCGCCCGACGCCACTGCCCGCTCGATGCAGTGCCGGATGGCCTCGCGGGTGCGTCCTCGTTCAGCGGCGACCAGCGCCTGCAAGTGCGTGTTCTCCGGCGAGGCGTTGGCAGTGGAAAGGACGACCATGCAGCCTGTCGGCAATTGGACGTCGGTCTGCATCCTAGCCGAACGGCGCAGTGCCTGTTCCAGCGCGTCGCGTGGCGCGAGCGTCCTATCGTGCAAGGCCGCCACGACCTGCCCATGCGTGCCGAGGTAGCGGGCCAGCGTCTCGCGGTAGAGACTCTCCTTGGAGCCGAATGCCCCATAGAAGCTCGCGGCGGAAAGGCCGCCCATCGCCTGCTTGAGCTGGTCCAGCGAGGTTGATTCGTAGCCCTGCCGCCAGAAGAGCTGCATCGCGGCGTCGAGCGCATCATCCCTGTCAAATTGCCTGGGTCGTCCCGTACGGGGCATCTCACCTCTCCACCATACTTGTGGATTAGTCAGTCCAAATATCATTGACAAGGGGCAAGAGATACTCCAATTAACGGATCGAACAGTCCGAAAATAGCGGCTGCGGTTCGCGCTCACGCAACGAAGGAGACTACGCAATGGCGATGGCAGCGACGGAAGTTGTGCGGACGCTCCTGAACGATCCGACCAACCCGGACGTGGTGCATAGGCTGGTCGCGCCCGACGCGACCTACGTGTCGCTCAACTTCGACAACCCTGAACTTCGGCAGATCATGCCCTGGACCGGCACGCGTACCGGCCCGGAGGCGGTGCTGGACACCTACACGCGGGTCAACCGCTTCTGGCATAGCGAAGCGTTCGAGATCGGGGAGCTGTTCGGCGAGGGTGGGAACGTGGCCGTATTCGGCCGCTTTACCTACCGTTCCGCCACGCTGGGCAAGGCGGTCACCTCGCCATTCGCCATCCTGGCCAAGGTCAACGGGGGCCAGATCACCTTCATGCAGTTCATGGAAGATACGTTCGGCACCGCTGCCACTTTCCGCAGCGGCGGCGTGGCCACCTATCGGAGTGACCCGGATGGCGGCGAGGTCGCACTGTGAGCATGACGGGCCAGGCTTCACCCCGCGATGTGATCCAGCGCTTCTACACGGCGGAAGCGGCCTACATGAATGCGGGCGGTGCCGATGCGGGCGCCAGCTTCGCCGGCTTGGCCGCCACGCTCGACCCTGACGTGGTGCTGCACCAATCGCCCGACCTACCCTGGGGCGGCACATTCCACGGCCATGCCGGATACGAGGACTGGGCGCGGCAGATGAGCCGGGCGTTCGATCGGCTCGACGTCAAGGACACCCGCTTCTTCACGGACGGTGACACGGTGGTCATCACCTGCCACCTCGTCACTCGCTCGCGTGCCTCGTGCCAAATGCTCGACCTGCCGATGGCGCAGGTTGCGCGCGTGCGCGGCGACCGCATCGTCGAGTTCCGACCGTTCTACTGGAACGTGCCCGCCTACCGCCAGACCGTCGGGAGCGCCTAATGATTCGGCAAGACGCATCCAGCGACACCCGATCCCGCCCGTTCTGGGTCGCCACCCCCGCGCGCACGGTCCGGCGCGGCCACTTCTGGGTTCCCGGCGAGCGCGTCGAGCGCGACGGCAAGACATACCAGCGCGGGCCGATGTTTGCCGAGTGGGAAGCGCCCGAGCAGGTGACGCGCCCGTACCCGATCGTCTTGGTGCATGGCGGCGGGTTCCAGGGCACCGAGTGGCTCGACACGCCGGATGGCCGTCCGGGCTGGGCGCAACGCCTGGTCGAGGCGGGGTATGCCACCGTGATCGTCGACCGCCCCGGCCATGGCCGCTCGCCCCTGCACACCGACATCGTCGGGCCGATGGGGCCGCCGTTCTCCTACGAGGGCGGGCGGCAGATCTACTTCCCGCCCGATGCGACGGGCAAGCATACGCAATGGCCTTTCGCACCCGGCGACGCTGCGGCAATGGACCAGTTCATCGCCGGCTATGGCCCGCTGCCGGCCGATCTCGCCGCCTCCGAGGATATGGACGCCGACCGGCTCGCGCGGCTGCTCGACTGGATCGGGCCGGCCGTCCTGCTCACTCACTCGGCCTCTGGTCCCGGCGGCTGGCTGGCCGCGGACCGCCGGCCCGGGCTGGTCCGCGCCATCGTCAGCGTCGAGCCGATGGGGCCGCCCTTCGCCGACATCCCCAACATCGGCAAGCTGCGCTGGGGGCTGGCCGCCGTGCCGCTCACCTTCGATCCGCCGCGCGCCACGCCCGAGGCGGTGCGCGACGCTGACCCGGCGACGCTGCGCCTTCCCAACCTGGCCGGGCTGCCGATCGTGGTGGTGACGGGCGGCGCCTCGGCCTTCGCAGCCGCCAGCCCGCCGACCGTCTCGGCGCTCAAGGCCGGCGGCGCCGCGGCCGAACTGCTGCACCTGCCGGACCACGGCATCAACGGCAACGGCCATGGGCTGATCTACGAGAAGAACTCGGACGCGGCGCTGCAACCGGTGCTCGCCTGGCTGGCGCACCATGCCAGCGCGGCGTCAATGCAAGGAGACGAATGATGGATGTCGGCTTTATCGGTCTCGGCGCCATGGGAAGCGCCATGGCGCGCAACCTGGTCAAGGCGGGCCACACGGTCCGCGCATGGAACCGCTCCGGCAGCCCCGGGCTCGACGGAGTGAGGATGGCGTCCGACGCCGCGGACGCATTCGGGGCCGAGGCAGTCTTCACCATGTTGTCCGACGACCTGGCGATCCGCGAGGTGCTGCTGGAGCCGGGCGTGCTGGGCAAGGCCAAGAAAGGCCTGGTCCACGTCGTGACCTCCACCATCTCGGTCGCCTTCGCGGGCGAACTGGCGGCCGCGCACACAAAGGCGGGGGTAGGCTACGTGTCGGCACCCGTGCTCGGACGGCCGGACGTCGCCGCCAAGGGCGAGCTGAACATCCTCGCGGCCGGCAAGCGCGAAGCGGTCGAAATAGTGCGCCCTCTGCTCGATGTGCTGGGCAAGAAGGTCTGGGACATGGGCGAGGACCCACCCCGCGCCAACGCTGCCAAGATCGCCGCCAACATGATGATCACCATGGCGATCGAGGCCATGGCCGAAGCCGTGGTGCTGACGGAAGCAAACGGATTGCCGCGCGACGCCTTCTTCGAGCTGATCCTGGGCACGTTGTTCGGCGGCCGTGCCTATGAGAGCTACAGCGGCCACATCGCCAAGGAGTCCTATGAGCCGGGGTTCAAGGCGAAGCTAGGGCTGAAGGACCTGCGGCTGGCCACCGAAGCCGCCGAGGGCGCCGGCCGCCGCCTGCCCATGCTGGACGCCGTGCGGGAACGCCTGAGCGAGGCGGTCGACGCCGGGCTGGGCGACAAGGATTGGTCGATCATGGCCGACTACACGCTCAAGCATGGACGGCGAGCATGACCACCATGTACGTCACCTACCCCGGCGACACGGCGACGCGCTTCGACCGCGATTACTACGTCCAGCATCACCTGCCACTGGTGATGGAGTGTTGGGGTCCGCTCGGGCTGGAGAGCTGCGCCGCTTTCTGGCCCGCTGACACCGGCGTAGGAACGATCGCCATTGCCGAATGCCGGTTCCGCGACGAAGCTGCGATGCGGGCCGCGCTCGTCGCCCCCGAAACGCCGCGCGTGATGGCGGACGTCACCCGCTTCACCGATGCAAGGCCGGCGCAGAGCCTTGCGGGCCCGATCTGACGAGGAGACCTCCTAAGTGCGGCGATGCAGGAGCAATGTTGAGTTCGAGGTGGCTTTGGTTTCAGGTCGGGGAACATTGTTGGGACCTGGTCGGATTGGCTACTGTGGAGTATGCCTGCCTTGCGGTGCGATCAAGGTACGCCTCATCGCTGAAGGCGCCAAGGAGGTCTCACAACCAGACAGTCTTAAAGGCCTGCCGCGGCTCTGCCGGCAACCTCCCACTCAATAGTCATATGCGATAGCTCTGGGCTTCCCGACTACCTCCCTTGACTGTACAATCATTCTATTTGAGAATGAACCGCACAAGAGATGATGCAGCTTTTCCATGTTTACGGGAATATCCGACTTGGAGAGAAATACATACGTGATTGGCTGATCGAGGTTTCGCATAATGGAGAAACACATGACAGAATCCGTCTTGCAACGACGAGCAGCGCTCGTTCTGGGCGCGGCAGCGCTTGTAGGCGACCCGGCTAGCATTTCGAGCGGCCGGGCTGCTGAACCACCCGCTGCACAGGTTAGAAACGTGAGCGACCACGTCGCCTTGATCGTCCGATTTGTTCCGAAGCCTGGGAAGTACATGGACTTCCGTGATCACCTTTCTGTTCTTATCGAGAGGATGTCTGGAGAGCCGGGCTTCGTACAGTCCATTGTTCACGACGATCTTGATAACGAGGGCCAACTTGTAAACTACGAAATGTGGACTGGGAGCAAGGAACGTTGGATGGCTGAACAGTCGCCTAAAGCATACCGAAAGGATTTTGAGGTGCGCGTGCCTGAATTGCTGGAGAAACGAGATGTTTCCTGGCTCACGCCGATCCGGGCATGGGGGCTCGAGATGACCAAGCGCTAGACCCAATACCGTGGCTCTTGTTGGGGGTGCCGTCGCGAAGGTGGTGGAAATAGGTTGGTGGCGTAGTCTCTGGTTTGTTCAACGAACCATTTCCGGCGTTCAAGCGCCGGCAGACGATGTCCTCCCCAGCTAGATCGCGCTGGTTCCAGGCATCCCAGTCCGTCTTGACCTTGCGCCAAGTGCGGCTGACCACGTCCTTGCTCACGGCAGCGCCGAACAGGGCAGCCAGCGCTCGTTTGACCCGGCGCGTGTTGGTCCCGGACAGATAGGCACCCGCAATCAGCGCCTCGACCTGGCGCGTCATCCGCGCGTAGCGGGGCAGAGTGGCGCTGCACTATTCCTGCGTGCCCCCGTCCTCTGTGGCCATGCGCGCCCGTGGCACGCTGAGTTCCACTGGCCCGAACGAGCCGAGCAGCTGACGCTCGCGCGTCCCGTTCCGATAGCCCTTCGGCTCACCCTCCGGTTGCTCGTGCCGCGTGCGCCCTTCACAGCCATTCCACGCGCTATCGCGCGCGGAACCTTCGGCTGCTTCGCCCAACGCAGCTGTCAGCTCCTGCTCCAGCAACTCCTCGATGAACCCGCGCACCCGATCCCGAATGCCCGCCTCGATCGGGTCAAACCAGGCCTCACCCGCAAACAGCATCGTGCCGTCCGCTTGCGTCTGTGTGTTAGCCTCTTCCATGGCGTGGTCTCCGCCGGCGCGGAAACGCCGGAAATGGTTCGTTGAACAAACCAGAGACTACGCCACCAACCTATTTCCACCACCTTCGCGACGGCACCGCCTCGCGCAAGGCATCGCTCAGTGGCTCGAGCCGGAGCGGCACGTGGTTGTGTTGCGGTGAGCCAGCGTGCTCTCCACATCCGCCAGCACCCGATCGCGCAAATCCTGGCTGTAGGCCTGCCCTCGCCGCCACGCCAGCAGATTGCACCCGGCAACTACAAACTCAGCGCGTGGATGTCGGCGGGCTCAAGGACAGCCTTCGGTGCTCCCCGGCAGGCGGCGGCGATCATGGCTCGCCCAACGCCATCGGTGGTCAAGACAACGTTCGGCATGAGCGGCCGCAACAGCGTCAACAGCGGACCGATCACGGCGTAAGTCAGCCGGTACGAGCGCGTCTTTGAGCGGATGCCGTCCAGTGGCTGGATAACCCCGGGGCGAAACAGGTAAACCGCCTTGAATGGCAGAAGCTGCAGAGCGTTCTCCGTGCGGCCCTTGACCCTGGCCCACATTGAACGGCTTTGCTCGGTGCTGTCGGTGCCAACACCAGAAACATACACAAAGGTCATGGCGGGATTGAGCTGCGACAGCAATCCCGCCACGGCCAGCGTCAGGTCGTAGGTAATCCGGGTATAGCTTGCCTCGTCCATGCCGGACGACGATGTCCCGAGGCAGAAGAAGCAGGCATCATATCCGGAAAGGTCGGCCGCTAGGCCGCCGAGACCGAACAAGTTCCCCTGCACCAGCGCAAGCATCTTGGGATGCGTGCGGCCGGGCGCGGTCCGGCCGATTACCAGCACCTGCGACACTTGCGGGTCGTTGAGGCAGGCATTGAGCGCGCCTTGGCCCACCATCCCAGTCGCGCCGAAGATGATCGTTTTCATGTGCCGCGACCGTGCATGCCGGCGACGACCCGATCAGCCGCGGACGCCGGTGAACGGGGCGTTGCCGAACATGCCGAGCTTCACCTGCCCGGCCATCGCATCGCCCTCGACCGTGCCGGAAAACTCGAGCGTGAGCGACATCGGGCTGGTGATGTCCGTGTTCCAAGACACCACGCTGCCGACGAGCTTCGCCTGCTTGAGGTCGGAAATCCCCTCCGCTCCCGAGATCGTCCCCGATAGCTGCTCCCCGTCGAGCGCCAAGGTCAGCACCGATTTCTGTTCGCCCATCGGGGATTGTACAGTGAGATCCCATGTTCCATCGACCGGCATAGCTGTCTCCTTCGTTGTTGCTGTCAAGTGGTTGCAGGGCGTCGCAGCAGCCCAAGCCGGACCAGGCTTTCGGCCGTCGCGACGATGGCGTCCTCGTTCGAACGCGGCGCCCAGCCGAGAACGCGCCTGGCCTTCGCATTGGTGGCGTTCTTCCGCTTGCCGAGGTCAGGCAGGACTTGCTTGACGGCCGAATCGAACACGGCGGACAGGCGAAGCACCCAGTCCGGGATCTCCCGGATCGGCACGCGCCTCCCAGCCTCGCCCATGCGCGTCCTCAGCGTCTGCGCGACATCACGGGCCATCATGAAGTCGCCGGCCACGGCGAGGAAGCGCTGCCCATTCGCAGCGGCGTCGGTCATCGCGCGCAGGTGCAGGTCGGCCACGTCCCGCACGTCCACCACGCCGAGGCACAACCGCGGGCAACCCGGCACGGAGCCGTCCATCAGCCGCTTCACCAGCATGATCGACGTGGAATAGTCGGCGCCCAGCAGCGGCCCGAACACCGCCACCGGATTGACCACCGCGAGTTCCAAGCCACGCCCTTCCCCGGCGACGAAGTCCCACGCCGCGCGCTCGGCCACCGTCTTCGACTTCGTGTAGGCAACACCGCCGTGCCGCCGAGGTTGGTCCAGTCGGTCTCGTCGAACGGCGCCGGCCGTTCCTTGTGCCCGTACCCGATTGCCGCGAACGATGACGTCAGCACGACGCGCTTCACGCCGGCATCGCGCGCGGCGCGTAGGACCCGGAGGGCGCCATCCCGCGCGGGCCTCACCAGGTCGTCCTCGCGCTTCGGGACGGCCAGTGGAAAAGGAGAGGCCACGTGCAGCACGTAGTCGCAACCGGCCACGGCCTGCGGCCAACCCGAATCGTTCTCGAGGTCGGCCGCAAAGAACGTCAATCGGCCGCCAGAGCCTTCGTAGCCGCCCTGCTTCAGCATGGCGCGCACGTCGTCCTCTCGCTTGAGGCTGCGCACAGTGGTGTGCACCTCATGGCCATTCGCCAGCAGCTGCAAGATGCAGTGACTGCCGATGAAACCGGATCCGCCGGTCACCAACACCCTGCTCATCGTTGCTTGAACCTAAACATTTGCGTGGCGTCCCCTGTCACCGTGATCAGCATGGTTGCGTTGCATTCACAATGCGCTCCTGTGACAAGCCGGCAGCCTCGCCGAACTCCGCTGCAACGATTTTGCGCAGCTCGGACTTGGCGACCTTGTCCAGGGTCGCGCGCGGCAAGCTTTCCACGACGCGGACCTCGTGCGGCTGCTTGAACGGCGCCAATCCAGACGTGCAGGCCGCCGCGACGCGCATGGCCAGTTCCGGATCGGCCGGTCGTGCTGCGATCACGAACGCCACCGGAACCTCGTCGAGCATGGGATGACGGCGGCCGACGACGGCGACTTCGGATACGCCGGCGACGTCCCTGATCACCCGCTCGATCTCGGAAGCGGCGACGTTCTCGCCGCCAACCTTCAGCATGTCCTTGTCGCGGTCGGCAAAGTAAAGGAATCCGTTCTCGCCCAAGCGTACGCGATCGCCGGTGATGAACAGGCCGTCCGGCGTGAAGGCCGCAGCGGTAGCCTCTGGGTCGCCGTCATACCCGACGAACAAGGACACGCCGCGGCGGCCGCGCACGTAAAGGCTGCCGGTCTCGCCAGGCAAGACCGGGCGCATGCCGGCGTCGAGCACCAGGATTTCGTAGGCTGGCGACGGGCGGCCTATCGACATGGATGCATTGGGCATATGCGGCGAGCCGACTATGCCATGGGTCACCGTCTCGGTCATGCCCCACCATCCGACTGTCTTGATGCCGAACAGGCGGTCCGAGGGCGGCTGGCAAACCGGGCTGCCGAAGCAGCGGAAAGCGTGTGCTTCGGGAACGGGATGCTCGGCCAGGGCCCGCGCGCAGAACGGCACCATGGAGGCCCAAGTGCACCCATGGCGCAGCGACACGGGCCAGAACCGGGACGCGGAGAACCGCGGTTGCAGCACCACGCTGGCACCAGCCCAGAGCGAGGCGGCGACCGAGTAGATCTGGGCGTTGGTGTGGAAGAGCGGCAGGAAGACGAGATGCACGTCGTCCGGCCGCAGGTACTCGTGCATGGCGGAGACTTGCCCGCCCCAGAGGAAATTCGCGTGCGACCAGAGCACGGCCTTTGGCCGGGCCGTGGTGCCCGAGGTGTACTGGATGCCGAACGGCGCCATCGGATCATGCAGCCGGTCAGGCAGGTGTTCGGGATCGCCGTCGATCGCCGCGAAGCGCTCGAATGCGGCCGTCTCGACCGGGGAAGCTGCGCCGCAGTCCGTTTCGGTCACGGCGACGAAACGCAGATCGGGCGCAACCTCCCACACCGAAGCGGCAAAGCAGGGTTGGGTCACCGCGCCCACCACGCCGCTGTGCCGCGCGTAATAGGCGAGCTCATCCGGGCTGGAGCGGGCGTTCGTGGTGACGGAGACGACCCCCGCATAGGCGCAGCCCAGCCAGGCGACCAGGAACTCCGGGCAGTTGTCCAGATGGATCAGCAACCGCTGGCCGGGCCGCAGGCCGCGCGCGTGCAGCCCAGCGGCAAAGCAGCGGACCGCATGCCGGAATGCACCGTAGGACCAGCTGCGTTCGCGCCCATCGAAGGGTTGCCAGATCAGGAAGGGGTGGGAGCCGCGGAGCGCCGCTTGTGCGTCGATCAGCGTGCGGACGTCACAGCCTTCGAAGCCGCTCAGCGGCTCGGGCTGTCCGCCCGGCGATGTCGGGCTCATCCGGGCCCGCCCTTTCATGCCGCCAAGGCGGCGCGATACGCGCCCAGCAGCGCATCGGGCGTGCCCGTGCCGAACACGTAGCGGTCAGGCCGCACCAGCACGGCCTCGGCGCCACGCGTTGCGAGCCAGGCTTCGAGAGCCGCGCGGAACGGACCCACAAGCGGCGTGTCGAGTGCGACCGCCGTGACGTTGACCGGCAGGTCGGGCGGCGGCTCCCGGTCTGCCGCGCCGATCAGCCATGCGCCGCGCCCCAGCACGTCGTCGAGCCTGACCACGGCTTCGGCCGTTCCGGCCCAGGGCTGCGGGAAGAGCTCACCGGCACCGGCGCTGCGGGCCAGGAGGCAGCCGGCGCCGAGCACGGGTGACCGGATCGGCGGGAGCATCGACCCGCCCTGGGCGCGCGCGGCCAGCATGGCCGTGTCGCGCCGCGCTGCCGTCTTTTTATCCAAGGTGCACACGACACGGCCCATGCCTATCGCGAAATCGATGTAGGCGCGGACGTGCGGCTCGCGTTCGGATTGGTAGGTGTCCAGCAGGTCGCCGGTCACGCCCTGCTTGAGCACGGCCTCCAGCTTCCAGGCGAGATTGGCGGCATCCCGGAAGCCCGAGCACATGCCCTGGCCGGCGAAGGGGGGTATCTGGTGCGCTGCGTCCCCCGCAAGCAGCACGCGGCGCTCTCGCCAAGGCCGCGCGACCAGGGCGTGAAAGCGGTAGACGGCCTTGCGGTCGACCGTGAGCCCGGCTGCCCCCCACGGTGCGAGCAACGCGGCAATGAAGCCGTCTTCGAGCACCAGCTCGGGCGTCTCGCCGGGAAGCATCATGAACTCCCAGCGATGGCGGCCGGCGCTCATCAGCACGCAGGTGGTAGGGCGGCGAGGATCGCAGATCTGCAGGTTGACCTTGGGCACCGCGTCGGGATCAGGCGCCAGGACATCGATCACCAGCCATGGCTCATCGAAGCCATAGTCGTCGATTTCGGCGCCGATAAGTTGGCGCACATTGCTGGAGGCGCCATCGCAGCCGACCAGGTAGCGCGCGCGGACCGTCGAACGCCCGAACGGGCCGGACAGCTCGGCGACAACCCCGTCGGCGTCCTGGGCCAGCGCCTTCAATGTGTGGCCAAGGCGCACATCGGCCAGATCGTCCGGCGCCAATGCAGCACGCAACGCGCGTTCGATCCCTGGCTGATGGATCATGTATCCCGTTGACCAGCCGGAGAGCGAACCGGAGGCATCGGGGTCGAAACGCAGCAGCACGGAACCGTCCGCCGCACGGAACTCGTAGGGCGGCGCGATACGGGTCGAGATGCGGATGCCGTCCAGGACGTGGAGTTGCTGAAACAGGCGCATAATCTCATGGTCGAGATGCGCGGCCCGCGGCAGGGGATAGACGTCGGTCGTGCGCTCGGCGGCAATAACGCTGACGCCTGCTCGAGTAAGAAGCAGCGCCAGGGCGATGCCCGTCGGGCCAAGCCCGGCAATCAGCACGTCGCAGTCGTAACCTCCGGGGCCGCTGCTCATAGTTCGGCCTTGCATGAGTTCTCGATTGCGCCGAGGCCGTCGATCTCGACGCGCACCCGGTCGCCATGCGCCAGGAACCGCCGCGGATCCATCGCGGCGCCGACACCCCCTGGCGTGCCGGTGAACAGCAGGTCACCCGGCTCCAGCGTCATCGCCTGTGACAGGTGCTCGACCTGGCTCCAGACGTCGAAGACGAGGTTTGACGTGCTCGACGATTGCCGCACCTCTCCGTTGACCGTGCACCTGATGCCGAGCGCGTGGACGTCGGCGATTTCGTCGGCCGTGGTGATCCATGGTCCGAAAGGCGCGTGACTATCGAACGACTTGCCCAGTATCCATTGCGGTGTGCGATGTTGCCAGGCCCGTTCGGTGACGTCGTTGCCGACGCACCAGCCAAACACCGCGCCGGGCGCCGCCCCACGAGCGATACGCCGTCCGCCAGCGCCGATAACGGCGACCATTTCCGCCTCGTAATCGACGTAGGGTGTGCCAGGTGGCAGCAAAATTCGACCGAAGGGTTCGTTGACGGCGGTGACTGCCTTGCTGAACCACACCTGGTGCGGCGGCGCTGCTAGGCCGCTCTCGGCGATATGGTCGGCGTAGTTCAGGCCGATGGCCATGATCTTGCCGGGACGCAGCACCGGCGCGAGCAAGGTCACGGCATCCAGGGCAATGGCGTGCCGACCCTCGGCCTCCAGGCGGTGCAACTCACTTTCCAGGTCCGGCCAGCGCGCGATCAGGTCGATCATGTCGATTTCAAAATGAGGAACGGTGCGGGAAATCGGTATGATCCGGCCTCCAGCTACAATCCCCAGCTCGGGGCCGCCGCCGTAGGCAAAGGTTGCAAGCTTCATGGATGCACGGACGGCGTCGCGGGGCCCCATTGCGTGCCCATCAGTTCTTCTACGGTGGCGATCCGGGGCGCATCCTCGGCGGTGAACAGGTCGCCATCGGTCCAGTGTTCCAACTGGCGACCCCAGGGGTCCAGCCAGTAGTCGAAGACTTGGCTGCCAAGCGTGTGTCGGCCGACGCCCCAGGCGGAGCGGTGCTGCCGGCGCTGGAGGTGGTTGTGCCCGGCCATCAGGTCGTCCAAGTCGCGGACCTCAAAGGCGGCATGATGAAATCCCGGCCTGCCGCCGGGCATCTGCACGAGGAAGAGGCTGTGGTGGTCGGTGGGCTCCTCGCCTCGGTCGCAGCGCATGAAGGCGCCAAACGCGAAGCCGTTCGGCGCCTGTATCTCGTCCGACGTGATGAAGCCGAAACGGTCTTTCCACCATCGTTCCGACCCGCGGAAATCCGTCACCGACAGGACGACGTGGCCAAGCCGCACAACCTGCGACGGCGAAGGGGGAACCCGCTTGACCGCGCGCACGCGCCTGCGCGTCTGCGTGTCGTTCCATCCGGCGCGGGCCGCTGGCGGCACGGCCGGCATTGGCGCCCGCTCAGCAACGACGCTGACCGCAATATTGTCCGGATCAGTCAAGATCAGCTCATAACCGCCTCCGGGTGTCCCGGCTTCGGCGATCGGCGCTCCGGTGCACCGGGCCAAATGCTCCAGGTCGCCCAGACAGGACGCTTCCAGCGACACGCCGAGAAACTCGGGTGGCCCCACATGAGTCCGGTGAAGAAAGGGCGCGGCACCGGCACCCTTCATGTAGAGCACGTCATCGCTGCTGCCCGGGGCGGCCACCAACCCAAAATCCTCGAGGAAGCCGCGCATCAGCGCGAGGTCTGGCGCTGCGAAGCTGACGTCTGCCACGTCGCGAACCTTGATTCCGTCCACGGCTTCCCTCCCCTGGGCGCCGCCGGGTGGAAGGAATCCACCTGGCGGTGCCGCGTCGTTGTTGCTGTCCATGCCGCGCAGCGTTTGCTTCGTAGCGGCTGAGTCTTATTTAGACATTACAGTCAGTTCGTGCAAGGGATTTCTACGACAAAGGAAGTGGCAGGTCCGGGGTCAAGGCGACGGCCCATTGGCCTGCCTGTTTGCATCCTCGGGCGAATGCCGTATCTCCCGGGCCGCGGCGGCGACTGCAGAAACCGGGTGACGATCATGACTAAAAAGCCGGAAATGTTGGTGACACCGATGCGCGCTCTAGAACTCGTCGGAAAGACCAAGCTCACAGCCGAAAAGCCTCGCAGGCGCACGAAGACCCGGGAAGCGTTGCTTTTGTCGGGGCGGGAACTGATGGCCTCTCGCGCAAAGGACGGTTTCACAATTGACGATGTCGTCCAATCTGCCGGGGTCGCCAAGGGCTCCTTCTACAATCACTTTCCCGACAAGGAAGCGTTGACCGGCGAAATCTACAAGACCATTCGGGCCAAGGAAGAAAGCGAGATCGAGGCCGTCAACCAGTTGGTTCAAGAGCCAGCCGTCAGGGTCGCGCGGGCCATGGCGGTTTATGCAAGGTTCGCCCTCACCTCGCCGAACGAGGCTCGCATCATCACCCAGGGCCAGGTGGACGCCCTCTCGATCCAGTCGTCGACGAACGCAGGCCTGGTTCGCGACCTCGCCGAGGGGCTCCGAACAGGGAAGCTGGTCATGCCATCCGTCGAGGCGGCAGCGTTGCTGGTGATTGGGCAGACGGCTGTGCTGCTGTCGCGCTTGCAACTCGTTGATGGACGTGACGCTGCCGCCTCGCTCGCCCAGCAATGCATAGCCCTGACGTTGCTCGCTCTTGGGCTTGAGCACAGGGCCGCCCACCTCACCTCGGCGCAGGCTGTGGAAGACATTGTGCAAAAAGGATCGCTCTTATCGTGAAGCCTGTTGATATGGCCCCAGTCCGGCTGCTCCCATGAGCCACGCCGGTGGGTTTGAGGCGGTTCCGAGAGCTTCGATCGTTCTCTGCCAGCTCAGATAGTTCGGGAGGTTTACGGTGGGGACGCCATGGAACCGCAGCATCCATTCCTTGAGGCGGCCGTGGTAGGCATTCACGTTGTTGATGTGCAGATCAGGTGCGTCCGGCAGTGGACTGCCCGGCGCGGGCAGAACATGGAACGTCATCCGGGCACGGCGCGCGGGGACTGCCGCAAGATTGGGGGTCAGGCGGCTACTGGCACTAGAGCATTTTCGCTTTACCTGGAACTCGTATTCTGAGTTGGCGGGGTAGTTGCTGCGTTTGCCTGGGCTGAAGTGGCTGAGCGGATGGCCGATAGTGGTCCAGAGTGTGTCGCTGGTGCGGGCTGCGGCGTTTCGGAGCAGGGCTTTCAGC
>JAABUX010005814.1_pt1 | contig 14998 bp, 13 predicted proteins | sample 5561851 | NCBI WGS metagenome assembly JAABUX01 (sample SAMN10711883, study PRJNA513361) | rock metagenome | isolation source: Antarctica rocks | place: Antarctica: Victoria Land, Richard Nunatak red sandstone | collected 2016-01-03 | reverse complement strand
ACCCAGTAGCCGTATTCCGACCATTTCGCGACCGCGAAGTAACGCGTCAGCGCGATCTCGAACCCGACCGCGGCGCCCGAGACCAGGAACAGCGGCCAAAACGCGCGGCTCATCGCGGCCAGACCCGGCGGGCGATGAAGTCGGCCAGCAGCGCATCGAACCGCGCCGCCTCGTCGACGAACAGCGCGTGCCCGGCGCTGCCGAAATCGGCGGTCTCGGCGAGCGGATCCTTCGCGGCCAGGTTGGCGGCCTGCTCGGCCAGGCGCGGCCGCACGACGTAGAGGATCGGGCGCGCGACCGAGTAGATCGCGTCGCGCCAATAGGTTCGGGGCACGCCGTAATTGCCGAGCGCGGCGGCGGCCTCGGGCGGGGTCCGCAGCGCGTCGTCGGTCAAGCGCGCGAGATAGGCCTCGCCGGGGTTTTCGCGGAACATGCCGCGCACGAAGCGCCGCATCTTCTCTTCGCGCGGCACGACGGGGGCGCGGCTGGGCGGGCGGTGGGAGATGACCGGCGCCGGGTCCTCGCCGATGGAATTGTCGATTAGCACGAGGCCGGCGAGCTTGCCGTCGCCGAATTGCGCGACGTAGCTCAGGCTGTCGAGCACGCCGAGCGACCAACCGACGAGCACGACCGGGCGGTTGCCCAGGCCCGCGACCAGCTCGGCGATGTCGCGGCCGCGGCGGGCGGCGTCGTAGCCCGAGGGCGCGATGTCGCTGTCGCCCTGTCCGCGCGGATCGAGTGCCACGACGTGGTAGCGGCGCGAGAACGCGTCGATCTGTTGCTGGAAGATCCAGGCCGGCATGGTCCAGCCGGGGACGAAGACGATCGTCTCGCGCGCCGGATCGCCATCCTCGATGAGGTGGAGGCGGACGCCGTCGCTGGTATAGAAATGCGCGTCGCGCGCCCGCGCTGCCGCCGGCGCAAGCAGGAGCGCGGCGAAGGCGAGCCGCATCAATGCATGGCGCATGGGGTGTTTATGGCGGTCGGACCCGTGGCGCTGTCAACATCGGCGCGCGTGCGTGGAGCGGAATCGGAGGGCGGTGTTGAGCGAAGGTGACGATCAAGGCAGCGGGCGTGACAGCGGGCGGCGATCGATCGCGCCGGTGCCATGAGGCGGGTCAGCGCGACGGCATCGGCCCGGTGCGGCCGAGCAGACCGTGGAGCATGCCGAGCCGGATCGCGCGGTGGCAGGCCGCGGGCACGTCCTGGTTGCGATACCACCTCCAGTGCCGCCGCAGCGCCCAGTAGATCGCCTTGGCCGGATCGCCGAGCTTGCGCATGACCAGCAGCTCGTTGCGCACCATGTAATAGTAGTAGTAGGGCGGCCGCGACACGCGGTCGTCGTGCTTGCCGGAGGCGTGCCGCACCTGCGACTCCGCGACGACCACGCTGCTGAAGCCCCCCGCCGCCGTGCGCCGCGAAAAGTCGTTGTCCTCGTGGTAGGCGAACAGCCCGGCGTCGAAATAGCCGATCTTCTCGACCAGCGCGCGACGCACCAGGAGCGAGGTGCCAAGCAGGAAGATCCGCTCCGGCGATTGGCGCCGCCATTCCCCGTATTGCTCGGCGCTCTTGGTGGTCAACGAGGTGCCGTGGTGCGTGTAGCCGCCGTAGCACTCGATCTCGTCGTTCTCGTCCGCGTTCAGGATGAGCGAGCTGGCCTGGCCGATGGCCGCGTCCTGCCGCATCGCAGCGACGAGCCGATCGAGCGCATGCGGCAGGGCCTCGGCGTCGTTGTTCAGCAGCCAGACGTAGTCCGCGCCGCGATCGAAGGCATGCTTCAGCCCGACGTTCACGCCGCCGGCGAAGCCCAGATTCTCGGCGTTGCGGATCACGCTGACGTCCGCCGGCAGGGCGCCCAGCGGCTCCTTGGAGGCGTTGTCCACGACGATCCAGTGCGCCGGAAGGTCGGTCGCGGCCTGCGCGATGTCGACGCAGCGCCGGGTCAGCTCGGCCTTGTTCCAGTTCAGGATGACGACGGCGACGCGGTCGGGCGGCAAAGTGCTCATGCGCCGGCTCTACAACGAACGCGGACCTTTGTCAGTGTGCGATTTCGCGAGAGGGCGCAACGCCCGACCGCAACGGCAGGTCGCGCATCGCCGCCGCGATCGCGACGGCGACAAGCATCAACGCGAAGCAGACAGCGAGCGCCAGTTGAAATCCGCTCGCCAGCGCCGCCCGCGCTTGGACCAGCCCGCCCGTCATCGCGCCGCCGTGCAGCATCCCCAGATCGATCGCCGGCAGCCCGGCCGCGGCCAGTCCCGCATTGAACTTCGCCACCAACACCGAGCCCACGATGGTGCTGCCGAACGCGCCGCCCATCGAGCGCAGGAACAACAGCGACCCGGTCGCCGCGCCCACGTCGCGGCGCTCGGCCGCATTCTGCACCTGCATCAGCACGGCCGGCATCGTCACGCCGGTGCCCAGGCCGAGCAACGCCGAGAACGCCAGGACCAGCGCGAGCCGGCCGCCCGAGGCGCCGAGTGCAAGGCCCGCGAAGCCGAGCGAGGTGCCGATCAGCCCCGCCACCACGAGCCCCTTGGTCCGCCCGATCCGGCGCGCGAACTGGCCGCCGACATAGGCCCCTATCACGCTCGCGGCCAGGAACGGCATCACCAGCAGCCCCGACTGCTCGGCCTCGAACCCGAGCACGAGCTGGAAATACAGCGGCAGCAGGAACGTCGCCCCGAACAGGCCGAGCGAGGTGAAGAATGCGATCAGCACGCCGCACAGGAAGGTCTTGTCGGCGAACAGCCGCGGCGGCAGCACCGGGTCGATCGCGCGCCGCTCCTGCCACGCGAGTGCCCCCAACAGCGCCACCCCGCCGACGCCGAGCAGGATCACCGGCGCCGAACTCCACGGCAGCTCGACGCCGCCCCAGCTCAGCATCAGCAGCAGCGAAGTCACGCCCGCCACGATCAGCGCGGCGCCGAGATAGTCGATCCGCACCTCGCGCGGCTGCCGCCGGACGATGCGCAGTGCGCGGTCGCACAGCACCATCGCGATCAGCCCGATCGGCAGGTTGACCCAGAAGATCCAGCGCCACGACAGATGGTCCGTCGCCCAGCCGCCCACCGTCGGCCCCGCGATCGACGAGACGCCCCACATCGAGGCCATGTAGCCCTGGTAGCGGCCGCGTTCGCGCGGGGCGACCACGTCGGCGATGGAGGCTTGGGCCATCGACATCAGCCCGGCGCCGCCCAGCCCCTGGATCGCCCGCGCGACGATCAGTTGCGGCAGGGTCTGCGCGAAGCCGCAACCGAGGCTCGCCACGATGAACACCGCCAGGCACGGCAGCAGCAGCGCCCGCCGGCCCCAGATATCGGACAGCTTGCTGATGATCGGCAGCGCCGCCGTGCTGGTCAGCAGGTAGGCGGTGACGATCCAGGACAGGTGCCCGAACGCGTTCAGCTCGGCCGCCATCGCCGGGACCGCCGGGATGATCACCGTCTGGTCGAGCGAGGCGAGGAAAATGCAGAGCATGACCCCGGTGATGACCCGCAGGATCTGCTGGTGCGAGTAGACGGGAATGTCGCTGTCGAGATTGCCGTCGGCCATGGTGTCCTGGATAGACCGGGTTAGCCGGGTTCCCTAGAGCATTTTCCGATCAGGTAGAATCACCTGATCGGAATTAATGCTCCCTTTATCAATGAGCTAGAGCACTACTCCCGAGCCAATCAGCTCGGGAAGTGCTCTAGACATCATGGTGCGGAACAGCTCGTCGACCAGCACAGCCCTCTGCGCGTAGGTGTGCTGGGCGACGATCCGGCGCCGGGCTGCCTCGCCGATGGCACGCGCGCGGTCGGGCGTGAGGCGGGTGAGGTGGTCGGCGACGTCGCGGCCGTCGCGGGCGACCAGGACTTCGTGCTCCGGTTCGAGGAAGAGCTCGATCCCTTCCCACGCATCGGTGATCAGGCAGGCGCCGGCGCCGGCGGCTTCGAACACGCGGGTCGCGGGCGAGAAGCCGACCGCGGCCATGCTGTCGCGCGCCACGTTCAGCACGGCCGGGGACGAGCAGTTGAAGGCGTTGTGATCGGCGGTGCCGACATGGCCGATGGCGCGCACGTTGGGCGGCATCGCCTTGTCGTGCCAGCCATTGCCGCCGAGCAGGAACGCGCGGCCGGGCGCGCGGGCGGCGGCGTCGAGGAAGAACGCTTCGACGCGGGCCTCGCGGTCGGGCAGGCGGTTGGCGAGAAAGGCGAGGTCGGCGGCGAAGCGCGGCTCCGGCGGAACCGGGTGATGGGTGGCCGGGTCGAGCGCGTTGTAGACCGGCACGCAGCGCCGGGCGCCGAAGCCGGTGTAGGCGTCGACCACCGGCGGCCCGCCGCCGTAGGTGAGCACGAGGTCGAGGCGGGGCAGGGCGGTGCGGAGCGTGTGGCCCGGGTCGGCGCGCATCTGCTCGAGGGTCGCGGCGGCGTCGACGTCCCAGAACAGGCGCAGCGCGCCCGGCCGCGCATGGGTCAGGATGCCCTCGAGCAGTTCGTCGTCGAACACGCCGACGCCGCTGGCCTTGACCACGATGTCGGCCGAACCGGCCTCGGCGAGCACGGAGCGGAGCCCGTCGGGCGTTGCCGGATAGACGACGACCTGGGCGTAGTCGGGGGGTTCGATATCCTTGTGGGACTGCCGGTCGAACGCGTCGGGTTCGTAGAAGGTGATGTCGTAGCCGAGCGGGGCGAGCGCCGAGAGCAGGCCGCGGTAGTACGTGGCTGCGCCGTTCCAATAGGAGGACAGCAGGCTGGAACCGTAGAAGGCGATGCGCATCAGGACCTCAGCTCGTCGAGGATGCCGAGGAGTTGCTCGACGCGGTGGGCGCAGGTGTGGCGGGCTTGGATCGTGGCCAGTCCGTGGGCGGCGAGACGGGCGCGCAGCTCGGGTTCGTGCATGAGCGCTACGAGATGACGCTCCATCTCGGCGCCGTCTCGCGCCACGAGATAATCCTCGCCGGGCGTGAACAGGCCCTCGCAATCCTCCCACGGCGCCGAGACCAGCGGGATGCCGCAGGCCAGGGCCTCGAACACGCGGATGGTCGGGATGCCCGGAAGCTGCGTCGCGTAGAAGCGGCGCGGCACGTGGACGGTCAGCAGATGCCGCGCGAACACCTCGGGCGCGCGATGGTTCGGCAGCCAGCCGCGGTAGTCGACGCCATAGCGCGCCAGCATCGCGCGGGCTTCGTCGGGGTAGCGGACGCCGCGGATGACGAGCGGCAGGCCAAGTGCGGCGGTGGGGGCGAGGAGGAAGCGTTCGAGTTCGGCGGTGCGCTCGCCGTCGCCCCAATTGCCGATCCAGACCGCGCCGCGCCGCTCGCCCTCGTGCGCAGGCGGATGGAACAGGCGCGTGTCGGCAGCTTCGTGCCAGACGAACACGCGCCCGTCCCAGCCCTGCCCGCGGTAGATCGCGGCGAGCGTCTCGCCGAATGCGAGCACGCCGTCGTAGCCGGAGAGGTCGTAGGCGCGCATCGCGTCCGGATCGCTGACGGCCCGGTGGTGGGTGTCGTGGAACAGCAGCGTGTAGCCCGCGCCGGCTCGCTTGGCGGCACCGAGGGTGGCGACGAGGGCGGGCTCGTTCCATTCATGGACGATGACGACATCGGCCTCGGCGGCGAGCGCGGCCGGGTCGGCGGAGGGTTCGTACGTGGTGGCGTGCAGCTCGGGGTAGGCCGCTTGCCAGGTGTCGGCTTCGGGTGCGGCGTCGGCCAGCAGGTTGCGCCGGCTCCAGGATTGGGCCGGTTCGAGCGAGGTGACGTCATGGCCACGGGCGACGAGGTCGCGCAGCACGCCGCGAAGGAAGTGCGCGTTGCCGTGGTTCCAGCAGGAGGCGAGCGAGTGGGTGAAGTAGACGATCCGCATCAGACTCTCGCGCCGAAGCGGCGATGGACGGCGAGCGTGCGGTCGACCATGGCGTCCAGCGTGTAGCGTTGGGCGCGGTGCTGGGCGCCGCCGTCGCCGGGCTGGTCGAGCGCGTGGCGGAGGGCGAGCAGCAAGGCGTCGTCGTCGGCTACGAAGGTGGCCGCGCCATCCCAAAGCTCGCGGAAGCTCGGAATGTCCCACAGGACGAGACGCATGCCGGCCAGGGCGGCTTCGAGCACCGAGAGGCCGAACGGCTCGTAGCGCGCGGGTGACGCGAAGACGCGGCAGCGTGCGTATTCGGCCCGCATCTCCGCCTGCGACAAGGCGCCGCGCAGGTGCACATGGGGCAGGGCGATCGTCGCCCCGTTCGGCCCCGCCACCGGTCCGGCCGCGAAGATCGGCGCGTCCAGCAGCGGCGCGATCCGGTCGAGCGCCGCCAGATTCTTGCCCTCGTCCCACAGCCGCCCGGCCGCCAGCACCGCACAATCCCGCGCCGTTGTCGTGGGCGCGGGGAGCGCGGCGCCGTTGTGGACGACCGCGATCGGCACCGCCCCGTAGACTGCGCGCACTGCCTCCGCATGCGACCGCGTCGGTGCGATCACCGCGTCGGCCGCCCGCAGCCCGGCTCCGGTCGCCGCCATGCGCCAGGCGAAATCGGACGGCAAGGCATCGCCCTGCACCGCCCGCCACCACGTCGCGGTGCAGGAGTGCGCGACCGCTACGACCGGCAGCGACCAGGGCTCGTGGCCCGCCAAGGCCGGCGCGTGCAGATGCGCCGACCCGGTGCCGGAGGCCAGCGATCGCAGGCTGGCCACGGTCGCGGACAGTTCGTTCGGGCTTGCGGCGGTCCAATCCAGCGCCAGCCCGGTCTCGATCAGCTCGAACGGTGCCGCTTCCGCGCGCTGGGACGTATCGGGCGCCGGGCCGAGCACGGCGATGACGGGCGTCATGCCGCGCTCAGCCAGCCCGTGCGCCAGGTCGAGCGTGTAGCGCCAGATGCCGCCTACGGCGTCCGTCGTCAGCAGGATGCGACCGCGGTCTCGCCGGCTCAGCCCGTCCGGCACGCCTGCTCGAGCTCGTTCAAAGGCAGGGGCCGGCCGTCCTGGATGTCGGAGAAGCGGTCGAACTGGCCAAGATAATGGGCGTGGGCGCGCTCCCAGGCTTGGTCGTCGGGCAGGCCGAATAGGCGACGGTAGTCGGGCGAGCTGGGGTAGGGGTAGAGCGGCACCGGGTCGTTGGCCCAGACGCCGTGCGATTTCAGGCCGTCGCGCCAGGCGGTAACGAGCGCCGGGTCGTCGTCGGCGACTTCGAGCAGGTTGGCTTGCACGAACGGGACGTGCTGGCGGGCAAGGACGAGCAGGTCGGCCAGCTCGGTCGTGGTCAGCTTGCAGCGCTTGTCGAGCGCTGCGCGGCCGTCCTCGGTCAGGCTCTCAACACCGGCCTCGATCGAGACGCAGCCGGCGCGGCCGAGCAATTTTAAGAGTTCGGGCTTCCAGAGGTCGATCCGGGTCTGGATGCCGAACTCGATCCGGCGCTCGACCAGGGCCTCCAGCAGCGCCCGGTTGGGGAGGAAGATCTCGTCGATGAAGTAGAGATACTCGACGCCTTGCGCGATCAAACCGTCGATCTCTTGCAAGAGCGGGGCGAGGTCGCGGCGGCGGTATTGGTCGCGGAAGTCGATCTTGGCGCAGAAGCTGCACGAATAGGGGCAGCCGCGCGACGCCTCGACCTCCGCGCCCGGCGCTTGGGCAGCGCGGTCGAAACGGTGGTGATGATGGTGGTGCCGGCGGACCCAGGCGTCGGGCCAGTGCAGCGCCGGTTGATCGACGAAGCGGGTCGCTTGCGGACCACCGGCTTGGCGCAGCGCCCCCTCGTGCAGCACGGCGGTGCCCGCGAGCGCCCCCGGCACCCCGCCGTCGGCCAGCCCGGCCACCACGTCCTCGCACTCGCCCATCACGACGACATCGACACCAAGCTTGCGCAAGGTCGCGGCCGGCGTCGCCGAGCCATGCGGGCCGACCGCCACAGTGAGCCCAGCCGCCGCGCCGATCGCGTCCAGCGTCGCCCGCGGCACCCGCAACTCGGGCGGGGCACAGCGCCAGAACAGGTAGGACGGCGCGGTCGTCACGACCGTCATGACAGGCGCGAAGGCGCGAACCTGCTCGGCTAGTTCGGCGTCGTCCTGACCCATCAGATGGCCGTCGATCAGCAGGACCTCGTGCCCGCGGCGCTCGAGCGCATCCCGCGCGTAGCCGAGTTCGAGCGGCAGATGCGGTTCGCGACAGCCGAAGTAGATGCTGCCCTCGAATGTCCAGGGCGGGTTGAGCAGCGCCACTTTCACGGTGCGACGGTCTCCAGGGTGCGCCGTTCCGTCTCGACCCAGGCGGCGAGGCGGGCCAGGCCCTCGCGCCAGGGCAATGGGGCGGCGAGGCCGAGCGCGGCGCGGACGCGGGTAGTGTCGGCGACGAAATAGCGTTGGTCGCCGGGTCGCCAATCGGAGAAGCGAAGATCGGGCGTGCGGCCGGTCAGCTCGCCGATCCGACGCAGCACCTGCAGCAGCGTCACTGCGTTGGCCGGGCCGCCGCCGAGGTTGAAGGCGCGGCCGGAGACTTGGCCGATGCGCGACCAGGCGCCGAGATAGGCGTCGACCGCGTCGTCCACGTAGAGCACGTCGCGGACCTGGCGGCCGTCGCCGTAGATGCTGATCGGGCGGCCTGCGCGGACGGAGTAGAGGAAGTGCGCGAGCCAGCCCTGGTCCTCGGTGCCGAGCTGGCGCGGCCCGTAGATGCAGCTCATCCGCATGACGCAGGCGGCAATGCCGTAGCTGCGGGCGTAGTCGAGCACGTACTGGTCGGCCGATCCCTTGGAGCAGCCGTAGGGGGTGTAGAAGTCGAGCGGCCGGTCCTCGCTGATGCCGCGGGCGCGCAGGCCGGGGTCGTCCGGGAGGTAGGCGTCGCCGTCGCGGGCGAGGCGGATGTCGGCGAGGTTGCCGTAAACCTTGTTGGTGCTGGCGAAGACGATGGGCGGCGGCCGGGGCTGCCGCCGGGCTGCCTCGAGCACGTGGAGGGTGCCGCGCAGGTTGATGTCGAAGTCGGCGACCGGGTCGGCCAGGCTGGTGGTCACCGCGACCTGGGCGGCCATGTGGAACACCGCGCCCGCCTGCTCGATCGCGCGCCCAACCGCGTCCGCGTCGCGCACGTCGGCCAGGATCGGCACGATCCGCGCGCCATGGCGCCGGCGCAACCAGTCGAGATTGGCCTCAACCCCCGGCCGGCTCAGCGCGTCGAACACCGTGACGACGTGCCCGAGCCCGGCGAGCCGGTTGACGAGGTTGCTGCCGATGAACCCGGCGCCGCCGGTGACGAGAACCGGGATCGATGCGTCCGGCGTCATGCCACCAGGCCGCGCTGCTCGAGCTCGCGCCTGGCGTCGTGGACCCGGTCCTCCGCCTGCTGCTCGCGCACCCAATCAGCCAACTCGCCGAGGCTGTCGGCGAAGCTGCGGCGGGGCTGGAAGCCGAGCACGTCGCGGGCCAGGGTGATATCGGCGAAGCAGTGCCGGATGTCGCCGGTGCGGGCTTTGCCCATCACCTCGGGCGTCAGATGCGGCAGGCCCATCGCGCCGGCCAACGCATCGGCGACCTCGACGATGCTGACGTCGCGGCCGCTGCCGATGTTGAACACCTGGCCCGGCGCGTGCGGATGCTCGAGGGCAAGGAGGAACGCGCGGGCGACGTCGTCGACATGGACGAAGTCGCGGCGTTGCTCGCCGTCCTCGAACACCATCGGGCGCTGGCGGTTGTGCAGGCGCGAGGCGAAAATCGCGAGCACGCCGGTGTAGGGGTTGGAGAGCGCCTGGCCGGGGCCGTAGACGTTGAACAGGCGCAAGGCGACGCCCTGCATGCCGTAGGCCGGGGCGACCGTCAGCGTCAGTCGTTCCTGGACGTATTTGGTCAGCGCGTAGACAGAGGCGAGGTTGGGGCGCTTCCACTCGGGCGTCGCCATGGGCGTCAGCCGCTTGCCGTCCGGCCCGACCGGGTCCCAGCCGGCATCGCTGCGCTGGGCCGGGCGGACCACGTCGTCCATCCGCTCGCCCGAGGCGGAGCGATACAGGCCCTCGCCGTAGATGCTCATCGAACTGGCCACGACCACACGCGCGACCGGGCGCTCGATCAACGCCTGGAACAGCACGGCCGTGCCGCCATCGTTGACCGAGACGTAGCGGTCGATCGCATACATGCTCTGGCCGACGCCGACCTCGGCCGCGAGGTGGATCACGTTATCGACGCCGTCGAGTGCGGCGGTGACGCGGTCGAGGTCGCGCACGTCGGCGCGGATCAGCTCGACCTCGGCCAGCACGGTGTTCGGGATCGCCCGGCCGCCGTGCACCTGATCGATCATGCTGTCGAGAACGCGGACCTCGTAGCCCCGATCCAGCAACAGCCGGGTGACGTGGCACCCGATGAACCCTGCGCCGCCCGTCACCAGAACCCGACTGGTCATGCCGCTCTCATTCCGTCGATCCCGAATCGTTCGAACACGTGTCTAGCTCGTATGTTTCACTACGGCGTCAACCTATGTTGCTCACAAACGGTTGAGGGGATGGTAGCCGAACGGTGCGTCTAGAGCACTTTCCGAGCCGCTTGGCTCGGAAGTAGTGCTCTACTCCATTGTTTTGGCGAGTATTACTTCCGATCGGGTGATTCCACCCGATCGGAAAATGCTCTAGCCCGCGAAGTGGCCTTGAAGCAACGCTTGGGCGATGATGGAGAAGTCCTTGCCGCCGAACCCGAGTGCGCTCAGCCGCGCATAGGCCGAGCGCGCTGCCTCGCCGAGGACGGAAACCGCGCCGACCTGCGCCTCGGCGTCGGTCGCGAGCGTGAGGTCCTTCAGCATGAGGTCGACGGCGAAGCCGGGCGTGTAGTCGCGGTTGGCAGGCGAGGCCGGGACCGGGCCCGGCACCGGGCAATACGCGGTCAGCGCCCAGCACTGGCCGGAGGATTTGGCGCTGACGTCGAAGAGCGCCTGCTTGTCGAGGCCGAGCTTGTCGGCGAGCGCGAACGCTTCGGCGACGCCGGCCATGGAGATGCCGAGGATCAGGTTGTTGCAGACCTTGGCCGCCTGGCCCGCGCCCGACGCGCCGGCATGAACGATGGTCTTGCCCATGCGCTCGAGCAACGGCCGGGCTCGCTCGACGGCGTCGTCGGGGCCGCCGATCATAAAGGTGAGGGTGCCCGCCGCGGCACCGGTCGTCCCGCCGGAGACCGGGGCGTCGATCATCGCCATGCCGCGGTCGGCGGCGAGCTTGGCGAGATCGCGACTGGTCGGCACGTCGATGGTCGAGCTGTCGATCAGCAGCGTGTTCGGGGCGGCGTGGGCGAGGATGCCGTCGGGCCCGGTCAGGACCTCGCGCACGTGTTTGCCCGCCGGCAGCATCGTGATGATCGCCTCGGCCCCCGTCACCGCCTCGGCCACCGACGCCGCGGCACGGCCGCCGCCGCCGGCCAGGCCCAAGCACGCCGCCTCCGCCAAGTCGAACCCGGCGACGTCGTGCCCGGCGCGAACCAGGTTAAGCGCCATGGGCAACCCCATGTTGCCCAGGCCGACGAAACCGACGCGCGCCATCAGCGGAACAGCACCAGCGCCTTGGTCAGGGTCATCCAAACGCCCCAGAGCAGCGGGATGGCGACCAGTGCCCAGGCGCCAAAGGCCCCTGCCGTCGCCCCACCGCGGCCGATCCCGCCCGAGCTTGCGGCCGGGGCGGCGACGATCCCACCCCCGGTCGCCGTGGTCTCGTGCATGAACCAGCGATCCGCCACCGGCCGGATCAGCAGGTTGCAGATGAAGCCGAGGACCAGCAGCCCGGCCAGGATGTAGAGCGTCTGCCCATACGACACGCCCTTTTCCACGCCCTTGTCCTGAAGGAATTGCGGGATCTGGGTGATCAGGATCGGCCCGATCACACCGGCCGTCGACCACGCCGTCAGCAACCGGCCATGGATCGCGCCCACGTATTGTGTGCCGAACATGTCGGCCAGATAGGCCGGAACGGTCGCGAAGCCGCCACCGTACATCGAGACGATGATGCACATGAAGCTCACGAACAGCGTTACGCTGCCGATCTGCGCCGTCCAGGGCGCGCCGGCGTACAGCGCCGCGCCCAGCACGAAGAACGTCGCGTAGGTCAGCTTGCGGCCGATCTTGTCGGACGTCGACGCCCAAAAGAAGCGGCCCATGATGTTGAACAGCGACACCAACCCTACGAACCCGGCCGCTATCGTCGCCACCTGCCGCGCCTGGTCCTGGTTCAGGTCAGCCAGATGCACGCCCGGCAACCCGATCAGCGTGCCGCCGAACAAGTATTGCAGCATCGGCGAAGCAACCGCGAGCACGCCGATCCCGGCCGACACGTTGAGCATCAGCACGAGCCAGATCAGCCAGAACTGCGGCGTCTTGTGCACGTCCTTCAGGTGCACGTTGCGGGTCGTGACCATGCCCCGCCGTTGCGCCGGCGCCGACCAGCCGTCCGGCGCCCAGTTACTCACCGGCGGAACGCGGTAGCCGAACGCGCCGCCCAGCATGAAGACGGTATAGATCAGCCCGAGCGCCAGGAACGTCTGCCACACGCCCCGCGCGGCCGTGCCGCCGCCAAAATGGTTCATCATCAGGTCGGCCAGCGGCGAGCCGATCAGCGCGCCGCAGCCAAACCCCATGATCGCCATCCCGGTCGCCATGCCGCGCCGGTCGGGGAACCACTTGATGAGCGTCGAGACCGGCGAGATGTAGCCCAGGCCGAGCCCGATCCCGCCCAGCACGCCCGAGCCGAGCCACATCAGCCAGAGCTGGTGCACATAGATGCCGAGCGACGAGATCAGCAGCCCGCCGCACCAGCAGACCGCGGCGAACACGCCGGCCTTGCGCGGTCCAACGCGCTCGAGCCAGCCGCCCCATACCGCGGCGGCCGAGCCGAGGAAGACGAAGAACAGCGTGTAGAGCACGGTCACGTCGGACACGCGCCAATCGTAGGAGGTCGTGAACAGCATGCTCAGCACGCTCGCGTCGGCCGGCGGCGCGATGCTCTTGTCGCCGCCCAATTGACGCGTCAGCGGCAACCAGAACACGGAAAACCCGTAGGCCATCCCGATGCAGAGATGGATCGCGAGGGCGGCCGGCGGCACGGTCCAGCGATTGAATCCCGGGCGGGCGACCGTGCGTGACCGGTCCAGCAAACTACCCGTCCCCGCATCCGGAGCCGTCGACAAACCGTCCATGCCATCTCCTCCACGACGTCCAGCCGATCTGAGACGGCCTGCGGCGTTCCCGCCGTCGATTGGGATTTGCTACGTGAAGATGACGTGCGAACCTAGGGGTTTGTGTCTGCGAAGTGAGGTTTAACGTCGGAAATTCGATGGGCGTGAGTAAAAACTTCGAAACCGTCTCGCCGCGCGATCCCAATCAGCGTCATCCCCGCTGTTTCGGCCAGGCGGAGCGCAAGCTGCGTCGGCGCCGAGACCGCCACCAGGATCGACGCCCCGATCACGGCCGCCTTCTGCACCAGCTCGACCGAGACCCGACTCGTCATCAGCACCATGCCGCTCGCCCCCGCGATGCCCTGCCGCGACAACGCTCCGGACAGCTTGTCGAGCGCGTTATGACGGCCGACATCCTCGCGTAATGCGAGCAGCCCGGCGCCGGGCTGCCAAAACGCGGCGGCATGCACGGCGCGAGTCTCGATATTGAGCGTTTGCAAATCCGGCATCGCTGCCATCGCAGCCTGCACCTGGCTAGCGTCCACACTGATCCCGTCGCGCACCGGCGGTGGCGCGCGAACCGCCTCGGCGAGGCTTTCAAGCCCGCACAGGCCGCATCCAGTTGGCCCGGCCAGCGACCGGCGCCGTTGATCCAGCCGCTCCAGCCGCTCGGCCGCGATCCACATCCGGCATTCGACGCCGGCATCGGAAGCCACGATCTCGAGGTCCTCGATCTCGTCGGCGGTCGCGACGATGCCCTCGCTGCGGCTGAAGCCGACCGCGAAATCCTCCAGGTCGGTCGGGCTCGCCATCATCACCGCGTGCGTCAGCCGATTGTAGGTGAAGGCGACCGGCGTCTCTTCGGCCACGGCGCGATCGCGTGCGGCAAAGTGTTCGCGCCAGGCGAAGGTCGGGACGACTCGGGAAGGGGAGGGGATCACGACGGCCCGAGCCGTCGCAGCATGGCGCGGGCGGCATCGGGCGCGCGCACCTTGTCGCCGCTGATGAAGTAGACGAAGCACGGGCGCGGTGGCGGCTTCTTCTCGGCCGGGCCTTCGCGCGCCAGGTCGATGACGGATTTGCCCGCGGCCCAGGCGCGGATCCGCGACGCCCACGCATCGAGCGCCGTCGTGTCATAGCCTTCGGGCGCGGCTTCGGCGTTGCGCTCGAGACGGGCGTAGACGAAGCCGGCCGTCAGGTCGGCGACCATGGCGTGCTTGTCGGAGTCGACGATCGCGGGAGCGGCGCCAAACTCGTGCAGGAGGTTGATCCAGGCCGGATCGGCAAAGCTGGGATGTTGGGTTTCGATCACGTGGCGGAGGTGGTGATCCGACTGCTTGGGGGGAAGCGCTTCGAGGAAGGGGCGCATCGCGGCCGGGTCGAATTTCCGCGTGGCGGGGAATTGCCAGAGGATGGGCCCGAGTTTGTCGCCTAATTCGAGCACGCCGCCGGTCAGGAAACGTTGGATGCTCTCACCGGCCCCGGTCAGGTCGCGCCGATTGGTGGCGTAGCGAGGGCCTTTGACGGCGAACATGAAACCGTCCGGCGTCTGCTCGCGCCACTTCCGGAAACTCTCCGGCTTCTGGGCGCCGTAAAAGGTCGAGTTGATCTCGATCGAGGTCAAGTTCTGGCTGGCGAACGCCAGTTCCTGCGTTTGCGGCAGACCCGGCGGATAGAAAGTCCCACGCCACGGCGCAAAGTTCCAGCCACCGATCCCGATGCGAATAGGTTCCATTCGCGCAGAGTGCGCAAAGCGAGCACGCTGTCAAAGGGGGTTTTTGGTTGATTGTGTAGGTTTGGAGGACCTGGCGGCGACCGACTTTTCCGCACCTTGGGGTGCAGTATCATAGGCGCTGGAGGTTTTCACGGTCGAGTTCGGGATGGGATCGGGTGTGTTCCCTCC
>JAABUX010005811.1_pt1 | contig 15002 bp, 11 predicted proteins | sample 5561851 | NCBI WGS metagenome assembly JAABUX01 (sample SAMN10711883, study PRJNA513361) | rock metagenome | isolation source: Antarctica rocks | place: Antarctica: Victoria Land, Richard Nunatak red sandstone | collected 2016-01-03 | reverse complement strand
AGGCATACTATCCCGCTGGGAATAGAGTGTAACGTCCGTCCCTGGGTGGAGAGAAACCCACCGTGCCGAGAAAATGCACTGTTCAGGCATCTTAAGTCTCTCCCTCGTGAGTCTATTAGGTTATGGTCAATGTGCCATTGTTCTTCAGCCATTTCTCCCCACGAAACCAGTCTGCAGCAAGAAAAATACCACGGTCTTGGTCATGTTGTCGATCGTCCTGTCCCTGGCGTCGAAAGCGGCTTCAGCTATTCCCCCCTGCTCCACCACGACTATCGGCCTTTCTCGGAGTTTCGGGGCTATAATTCGAGAATTCAATTACAAAAGACTACGAACTCAAGCTTTGAAGACACAGAGCTTGAGGAAACCTGCATGCCGAGTTTATCCGGACAAAGTGAGAGATATACAAAACGCCAAGCGTCTTGATAAGCGAGGAGGATTCTTACATAGCACCGTATTAAAAATAACGCTAGTGGTATTATACTGTAGTTATACCGAATTCACATAAAGTGTGGCGTTTTTCTAGAAATTTCCATGAGTAGCCACGTGTCTGCTTTCGCTTTGGCTGAGCTGCTACACATTGATCTCATCTCCATCCATCCTCGTTGTGACTTATGAGCGACCGCGCCAGTGAAGCGCTCACTCCTCTTTTGCTCCACAGGCAGATCGTACACTTTGTCATCCGTCGATACCTCTGGTACGAAGAGCTGCCGCTTGACCCCAGCTATGCCAGGCCAGGAACCCCGCCTACTTGCGCTCGACGGTGGCGGTGTCCGCGGTTTATCCTTGCTTATCATCCTTGAGCAGCTCATGGAGACCATCAATCCAGACTCGCCTCCCAAGCCGTGTGACTACTTTGATATGATCGGCGGAACGAGCACTGGCGGGTCAGTTGTGGCATCACGAGTAGATTGGATCGACATGCTGACCTAACCAGGCTCATCGCGATTATGCTCGGCCGGCTAAAGCTAAGCATCGACGAGTGTGTAGTCGCCTATTTGTCACTTTCCGACCGAGTCTTTGAAAAGAAGAGACACCGGGTAACGGTAAGGGGCAGTATTCAAGGCAGGTTCGATTCAAAGGAGCTGGAGTTAGCGGTAAAGGAGGTCATCACCAAACAAGGACTTGATAAAGATGCGCTGTTAAAAGACGTATCGGAAAATACGTGTAAAGTGTAGGGCAAACCCCTACCTTACTTGGTACGCCAATCGTTGATTAAAGCAGGTTCGTATGCGCGACAAGCAAACAGACATGCGAAACTGTGTGCCTCAGGAGCTACAAGTCGTCAAGCGGTAGCAACGACCTCTTGAACAGCGTTAAGATCTGGGAGGCATGTCGTGCAACTTCGGCTGCGTCCTCTTTCTTTGATCCGATCGCAATTGGGCGGTACGCGCTTGAGGACAAAATACAATGCCTGGTATCGATTGGGACAGGCGTCCCCTCGTTGGAGCTATTTCGGGATGACGTCTTCCATCTTGGCACGACACTTGCTGCGATCGCAACGGAGACAGAGCAGACGGCAGGAAGGTTCCGGCGAGACAAGCCGCACCTCGATAATGCTAACCGGTATTACCGTTTCAACGTGACCCGTGGTTTAGAAAGTATTGGACTTGAAGAGTCAAAGAAGAGGAAGGAGATTGCAGCAGTAACGCGGAGGTACGTGGGAATGCAGGATGTGCTCAAGCAGATGCAGGCGTGTGCGGATAATACTGCGCATGCTGCGATATGTCAAAAAACTGGCACACCTCGACCATCGGTATACATCAATCAAGCCTCCTTTTTACAGAATGCCCAGAAAGCTAGTGAGTTTCTTCCGAATGGTCTTCATCGATTACATAAAGCTCAACAACTGAAATTTTCTCTGTGATGAACATTCTTGTGACACTAACAAATTTATGAGCGGTAGGTGCTTCAAATCCTTCGCCCACAGTCTATATCTTTTCTCATCAAGATCCTCGCTTCTATCAAGACACCAGAGACAATCTGCTTTCAGAGAGAAAGCTTCGGGATCTAGCTGAGGTCATGGAAGATTACTCCAAGATCACAGGAATGAGTGACTATCGAAAAGCATGTAACAAAGCCATGCAAAAAGTCATCAACAACTCTAGCTTCCAAGCCAAATACACTTGTCAATACGGCGAATATCGGGACAAATCTTTCGATAACGAGCCTCGCGCTAAAATTCACGTATTCTGCCCTCCTTTGCTAGAGTATATACATTTTGCTCTTGCACTTGCTCCTCCCGATGAAGCCTTAAAAACCTGCGAATTCAAGATAGTAATTCATCCCGATACTCGACTACTAGATCCAGAAACCTACCGCAAGGAAGAAGGAGACGAAAGCCTGTTGCAGCTCTATAAGTTCGTCTATTCTAATGCGGGACTAGAAGAGCCACTGGACGAATTCGTACTGCGTGAAGAAAGCGAACGTCGACAAGGATACCTCGCTACTCGATTTGACCAAGTCTGGATGGACCAGCGTATAATGGCGATCACTATCGATGAGTCTCCACCTAGAGCACTAGACGCCTCTGAATACCTCAGCGAGTTGAAGGGTGATGGCCAAGTTGCCTCGATAGTTATTATGGCAGCCTCACAGGTCTGTGACTCGATCATAAGCTCTGCACCGCTAGCCGGTCCCGATTACCCTATACAGCAATCAGAGATATATGAGTTGGAAAAACGAAGTGGTGCGTCCAATTCATCGCCCGTTTTTTGGAAAACTAAGCATTTCTGTCGAATTGTGCTTTCAAGCCACTTGCAATAAGATTCGACCAAAGTAAGGTTCTTCTTGTCCCGTGTGGCAATAGACCTCAAGTACCATAGAACATACATTGGGATTCCACCATCAAGCATTGCTCTGTAGCCACTGAGAACAAGCAACGCACGGCACATCGGGTGCATGACCGATCTGACAGGCACTGTCTCAGTTATCAGCATATAAGATCCATTACGGAGTATATAGGAGCTTTCACGCCACGCAGGGATGGACACATTTTGTAATGCGGTTTACTACGCCGTCTTTTCCTTCGCCATGGACGATCTGCTGGAATATTCTCCTGTTCCGGCCTGGATCGGCGGTGGTCAGCGTAGCCTGCATTGGGGAGATCTTTGATGTTGGCGATGATCAGTCCAGGCCGCGCATGGTACGGTTTGGCCTTGCATCAGCCACAGTCTTGAACAGCCACAAGCTTGGCAATTGATTACATAAGTGAAATCACATCATGACTAACGTCCGTCCCTGAGTGGAGAGAAACCCACCGTGCCGAGACGAATCCATTGTTCAGGGGTCTCAAATTTCTCCCTCGCGAGCATATGAAGTTATTGTCAGAGTGCCGTTGTTCTTCAATCGTTTCTCCACAAGGATTCGGCTTGCAGTGAGAAAATACCGCGGTTATGGTCACGCTGTCGATCGTCCCGTCGACGGCGTCGAAAGCCGCTTCGGCTATTCTCGAATGAAAGGTATGTACAATGGATGATATCATTGGATGATGATGAGTAGTATTGTTGACTACTAATAGATGTGGTTGATTAATTGTACAGAGAAACACTGCAAAGAACACGCATGAAATCTCACTAGTTTGCGAAGGCCTAGTCACGTGATGATTCACGTGACCTACCGAAGTTGACCCGGCCTGAAATCCAACAAAGAACAGGCTAACCAGAAACCACGAGTGCTGATTTGCGACGGATTCAGGACGCACGAGACCCTCAAAATCTTAGAGTTTTGTTTCGAAAATAATATAATCCTATGTCGTCTCCCCTCTCATACCACTTATAAGCTCTAGCCCTGTGACGTCGGAGTCTTTACCCCCTTGAAGGCAGCTTATCGCGACCAAGTTAAACGACTACATCGAGGAGGTGTAAATACAGTCGGCAAGGAGCATTTCACATCTCTATATAGCCCTATAAGGGGAAGGGCGTTCACGAAGAGGAATATCATCGCCGTATAGGCTGCAAGTAGTTTGTCTCCGTTTAGCCCAGATAGAGTACTTAGAGCTACACCGAAGCCCCCCGCTTAATCAACCGTTCCGAAAGCCGATAAGATAAAGGTGGGTTCTTGTCCGCAAGACGAAGTACTATAAACGCCCGTAACGCCAGTATTAGTAGAGGCTCTTACGTCGCTGTATTATCTGATTAAACAGGATGCTTATACGCTTAATAAGACGAGTATATAGCGCCTATAGAGGCATATATAGAAGCTCGCTAATACTGCCCATATATCTCTTGCCGAACGTGCCCTCCTTCGGGATTAAAATCAATTCTTGACTGGAATAAACAACGAAGCCAAAGTTCGCCGATCGACCAAGTTAGTAATACTAGGGGAGGCGAAGGTAATGAACTATAAGGACATCGAGGAGGCACGAGCAAAACGTGCCGTGAAAGAGGTCATAAAGGGCAAGGGAAAACGTGGTTAGAAGCGGAAGAGTGCTACGCTAGAGGCAGGTGAGCCAGAGCCAGAGCCAGAAGTGGCGCGGATGATCGAAGCGCTAGAGCCATGGAGAGCACCAGTGGCGCGGATGTACTAAAGCGCAGGTTGCGAAGGACTAGATTGCTGCAAGAGGAATAGAAAATCATTAACGTATATGATTCAATTTAGTCATAATGTAACGGCTGAGCAAGGGTTCAGGCCCAGGCTGTGGGGCCCGGCCTATTAGGCAAAGTCTGAGCTGGTGATAGATGCAAAGAAGCGCTCAGAGTAGGAAGCCTTGATAGTTAAATAGGTCAGCTCCTCTGATATTTGTTCGGCAGCAATTAGTCTGAATACAGAAATCCGATAGTAGACCAATTGATGCTAGAACCTTTGCCTTGAACCGAATCCAGTATCTTACTCGAAGTCGAAGGCGAAACCTTACACATGAGATAACTAAAAAGAAAAATCGAACTTTAAAATGCTCACTTGACCTGAGTGCAAACCAAACGCGAAAGTATTGTCATGAAAAGTTGAGCAACCGGCCCGATACTCCTGTGGGAGCCAAAGGAAGTCACGACTATCTCTTTGAATCCAACTGTGTTTTATTAACGTTTGATTTGAAAAAGATTCAGGAGTTGAAACAAAAACAAACTTCTTTTTAATATTTATAATTCCACGGTTAGTAAGTAGGATTTTATCGTCGTTCGTAAAATAAAGCGTCGTGATGTACCCTATAGTTTCGAACTTCTGCACTTCTTGGCCCGTCGCTGGGTTCCACAGTCTGACAGTCTGATCATCTGATGCTGAAGCGAGCAACGAGCCGTCCTGCGAGAACGCCACTGCAGTGACACGATTAGTGTGTCCCTCGAGCTCTTGCATTTCTTGGCCCGTCGCTGGGTTCCACAGTCTGACAGTCTGATCCCATGATGCTGAAGCGAGCAACGAGCCGTCCTGCGAGAATGCCACTGCAGTGACATTATCAGTGTGTCCCTCGAGCTTCTGTAGCTCCAGACTCCACATCGGTGGGGTGATTGGGCATCTCCGTATCCACGCTGGAACTCGACCGCAGACATTTCTCACTACGCTGGTCTGTGGTGCGAAAATCATCGCTGACGAATAAATCTGAAGCGGTGCAAGGTCGACAAAATGTCGGTTAGCCAAGACAACTCGTTGCGCGTCCTGGATGAAGTCTGACAGGTTAGATGAATTATCTGACTACCCCAAAATATGTCAGAACTTAATTCTCACTCGAAAGATTCCTGTTCGATGCTCACTTACTGATACGAGTGATTGTAACACGCGTATTTGTTCGATGACTTCGGCGAGTCTATTCATCAAACTCATCGCTTCAAGCCAATGGAGAAAGTGCTTCTGTAAGAACATGTGCACATCGTCTTGATCATGAATCTCGACCTTACCATGTTCAACATGCTGAATCCAATACTGACATGCATACTGAAGTGCAGACGAAAGGCGATCATTAATCGTGGTTTGGTCGATCTCCCGTCGTGGCTTACCAGGGTACTCGAGCTTACACAAGTTCTCTTGCAGGCCTCCAGGCCCAGACAGCAATTGCAAGCATTTTGAGAGCAGCATGCGATGTGTGGCTTGACCATTGACTCGAAACGGTTCCAGTTGAAGCTGGTCACTTAGTAGGAACTCGCTAAATGATAGGTGAAGGGTTCGAATTGGTGTATCTGAATCAGTGGGAATCCGCAGCACAGAATGTAACGGTCGGAGACGGAGCGCAATCGTGTCTGGAGAGATATTCAGAAGGACCGCCAGGGACTGTATAGAAAGTGGTTCGGCAAGTGAGACGATAGATCCGACGATCATGCGGAACTCTTGGTGCAACTTATCCTTGTTATGTGAGTTTTTCAATCGTGCCGACAACTGGGTCAGAACGGGCAGATATGTTTGTGCCATCTGTTCTGATTTCCCAATGCTTGGGAATTGCAAAATCGTCTCTAATCGTTCTTGAGGGTCCCAGTCAGGGTCATCAATGAAACGACATACGGTCGCCGCGACGATAAACAAAGGGACAGCCATGTCGACCAGCGCTTGAAGTTTGTTGCCACCGGGCCAGTCTCGATCTAAGGGTGTCCCTGACAAGGGGTTCAAGTTGCAGCAATTGTGAATCTTCTCAAATGCATCCTTCAGAAAAATCAAGATGTCATGCTGTATCGTTGTCTGAGGAACTGCATCCTGGAGAACCATGTCCTGATGAACGGCTGTAGATATGTTCCTGAATCCGAGCTGGATAGGTAATTCTGGCCGACTCGTGAGGAATAGTTTGAGGCGAAAAGTGGTAAAATGAGCCAATCGAGTCCATAAATCGATGATTGTTTTCACATCCCGTTCTTTTTCACACTCGTCTAAGGCATCTACGACCACAATGAAGGTAAGAGTACCACTTGTAATTGACTTCACTTGATGTAATGGTTGATAAATCAACTTGTCGAATTGTTCACCCAACGCTTTATCAAAGATCAATGGATCCTGGGTAATCACCTCTGCCACGAAAGCATCGAGCCCTGGTACCTTCAACACAAGCTCACGCGTGATGGTGGAGAAGAATCGTGATGCCGAACCTCGATCACCTTCACCGCGTTTAAAAAAGAAGCTGGCACCAAGATCGTCACTACTAAGGCCACCTTGACTGGCTACCCACTCAGCCACGGTTCGAGAAATTGTCGATTTACCGATGCCCGCCCAGCCGCTTAACCAGAAGATGCTCTTACTGTGAGGATCTCGAGCCCAATCGTAAATTTCATGGAGCAAGTCGACTCGGGTGGCAGGATGGCAGGTGATGTAATCGTCTCCGTAGGAATTGTACATTGCGCCTTTCGCGTATGGCAACTTGTCCAAGTCAATCTTGGTCTCAAGCCGATCCAGCGATTCTTGAAGCCGATGAGACTGTTTGAGCTCCTCGAGCACTCTCTGTAGATCTTGTTTCAGCTTTCCGATCCACTCTCGGTCTTGAGCACCAAGTGTGCGGTCGCAGTTGCTCGCCTCGATCTCGACCCTAACTCCGAGCTCGTTGCACGTTTTTTCAAAACCCCCAATATCGACCTTTGTCCAAAAGGCACAAAGCGCACGATGAGATGTTGAACTCTGATAGATCCGAATGGCGCGAGCCAAGAATCCAAGGATATGCGCATACAGCTCTGTCACGGCCGTCTTGAAGTTGGTTCGGGTTAGCGTCGTCGGCAGCTGATGGAGAAACTCGATGTACGCCTTGAGTCTGTTCGCCATATACAAAGCAATCTCGCATCCGACGAGCAGCGAAGTCATCTGATTCGCCTCAGATACGGCAGCCTGTCAATCGAAGCGTAAGATCTCTGGGTGGTTCATTTGGAGGCGCGGGCTTTTACCTCGAGCAGTAGGCGAATGCCAGCCCATGGCAAGCCCACATGCACGGGGTCGACATTGGCCACGACATCTCCAACCGCGGTGAATCGGTTCAGCCAGCCGACCACCTTGTCAGCCTCCTCTTTCACAAGGACGGTTCGCCCCGTAAATATAAACGTCCACCTCTTTTCGATGCAGCATCGTTGCTTCTCCTTCGCCGCGGCTAAGGCTTGTTCGAGCGCCAAGTCGATGTCGCTGGCGTTGTGGAACATGTAATCTTGAAGGATTGCTCGATCATCATCAGAGAGTCGTGTGAGCACGTCTTGAAGGAGATTTGGGTTCGAAGAGGGAGTAGAGGTCGCCTGCGGTGATGATAGGGGGACAGCGCCAGCGGTCAACAAACCAGTGGAGACCGGCCCGGCTGGTACTGTGCGCGAGGATACATCCTGGGTAAATGATGAATTTGTTGTCTGTGCTGTTGACGACGTAACAGTCTGGTTCGACCGAGACGATGGGGATGGTAATGGGGATGAAGCACGGCCCCTAAAAGTAAGGTGTGCAAGAACTCGTTGCCGGCGGCTAGTCTTTGCAGACGAAGTGGGATTTCCACTCATATTTACCGATGTTTGGTAATCACAGCTAACCTCAAGTAACTGTTTGACTCAGATAGAAATTTCACTTCTCAGTAAGCATCGAGAATGTGCATTCAAGACAAAGAAAGAATTAATGAGGGAAGAGACATCTGGGCTGCGCAAGATAGGCTACTTAAATCGCAGTGGCAATCAGTTTCAAGTCGGTACTAGGCCTATCACAATCAGCCTCATAAGGCTGCTATAAGAGAAACTGGATCGTATTAGCCACAGATCTTATCACTATATAACTTTAAATTACATCGTTATCATTATATAAAACGTACGAGGCTGTTTCATACTCACTAGGGAAGTCGATTCCTTTGATTGAAGGTACCGACCGGGATAACGACGTTTTCTAAATTTGCCCGCCATAGTAGCTATATAATTAATGATAACTCTCTAGCACTGCTAAAGCTTCCTTAGACTCGGATAAAAGTTTTCTACAAATTTCGATAATGTTATAAGCTCAATAGTGGGCCCGTGATGCAAAAATCACGATTCGCTATTGAAAGACGCTCTGCGCAAAACAGGCGTAAGAGTAACAATGCGAACGTAATTTTTCGGAAAGAAGGTGTTTCCAGTATTTAGAAGTAGCCATAGCATAGGACCTGTATATTAAGAAAAGTAATATCGACGAGTATACAGAGTATGAGTTGCTCGAAGTCGAAGTACCTATCGGTTTCCTCGGCACGGCGGGTTTCTCGGCACATAGGGAGGGACGTTACATATCTGGCTTTTCTGCTCCAGCAACTTCAGCAGGCATATTCTGGCCACCACACTTTTATTTGAAAAACTCTGAGTACTCCGCGGTCATCCGGTCATACTAATAGATGACATTAAATTGTTGTGACCGGCTTTTGAATTCACGACTCCAGCTGAAGCCGAAGACTATATGGACAGGAAAGCCGTGATATTCTACAAGCATGATATAAATATGGTGCTTGAAAAACTAATACTACGTAGTTGCAATTGTAGAGTATCATAAGTAAAATTGTCAATCGCTGGTTGGTCTGCATTTTCAATGTCATTCTGGTCGAGGCGTTATTTTCCCAAGAACGTGGTCGATCCAATGATAGCATGCGTATTGCATTGTAGATCTCTTTATTTAAAATACCTGGATAAACAAGGTCACACATGTTTCGTTTGAGGTTTTAGGACATCAGCCCTAGCAGTTGACGTGCAAACAGGCGATGTCCATCCTTTTAGGCCTTTTGCGCGCAGGTGCTAGCATCAAATTTGAAATAATAAGGTCTTTGGCTTCTGACATTTCAGTGCTACTGCCCCCGTTTCTAATTAGGCCTGGCAGAGATGCCCTGACTTTCTTTAGAATATTGTCATCATCGAATTCGCGCCTATAGCTGCCTTTAGTTTCAACTTTTAGGTCAGGAGAATCTCATGTATAGAGAAAGATGGGGAATGTACATCTCGTGCAAAGCCTTTTGGAAGGACGCTAATCTCAAAAAGGTAAGACGAAAATCCCTGGGATTACAACGATCAAGAGCTATTAAGCACGTGATCAGATAGTCTCATAGACGTTGACTGTTTCTATGGTCGTCTATGTATTTCTATCTTCACCTTGGCTATTTTTCCTTATTCGATGCCATGGAGGGATTCTTGGCCTGCCTGTAATCGAGCGAATCGTTCCATGTTACCGTTCCCAGGCTTTTGCTTTACTCCCATTTATATATTCTGCCTACGAGACATAGTTACCTGAATGGAAGCACTGGATAACATCTTCAGCCTCCTACCTAGTCTAGAAGACACTTTGGGATACCTACCAACTTGCTCGGGGGATATATATAATCTTTATGACAAGGACCTTTTCATTTATATATATAAGAGAAAAATATATATAAGTTTAAAATATTGAATTTAATTATATTATATCATATAATTTTATTAACTTTTAACACTTTTAATATTTATATTAAGAAGTTATAGAAAGTATATTAAATAGAGAGGAATAATAATTATATATTAACTTTTTATATATAATCTAAAAAATCTAGTATTATATAATTATTATAACTATTTAATAAATAATATTATACTTTTTACTTATATACTTTGATATATTTATTAAAATAATAGATTTAACCTATTATTTAATTATTATTTAATTAGCTTAAAATATTTATAACTAGTATAATATTATAATAAAGCTTATTTCCTATAATAAATACTAGTAATACTTAGTTCTTATTACTAATAATATAATATTATTTTAACTACCTAGATTTATAAAGTCTATATATTTCTTTAATTTTTATAATATAACTTAATATATTATACTTATACTTATTTAGAAGCCTATTTTATTTAGATAATAAATAAAACTATTATATTTATAATATTTATAATATAATTATTATAGATAAATTATAAAGATATTAGTTTAATAACTTTTTTTATTTTATAATAAGAGAAGCTTATTTATATTTAAACTAGTTAATTATAAGATTTAATTAATATTACTTCTAATTATTCCTACTTTAAGTTATATATTAATACTATAAGTAACTATAATTAGTATACTTATTAATCTAAGTATATTAAGTAGTTATCTTAGTACGGATTTCCTATATCTATATAGATCGCGTTAATTCTCTTAGATAGGAGCTTTATACTTAACTTATATTATAATCTCTAGTATATCTCCTAAGTACTAAATATAATATTTATATCAGACCTATTTAGTAAAAGCCTACCTTCTATTCCCTAATACTCTCTACGAGTACTAATTATAAGTCTACCCTCTTTAGAGTAAGTAAACTGTAATATCTAATATATTCTAGCTTATCTATATAACTAGTTTATAGTATTAAGAATTACGTAGTTAGTAATAATAATAATACTTAGTAATATATTAATAAGTCTTATATATAGTATAAAATACTATTATATCTAGTCTCTTTTAATATCTTAATATAATATGTTAAGGTAGTATAATAAGGCGTATTATAACTATTATAAGCTTATATTATTACTAAAAGTAATAAAACTCTTAATTTACTACTACTTTATAAATTTATATTATAATAATTAAAGAATTTTATAATTAAAGAGAGAGATAAGAAGTTTCTTTATTTAAAGTTTTATATTTATAAATTTTCTTAGGATTTTTCTTAGTAATAATTAATAGGGAATTATAGTATAAATAATATAACTTTTAATAGTTTTTAGTATAGAATTATATAAAGTATAGAAACCTATAACTTAGTACTATAAGTAGGTATATAGATAGTTAGTATATAAAACGCTATTACCCTAATAATATATATAGAACCTACTAGAAACGTTATGTAATATAACTAGTATCTGCCAAGGCGCTAAAATTTAACCCGTTAGAAACTAATTATACGCTCTCCTAATCTAATTTATTATCATGGCAAAGCTTTGGGTTACCCATACAGATCCAATCTCCAGCACAGTCGTTACAGGTTCGGTAAGGCTCGCCTAGGTATCCGTGCCATGGAGCGCAGTCTTCCGCTAAGGTGGTAGTAGGAGTAGCACTAGACTGATCTTTATGGGTTTGGACGATCGATGATGAATATCGTACTGGAGATCCGCCCTCAGCAAAGACAGAGTCGCCTGTGCAGAGGCCGGAAGAAGACGGGTTGGGATAGACCGAGGGGCTCGCAGAACCAGCGTCGTGGCATAAGGATCCGTCCCATAGCATACCAAGATTCACCTGTAGATTGGATGGTGGACTCTGAATGATAGTCTGACCTCGGATGAAGCCGAAGCTGACCTCGCACGAAGCCTAAGCGGAGCCGTCGTTGGTAGTAGAACTGATCCAAAGGTCGAGGAGAATCGTTACATGAGCGACGTATGCAGTGTCGCATTATACACATAGATCAGAGTATTGGAAGTACTTTCGAAAATACGGGATGTATACTATCTCACAACGCGCGAAGTTGAGATTGCTCTTCGACGTTGCGAAAGTCTCTGGATCGTAGTAGCTGCCGGTGCCTCCAGCTTTATTTCCACATGGAAAGGCGGTGATGTTTCCTCCCTCAGCCATTCCATAGAATGTTAGGTCAACGTTAGGAGTTACTCGACAGGTCTCCTTAGAGATAACGGCGCTAAGAATACATGAGAAGAGAATAGATATAAGATCAAATAACATTCTTAAAATAAGTCTTAAAATTTTCTTCTATTTCTTAGAACCTTAGTTACTATAACTATTTACTAAAGTTATTAACAAGTAACTAAGAGTTACTAAGTAATAATTTATATATATATATAGTCTTACTATAGTTTTATAATAACTTACTTAGGATAATAATATTTATTTTCTATATAAGTCTTAAAGATAGAAATGATTTGAAAGACTCTAGTAGAGTATAGTTTATAGTAATATAATAGCTTATAGTAAGTAGAGGAATATATATTATAATTAGAATAAGGACAAGGATAATAAGTATCTTTTCCAAGTAGTATTATGACTATATACGGGCTTATATACATTATTACAAGCGTGATCCCAGCCTCCAACTCGATTATAGACGCGTTGTCAGCCTCGGACGTATCCGTAATGTTATGCGCGCTTCGGATCACGCTGTCGGACAAGACTACAAAGACGTACCTGAGCCCGATCAGGGACATACCCGAGCACGAGGAGTGGATAAGAGGCGCGATCCTGCGGAGGCGCAGGATTATGCTCGTGGGTAAGGATGCGAGCAGCCTTAGAGATAAGATCGTGAATCCGCTCAAGTTCTGGAGCGAGAACACGAACAAGCACGTGATACACATCTGGCTCATAGTCTTGAATCTAGACGAGGACACGTTGCCGGTCATATACGCGGACGAGAACGGAGCACGTATCGATATTCCATATGCGTGCGTAGACGGGGCCGTGTACTCGATTATGCACCACGAGCCGATTGCGACTGACTTCGAAACTCCGGCTGGGGGTGTGAATAGGCACGCGGAGACTGACTGGTACACAAGCAGGGCTGCGAACGAGAATAATATCAAGATCTACTTCTTTATTAGCCGCCGCCACGCTATCCCCGATATAAGCGCGTACCTAAGTATAGTTTAGATTAGAAATACTAAGTTAATAGTACTTGACTAAGTATTTAATAAATACTAACTAAAGAATTTCTTAAAAAAGGTTTAAAAATTATATATAAATACTAAATATTAAATTAATAAATTAATAAATTTTAATCTAAGAGTTTATAAAGTATAAGTTTAAGATAAGTTATTTCTTAAGAAAAGAGCTAGAAATCTCTTTAACTTACGTATTTATTAACTTATTATTAGAATAGATTAGAGAAATAATATCTATAGTTATAACCTTATACCTCTTTTACTTAAAATTACTAATCTTATTATAATAAACTTTATCTAAGTAATTCAGTATATTATAAGTACTTAAAAGTAACTATATATAATACTCTTACTAAACCTACTTATAAGTACTTAAAGTACTTTAAAGTAGATTATAAATCTTTTAGATATAGTATTATATATCTTAATTCTCTATTCTATTAAATAAACTAAATATTATAAGTACTAGGCTAATTATTAAGTTAGGTTTTAGTTCTAAAAATTAGTACTAATCTAAATACCTAGTACTAGCTTTTAGATTTAACTTACTAAGGCCTTACTAAGGTATCGCTAAGATAATAAGCCCTTAATAAAATATTAGAGGATACTAACTCTCTTCTAGATTTACTTCTATTTAAAAATTAAATATTCTTTAATTAGAAATTTAATAGCTTCTTTATTACTTTAAAAGTATATATTACCTTTTTATATTATCTTAAAAGATAACCTAGGTAATAATAATAATAATAATAATAATAATAATAATATTAATAGTAATAGTAATATAGTAGTAGGTCCTAGATATAGTAGTAGATACTACTATAAATAGAAATTACTATTAATATTATAGTTATTATTTCTATAAGAATAGCTAGACTAACTATTAAGTTAGGTTTTAGTACTAAGAATTAGTACTAATTAAATACTTAGGTTAGACTATTAGTACTAATCTAAATACCTAGTACTAGCTTTTAGTATTAACTTACTAAGGCCCTAATATCTTAGTATAAACTAAGTTTAACTAGTTAAAAGATAAGAAAGAGAAGCTAGTAGAGTATAAGCTTTAAAATATTAAAGAGTTAAAATCTAATAAGTATATAATTAAAATTATTAATTCTACTACTTTTAATAATCTCTTATTTAGTATTTTATTAGAGTCTTTTAAAATCCCTCCTAATTTTAACTAGTCTACTATTAATAGTCTAGGTTCTAAATTTATTATAAAAGGATCTAGTAATTCTTAAGATTTTTAACTAGTTCTTAAGTACTTTCTAAATTATTCTATTCTTTTTATTTAATAAGGTATTATTAATCTTAAACTTAATTTATTTCTTTTATAAAATAATAAAAGTGTTTTATAAGGGTATATTTAAATCTACTAGCTCTAATATTAATATATAGAATATTAAGTATACTATAGAACTTACTGATGCGCAAGACTAGGAACACGTGTAAGTTCCTACCGTGGTGTTAGGAGCCTGGCGGTACCACCGCAAGGCTAACGATTAATGGAAGGGTACGGATAAGAGGGAGTTTTTGACCAGTAACGGT
>JAABUX010005810.1_pt1 | contig 15002 bp, 15 predicted proteins | sample 5561851 | NCBI WGS metagenome assembly JAABUX01 (sample SAMN10711883, study PRJNA513361) | rock metagenome | isolation source: Antarctica rocks | place: Antarctica: Victoria Land, Richard Nunatak red sandstone | collected 2016-01-03 | reverse complement strand
GCAGAAGCTTTTAGACTTTATTGCCTACTACAACCGCACGATGGCTAAACCATTTTTGTGGAAGTTTGAAGGCTACCCAGAGTCTGTCTAATCTGGTGCGTTACTTCTGCCGAACTGCACTAGCTTCTTCACCAATCGCAAAGCTTACTTGATAGCCTCTGCAAACTAACTCTTGCGCTAATGCAATCATTTGATTAGCGTGACCAAGCAGAGGCAGTGAAATAAACATTACATGTTTTTTCATAGTGATTTATCCATATCCGATTTATGGGAGCAAACCCGCAGGAAACTCAAACTCTGTGATTTCCTTAAATTCCAAGCCTGCTGTCAGTGTGTGAAGTTGAGCATCAAGTATTGCAACTACAGTGACATGACTACCCCGTTTTGGCAATGCCTTCCCCAAAGCACACATAGGGTTGATGTGACCATTTACACCCGGATAAAGGATACTAAGATGAACTATAAAGTCAAGCAAGCATTCAGGGATTGGTATTAGCAAGTACAGGCTTCCCTGTAGTTACAACCTGCTCGATAATATCAGCAGCGCGGCTCACTCCACCGGCGCGCTGAATAGCTGCTTGTAAGCTCAGGGCAAAAGGGAAAGCAAGGGTTTCCCTACCAATTGCACTATGATAAGGTCCTGTGAAATGGAACCACTGAGGCAACTGCTGCCTAGGAAATTCCAATTCAGCAGGCTGTTGACTAATTTGAGCTAGTTGGGAATAGCCTTCATTAGGACTGGAGTGTGGGGGTAACTTCCACTCTCGGCGATACTTAGCGATAACTTCCCGGATTGGTTTGCCAATCCGGCTAAGTAACTGATAACCTACTCGATTACGTAGCAGCGCCCACCAAGCAGGGTTATAACCCCAGTTCGTAACAAAAGGTGGAACACTGTCTTCTCGATTCAGTACTACAGCACTGCAAATTGTGATAAAAGGAATACTCAGAAAATCTGCAACAGTTCCTCTCTCCGGTGACGCTTGGTCTACTAGCAGTGCTTCCACACCTGTTTGTGTGATCGCTTTCGGCCCAAAACCACCATCTTTTAAGTGGTGGATGTAGGGCGACACGGGGAATTTATTCCCCGTCAGATCATTTGCTTAACAGCTTTATGTCAATATTTGCCGTCTAGTACAAGCCCGTCAGCTTCATTCTGGAGCGCAGTATCAAATATTACTTTGATTTTTGTTGCAGAGGACTACTACATTTAACTTTAAATGTAGGGGCAGTTTTAGGGAAAGCTGCCTAACTGACTTTCTCGCTCCCTTCCTGAGCATCTGATCATGGACTTCAGGCATTGCTTCCTCAAAATAGCACTGGGCAGAGAGACTAAGACACAGTAGATTTACGGGTTTATTGCTGTGTCCCACAAATTAGCTTTACAATCAAAGGGTTTGTTTCACTCGGATATTTGATCGCAGTGACTCAAAAGTATTCTGCTTGAGCCTAAACTGAGACAGTCCAGATCACTAAGGGTAGATTTACGGATCTTTACGCTCATCTATGGGTGGCATCCCAAGATTGGCATTAAATGCCTCATCCAGCTTTTCAGTCCGAATCGGCTCGTGAATCAAGTCAATGAAGCTTCATTTGAAGTTGTGTAATCTCTGGTTGACTTCATCTAGATCAAATGCTTCTGGCTTAAAATCATCACCCAACCATTCCAGCCTTTCTTCGTACTCAGGATGTTCGGGGTCTTGCAGAACTTCTAACAGCTCAGCATAGCCCCAAATTCCACCACAGTCCTCCGGTGGACAAGCGCGTTTACCTGCGAGCTGCCTTTGAGAGTAACTTTCAATTGATAAACACTGACATTTGATGCCTGTTTACGAGTCGCCATTGTTTCGAGTTGTGCTGCTATGCGGTTCGGTTAACCTTATTGGTCATCTTTTTGAGATGTTGACGCTCACGATAATTAGATTTCATCCCCCGTTTAAAAGACGGGGAATGAAATACTTTTCATCTTTCTTGGTAAGTTTTGCAGAGCGGACTATCTGGTTATTAAGTGCTCCAGCAAGTTGTTTTTCCTACAGGCTTCATAGTTGAACCTGGTTGAACAATAACCAGGGACAGAAGTTTTTTTGATCTCGAAGCCGAGGATACGCCGTATAGGGCCAACTTGATCTGGCTCTGGATAGGTATCGGGTGCGTAGGAGTTGATGCCGTAGGTGTTCACTGAAAGTGTATTGCCATCAGCGCTGATGTCAAGAGTGACGTAGTTGAACGTATCGGGCGAGTAGAAGTCTATAGGCTGGCGCAGAGTGTCGGCGTTGGGGTCACCCTCACGGAAAACGTGCCGGAGGCCAGGAAACATTGGATCGAGACCGATGGGGTCGATTCCTTTTGCCTCTTCATCAGCAGCGAGCTTATCTGCTAGGGATTTAATGTTGCTGAAGCTATGGTCAGTAATAACATCAGGGCCATCCGCACCAATGGGACCTGCAACGATTGTGAAGGTATTGGGGACGCGGGTACGGCTATTGGGGTTAGCTGGCTCGGCAAAGTACGTTAGCTCGTTAATGCGGTTCTGGTGGTCATCGGTGCTAAGAAAGACCACATTGTCAATGTGATTGTCGGCAATAAACTTCAGCAGTTCATTCCGCTCAGCCCGAAAACCGCCAAACCAGGATTTGCCCCCGTCAGTTCCCACTTCGTCAATCGGTGATGAAATGGCGATGATCTTCCAGCGCTCACCCTCAGCCTGCGCACGCAAAAGCGTGTTTTTTAGCCACTTGAGTTCAGTTGGACCCAGCATAGTGCGTTTGGGGTTGTCTGCACGGGAACCAGTATCATCTGCGCCCAACGGCGTCTTCAGACGGATGTCACGATAGGAGCGGTCATCCACGTTGATGAAAATGCAATTTGCACCCCACGACTGAGCAAAATATAGCTGCTGTGTTCCATCTGCGCGAGGGTCGTTTGGAGGATAAATGATTTTTTCTCGAATGGGGTGGTAGTCGCTATATGCTTGCTCCAACACCTTGAATCCATCTGTTTTATTCATAAACGTGCCACTTGTGTTGACATCGTTACCTGGGTCGGTGGCATCTACACCTTTGCCAGGAGGTGTCCCAGCTGGCGCACCACCTTGATCGAACTGCTTGTTACCCAGTTCGTGGTTGTCAAGAAGGGTATAGTTTGCTTGTGAGGCGAAGAAAGTTTGCAGACCAAGGAAACCGCCTGGTATCACAGGTTCTAACTGCTCCCGGTACTTGCGACGGTAGTCAGCCAGGGCTTGGGTAGGGTCAGCAAAAGGGTCAGTTGTCGCGGGAGATATCGCGCTCTTGGTCTCGTAAATCGTGTCACCAAGGAAGACAAAGTAGTCCAAATTGAGCTTGTTAAAGTCTTTGGTTGAGCCATAGGGCCGCCATTGGCCGTTCGCATCCCCGCTGAAGCCAAACCGGACAGCAACTTTCTCAGTCTTCTTTGGTGCAGTTTTGAAGGTGCCAAGTGGACTCACCTCTCCATCAGGTGCCTGGAAACGATAATAGTAGCGGGTGCCACTCCTTAGACCTGTTACATCTAGCTTCAGGGTGTAGTCTCGATTGGGGTCGGTCGCAGCATTGAAGAAGTACAGATTCGATCTAAAAAGCGGATCAGTCGAGACTTGAGCAGTCAGATTACTGACAACACCCTGTTGGGTAGTTGCATCCTCGGTACGCGTCCACAGGATAGCACTCTTATCTGTAGCGTCACCAGCAGCAACACCACTGTAGAGAACCTCAGCCTGAGCCAGAGTCGGGGTAATTGCCACTAATCCCCCTGTTAACCCTGTCAGTAGAAATAGAGATTTGAGGAGGTTGAGGGGGGCACTTGCGTGTGGGGGGTTGCCCGGTTGAGCAAAGTGTCCGTCGCGGGAACAGGCTCTTGTTTTCATCTAAAGACAACCGTATTTATCATGAAGTTAACTGAACAAACTTAAATATTATTGACCTGTGATTAAGGGTGAGTTAAGAAATTATTAAAAGTTTGCCTGAGTAATTACGGTTAACCTGCGGCTAGATCAGTCGAAACTTTAATTAGACGCAGTGAAATTAACACCGACAAAACACTCGTTCTAACTAACCTGGTGATGTCGGCTTGAGCAAGGAGAGCGTGGCGACCAGTGGCGCGTACCGCATTAGCTACTTCCTCAGCGCGTGACCCCTTTGTCACCAGAGCTACTTGAGTGCGAAAATCGCTCATCGTTTTCCTCCTTTGGCTTTTATATTTAAGACAAACTGAAACAGACCGAACGGTCTGTAAAATAATAAAGAAACTTTAACTTCAATAAAATTGGATTAATTGATATCTGCACTTTATTTTTAAAATAATCAATTCAATGGTTAATTGCTCTTTCTATATGAATCGAATTTCAGTATAACTTACTCATCATAATTGCCCCTTCAATTTTTGATATCATTATGGTTGCAACTGTATCTGTTTCCAGAATTGTGCAAATTTCACTGCTTTAAATTCCTTTATTGATAATTCGAAAAATCAGGTGATGCCAAGAATCCATCGCTTGTTGGACACGAACACGTAAAGCAGGATTTGCATCATCACTCTCGATGCTGCCACTCAGTTGATCTTTCTCCTCTCCTGACGACTGACTTATTTCCCCTTGCCCTCAAGAGTCATTGTTGACAACGAGAGTTAGATTGCTTATGTCTTCAGGCAGATACCCTATTTAAAGCTAAATCGCCTAAAGTGTTCATGTTTTAGCGCACTAGGAGAAGTGGCGTGACGCAAGAAAAAGCCGGACTGGGAGAACAGGCCCTCAACAAAATAGCAGAGATGGCCCTTTCTAACCAAATGGAGGAAGTGGAACGATTAGAAGTTCACGTCAAGACCAATCCGAGCCAACTTGCACATGGAGAAGTGGAATCCATTGCCATTAAAGGCGAAGGTCTAATGATGCAGCCAGACCTGAGTGTCGCCGAACTAGAGCTACATATAAATCGGGTCACTGTGAAGCCCCTCAGCGCCCTGTTCGGCAAGATTGAACTGACTCAGCCAACTGACGGAACAGCTCGCATAGTCATCAACGAGGAAAATCTCAACCGCGCCTTCAACTCCGAATCTTTCCATAAACAATTGCAACAAAGGCAGGTGTTTGTGGAGAATAAACAGATGAAGATTGATGCCCAGCAGATGAAATGTGACCTGCTAGCAAACGGCAAGATAGCTATTAACGGCGAGCTGATTGTGGGTGAAACTGGAAAAGCTCAACTAGTTACCTTCACAGCTATACCCCAAATTGGGGCTGATAGGCAAGCAATTATTCTCCAAGATGTGCAGTATTCAGAGGGGAAGGAACTCTCACCAGAACTGACAGCAGCAATAGTTGCGCAAGTAAGTGAGGTTTTAAACCTGTCTAATTTTGAGCTAGAAGGGATGTCCCTGCGAATTCAACAGGTGAATGTGACAGCAGGCAAGTTGGTGCTACAAGCCGCCGCCAAAATCGAGCAATTTCCATCTTCCTAAGGGTAACCTATAATACCACTCAGCCTGCTGCAGGCCAAACCACCTCCCGATCTGTGTTAGAGTGTCTATTGAAGATTACATTCGGTTATGCAGTTTGTTTTTATCTATACTACAAGCCTCTCTCCGAATCTAACTCTCTACACCCGATGATTCTGGAGATATGTTATGTCACTTTATGTCGGCAATTTATCCTTTGAGGTCACGTCAGATGACCTCAAACAAGTCTTTGTAGAATATGGAACTGTTAATAGCGTTCAAGTGCCTACGGATCGGGAAACAGGCCGGATGCGAGGCTTTGCGTTTGTAGAAATGGGAACAGAAGCCGAAGAAGCCGCAGCGATTGAGGCTCTTGATGGTGCTGAGTGGATGGGTCGTAACCTGAAAGTTAATAAAGCTAAGCCTAAGGAAGACAGAGGTTCGTCTGGTGACAGAAGGGGAAACAATAGTGGGGGATACTCTCGGCGCTACTAAAATTGGAGACAAAGAATTTAACTCTAAGGTCTTAAGGGCAGACAAGGAGTTTGCCCTTTTTTGCTGAAGGATTACTGGATTGATGATTATTATCCAGCCACTAATTAAGTCAATGCAGTGATCAAGCAAGTCAGTACTGAATTCTACTGACTGTTCGAATTTCTTTCTTAATAGGATGAATAGTAATGAAAATTCAAGCCCTGGATATTCAGAGCGGCGAACGCATCGTTGCCTATTGTAACAATAAGATGCAGGCTTGTAAGGTGCAACAGGTACTAAACCAAGGTCAGGACAACATCACGCTTACAGTATCCACATCTGTGCATTATCGGCACTCAACCTCATGCGTGATCCGGTTTCACCGGGACGCTTGGGTTGATTTGGCAGACTAAAAATTCAGCTCTAGGACTGGACAGCAATTACTGGGGTTAAGTGAGCAACGGCACAGAGAACAGTGTTAAGCAGAGTTTTGCTTAACACTTAATTCAAGCCACCTCTAATAATAGACGATGCATTAATGGGGGTTTATCTTTTTGCTTTCTCAGCCCCTTCCTCAACCCGCAGGCACTCACAGGTAATCTTGTTGGTGAGAACAGCGCTAGGGCGTTCTGATGTATAGATTTCTATCTCCGCCCACCGTGGCGCCTCAAATAACAGGTGCTGTCCGGGGAAAACCACACGCTCAAAGTACCATTTGGGGATATTAGTGATGCGGGCAATCTGTAGCTGGCTAGTCGCGTTGATGTAGTGACAAAGGATGCGCGTAGTGACTTCGGGGGGGAGAGGGTCTAGACTCGGAGTCCCGACCCCTGGATGTGTGATCATGTGAATCGATGTGTGAAAGTAGTTCATGGTTTTCGCCTCTTGACGTACTAGTGAGTGAGGCGCGTTCCTTCAGGATGACTCCTTACTTCCGTCTCCTCAGTCAGTCTGAGCAGATGCCTGCTATGACTAGAAAAGAGATGAACGATTTGATTTATGGCTCTAATTTAACTTTATATTCAGTCAAGCGCATACGTCGCTGCTTAGCTGAGGCCGAGCAGGGGCATAAGCGACCCCTTTGAATCATACAATAGACGAGCTTGGCAAGAGTTCCCACCATTCACTATGAGCTACTTCCGTCCTGCCATTAATGCCATGACTGGCTACATTCCTGGTGAACAACCCAAACCAGGAACAAAAATTATCAAACTCAACACAAATGAGAATCCCTATCCGCCCTCCCCAAAGGCAATGGAGGTGCTGCATTCTTTAGATGGTGAGTGGCTACGGCGCTACCCCGATCCATTTGCAAGAGAGTTTTGTCAGGCAGTGAGCGATGCGCTTTCCGTGCCTGCGGATTGGGTGATTGTGGCTAATGGTAGCGATGATTTGCTGAATCTGCTGGTGCGCTCAATAGCGGAGGGTAGCGATCGCCAAGTCGTCTATCCCATGCCGACCTATGTGCTGTATCGGACTTTATCAGCCATCCAACCTGCCCAAGTGGTTGAGGTTCCTTACTCTGCCAACTTTCAGTTACCGATCAAGGATCTGGTTGCGGCTAATGGAGCAATTACGTTTATTGCCTCTCCAAATAGCCCCTCTGGTCACGTGGTACCAATGGAAGCTCTGCGGGAATTGGCGCAGCAAGTATCAGGGATTGTGGCGATTGATGAGGCTTACGTTGACTTTGCTGAGGAGACGGCGTTGCCGTTGGCGCAAGAATTCGAGAACGTGATTGTGTTACGTACTTTGTCGAAAGGTTATTCGTTGGCAGGCTTGCGGATGGGGTTTGGGGTGGCAAATCCCAAACTGCTGGCTGGGTTATTTAAGGTAAAAGACAGTTACAACATTGACGCGATCGCTAATTTAGTCGGTACGGCAGCAATCCGGGATCAATCCTACAAGAATGCTTGTGCAGCCAGGGTGAAAATCTCGCGAACCAAGCTAACGGTAGACTTGAAAAATCTGGGATTTACAGTGCTTGATTCTCAAGGTAACTTTGTTTTGGCAACTCCTCCAGAGGGAAATGCAGAGTTTCTTTACTTGGCTCTAAAAGAACTAGGAATCTTGGTGCGCTACTTTAAGCAAGCTGGGTTAGAGGATAAGCTGCGGATTACGGTTGGCACGGACGAGCAAAACCAGACGTTAATGGAAGCATTACTTAGCTTGATGAGGTAACGGCTGCAATCCAAGGGATTCCTCTCAATGCCCGCCCCAAACACTTCCACTAAAGACCTACCTGCGTTCTTGGCATCAGGTACGTAGAGGCGCAGGTTGAAAAAAAAAATTGTTGCACCCGCAACAATAATGAGCCGACATGTGATAAGGAAGCCTAAATTTATCAAGTGGTAGAGACGGTTAAACTGCTAGGTTCCCCCAAATTGCCATGTAATACCACACCCCGCTGGTTTGCGTACAGATGGCGCAGAATCTTGTAAATCGCCTCGATTTGGTCAGCGGCACCGGCTTTTTCAGCCAACTGGGCAAGGGAGAGGGGAGTGCCTTCCTCCTGGAGTACTTGCAAAGTTTGTTTCTGCAACTCCAGAATAGCAGCAGCTGCCTTCTTACCCGCTTCTACTCCCGGTTGATTGTAGGCATTGGTATTAACCAGAAACCCATAAAAACCCACCGTCCGGTCGTAAAGAGCAATGAGAGCGCCAACGGTTCGGGGATTCACTTGAGGAATGGTGATTGTAATGGAATCTCGCTGATTTTCGTACAGAGCCTTTCGAGTTCCCTGAAGTAAACCAGATAAATAGTCCCCCGATGTGATTCCACCAGGCTCCACTTCTGGAGATGAGCCTTGCCGGTCTTCTAAAACTTCAATAAAGGTCATGAAGAAATTCGCTACACCATCGCGTAGCTGCTGCACGTATGCGTGCTGATCCGTCGAGCCTTTGTTGCCATAGACAGCAATGCCCTGGTGGACAATTTTACCGTCGAGATCTTTCTCCTTGCCTAGCGACTCCATCACCAACTGTTGCAAGTAGCGACTGAATAGCATCAGGCTGTCTTTGTAGGGCAATACCACCATGTCTTTTTCGCCACGTCCGTTGCCAGCGAAGTACCAGCTTAGCGCTAACAGGGCAGCTGGGTTGTTTTTGAGCTCAGGCGTCCGGGTGGCGGCGTCCATTTCTTTCGCACCAGCCAGTATGGAGCGAATGTCGATGCCCTGTAGAGCAGCTGGTAGCAAGCCCACGGCAGACATTTCGGAAGTGCGTCCTCCTATCCAGTCGTACATCGGAAAAGATGCCAGCCAGCTTTCGGATTTTGCCAGTTTGTCTAACTGGCTATCTTTGCTGGTAATAGCTACGGCATACCGGGCAAAGTCCAAATTATGACCAGCATAGGCTTTTTTGACCTCAATCATGCCGTTACGTGGTTCTGGCGTCCCCCCAGATTTGGAGATGACTAATACTAGGGTGCTCGTAAGCTTGTTTCTCAGCTGAGTCAGGATGCGGTCAATGCCAGCTGGGTCGGTGTTGTCAATAAAGTGAATATCTAGGGGTGGGAAATCTGGGGCGAGAGCTGCGGCAACGAACTCGGGGCCGAGGGCTGAACCACCAATGCCAATGGAAATAATGTCGGTGAATTGTGGCGCTTGGGGAGGATGAATGACTCCGGTGTGGACTTTTTGCGTAAACGCTTGAATCTCCTCCAGGGTCTGGACAAGGTCATGTGTGATTTCAGCCGTGGGTGCTAAGTCGGGGTCACGCAGCCAGTAGTGACCAACCATACGGTTTTCGTCAGGGTTAGCGATCGCGCCTTTCTCCAAAGCCGCCATATCCTGAAAAGCCTTCTCCAACTTTGGCTGCATCGCCTCTACAAAGGCATCATCAAACCGCATTCGACTGACATCCACGTAAAATCCTAATCCCTCGTGGTAATAAAGCCAGTCCTGGTATCGTTTCCACAACGTCGTCGTGTCCATAGGAAATCTCAACTTACTGTTTTCATCCGACAAGTTTAGTGTAAAATCTTAAGGTAAATTGTTCACCTATCAGGATTGTAGGTAAGGGCTGAGCCGGCGGCATTCAGCAATGGCTTGTTGATCAATACCCTAAAAAAAAGGAGGCTGATTGCCAGCCTCCTGATCTTGGTGTATTCGTAATCAGCGTTGTTTAGACAAGTTTCAAGTCGGCATACTCAGCCAGCAAGTCATCGGCTGTTAGAGTGTCGCCTTCTGCTTGAGGTGTCCAGAGCACCTCGATCGCCAGGAGTTGGTCGCTGGGGATGCCACCAATCTGACGCAAGGCTTGACGCAGGTCATCGGAGTTGTTGATGGCTGGCAACTGCACTTTACCCAGTGTTGCAGCCAGAAGGGTGACGATAATGTATTCCCCAGGCCCTTCTGTAATCAGACGTGTCGGGTTGTCCAACTGACCGCCCTTTTGGGCAGTTGGCAAGGCTTTGGGATTGCCTGCTTTTAGCTGGTTGTTGACATTGGAGAGAGTCTCTTCTGTGAATTTGCTCCGCTCCGCCAGCGCCAGACGGTTAAAATCGGCTTCAGCTGAGTTTAAGCGGGCTTGCTGAGTAGAGCCACCTGCATATACACAGTATTCGGGATGGCGTAGCAAAGCCAGGGTTGTTTCCTGCAAAACTTCTGCTCGGCCTTCTGGGGAATTGGTGTCAGCAGTTTCGGCAATTCGGTTGAGTTCGGCTTGCAGACCACGGGCGTCAGCTAACAGACCGACTTGTAAACGGGTGACAGAAACAGCGGGATTGCTGCTGTATTCAATTTCCTCTCCCTGACCACTACCGACGCGGCGGAATGTTTGAACCAGGAAGTTAGCGAGCGCCAGGAAAATCAAGATCGTAAACAGACCGCCAAACCCGCCACCAATACCAAAGAAGGGAACTACGAACGGGAACCCAAATCCACCACCCGGATAAGGATAGTATCCCCCCCCACCTGGAGGCGCGTAAGTCCGACTGGGAGACTCAAAGGAGCGGCTAGGTGCTCTAAAGGAACCACCGCCGATTCTACCCCCACTACGAGCTGCCAAGGCTCCATCAGCCTGACCTAATGCCAGAGTAACGACAAGGCAAAACAAAAACAAGGATTTGAAAAGCGGTTTCATGGCTGAAAGCAGTTTTTTACGCATAACACGATGCCTGAAAAACAATATCGGCTCTGGTCTATCCCAATTTTGGGATATTTTTGCCCACTCAGTGAGACCCGCCGGTAGCCCGATAGCTGCAGGCAGGACGGAGCTGTTGGAAGCTATCGATTTATAAGCCGTTCAAGCTACATCTATAACCTACATTTTTAATCTACCGCCTCTCATCCCTCCTAAGCAGCAAGCTTATAGAGAGATTGCTGGGTAAGATATCCGTACCTGAGCTGAACACCAACTCTAGGTTAACCACCACCGACAATCGTCACCACCTCCAGGCGATCGCCTTCCTGCACTTGTGTCTTGGACCAAAACTGCCGATGCAAAATTTCGCCATTATATTCTACCGCTACTAGGCGGGGATTGAAACCCAGGTGTTCTAGCAGCTCGGGCAACTGGGATTGGGCTAAGCATGTACGGGGTTCTCCGTTCACCTGAAGCGTAATCTGATTAGACATGAGACTGGGTAACGCCTGCGCTCTTAGGCTCAAAGGGTCTAGCACGATTCAATTGGGAGATGAAATACTGAGTCATTAGAGTGGGTTGTTCTGCTTGCATAAGCGATCGCACCACAGCCACGCGCTCTGCCCCAGCTGATATCACATCTAACACGTTATTCACATCAATTCCCCCGATCGCAAACCAGGGTATAGGAGAATGAGCGGCAGCGTAGCGGACGTAATCCAACCCAGCTGCCGCTTTACCCACTTTAGTCGGTGTCTCATAAACTGGGCCAACGCCGATATAGTCTGCGCCCTCCTGAATCGCACGCTGCATTTCATCTGGGTTTGTAGTGGAGCGACCAATCAGGCGTTGGGGACCGAGTAGCTGTCGGGCGACGGCAATCGGTAAATCCTGCTGCCCCAGATGCACACCATCGGCATCCACAGCCAAGGCCAGATCCACCCGGTCATTCATGATGAACAGGGCATTGTATTGATGGCACAACTCGCACAGTTTCTGGGCTTGGGTGAGTCGGTCACTATCCTCGGCGGTTTTATCCCGGTACTGTACGAGGGTCAATCCACCTTGAAGGGCGGCTTCTACAATCGCCAATAGCGCTTCTGAGGCCGAGGTGACCAGATAGAGGTGCGATCGCAACAGCAACTGGTGGCGCTGGTAACCCAGTAACATGCTTTCAAGAGTATAGACCCGATAGCGCATCTGCTTAAACGCGCCTCCCATATCTGGGTGGTAAAGCTTGCCATACTCTTCCAACACTCGCATGGCTTCTTCCACGCGGCAGAAGTTAGCTTGCAACAGCGATAATAAGCTAGAGCGTTTTTGTTCCTGGGGATGGGTTATTTCAGTACCGGGATCGCTGGGAGTATCCCGCGCTGCCCGGAGTTCAATAGTATGCCACCTGGCTATTTCTTGCCTTAGTTGCTTGAATTCCCCAGTTAGCTGGGTGCTATTGAGGCCAAAGCGACACCATTCTTCAACAATCCGCAAGCCTTCACGGGCGCGGTCTAAGTTTGCGTCTAAAATCCGACAAACAGCTGGCTGTACTTGCCCTCGTTGGCTGCCTTGATTGGCCATCACAACAACCCTATTATCATTCTTATCCTAACAGCCAACCTTAATACTTTAGCAAAATGGGAACTTTATTTTACCTGTAGAACATAGGTTGTCTAGGAGCACCCGTTGCGGTGGTTCCAGACATCGGTCAAACGCGCTGAGCGATTTTAAACAGCATCGGCTGTATTAACTAAGCAAAATTGGTAAATGTTTAATTGCCGTTGTCATCACCATGGTGTATAGGAGGATTCCCTTGATTTTGATACCGCCCCGTAGCTATCCTTGTGCTGCAGTCCGCTGGGTAGAAATACTTATTACTCTGATAACGAGTCGTGGTCTGAACTTCACTGCCACAGTACTTGGATTGGCAACAATTCCTACTCTGATGTGCTTAAGCGACTCAGCCGCAATAGCTCAGATTCCCCACAGCGAGGTGAACGTGCTGTTTGTGAACCCAGTTGTGGGGAATGACTTGATTGGCAATGGCAGCAAAAGCGCTCCCTTTAAAACCATTACCCAGGCGTTGCGGATAGCCCAGCCCAGTAACGTGATTGTCCTCTCGACTGGCACCTACAGCACCTCCTCTGGTGAGAATTTTCCCCTGATGCTAAAACCCGGTGTCTCTATTCAAGGCGACCCCCACACACGAGGCCACAATATTGTCATTCAGGGGGGTGGTAACTATCTCAGTCCCACGTTCGCGCGTCAAGACGTGACGATGCTTGGGGCAAACCAGGCTAATGTCACCGGGGTGACGGTGACCAATCCTCACCCGCGTGGTTATGGTCTGTGGATTGAATCGAGTAGCCCAGTGGTAGTTGAAAATACCTTTAGTGGAAATAACCATGACGGCATCTCCATTACCGGCAATAGTGCGCCAACCATTCGCAGGAATTACTTTTATCAGAATGGAGCGAATGGAATGACAATTTACGGCACATCCCGGCCTGAGGTGCGGGAAAATGTGTTTGAAAAAACGGGATTTGGCATCAACATTGCCCAGAAGGCTGCACCGTTGCTGGTCGCCAATCGCATCAGCCAAAATAGAGCTGGTATAGTGACTCAAGCCAATTCCCGACCAGTCTTGCGGGGTAATGTGATTGAGGGCAATAGAGAAGATGGGGTGGTGGCGATCGCAACTAGCCAGCCTGATTTGGGAACGACGACAGAACCAGGCGGTAATGTGTTTCGCCAAAATGGTCGCTATGACATTAATAGCAGCGCTGACAACCAGATTATCCCTGCCTTTGGTAATCGATTAGCGCTTCGCCGTACTAGTGGCAAAGTCAATTTAGGTGAGATACTCAACGCAGCTGGCGAGTTTCCAACTCCTAGCAGTTTGGTAGGGTCTGGTGTGAAAGCTACCCCTAGTTCTGCCGCTGCTACTAGTGAGCGTTTGATGCCAGCGCCTGCTGAGGAAATTGCTCCAGTGGTCATTCCTGTGCCGCCGCCAGCATCGACGCCTCAGGTGCTGCCAACGCCAAGCAGTCCCCCACCTGTACAGAAGTCTGGTAGCTCCCAACAGACTCTGCCGGTCTTACAGTCTGCCCCAATTGTAGAGTCCAAAGTTCTGCCCGTTCCTACCCCAAAGGTCCCGACTGGCAACAGGCGCAAACCAGAACTGGCAGTGCCCCAAAATTCGCGTGCCACGTCGCTAGGTCTACGTTATCGGGTGGTGGTTGAGGCTCATAATAAAAGCCAACAGGCAAGAGTGCGATCGCTTATCCCTGGTGCCTTTCGCACGGTCTCAAAGGGTCGCGTGATCATGCAGGCGGGAGCCTTTAGCGATCGAACCAAGGCTAAGGAGGTGCTGCAAATGCTCAAAAGTAAGGGTTTAAGAGCTGCGATCCAGCACCTAAATTGATATTAAGTCCGCGCTTCCAAGCTCCAGCCAAATTTAAACAGAAACATAGCCATGACTCAATCTGTGATCTTGCGATGGACCACTGCGAATCTGGAGAGGCTGCCGGATAATGGCAACCGCTACCAGATCATCGCCGGAGATTTGTTAGTGAGCCGAGCCCCCCACCGCAGACATCAAAAAGTTGCTGACAGAATTTGTGCAACTCTGAACCAATGGTCAGAAAAGACAGGAATCGGAGAGGCAACCACCGCAACCGATGTCATCTTCACCGAAGCCGATAATGTCATCCCGGATGTAGTCTGGATTAGCTATGAAAAACTCGCCAGCGCTGAAGATGATCAGGGGCATCTGACAACCGCCCCCGAGTTAGTTGTTGAAGTTCTCTCTCCTAGCAATGAAGCTGTAGACCGGCAGAACAAGCTCAGGCTGTATTCCGCTCAAGGCGTCCAGGAATATTAGACATCTCCAAAAACTCTAAAAGCGGCTTGGTGACTAGCTTATAAGCTGCAAATACAAGCGAAGCAGATTAGCTAGTCTACACGGTAAAATCAGACTTTGAGATAGTTGTTGTTGCTAATCGG
>JAABUX010005809.1_pt1 | contig 15004 bp, 12 predicted proteins | sample 5561851 | NCBI WGS metagenome assembly JAABUX01 (sample SAMN10711883, study PRJNA513361) | rock metagenome | isolation source: Antarctica rocks | place: Antarctica: Victoria Land, Richard Nunatak red sandstone | collected 2016-01-03 | reverse complement strand
GGTGCTGTTCGCCGACACCGAGGGCGGGCTCGGCGGCAGCCTCCGCGCCGCCGCCGACGAGGCGACCGGCGGCGCCGTCAGCCGCGCGATCGACGCGGCCGAGTTCAAGGGCAAGTCGGGCTCGTCGATGCTGCTGCACGGCCCCGGTGCCGGGTTGTCGCGCATCGTCGTCGTCGGCCTGGGCGAAGCGGCCAAGCTGACCCCGCGCGGGATCGAGGAGGCCGCCGGCACCGCGACCGCCTTCCTGGCGCGCGACGAGCGGGCGGCGTTCGCGGCCGATGGCCTCGACCCGACCTTGGCGGCACATGCGGCGATGGGGGCGGCGCTGCGGGCGTGGCGGTTCGACCGCTATCGCACCACCCAGACCGCCGACGAGAAACCGCGCCTGTCGACGATCCAGGTGTTCGCGTCCGACGTCGAGGCCGCCGAGGCCGCGTGGACGCCGCTCGCCGGCATCCGCGACGGCGTGTTCCTGGCGCGCGAGTTGGTGACCGAGCCGCCCAACGTGCTGAACCCGGCGACCATGGCCGAGCGGTGCCGCGCGGCTCTGACCCCGCTCGGCGTCGAGGTCGAGGTGATGGGGCCGGCGGAGCTGCAAAAGCTCGGGTTCGGCGCGTTGCTGGCGGTCGCCATGGGCAGCGCCAACGAGGCACGCATGGTGGTGATGCGCTGGAACGGTGGATCGCAAGATGGCGGCCCGGTGGCGTTCATCGGCAAGGGCGTCACGTTCGACAGCGGCGGTATCTCGATCAAGCCGGCGGCCGGCATGGAGGACATGAAGTGGGACATGGCCGGCGCCGGTGCCGTGGTCGGCGCCATGGCGGCGATCGCCGGCCGCAAGGCACACGCCGACGTGGTGGGCATCGTCGGCCTGGTCGAGAACATGCCGAGCGGCAACGCCCAACGGCCGGGCGACGTGGTCACGACGGCGTCGGGCAAGACGGTGGAGATCATCAACACCGACGCCGAGGGCCGCATGGTGCTGGCCGACGTGCTGCATTACGCCGCCGACCGGTTCAAGCCGTGCCTCATGGTCGACCTCGCGACGCTGACCGGGGCGATGATCGTCGCCCTCGGGCACGAGCACGGCGGCATGTTCGCCTCCGACGACACGTTGGCGGCGAACCTGACCGAGGCCGGTGCGGAAACCGGCGAGAAGCTGTGGCGGCTGCCGCTGGGCGAGGCCTATGACAAGCAGCTGAAGAGCGACATCGCCGACATGAAGCACGTCACCGGCCGCCCCGGCAGCGCCATCACCGCCGCGTGCTTCCTGCAACGGTTCAGCCATGGCCTGCCGTGGGCGCACCTCGACGTCGCCGGCATGGTCTGGAGCGGCAAGGACGCGCCGTGCATCCCGAAGGGGGCCACCGCCTACGGCGTTCGTTTGCTCGATCGGTTGGTCGCGGCGCACCACGAAGGCTGAGTCTCTGACCGACATCGGGTTCTACCACCTGACCCGCACGGGAGTCGCCGAGGCGCTGCCGCGATTACTCGACCGGACGCTGAAATCCGGCCAGCGCGCGGTCGTTGCCTGCCCCGATGCCGCGATGTTGAGCGAACTCGACGCGGCGCTGTGGGCGGCCCCGCTGTGGCTGCCGCACGGCACGGCGGCCGACGGCGACGCGGACCTGCAACCGGTGTGGCTGGCGCTCGACGACACGGCGGCGAACGGGGCCCGCTACCTGTTCGCGGTTGGCGGCGCGCCTTGCCCCCACCTCGCGTCGTTCGAGCGCGCGTTCGACCTGTTCGACGGCCGCGACGACGCGCAGGTGGCCGCCGCGCGACACCGCTGGGCAGCGGCGGCGGACCACGCCCGCACCTACTGGAAGCAGACCGACGCCGGCTGGGTTCGGTCCTAGGCGGCTTCCCGGTCGCCTCGCGGGGGTGCTATTCCGTGGCGCAGCGTCATCTGACCTACGGCGCCAACGGAAGGACACGTCATGTTTCTCAGGATCGACAAGCTGCAAGTCGAGATGCCGCTACCGAGCGAGCCGGATCCCTCGGCGGCGGCGGCGGTCAACGAGCTGATGGGCGGCCGCTTCGGCGAGCTGACCACGCTCAACACCTATATGTTCCAGAGCTTCAACTTCCGCCAGCGCGAGAAGCTGCGGCCGTTCTACGCGCTGATCGCCAACATTGCGACCGAGGAGCTAGGCCATATCGAGCTGGTGGGCGCCGCAGTCAACGGCCTGCTAAACGGCGTCCAGCCCAAGGGCGACATCACCAAGGGCGACGCCACCTACGCCGACACGTTCCTGCACGCCGCCGGCAACGGCCCGAACTACCACATCAACGGCGCGCACGGTGTCATGGCGGTCAACCAGGGCGGGCACCCCTGGCGTGGCGACTACATCTTCAACTCCGGCAACCTGGTGCTGGACCTGCTGCACAACTTCTTCCTCGAGAACGGGGCGCGGACGGTCAAACTGCGGGTCTACGAGATGACCAAGAACCCGGCCGCGCGGACTATGCTGGGCTACCTGTTCACCCGCGGCGGCGTGCACGCGCACGCGTATGCGCTGGCGCTGGAGAAGATCACCGGCGTCGACATGAAGAAGATGTTGCCGATCCCGAACATCGAGGGCGCCGACATCCCGGAAAGCCACCCGTTCATGGCCGAGGGCATGCACCGTCGGCTGTACCGCTTCAGTCCCGACGACTATAAGGAAATCGGCTCGATCTGGAACGGCGACGCGCTGGACGGCTCGGGCCCGTTGGAAGTGATGGACGGGCCGCCGACCGGTGGGCCGCAATACCAGCAGGAGGGCGTCGCCTCGGCGTTCATCCCGGACTACCACCCGGAGGAGATTTTGGAGATCGCGAAAAAGCTGTACGCGAAGGCCTCTTAGTCTCTTGAGCCAGGAGCGGCGTCCCTCGGGGCGCCGCTACTTCTGCGGTGTAAATCCTTATACTTAACGACTTAATACCGACCACCGCCTTGCCCGACGTGTAATCTGCTGCAAACGTTGGGAGAACGCGTTCATGGCGATCACGCGCGATGTGTTGTTCGTGCTGTCCAGTGCGCCCTCCAACCCCACGCCCAGCCCCGATGTCATCATCACGACCCAGGGCACATACGCGACAACCTACGGGCTGACCGCCGAGCCCCCGATCCAGGGCAGCCGCATCACCGCCGCCGCGCTTACCTACAGCACGGTGTTCGGGATTGGCCGCGCGCTCGACACCACCAACCCGGCAACCGGTGAGCCCGAGGTGATCGGCACGCTCGGCCCGGTTCCCGGCCCGTTCGAGATCGTCTCGCTCGGCTCGATCGGGATCTTCGCGGCGGTCGACAGCAACGACAACAACCGGTTGTGGCATACCGACGGCACGTTCGACGGCACCTACGAACTGCGCGTGCCCGACGCGGCTGCCGATCTACGACCCGCGCACCTGACCCGCCTCGGCAATGTGGTGGTGTTCACAGGGACGACGGTGGAAGGCGGCCCGGCGCTTTGGCGCACCGACGGTAGCAACGCGGGCACCGTCCAGCTCAGTGCCGGGGGCGCGGTGCTCGGCGTGACCGGGACCGCGGTGATGGGCACCGTCAACGGTCGCGTGGTGTTCGCCACGTCGTCGTCGAGCAACCGAGGTCAAGTCCTCGTATCGACCGACGGCACGTCGGCAGGCACGCGGGTGTTCGATCCGGCGTTCGGCACCAGCGGTGCGCTCGGGCAGAGCCTGCCAGGTGGCCCGCTGCTGCTGACCGACGGCGGCGGCTCGATCTACACCACCGACGGCGTCAACGCGCCGACGTTGGTCGCCAGCTACGGAGCGCCCAACAGCGGTGTCACGGTGTCTGACTTCGCGCTGATCGGGCAGAGGGCGGCGTTTGTCGTGGACGTGACCTCGGCCCAACAGGTTCACACCCAGAGCCTTGTTGTGACCGACGGCACGACGGCGGGGACGTCGCCGGTCGGCATCCCGGTGCAAGGACCGATCGGTGCGTTCGGCCTGCAGCTCAGCCTGCTGACGTCGTTCGGCTCACGGCTGCTGTTCAGCGCGATCGATGCCGCGACGTCGGCAACCGCCGGATCGACCGGCCTCTGGGTCACCGACGGCACGTCCGCCGGCACCTTCGAGATCAGGGCCGGGATCGACCCGTTGAGCATCACCGTAGACGGCGGCCGCGCCTTCGTCGTGGGCCAGAACTCCGCGCGCAACGTCGACGTCCTGTATACGACCGACGGCACGGTGGTGGGCACGACCGCCGTGCTGAACTCGGGACCCGGCAACGTCCTCTCCGCCGGCGTCGTGGACACCACGCACGTCAACGTCACCGGCACACACGACCAATACGCCGTCGCGGGGCTTGGCGGCGGCGCGCTTGGCATCGTGGACACCGTCGCCGGCCGCGACGGCTCCGCAAGCTATCCCGCGCACACGATCGCCTTCACCGACGGGACGGGCGTGCTCGACACCACAGGCAACGCCGAAGCGGTGGCGCGCATCTATCAGGCGGCGCTCGGCGTCAGCCCCGATATTCGTGGGTTGATCGGCTACACGGAGGCGCTGGACGCCGGGACCACGTCGCTGGCCCAGATCGCCGACAGCGCGGCCACGTCACCTCAGTCCATCGCCGAGCATGGGACGCCGTCGAACAGCGACTTCATAAATATCCTGTACGAGAACGCTGCTCACCGTGCGGCGGACGCCGGAGGGCTTGCTGGGTATGTGAACCAACTCGCCGCCGGGGTCACTCGTGGCGCCGTCCTCCTCGGGATTTCGCAAGGCTACGAGTCACGTGTCAACGATTTAGGCGTGGCCGGTCAGGCGAACGATGCAACGGTGTATCGGCTGTATCAGGCGATCGTGGGCCGCGCCCCGGATGCCTCCGGCCAGCAATCCTTTTCCGGCGCCCTAACCGGTGGCGCGACCGTGCAACAGATCGCGGCGGCAATGCTCGGCTCCGGCGAGTACGCGGCCAGGTTCGGCAACCCGTCCGACACCCAGTTCGTCGCCGACCTATTCCAGAACCTGCTGCAACGCCCCGCCGACCCCGGCGGACTTGCCAGTCTCACGGCGGCGCTCGCGTCCGGCGTGTCGCGAGCGGGCCTGGTCGCGGCGTCCGTGGGCAGCGACGAGGCGCGGCTGGTCACCTCGCAGGCCACCCACGACGGGTGGGTCTACCTGCGGTAGGGCACTCCTTGAACGACTTATGATCTCGATCTTTAATCTGGGCGGCATCTGCGAGCCGGCGCTTACAATGGACTCCTACTTTAATGCCATCGCGAGATGCTGCGGATCGCGCGGGACACGACCGCGGTCTTTATCCGGCTCGGCGCCGGAACGGACGTTCGCGAGGACCGCCATGCCGACGGGGTACTCAGCCTCTACGACGTCGAGGAACTAAGCTCCATCTTGCGCCGGAAGCTGGGCCACACCGATTTTAGGGTCGTGTTGCTGGAACGGCATTGGCCGGAGCAGGGCACGCGGGAACACAGTGCGGACGCGCCGCGATTACAACCAGGTGCCGGGGGCGGAGGCGGGCTACAGCGGCGACCCGGTATTCTGGGCGGAGCTGTTCCAAAGCCTGGAGCTCAGTCCGGACCAGACGCTGGCGAACAGCACGACCCACAACGTACTGAATTAGCGTGATGGCGGAGGGAGTGGGATTCGAACCCACGGTACGCGTTAACGCACACACGCTTTCCAAGCGTGCGCCTTAAGCCACTCGGCCATCCCTCCGACGCGTCCGCAAACTAGCCAGCCCCGCGTCAGGCGTCCATCTTGTCAGGCGTCCATCTTTAGCGCGGCCAGGAAGGCGCTCTGCGGGATTTCGACCTTGCCGAACTGGCGCATCCGCTTCTTGCCCTCCTTCTGCTTGTCCAGCAGCTTGCGCTTGCGGCTGATGTCGCCGCCGTAGCACTTGGCCGTCACGTCCTTGCTCAGCGCGCCGATCGTCTCGCGGGCGATCACCCGGCCGCCGATCGCCGCCTGGATCGCGATCTTGAACAGCTGGCGCGGGATCAGGTCCTTCAATTTCCCGCAGATCGCGCGCCCCCGCGTCTCGGCGGCACCCCGGTGCGCGATGAAGCTCAGCGCATCCACCGGGTCGTTGTTGACCAGAATGGAAATGCGGACGAGGTCGCTATCGGCGTACCCGTCCATCGCGTAGTCGAAACTCGCGTAACCCCGGCTGACCGATTTCAGCCGGTCGTAAAAATCGAACACCACCTCGTTCAGCGGGATCCGGTAGACCGCCATCGCCCGGTTACCGACGTAGGTGAGGTCCGCCTGCTGCCCGCGCCGCTCGTTGACCAGCGCGAGCACCGCGCCGAGGTAGTCGTCGGGGACCATGATGGTCGCCTTGATCCACGGCTCCTCGATGTGGTCGATCACCGAGGGGTCGGGCATGTCGGCCGGGTTGTGCAGCTCCTCCATCGAGCCGTTGGTGCGGTGGACGCGGTAGACGACACTCGGCGCGGTGGCGATCAGGTCGAGGTCGAACTCCCGGCTCAGCCGCTCCTGGATGATTTCAAGGTGCAGCAGCCCGAGGAACCCGCAGCGGTAGCCGAATCCGAGGGCCGCCGACGTCTCCGCCTCGTAGTGGAACGAGGCGTCGTTTAGCCGCAGCTTGCCGAGGCTCTCGCGCAGCTTTTCGAAGTCGTCGGCGTCGACCGGATACAGGCCGCACCACACCACCGGGATCGACGGCTTGAAGCCGGGTAGCGCCTTGGTCGCCGGGTTGCGGTCGTCGGTGATGGTGTCGCCGACGTTGCAGTCGGCGACCGTCTTGATGGCCGCCGTGATGTAGCCCATCTCGCCCGGCCCGAGGTCGTCGACCGGGATCATGCGGGGCGTGAACACGCCGACCTGCTCGATCGTGTGGGTCGAGCCCTTCGCCATCATCCGGATCTTCTGGCCGCGCCGCAGCTTGCCGTCCTTGATCCGCACCAGGATGACGACGCCGAGGTACTGGTCGTACCAGCTGTCGACCAGCAACGCGGTCAACGGCGCGTCGACGTCGCCGGTCGGCGGCGGCAGGCGGGTCACGAGCGCCTCCAGCACGCCCTCGATGTTGAGCCCGGTCTTGGCCGAGATCATCACCGCGTCGGACGCGTCTAGGCCGATCACGTCCTCGATCTGTTGCTTGACCCGGTCGCACTCGGCGGCCGGCAGGTCGATCTTGTTCAGCACCGGCACGATCTCGTGGTTCGCCTCGATCGCCTGGTAGACGTTGGCCAGCGTCTGCGCCTCGACACCCTGCGACGCGTCGACCACGAGAAGTGAGCCCTCGCAGGCGGCGAGGCTGCGGCTGACCTCGTAGGCGAAGTCGACGTGGCCCGGCGTGTCCATCAGGTTCAGGGTGTAAACCTTGCCGTCCTTGGCCGGATATTCGAGCCGCACCGTCTGAGCCTTGATCGTGATTCCGCGCTCGCGCTCCAGCTCCATGCTGTCGAGCACCTGCGGCGTCATTTCTCTCGCGGTCAGTCCGCCCGTCACCTGGATCAACCGGTCGGCCAGCGTGCTCTTGCCGTGGTCGATGTGAGCGATGATCGAGAAGTTGCGGATGTGGTCGATCGGGATCGTGGTCATGCGTTCGGTTCGCCGGAAGGATGATCGTGGACGTTGTGTGTCATAGCCGATTTGGCGAGGTCCGTCGCGGCGTTACCGTAGCGTGGCACCGGTCGCCTTGGCCACGGCGGCGACGATCTTGGCGCTGACGGCGGCGATTTCCACCTCGGTCATCGGGGCGCGGGGCTGGACGGTGACTTCGACGCCCAGCGATTGCTGGCCGGCTGGAACGTTCTCGCCCTGGTAGACGTCGAACAGGACGACGCCGGTGATCAGCGCGCGGTCGGCCATTCGCGCGGCCCGCAATACGGCCTCGGCGGGCGTGTCGCGCGAGACGATTAACGCGAAGTCGCGAAAAATCGGTTGCAGGGTCGGCAGCTCCAACGCGGCGCCCTTGCGGCGCTTGGGCTCGGCGATGCGGTCCAGGAAGATTTCGCACGCGACCGCCGCGCCGGTGATGTCGAGTGCCGCCAGCACGCGCGGATGAACCTCGCCGAAGTGGGCCAACACCGTCTTCGGCCCCTGCCGGATCACGCCGGAACGGCCGGGGTGATACCAGGCGGGCGCGTCGCTGGTGGTGGACAGCGCCTCGATCGGCACGCCGAGCGCCGCAAGGACGAGCAACGCGTCGCCCCGCGCGTCGATCGCGTCGAGGTCGCGCGGCGGGGCGCTCCAGTGGCGGGGCGTCGTGCCGGTCCGCACCGATGCCGCGACGCGCGTCTCGCCCTCGCCGGTCGCGTCGAGGAACGCCGGGCCGATCTCGAACAGCGCCGCGTCGGGGCTGCCGCGCGCGGCGTTGCGGGCGGCGGCGGGCAGCAGGGTCGCGACCGGGGTTGGCCGCATCTGGTCGAGGTCGGACGCGATCGGGTTGGCCAACCTCAGGCCAGGGTCGACGCCGCCGAACAGCGCCGCCTGCCCGCTCGGCATGAAACTGAACGTCACGCACTCGATCAGCCCGGCGGCGGCCAGCGTGCGCCGGGCCAGCGCGGCACGGGCCTGCGCCGGGGTCAGCGTGCGGCCGGGGATCGCCGAGACCGGCGGCAACGAGACCGGCGGGATGCGGTCGAGGCCGTGCAGCCTTAGCACCTCCTCGATCAGGTCGACCTCGGGCTCGATTTCCTCGCGACCCTCGGCAGCGGCGCGCGCGACCGCCTCGCCCAGCGTGTCGGACGGGTCGAGCGGCGAGCGGGCGGCGATGTCGTTGCGCCAGGACGGCACGGCGACGGTCACACTGTGCTCAGCGCGCGAGACGGTGGTGAAGCCGAGCCGGTCCAGTGCCGCCACCGCGTCGTCCGGCGCGATCTCGACGCCGCCCAGCCCGGCGATGCGGTCGAACCGCAGGCTGGCGGTGCGGTGCCAGTCCGGCTCCGCCCCGGCCGCGACCACGTTGGACGCCTCGCCGCCGCAGAGTTCCAGGATCATCGCGGTGGCCGCGTCCAGGCCCGCCGGCAGCAGCGCCGGATCGATGCCGCGCTCGAACCGCTGGCGCGCGTCCGACGTGACCTGATGACGTCGCCCGGTCAGTGCCACGTGGACCGGGTCGAACAGCGCGCACTCGATGAACACGTTTTTCGTAGTGTCCGAGCAGCCGGTCACCTCGCCGCCGATCACACCGGCCAGGCTCTGCACGCCGGCCGCGTCGGCGATCACGCAGTCGTCCGGGTCGGCGACGTAGGTCTTGCCGTTGAGCGCGCTAAAACTCTCGCGGGCGCCGGGGCGCATCACCAGGGCGCCGCCGGAAATGCGGTCGGCGTCGAACACGTGCAGCGGGCGGCCGAGGTCGATGGTGAACCAGTTGGTCACGTCGACCAGCGCGCTGATGGGCCGCAGCCCGACGGCGCGCAACTGCTCGGCCAGCCACGCCGGACTCGAGCCGTTGCTGACGCCGCGCACCACGCGGCCGAGCACCCAGGGACACGCCTCGGGCATGTCGATGTCCCAGCGGATCGGGCTATCGAACGCCGTGGTGACCGCCGGCGCGCTCCACGGTTTCAGCGTGCCGATGCCGGCGGCGGCCAAGTCGCGCGCGACGCCCCGAACGGATAGCGCGTCGCCCCGGTTCGGCGTCACGGAAATCTCGATCACCGGGTCGTCCATGCCGGCCCACACCGGATAAGGCGTGCCGACCGGCGCATCGTCGGGCAGTTCGACAATGCCGTCGTGGTCCTCGCCGAGGCCCATTTCGCGGAACGAGAGCAGCATCCCGGCCGAGGCCACGCCCCGTATTTCACCGACCTTCAGCGTGATCCCGCTGCCCGGAATGTAGGCCCCCGGCGGCGCGAACACCGCCTTCATGCCGGTCCGGGCGTTCCGGGCGCCGCACACGACCGACACCGTCAAGTCGCCGGCATCGACCTCGCACACCCGCAGCCGATCGGCGTTCGGGTGCGGCGTGGCCGACATGACATGCGCCACGCGAAACGGCATCAGCGCCGCCGCACGGTCCTCGACGCCCTCCAGCTCCAACCCCAGCGCGGTCAGCGCGTCGGTGATCGCGTCCAGGCCCGCATCGGTGTCGAGGTGCCGCCGCAGCCAGCTCAGCGTGAACTTCAACCGCCGGCACCCTCGTGCAGCAGCGGCGGCGCCAGCGGGCTCACGCCGTAGCGCCGCAGCCAGCGCACGTCGCCCTCGTAGAACGGGCGGAGGTCGGGGATGCCGTGTTTCAGCATGGTCACCCGCTCGATGCCCATGCCGAACGCGAAGCCCTGCCACTCCCGCGGATCGATGCCGCAGTTGGACAGCACCTTCGGGTGGACCATGCCGCTACCGAGGATTTCCAGCCAGTCGCCGCCGCCACCGAGTTCCCCGGTGCGCCGGTTCCAGCCGATGTCGACCTCCATCGACGGCTCGGTGAACGGGAAGTAGCTCGAGCGGAACCGCACCGGCAGGCTCGCCATGCCGAAGAACGCCCGCAAGAAGTCGATCAGGCAGCCCTTTAGGTGCGCCAGCGTGATGTGGCGATCGATCGCGAGGCCCTCGACCTGGTGGAACATCGGGCTGTGCGTCGCGTCGTGGTCGGCGCGGTAGGTGCGGCCGGGCGCGATGACGCGGATCGGCGGCTCCTGTTCCAGCATGGAGATGATCTGGACGTCGCTGGTCTGCGTCCGCAACACCTGCGGGCGACCGTCGCCGAGTGCGGGGAGATAGAAGGTGTCGTGGTCGGCGCGGGCCGGGTGGTGCGCCGGGATGTTCAGCGCGCCGAAATTATACCAGTCGCTCTCGATGTCGTGGCCCTCGCCGACGGCAAAGCCCATCGCGCCGAAGATCGCAGCCATCTCTTCGATGGTGCGGCTAATCGGGTGGATGAGGCCGGCCGGCATCGGGCGCGGCGGCAGGGTGACGTCGATGCGCTCGGACGCCAGACGCGCATCGAGTTCGGCCGCCTCCAGCACGCCGCGTCGGGCGTCCACCGCCGCCGTCAGCTCGTCGCGGACCACGTTCAGCGCCGCCCCGCGCTCGCGCCGCTGGTCGGGTGCCAGCTTGCCGAGTTCTTTTAGCAGCCCCGTCAGCGTGCCGGACTTGCCCAGCACGCCGACCCGCACCGCGTCCCACTCACGCTTGGTCGCGGCCTCGGCCAGCGCGCGCGCGACCTCGGCTTTCAGCGCGTCGAGATCGTCGCGCATCGCCGGTGTTACGCGGCGGTGGCCAGCTCGGGGGCCGGCTCGGCGGCGGCGGCGATCACCGCCTTCACCTGCTCGACGATCGAGGCGAACGTCGCCGGGTCGTCGAACGCGATGGCCGCCAGCACCTTGCGGTCCATCTCGATCCCGGCCGCCTTCAACCCGGCGATGAACCGGCTGTAGATCAGCCCGTGCTCGCGCGTGGCCGCGTTGATGCGCTGGATCCACAGCGCGCGGAACTCGCGCTTCTTCACCCGGCGGTCGCGGTAGGCGTATTGCAGCGACTTTTCCAGCCGCTCCAGCGCGATGCGGTAGTTGGTCGAACTGCGGCCGACGAACCCCTTCGACGCGTCCAGAACCTTTTTGTGGCGTGCGTGCGTGGTGACGCCGCGCTTGACCCGTGCCATGCCCTAGCTCCTCAACCGAGACCGTAGGGGGCCCACTGCTTGACGGTCAGCCCGTCCGCGTGGGTCAGCACCTGGCTGCCGCGATTCTGCCGCTTCTGCTTCTGCGTGCGGGCCATCAGGTTGTGGCGTTTCTTGCCGGGACCAGCCAGCACCTTGCCGTTCGCGGTGATCTTGAACCGCTTCTTGACCGACGACTTGGTCTTCAACTTGGGCATTTCGTACTCCTTAATGGCTGTCGCGCGCCGAAAATGCGCGCACGTCGCGGCCGGGCATGCCCCACAGGCCCGGCGCGCAGACAAGTCGCGCGGTATACGGGCGGCGGCCGATCCAGGCAAGGAGCTTTCGGTCCGGCACCGGCCACGTCATATGAGGCGGCATGGTCATCGCGTTCACCAAGATGCACGGCTGCGGCAACGATTTCGTCGTGATCGATGCGCGCGGGTTCGGCGCCGGCGTCGTCACCCCGGCGCTGGCGGCGGCGATCGGCGACCGGCGCACCGGTGTGGGTTTCGACCAGCTGCTGGTGATCGAGCCGCCGCCGGCCGGCAGCGACGCCACCGCCTTCATGCGGATCCGCAACCCGGACGGCGGCGAGGCCGGCGCGTGCGGCAACGGCACCCGGTGCGTCGCGGACATGCTGGCGGCACAGACCGGCACCCGTGAGCTGACGATCGCGACCGTCGCCGGCGACCTGGACGCGACCATGCTGGACGACGGCGCCGTGCGGGTCGACATGGGGCGCCCGCGCTTCGGCTGGGCGGACATTCCGCTGTCGCGCGAGGTGGATACCGTCCATCTGCCGATGGCGCGCGACCCTGCCGCCTGCTCGATGGGTAACCCGCACGCGACGGTGTTCGTGGATGATTTCGAGTTCGATGTGGCGGCGGTCGGCCGCGCGATGGAGCACGATCCGTTGTTCCCGGAGCGCGCCAACATCGGCTTCGCCCGCATCGATGCGCCTGACCAGATGCGGCTACGCGTGTGGGAGCGAACCGCCGGGCTCACGCTCGCCTGTGGTTCCGGCACCTGTGCGGCCGTGGTCAATGCGGTCCGGCGTGGGCTGTGCGAACGCCGCGTGCGCGTGACCGTCGACGGCGGCGTGCTCGACATCGGCTACGGCGAGAATGGCCGCGTCACCATGGCCGGCCCGGTCGCGACCAGTTTCAGCGGCACGCTCGACCTGTCCCGGTTCGCCGCCTGATGGCCGAACTGGTAACCTTCGGCTGCCGGCTGAACGCGTACGAGAGCGCCGTCATCGCCGACCAGGCCGCCGGTTTGGACGCGATCGTGGTCAACACCTGCGCGGTCACGCACGAGGCGGAGCAGCAGGCGCGGCAGGCGATCCGCCGGGCGGCGCGCGAGCAGCCCGGGCGGCCGATCGTGGTCACCGGCTGCGCCGCCCAGATCGCGCCGGCCGCGTGGGCCGCCCTGCCCGGTGTCACCCGCGTGGTCGGCACGGCGGAAAAGCTCGATCCCGCGATGTGGTGGGCGGGCGCGCCGTCCGCCGTCGGCGACATCCGTGCCACCCGCGCCGCGCCGGCCCCGGCGGTCCACGACTTTGGCAGGCACGCCCGTGCGTTCGTCGCCGTCCAGCACGGCTGCGACCACCACTGCACGTTTTGCGTCATCCCGCAGGGGCGTGGGCCGAGCCGTTCCGTCCCGGTCGGTGGCGTGGTCGAGCAGGCGCGGGCGGCGGTGTCGGCCGGGTTCAACGAGGTCGTGCTGACCGGCGTCGACCTGACCAGCTACGGCCACGACCTGCCCGGTCGGCCGACGCTGGGCCAGCTGGCGCGGCGGCTGCTGGCGCTGGTGCCCGAGCTGCCCCGGCTGCGGCTGTCCTCGCTCGATCCGGCGGCGATCGACGCCGATCTGTGGCGGCTGGTGGCCGAGGAGCCCCCGCTAATGCCGCACCTGCACTTGTCGGTGCAGGCCGGGTGCGACCTGGTGCTGAAGCGGATGCGCCGCCGTCACCGGCGCGCCGACATCCTCGCGATCGCCGCCCGGGCCCGCTCGCTGCGGCCGGGCATCGCGATCGGGGCCGACCTGATCGCCGGGTTTCCGACCGAAACCGAAGCGATGGCCGACGACACCCGCCGCTTGGTCGAGGACGCCGACTTCGCCTTCACGCACGTCTTTCCGTATAGCCCGCGCCCCGCCACCGCCGCCGCCCGGATGCCGCAGGTGGGCGTGGCGATCCGGCGCGTACGGGCGGCCGCGTTGCGCGCGGCCGCGTCGACCCGGACCGCGGCCTTTCTTCACGCGCAGATCGGCCGCGCGGCGACGGTGCTGATCGAGACCGGCACACGGGGCCACACCGAACATTTCGCCCCGGTCCTGCTCGACGGCCCGCGCAAGGCGATCCGCCCGGCGCGGATCGTCGGCGTCAACGGTGACACGTTACTGGCGGAGGCGGCCTAGATGGCGCTCGGATTCCTCTCACGGCTGAAACAGGGGCTGTCGCGCTCGACGGCCAAGATTACCGAGAGCATCGCCCATGTTGTCGTCCGCCGCCGCCTGGACGACGCCTCGCTGGAGACGCTGGAGGACGCGCTGATCGCCGCCGACCTCGGCACCGAGGTGTCCCGCACAATCATCGCCAGCTTTCGCAGCAGCCGCTTCGGCCACGAGGTGACCGAGACCGAGGTGCGCGACGCGCTGGCCGAGGCGGTGGCCAAGATCCTGACGCCGGTGGCGCGGCCGCTGACGATCGACCCGTCGCTGCGGCCGCACGTGGTGCTGGTGGTCGGCGTCAACGGCACCGGCAAGACCACCACGATCGGCAAACTGGCGCAGCAATACCGCGACGACGGGTTACGGCCGATGCTGGTCGCCGGCGACACTTTCAGGGCCGCCGCCGTAGAGCAACTGCAGGTCTGGGGCACCCGCACCGGCGCGCCCGTGGTCTCCGGCGCGTCCGAGACCGACCCGGCGGGCCTCGCGCACACGGCGCTGGAGCGCGCGCGCGCCGAGGACGCCGACGTGCTGCTGATCGACACGGCGGGCCGCCTGCACAACAAGTCGGTGCTGATGGAGGAGCTGCGGAAGATCGTCCGCGTCATCCGCAAGCTCGATCCCGAGGCGCCGCACTCGGTGTTGCTGGTGCTTGACGCGACCACCGGCCAGAACGCGTTGGCCCAGGTCGAAGTGTTTCGCGAGATGGTCGATGTGACGGGCCTGATCGTGACCAAGCTGGACGGTTCGGCGCGCGGCGGTGTGGTGGTGGCGCTGGCGCAGGCGTTCGGGCTGCCGGTCCACGCGGTCGGCGTCGGCGAGCAGGCGGCGGACCTGCGGCCATTCGATCCGGCGGCGTTCGCGCGCGACCTGGTGGGGGCGACCTAGGTGTTTAGTCCCGGCATTTCGTGGAGCGGGTTTGCGGTGAATCGCTCTGGCTGCGCCGTCCAGGTTTTGCAGGTGAATTCGTAGGGCGTGAGGCCCTTCAGGGTTTTCAGGCGGCGGCCG
>JAABUX010005808.1_pt1 | contig 15004 bp, 11 predicted proteins | sample 5561851 | NCBI WGS metagenome assembly JAABUX01 (sample SAMN10711883, study PRJNA513361) | rock metagenome | isolation source: Antarctica rocks | place: Antarctica: Victoria Land, Richard Nunatak red sandstone | collected 2016-01-03 | reverse complement strand
GGCGTTGGTGTCCTTCCACGACACCGTGTCGCCCACCTTGATGGTGACGACGACCGGGGCGAACACGTAGCCGGCCGTGGCCTTGCCGGTCTTCTCCAAAACAGAGATGGTTTTGTGAGCCGCAGAACGATGGGCGGCAAGCGCGGGCTGCGCGGCGACGACGCCGGCGAGCAGCGGTAACGCGATGAGACCGCGCGCAACGGTCGAGCGAAGGGTCAACATGGATGATATCTCCTACTTGTATGCTTTGGATGCGTCGTGCGGAATCCTGCTGGTCGCCGCACCTCCTTTATCGTAACGCGCGCGGATGAACGGCGCGTGTACCTCGTGTGAAGATTGTGCAAAGGGGCCACCACGGGCGGCTCAAGGCCTCACAGTGGTCCCCTTCTTGCTGGCCCACGAGGACGGTCTGGCTGTTGGCGATGGTCGGTAAGCTATGTGCTGTCGTGCCGTCGGAATGACCATGGCATGACGGTTTCGCCTATGGCGTTCTCCCATATGTGATCGAGCGTCGTTCCCGCCATGCCAACAGGTGATCGCTAAACGGTAACAACCAGGAGCTTCAGAGATGAGCGACGGACAAAACCAGGACCAGGACCAGGACCAGGACCAGGACCAGGACCAGGACCAGGAGCGGCGGGCGCACCCGCGCGACAGCGGCATGCAGCCGAACCCGACCCTGAACCGCGCCGCGCGACGCGGCGGCGCGACCGAGGACGAGCAGCTCCTGCAGAGTCCGGGCGCGACCCCCGACCCCAACTTCACGCATACCGACCCGTGGCGTGTCTTCCGCATCATGGGCGAGTTCGTGTCCGGCTTCGATGAGCTCGCGCACGTCGAGCGCGCCGTCTCGTTCTTCGGCTCGGCGCGGACCGGCCCCAACGATCCGATGTACGACGCGGCCCGCGAGACGGCCAAACTGGTGGCCGAGGCGGGCTACGCCATCATTACGGGCGGCGGACCCGGCATCATGGAGGCGGCGAACAAGGGCGCGCGCGAGGGTCATGGGCTCTCCATCGGCTGCGCGATCGAGCTGCCGGTCGAGCAGGGCATCAACGCATACGTGGACCTGCCCATCAACTTCCGCTACTTCTTCGTGCGCAAGACCATGTTCGTCAAGTATGCGCAGGCCTTCCTCATCTTCCCCGGCGGCTTCGGCACCATGGACGAACTCTTCGAGGCGGTCACGCTGATCCAGACGCACAAGGTGCGCAACTTCCCGCTCGTCCTGTTCGGCTCGACGTACTGGGGCGGCCTGGTGGACTGGCTGCGCGGCACGATGCTCGCCGGGCACAACATCAATCAGCAGGACCTGGATCGCCTCGTGGTGACCGACTCGCCGCGCGAGGCCTGCCGCATCATCGTGGAAGAAACCAAGAACCTCTAACCCGTTTCTAAGTACTGGGGCCGCGGCCTGTTTAAGAATGCGGGTCGGGCGTGGAGGTGTAGCTCGCCAACATGCGCCGCAGTTCCTCTCTCGCCATGTCCCGCCAATCCGCCGGCGCCAGCAACTCCGCCCCCGGCCCCAACCAGCGCAGCAACTCCAGCACAGTTGCGCGGTTATCCTCGCCGAAGGTCATGACGACCGCATCCTCGGCGATCAACTCGAACCGCGCGTGGCGGTAGTACCAATCCCGGCGCAAACGGTCAGCCTGCGCCGGCGAGAGACGGATCGCAACCGGGGCGCGCTGCCGCCACTCTCTCATGGCCGCCCGCAACCAACGGCGTCCCAAAAGCGCCCGCACGTCGAAGGCGGCGTCGCCACCGTCGTTGGGGCCCCGCGCCCACATCGGCGCGATCTCTGCGACGCGATCCGCCCGCCAAAGGCGCGCCCCACGCGCCCGCTCATCGTCGCGGCCAGCCAGGTACCAGCGATCGCGATCCAAGAGCACTCCAAGCGGGACGACGACACGTTCCTCCTCCTCGCGGTATGGCGAGCGGTAGCGCAGGCGCACGAGGACACCGTCGAGGCGCGCCCGCAGGAAGAGGCCGAGCATGGCGCTTTCCCGCGCCGCCGCCGGCTCCGGCGCCGCGGCCGTCGCGGGATGGGGATCGGGCTCCGGGTGGAAGATGTCGTCGGGCGCCGGCTCGACGCCGATGATCGTCTCTGCCCGCGCCAGGGTCGCGCGCAGCGCGGCGGGAAGGGCGGCCAGCAGCTTGCCCTCGGCCGTGTCTAACTCGTCGGGGAAGGGTCGGGCATGCAGGCGGCGCAGCAGCGCCAGCCCGAGCAGCAGCGCGCTCGCCTCGCCGTGCGAGAGCATCAGCGGCGGCAGGACATAGCCCTCGACCAACCGAACTCCGCCCGCGCGGCCCCGCTCGGCGTAGACGGGCACGCCCGTCACGGCCAGCGCCGCGAGGTCGCGCCGTGCTGTGCGTGGTGTCGTATCTGCGCGTCGAGCACAATCGCGGTAAGCGGCTGGCGTATGGCCTGTTCCTCGTCTTCCTCCTCGCCACGCTCGCCAGTGTCGGCGCGAAGGTTCTCTACCCCGCCGTCATATTCCTGGTCGCCCTGTTCGCGTCGGTCCTGCGCGAACGCAGGAAGGGAACGGTCGTTCGAGTGTCGCCGCCTGCCCGAGCAGCGCCACCCCGCGCCGCGCGACGATGCCCTGGTCGCGGAGCGCGCCGGCGAGTTTGTACACGCCCGGGACCACGCCCAGGGCCGGCGGGCGCAGCCCCAGGTTCGAGGGAGCATCGATGACCACGATCCGTCTGTCCATCGCCCTACTCAAAACCTTTCCGTCTACTCGGGCCTGCCGGCGGCGACCCAGCGCGCGAAGACATCCACCTTCTCCCCGGGCCACGCGCCGTCGCACGGCATCGTCCCCGCGCGCAACCGGTCCAGGATCGCCGGGGCGTGCGCTGACACGTCTTTGTACGCCCACAGGTCGAAGGCCCACACCATCGACTGGCGATCCGTCTGGCGGAACAGCGGCTTGATGTGCGCCTCGAAATGCAGCGGCTCGCCCGCGGTGGGCAAGGCCAAGGCCTTCTCCTCCTGTGGTGAGGAGGCCAGCGCCGAAACGCGACCCCACGGCGTCGCGTTGCAGACCCAGTCCCAACGCGGCACGGGCATGTTCATCGGCGGATGCGCGCCAGGCGTCGAATTCTCCACCGCCAAGCGCGAGCCCCACTCGATATAGGCGGCGAACGCCGCGCGGAACTCCGGGTCAGCCGGCAGCCCCGCCTCCCCGGCGGACCGCGCCATCAGACTCGCCCAGCGCGCCCGCTGCTCCTCGGTCAGGCCGGCCCCGATGTGCTCCGAGACCATGCGCCGGTAGCCGCCCTGGGACGTGCCGCCGCCGTAGCGCTCGGAATAGGCTGCTGGTCCCCCGAACACCTCGCTGAGCCACGCCGCCACGCGCTCCGGGTGGTCGGGCGACATGTGCGCGAAGAGAGGCTCGAGCAACGGGTCCTGCGGCACGTACTTGCCGTAAAAGAGGCGCGTCATGCGATTGAGGGCCGGCAGACCGCCCGCCCACTCGAACAGGGTCGGCTGGTGGTCCGCCGGCGCCTCCGGGTCGTGGAAGTCGACGTACCAATGCATGCCGCTGCAAAAGGGCTTGTTCCGGGAGTGGCCGCAGCGGCACAGGCTGTAGTGCTCGCGCGAGGCGCCCGCGTTGCGCGGCTCGTCGTCGCCCTGTCCATCGTACAGCGGGATGCCGCCGGTGATCCGATAGGGACCGTCCTTGGAGACCTCGATGGCGGGCGGCCGCCGCTGGTCCACCCCGTCGCGGATCTCCACGCCTTCGAGCGCGTAGCTGAGCGCGCCGGAGGGGCAGGCGCGCACGGCGCGTACGATGTCGTCCATCCGCACGCCGTTGGGAACGACGAAAGGGTCCTCGCCGAGATGGAACACAGCCTTGAGCCGGTCGGTGCAGAAGCCCGAGTGGGCGCAGGTCCCGCGGTTGTCCAGGATCGTCATCTGCGTGCCGGGATAGGCGTCGCGCCGGTCGGGGACACGGGCCGGATCTTTACGGCCGGTGAAGTCGACGCGCGCGTGCGTACCGTCGCAGAACGGCTTGAGCCTCGATTGGCCGCAGCGGCACAGGGCCAGTTGGGGCCGCGTCGGGATCGCCTCGCCGAGCCAGGTCGTCAGCGTGTCCGCGTTGGTCGCCAGGTAAGGGCCGTTGACCGACGCCTGGATGGCGCACGCCAGGCCGGACTGCGCCTCACGCAGCGCCGCGAGCCTGGCCGTCGCGCCGTTCGGGCCGTCCGTGGGTGCGAGGCCGCAGCTCAGGTCCTGCAGGGCGGCGGTAGCTTCCCGGACTTCAGAGGGCAGGATGGGCGCCGCGGGCGCCGCGCACAGCGTCGTCGCCGTCGTGGTCAGCCGCCACAGCCGCCCGTCGATCTCCATGAGCGCCGCGGTGGCGGGCAGGGGGGTGTCGTCGCCCGCGACATCCCCGAAGGGTGGGCCGGCGCACAGGTCGTGGGGCGACGCCTCGTCGAACGGCATCCGCGCCAGCGCGTCACTCAGCGGGCGGATCACCGCGTCCAGCAGGCGCGGGGCGATGCGGCCGAGGATGTCGCGGTCGGCGGCCGGCGCGTCAGTGGAGGCGGGGGCAAGGATCTGCCGGAGGACGAGCAGAAAGGTGTCGTAGGCGTCGACGAACAGGGCGGCCACCGCGCGCGTCGAGGGATCGACGATGCGCGCGTCACCCCCGCCGGCGGCATCCCCCCGCAGCCGTAGCGTCGGGTTGACCGTGATAGGCCGTACGGGCTCGAACGGCGCGCCCGCCTTTTGGGCGTCCGCCAAAGCCGCCGCGTACTCCGCCCCGATCATGGCGGCAGCTCCCGGCGCCGGCTCCGCATCCGCCCCAGTGAGCGCATCGAGGGCGGCGAGCGCCGAGGCCCGGTCGGTCACGGCGACGAGCGATCCCCCGAGATCGAGCGTGCGCTCCGTCACCTGCGCCCCTGCGGGGCCGACGACCAGCCCCTCTGCATGGGGCGCGCCGACGGCGGCGGCGATGGCGGCATATAGGTCTGCCAGTGTTGTCGCGATATCTCCCGGCCTCGCGGCCACGAGCTCGCCGGCTGCCAGGCGGTCGATAATCGCTGGGGAGAAGGGGGCGAGCGCGGGACTAGTCTGGTCCTGTCCTACCGCTCCTACCGCCGTCGGCGCCGGGGACGCCGGGGACGCCCGGCGGGCCAGGCGCGGCGTCCCGCCCAGCGCGGCCGTGAGGTTGGCGAGACTCGCCACGCGACGCAGGTGGTCGCGGGCGGCCAGCAGGAGGCGTCGCTTCCAGCCGCGGACGACATCCACCTGCCCGTCGGTCAGCCCGCCCTCGCTCGCGTCGTTCTTGAGCGAGGCGGCCGCGTACAGCAGGGTGCAGGCGAGGCCGTGCTCCTCGTCGGACGCGCGGGCAATCAGGCCAATCAGGTCGTCATGCGTGGGCGTCGTGTGGTCACTCACGGGCGAGATAGACGCGTCGAGCATCGGTCATCTCCTCTGTTCCTGTGCGGATAGCGGGACGGGGCGGCGCGCGGGTGTTCGAGCGATGATCTCTTCAATTGAAGTGATCTTGTGGGCAGGATAGCACGTGTCGCGCGCGGCGTACACTAGAAAGATGGGTAGGGATGGGACAGGGGACGCCGATGGTGATGACCAGAGCGACCATGTAGACCGTGTGCGCGAGGCGTGGGCGCGCGAGTGGCCGGGGCTCGACACATCGCCCGTGGCGGTCGTCGGCCGCATCGGGCGGCTCGGCGTCTACCTCGACGCGGGCCTGGAGCGGACATTCCGCCCCTACGGCCTCTCACGAGCTGGCTGGGACGTGCTCGCGGCGCTGCGCCGCGCCGGCCCGCCCTACCGCCTGCCGCAGAAGGCCCTGATGGGCGAGCTATTGCGCGCGTCCGGCACCGTGAGCTTCCGCATCGACCGGCTGGAGCGCGCGGGCTGGGTGCGCCGGGAGCCGGACCCGGCGGACGGACGCAACGTCTTCGTCGCCTTGACAAAGGCGGGTCACCGCATCGTCGATACAGTCGCCCCGGCGCACCTCGCGAACGAGGAGCAGTTGCTCGCCGCCCTCTCGCCGGCCGAGCGCGCGACGCTCGCGGGCCTGCTGCGCACCCTCCTGCACGGCTTCGAGCCGCCGGCCGGCGATCCCACCCTGGGGCCGTGACGGCGTGTGGGCGCGGCCCATGCGGAACTAACGGTGTTGCCGGTCGTCGATCACGTCGCTTGGCGTATACGCGGGATGTTGTTGCGCGACGAAAGCTATTGTGACGTGCGACGTAACCGCCGCCGAGTGGGCTTCCCCGAAACCATGCGCTGGCTCTGGCGCACCAGGTAGCGTCGCTCCGCGTCGGAGAGATCGGGCCAGTCGGCGGTGGGGTAGCCGAATAGTGGTGCGGGAGACGAGCATCACGATCGTCGCCATGGGGGAGATCGAGCGGCGCCGCCTACTCGCGCCGCGCCGCGTCGTGCTGCTACGGCGCGTCGGAGATGCCGCCGAGCGAAACGTACTTGACGTCGAGGTACTCGTCGATGCCCCAGCGGCCGCCCTCGCGGCCGATCCCTGACTCTTTGACGCCGCCGAAGGGGGCCTGCGCCGTCGAGGGCAGGCCGTCGTTGGCCCCCAGGATGCCATACTCCAGCCGCTCCGCCAGCCGCCACAGACGGCCGATGTCGCGCGTGAAGTAGTAGGTGGCGAGGCCGAACGGGGTGTCGTTGGCGCGCGCGACGACCTCCTCCTCGCCGTCGAAGGTCAGCAGCCCCGCGACGGGTCCGAACGTCTCCTCGCGCGCCAGCAGCATCGAGTCGTCGACGTCGAGCAGGACGGTCGGGGCGTAGAAGTAACCGCTCCCCCTGCCGTTCCCGACGTCCACGGGTCCCCCGCCCAGGGCGACCGTGGCGCCCTTGGACACGGCGTCTTGCACGTGCCGCTCCACCTTGCGGAAGGTGGCCTCGTCGACGAGCGGCCCCACGGTCACGCCCTCGTCCAGCCCGTTGCCGACCTTCATGTCTCCGAGCCGGGCGACCAGTCGCTCGGCGAAAGCGTCCCGGATGCCCCGCTGCACAAAGATCCGGTTGGCCGCCACGCACGTTTCGCCCGTGTTGCGCATCTTGGACGCGGCGCAGTGCCGCGCGGCCGCGTCGAGGTCGGCGTCCTCGAAGACGATGAACGGCGCGTGCCCGCCGAGCTCGAGCGAGAGGCGCTTGACGGTGTCGGCCGCCTGCCGCATCAGGATCTTGCCCACCTCGGTCGAGCCCGTGAAGGAGACCTTGCGCACCCGCCGGTCCTCCATGATGGCCGACACGATGTCGGGCGCGTCGAGGCCGGCCACGACCGAGAGCACGCCGGCCGGCAGCCCGACCTCCTCGAAGATCCGGGCCAGCTCCAGCGCCGACAGCGGCGTCAGCTCGGATGGTTTGATCACCATGGCGCAGCCAGCCGCGAGCGCGGGCCCGAGCTTGCGCGTGATCATGGCGGCCGGGAAGTTCCAGGGCGTGATCGCCGCCGTCACGCCGACGGGGCGCTTGAGCACCAGCAGGCGCTTGTCGGCCGCGCTCGCCGGCACGACGGTCCCGTAGACGCGCCTGGCCTCCTCGGCGAACCATTCGAGAAACGAGGCCGCGTAGACGATCTCGCCGCGCGCTTCGGCCAGGGGCTTGCCCTCCTCCAGGGTCATGAGGCGCGCCAGTCGCTCTTTCTGCTCGTGCATGCGGCCCGCCGCGGCGCGCAAGATGGCGGCCCTGTCGCCCGCCGTCGTCTCGGCCCACAGGGGTTGGGCGCGGACCGCGGCGTCTATCGCCCGTCGCATGTCGGCCTTACCCCCGTCCGCGACCGTCGCGATGGGCGCGAGGGTGGCGGGATCGACCACCTCGAACGTCTTCCCCGAGGCCGCCTCGCCCCACTCGCCGCCGACAAAGATCTTGTACGCCGTCGTCTGCTCGGTTGTAGTCGTCACCACGCTCGAACTCCTAATAATCAGTCGATGGTCGATGTCAGATGACCGCGCCGCCGAGCACGGCCACGCCCATGCCCGGCTCGATCCGCGCCAGGCCAAGCCCGCGCAGGCAGCAGGCCAGCGGCTCGCACAAGGCGCCGTACTCGAGGGGCACGCCGTCCGGGAGCGCATAGGCCTGCGCCGCCGGCGCGCAGTCGCACTAATAGGCTACCATGGGCGCAGCAGTCCCTGTCGCCCCCACCCCCGGCAACGAGAACGGAGCCCGCATATCGAAGTAACCCTCGGTCTCCTCGCGCGACCGCTCGCAGCGCGCGAGGACGGCGCGGACATCGGGGTGGACAGCGCCGTCGCCCAACGCCAACTCGCCCCGGTCGAGCCGGCTGATCTCGCTGTCCGGCTTGTACATGCTGAACCTGGCGTCGACCCGGCGTAGCCAGGCGAACGCCCCCTCTAGCGCCGCTGGGTCGACGTCCGCGTCGAGCGCATCACGGGCATGCCGATCGGCATGCCCGTGATGCGCTCGACGCGGCGCAGCCCGGGACTCGCGCCGGACGTAGCGGTATCGGTACCCACGGGCCTAGAGGGCGTGCGCTTTGTGGGCGCCGGCGATGGCGGCCTGCAGCGAGGCGTCGTAGGCTTCACTGGTCATCGTGGCGCCTGAAACAAGGTCGATGGCGGCGCTCTGGACCCGCAACACCTCTTGGCGCAGCATGGGGATGGCCTGCGAGTTGATGAAGGCGGAGCGATCTCGCTCCGTGGGCGCGGAGGCCTGGATGTCTATGATGCGCTTGCCCTTGACGACAATAGTCACCTGCACCGGCCCCCAACGCATGTCCTCGCTCGGACCCGCGTACGTGCGCGCGACCGTCTTGGAGACCGTTGGGCGCGTGGCCGTCTTATGGGTGGGCGTAGAGGTCCTCGCGGCCGTGGCCGTGGAGGTGGCCCGAGTCGTCGCGCTCGTGGCGCTCGTGGCGGCCCAGGCGCCGGCCACGAGGACGGTCGCGGCCGTTACTACGACGGTAGGGATCGTGCGATGCATCGTGTTCAGTCCTTTCGTGTGTCGTCTATCCGCATCTTGCCCTGTCACGGAGGGCTCGTGGCGCGTCCGGCGCGTCCGGCGCGGCGTTGATAAGCTATTAGAGAGCGAAGCGTTCGGTGTGGATGAATGCGGGCGGCACACCGGCGCGGCGGGCGTTGGCTTCGACAGCGCGCATCATCGCCAGCGGCCCGCAGATGTAGACGTCGCGGCCGGCGATGTCGGGGACCAGCGCGCGCAGATGGTCGGGCGAGAGCAGGCGCGCGCCGTCCGGCCCGTCGTGGCCCCCGACGACGTAGTGGAGCGCGAGGCCACGCTCCCGCGCCAGCGCGTCGAGCTCGGCCCGGAAGACCGCGTCATCCGCGCGCACCACGCGGTAGATGAGCGCGACGTCGAGATCGCCGGACATCTCCTCGGCCATCGCCCGGATCGGGGTGATGCCGATGCCGCCCGCGATGAGGGCCACCCGGTCGCGCCGGCGCGCCGCGTCGGTGAAGACGCCGAAGGGACCCTCGGCCACCACTCGTGTGCCTGGCGCGATCGCGCCGAGGCGGCCGCTGAAGCCGCCCACGTCCTTGACCGTCAGGCGCAGTGAGCGGCCGTCGGGCGCCGCCGAGAGCGAGAAGGGGTGCGACGCCCACCAGCGCCCGCGCCCGAGGAAGCGCCAGAGGAAGAACTGGCCCGCGCGCGCGCGGAGCCGGTCGAGACGGCGGCCGGTGATGCGCAGCGAGACCACGCCCGGACCCTCCACCGTCACCTCGGCCACCCTCATGCGGTAGCGCAACGCGCCAGCGATTGGTTGAGCGACGCGGAACAGCACGAGCAGGGCGAGCGTGACCAGATAGAGCGCCGTCCAGTAGGCGGCAGCGGTCGGGTTAGCGGTCAAGTCGTTGCCGGTCGGGATCTGGTGGACCCAGGCCAGCGCGATACCCGCGTAGGCGGTGAGATGCACGAGGTACCACGCCTCGTAGGGTAGCCGCCGGCGCACGATGACCAGCGAGGTGACCACGACGAGGACCATGAGGGCCGTCCCGACCGTGGCCGCGACCATGCCCGTGTAGTCGCCGAGCAAGGACGCAACCTCGCGCGGGATAGGGATGCGGTCGTTGGCCGCGTAGCCAAGCGTGATGAGCGCCGCGTGCGCGAGCACGAGATAGAGGCAGGCCTTGCCGTTGAGCCGGTGCCACACGGTGAGCCGGTCGAAGCCCGCGAGCCGCTCGAGCGGGGGCAGGCGGGCCAGCAACAGAACCTGGAGCAGCGCGAGGTAGGCGCCGAGCAGGCCGGTGACCCGCCCCAGGCTGGTCAGCAGGTCGCCCGTCCCGTGCACGCCGGACACTCCCCCGCCGCGCAGCCACAGTAGGACGATCGCCGCCGCGTTGGCGCCGACGACCGCCCAGATTGCCCAGGCCGTCGCCGCGCGGTAGCCACGCCGCCGCGATCCACGGACGACGAGTGTCGCGCCGCGAGCGTTGTCGACGAACCCGATGTCCATCACAGGAGCCTCCGTCTCGAACTATGTAACAGGTCCGTGGCCCCCGCGACCGCCGGCGCTCGCACGCGGCGATAGTCTTTGTCAGGCCGCGTCATCCGCCCGTTCATCCCTGGCTGGCCCCTGTCGGCACGATACTGGGGACAGCGCCGGAGATCGACGACCCCACCACGTCCGTCGCCACCTGGCGGCCGCCGGCCGTCGCGCCCCGCACGGCGACGTACTGGCCTGGCTGGAGCCCCCCGCGCGTCGTCGTGGTCACGCGGTAGACCGTGGTCGAGGAGATCAACCTCAGAGTCCGTGTGACGCCTGCCGCCGTCTTGAAGGTGATCGACCCGCCCTGGACGGCCGTGATCGTGCCGGTGAGGGCCGCGCGCCTCACCCCGCCGGTGCCGGCGGGGTACCCCGAGCCACCGCCAGGGCCGCCGTAACCACCGGACCCGCCGGCGCCCCGGGGGGCGCTACCCGGCCCACCGGCCCCACCGGCGCCGAAGCCGGATGATCGTACCGACACGTAGGGCGAGCCGGGCGACGCAATCGTGACGCTCCGCGCCGCGGACGAGTCGCTCCGGTCGGGCGCGACCGCGACGCGCTCTCCCACCGCCAGGTCCCCGGTCGCCGCAGCCACCGCCAGGTAGTAGCGCGTGCTCGACGTGGCCGGCAACGACTGCTGGCCCTGGAACGACTGCACGGTCACCGCACCCGCCGCTCCGGCCACCAAGCGCCCCGCGAGGGCAAGGGCGCCCGTCGACGAGGCTTGGCCGGTCTGTCCCTGGGACGGCGTCGCGGGCGTCGCGGGCGTGGAGGGATTAGCCGGCGTCGCAGACGAGGGCGAGGACGACGAGGATTGGCCGGCGGGCCGGCTGCCGCAATCGTAGAGCTGTTGCCCGCCGCCCGCCGCTCCGGCGCCGGGGATCGCGCCCGTCGCAGCCACTCCTTGCCACTGGCTGGCCGGCACGGCCGCGCAGCTCTTGCTCACCCATTGCGTGAGGTCGGCATTGCCGCCCCCGCCGAAGCCGCCGAAGCCGCCGCGCCCGCCCCCCTGGCCCTGGAGGAACTCACGGGCCTGCGGCGAGAGCTCTTCGAGCTGCCCCGGCGTGAGACGAGAGCCGCGCCCGCCCGCTTGCTCCAGGAAGTAGCGGACCGTGCCGTTGGAGACGAGCCTGGACAGGTCGCCCGGCGTGACGATGCGGTCGGCGCCGCTGAAGCCGCCGAGCGCCATCACCGGCTTGCCCGTGGAAATGATGATCGGCGCGGCGCTCATGGAGCTGGCCGTGGCCAGCAGATAGCGCGCCCCCCTGATGCGCCTCGAGATAGCGCACCAGCCCCGTGTTCGCGGCCGCGTTGTCGCGCCCGCCAAAGCCGCCGAAGCCGCCGAAGCCACCCCGACCTCCGGCGTTACCGTAGCGGGTCCCGGCGCCCTGCCCGCCCCGCGCCGTGGCGCCGGGGAATCCTCCCGCGCCGCCCTGTGGCCGCGGGCCGGCGGTCGGCGTCCCCCCGCCGTTGCTGCTTGCGACCGTATCCGCGGCCCACGCCGCCGGAGCGGCCAGCAGTGCGGCGACGCCCAGCAGTGCGGCGGCGAATCCGGCGCGCAACCCCAGCCGGACGCCCAGGCGCGCCAGGACTAGCGCGGCCGCCGCGACCAGGCAGAGACCCACCACGAGCGGCGTCAGCCAGCGACTCCAATCCGGGTAGGACGACAGCATGTAGGCTTGCACCGCCGCCGTGACGAGCAGCGCGACGGGGAGCGCCCAGCCACGCCAGCCGCTATTCCGGTAGTCCCGCCACAGACTGACGACGCCGATGCCCGCGAGAGCGGCGATCGACGGCGCCAGCGTCACCATGTAGTAGCTGTGGAAAAAGCCGGCCACGCTAAAAAACGCGGCTCCGGTGAGCAGCCACATACCCCAGAGCACGAGCGACTGCTGCCGCCGGTCGAGCTCGAAGCGGGGCCGGACACGCAGGCGCGTGCGCCAGGCGGCCGCGACAAGACCCAGGATCGCCAGGGGCAACAGCCAACTTACCTGGCCGCCCAGGGCGCTGTTGAACAGGCGCACGGGGCTGGGGTTGCCCGACTCGCCGCGCGTGAAGCCGCCCGCGTTGGCCTGCTGCGTATCGCCGGCGCCCGTGCCCGTACCTGTGGCGGGGCGGGCGTTCGCGGCCGGCGCGGCGGTGCGGTTTGTAGCGCCGCGCCCGCCGCCGAAGATGCGCCCGGTCAGGCGCTCCAGCCCGTTGTAGCCGAAGGCGAGGTTGACCACCGAGTTCGTGCCGCTCGAGCCCACGTAGGGGCGTTGGCTCGCCGGCGTCAGGTCGACCGCGACGGCCCACGAGAGCGAGACGGCCAGCAGCACGACCGTCGCCACGGCGAGGCGCCCGATGCGCGCCGGCCACTTGAGTGGAGCGGCCAGCAGGTAGAGCAGCCCGAAGGCCGGGACGACGAGGTAGGCCTCGAGCATCTTGACGTTGAAGCCGAGGCCGACCAGCACGGCGCACAGCAGGAGCCAGCGCAACCGGCCCGTTTCCGCGGCCCGCAGCACGGCCCACGCGCCCAATAGGATCACCAGGACGAGCGTGCTGTCGATGATGTTGTTGCGGTTGGCGGCGACGTTGACCGGCATCAGGGCCAGCGCCAGCGCGGCGAGCAACCCAGCGCCCGCTCCAAAGGCGCGCGCGACGAGGCGATAGAGCACGGCGACGGAGAGCACGCCGGCTAGCGCCTGCGGCGCCATCAGGCTGAGGCCGCCGTAGCCGAAGAGCTTGGCGCTGGCAGCCTGCAGCCAGAAGCCCAGCGGCGGCTTGTCGATGGTCACGAAGCCGCCCGGGTCGAACGCGTTGTAGAAAAAGTTGTGCCAGCTTTGCAGCATGCTCCTGATCGCCGCCGCGTAGTAGGTGTTGCCGTAGCCGATGCGGTCGAGCTGCCAGAAGTCGAGGACGGCGGCAAGGATCAGCACCGCGCCCAGGCCCAGCCGCTGCCACGGCAGCACAATCGTCTTCTCCCGCGGGACCGCCGCCTGCTCGGGCGCGCGGGCCACGTCGTCGACGCGTATCATCTCCTGGGTTACCACGTGTTGTCCTCCTCCTCGTCTCTCTCGCTCTTCTCAATTACCCACGCCGAATCCGCTCCGCACGGCCCCGTGGCTCGTAACGCGCGGCACGCCGCCTATCGCTACTTACTATCTATTCAGCGGCGCCCCGCGCCCGCGCAGTCGTACAGTTGCTGGCCACCCCGTGGCCCACCCGATTGCCCACCAGATTGGGCGGGGGATGTCGCGGATGTCGCAGAGGCGCCAGGCGGCGCGCTCCCTATCTGCCAGCGCAAGGACGGCACGGTCGCGCAGCGCGCGTACACCCACCGCGTCAGGTCGCCCGTCGCGTCGAGTGGAATATCTACGTCAAGGCAAGCGCAACTACGTACGCGCTGGTTAATTCACGCTGACGCCCTCCCCGGGTAGCGGAGCGAGACGCCGGCGTTTCGCTCCGCCGCCGGGAGGGACGCTCTTACAGGAGTAGGTTTCTTGTGCGGAGGGGTGGGCAGCGTCGCTGCCCACCCCTTCGAAGAAGGGAGGCACGGAGGGCTGTGCCCTCCGACCCTCCCTCCTTCACAAAAAGCCTATCTCTAAAAGGGCTAGGAGGCGGGAAGCTCGCCGAGATGGACGCGGACGCTGACCGTGCTGCCGTTGCGATTGAGCGCCAGCGATACCGTGTCGCCCGGCTTCTGATGCGCAAGGGCCGCCAGCAGGTCGTCCTGGCCGGTGATCGCTTGGCCGCCTAGCGCCGTGATCACGTCGCCCTGCTGCACGCCGGCCTGCGCCGCCGGGCCGCTCGCGTTGTTGACCACCGCGCCCGCGATCGTCGGCGTGTTACTGCCGTTGCCGCCGTAGAAGCCCTGTCCCTGCGCCTGCTGCGGGTCCGTGGCGGCGACGCCCAGGTAGGCGCGGCCGGTGTGCTGCACACGGCCTGTGCTGATGAGCTGATGTGCGATATAGGTCACGCGGCTGCTCGGCACGGCAAAGCCGATGCCCTGCGCCGCCCCGCCGTTGTTGTTCTGCGGGTCGGAGGCCTCCAGCGTCGGGATGCCCACCACCGCGCCGTCGAGCGTGACCAGCGCGCCGCCCGAGTTGCCCGGGTTGATGGGGGCCGAGGTCTGAATGGCGTTGGGCAGGTAGGCCGCGTTCGATTCCTGCACGGTGCGGTCGAGCGCGCTGATCAAGCCTGATGTAACGCTCTGCTTGAGGCCGAGCGGGTTGCCGATGGCCAGCACCGTCTGCGCCACCGCGTACGCGCCCGCCGGGGCGAAGCGCGCCGCGGGCAGGCCGCGCGCGTCGATGTGCACGATGGCCAGATCGTCGGCCGTGTCGGTCCCGACGAGGCGTGCGGCGTAGGTCTTACCGGTCGAGAGGGTCACGCGCAAGGTCTGCGCGCCGGCGACGACGTGCGCGTTGGTCACGATATCGCCCGTGGCGTCGTAGATCACGCCGGAGCCCGAGCCGACCCCGACGTTGCTGACGTAGACGACGGAGCGGCTCGCCGTGGCGAAGGCGCGCTCGGTCGCGGCGTCGGCCGCGGTCCCG
>JAABUX010005805.1_pt1 | contig 15009 bp, 16 predicted proteins | sample 5561851 | NCBI WGS metagenome assembly JAABUX01 (sample SAMN10711883, study PRJNA513361) | rock metagenome | isolation source: Antarctica rocks | place: Antarctica: Victoria Land, Richard Nunatak red sandstone | collected 2016-01-03 | reverse complement strand
CTGAGGCGCTTGCACCTCAAAGACCAAGCTGCGCCTGCAATCTGGAATGCAGTCCTCACCGCATAAGAACGGTGCCTCTCCCAGGCATTCATCGTAGCCGCCTGATCTATTTGCACCAGAGCCGTTATCGTCTCCCTCGACTTCGCCCGCACTGAGCACCTCTCCAAAGGAGCGACGCGCGTAGACCGTGTTGAGCCGTTTTACGTCATAGCCGACATTCACCGCGACCGGTATGATTTCGTGGATTACTGTGGTCGGCATGTCGTCCGGAGTACAAGCGCCTTGCCTGTGCAGGCGGGCGACGGTCTGGCGGTGTCCCGAGTCGTGCCAGGGTATGCCGAGCGTCAGCAGGGTATTTGAGACCTTCTGCGAGCCGTCAACTCCAACCGACCAGGACGAGCTGGCAATCAAGCAGGAGTTGCGTTCCGTGAGATACGCGCCCAGCTCCGCGCGATCGCTCTCGCCAGTGCAGACTCTGTACTGCATCCGGCGAGCCTTCAGATGGCGTGAAATCGCTTCGACCGGACCGTCCACAAACATAGTAAAAAGGACTGGGTTCACCGCCTGGTTCATCGGCTCATAGAGCAACCGGATGACCGGAAAGCGGGTAGGACTGAGGTTCTCAAATGCGGACGCATCCGTGTTTTCTGTGGGGGCTTCCGCTTCTTCGGCGGTGAGGGCGACCCGCTCCGCATTGATGACGGTCTTGCCGCGCAGGTTCCACACCAGCTCGAGCGCCTGCTCTATCCGCAGCTTTTCTTTGGCGGCAGGCGATATACCCGGCGCATTGAGACGTAAGGCAAGAGCGTCGTCGACACGAAATGGGTAAATGAAGCGGCGAAGCTCTGGAAGTCGATAGTTGAGGAAATGGAAGCCGAACTCCTGCAGCTTGCCTCGAAGGCGCAGGGCATTGATCTCGCTCATCTCGCCTGTAAACTCACCGATGTTCTCGCCGATCAACTCGAACAGGGCTTGCCCCTCGCGGGAGTTTGTGCGGACAGGGGTACCGGTCAGCAACACGATACGCTGCTCGGGATCGTAGTGATCGAGTAAGTAGCGCAGGCCGCTCATGCGCGGCTTGTACTTTGTATCGGCTTCGGTTTCGCCTGTCTCGGGGTTGACAAGATCGCTTGATACCAGAAGGTGCGCCTCGTCGAAGACCAGCAAGCAGGGCCTTAGTCGGAGCATGGCATCGACCATGGCCCGGGTCTTCGCTTCCTGCTGCAGCTTCTCTGGATTGCATATGAAGTAATGATGACGCGATGGATCGAGATGAGCGGGAACGCCGTTATCGGAATAGTGCAAGGCAGCGCGTGGGTCTTCGATCAGCAACTCGGTGGCGAGCTGTGGGTTGTGCTCGTTCGAGATCGCTTTAGGCGAAAACAGAATGGTGAGACGAATATCGTGCATGTGGACGAGCGCCGGGATGGTGCGCGTCTTGCCGAGTCCGGCCGAGCTCCAGTTGATAAAACGCTTATGCGACTCGGCATGCCAGAGCGAATAGGCCTGCATCCAGTTGCGGGAGTCGCGCTTATGGCGAAGTACTCCATCGTGCTGCCGGATGAATTCGGTCACGAGTGCCGGCTTGACCTCGGCCAGGAGCTCCAGCACCGTGTCTTGCACTGTCTGATAACCGTTCCCGTCAAGCGTATCGTGGCGGTCCAGCAGCTCCCAGACGGAGTGGTAGAAGCCATTGATGATCTCGCGCTGCATTTCGGCGCTGCTCGGGAGCCAGGTAGTCACGGAGCTGACGAGCACTTTGGCCTGATCGGCAAGGGTGAGCTTTTGTGCTGCCATCGTGCTGCCGGTCCTCGCGGAGGAGTTCCCCGCGCCAGAGCCGTCGCCCCTTCCTGGTCGATCGGTTGCGGCCGCCTCGAGTGCGGCGACGATCTCACCAAGCCGGCCCGGGATCTGCGCTTCGGGTATGCCCATCTCCGCGGCTTTCTTCTTGATGCCGCTCCAGTGTCGGGATAACAGAAGCACGCGCCTGCGCTCAGGCTTCGGGAGCAGGCCGAGGCTGTTGAGGTCGAGCGCCAGCAACCCATCGAACAACTCCCGTTCCGACTGGTACGCAGCCTGCCCGGTGAAGTCGGACCAGGAGGTCCACTCCGGGTACTCGGTAGGGTCCATGGGGGCTGCTTTGGGCAGATAGCCACGAACGTATGCTTGCCTGTATTGCTCGGTGGTGGTGACCCTGCGCCGGGCAGCCGCGGCGCGGAGCTCGTCGAAGGGTGGGAAGAATGCAGGACCTCGTAACACGCACTCGCCCGAAACGAAGTTCGTCTCGTCATGCAGATAGCGCACGTCGACATCTGCCTGCTCCGCGCAGCAGGAGCGGTTGCACCCGCAAAGGCACCGCTGCACGAGAAGTCCGTCCTGCTCGTGGGGTTCGCTCGCGACGACCAGCATGCCGATCGTTGTATGCGGGGCAAACGGCTGGCAAGGGAAGCCCTCTCGTCCGCGCAGGAGCGGCAAGGGTGCGGTGGGGGCTTCCTGTTCTTTTTGTTGACCGGTCGGCATATGTTCCTTTCAGAATGCCGTATTTGTCTCACGTAATAGGGATTCGGTCAAAAAGCGTTACGGCAGGCCTGATCTGTTCACGAATGATTGGCGGATCTGCCTTCCGGGTGAATTGAAGGGTGTGGGGGCGAGTGCTGTCCAGCGCTCGCTCCCACACTGGTGGAATGTTCTGAAGTAGCGATGCCGTCGTGGACCGCAGCCGGGATCGGGGCAGAACAGGTTGCGGCTGCCCGGGTAGTAGAAAACATGCTCTCCGAGCCTGATCGCTCTCAGGCACTGGTCGCAGGTGCCCATGCGCCCGGTGTCGTACAGGTCTGCCCGCATGCGCATGGTGTGGCCTCCTTTGGGGTCATGCCTCTGATGTGCAATCGGCGGCCATTGCGGCTTCGAGCTCGTCAAGGGTCGGGCAAGCGTCGGAGTCGACACGGAAAATCTCGATGCTCTCCTCCCGGTCGGGTTCGTAGTCGATTTCGAGGGCCGCGACGACACGCTCCACCGCGGGCTGGTCCGGGTGCCTGACCATGAAGGTCGAGGTTCCGTGTCGATGGGTGTGCAGGACCAGCCATAGGCTTTATATTTCCTCCATTTTTACTCTCCTTCAGTGCGTTTCCGCGTGGGCGAGGACTTAGGCGAGCCTTGGAGACTGGACTCGCACGGGCATGACGATGCAGAGGTAATCGTCCTGGGCCTGATCGGTTTCCGGGCGCAGCACTGCGGCGGAGTTGTCATCCTTAAGCTGGAGCCGGAAGCCGCCTTGTCCGCCGATGGCCTTGAGAAAATCGAGGAGGTAGAGGGCATTGAACCCTATCCTGATCGCTTCTTTTCCGGCATAGGGAACTTCATGCAAGTCTTCCGATTGGCCGCTTTCAGGCGAGCTCGATCCGATTTTCAAGCTGTTTGCATCCAGAGAAAACCCGATTGCCTGCACCCGGTCGTCGGCAAAATGGGCGACTCTGCGAATGGATCGTTCTATTTCGGCGGTATCGAGCAATACCTCGTTTGTGTTCCCTGCCGGGATCACTGCCTGGTAGTTGGGAAAACTGCCGGCGAGCCGTCTTGTCGAAAGCAGCCGGGTCCCAACGCGGAACTGTAGTGTGCTCTCATCGGTCGAGTACTCGACCATTTCCGTCTGGCCGGCCGTGGACAGAATGGCAAGCAAATGCGCGAGCGCCTGTGCCGGGATAACGGCTTTGGTCTCGCTTGCAATGCCGAGGTCGTCCGAGGCGCGCTCTACTTTTGCAAGGCGGTGCCCATCCGTCGCGACCATCGTGATACGTCCGGGAGCGAGGACGAGCAGCGCGCCCTTCAAGGTATACCTGCTTTCTTCGTTCGAGATCGCGTACATGATCCGCGGAAGAAAGCTCCGTAGCAGCGCAGCCGGGATTTTGATTGCACTCCCTTGAGGCGCGGGTAGCGCCGGGAAATCCTTGCCAGCCATGCCAAGCAGCCTGGTACGGGACCGGCCTGCCTTGATCTGAACCCAGAAGTTGGGGAGCGAGACCAGCGACACATCGCCTGCCGGCAGGAGCCGGATGTAGTCGTAGAACTTGCGCCCGGGTACGGCAGCCGTACCTTCCTTGCGAATCGCCGCGGGCAAGGACGTCCGCAGGCTTTCCTGCCCGTTCGTAGCCGAAAGGAACAGTTTGCCCTCGCGCGCCTCGAGCAGGATATGCGAGAGCATGGGAACCGTCGTCTTGTTCAAGGCGATATTGTGAGCCGCAGTCAACTGGAGAAGAAGTTGATCGCGGTTCACAACAATGTCTATGGCGGGTGCGAGCGGGGCGTCTGTTTCGGGCACGTCTGTGATTACCGCAGAGCTTTCGGAGGGCATGGGTTGTCCTTTCTGAATGGGAAAGTGGGGACCGGCACAGGGTGTGGCGCGCCGCTGATATTCGGCATGACATCTGCTACTTCCGGTCAGGGTACAGGGAGGGCAACGGTTAGTTTCCGGCAAGGGCGCGCAGAAACGTCTCCTGCCGCTCGTAACGAGTGCGGACGGCGGCTTGCAACTCGTTGAGGTCTTCGGCGAACTCCGGGGACTCGCGGCGCATGGCCAGGGAGATGGCAATCCCCCACTGGTCGAGAAAAGCAGCAGCGAGATTAGCGACGTCCGCGGTGCTTTCCTCGAAGTCTTGCACCGCGGCGTTGACCCTGGCGGCGCCTTCGGGCGATTTGAGCGATTCGGGAATGATGTCGACAGTTTCGGTGTTCATGGGGCTGCTTTGGAAAATGCTTGAGGAAGAGCGTCAAAATGAGCTGGCCTAAGCAGCAACTGCTTCAGCCTGCGCCCGCTTCGCTCTCCTTCGGCTGCGCTCCCAGGCGTCGGGGTCGACGGCAAGGGGTATGCCGCGGCCGCTCGCCGAGTTGTAGAAGGCGCCATGGTAGGCGATCTCCCCGTAGCGGATGAGCCGGGTCAGCATGGAAAGCGCGCTGGTGGCGAGGACGTTATTGATGAAGGGCTCCTGCCGGTCGAGCGCCTCGGCGGCCGAGCAGCTGGGGGCCGGGTCTTCGCCGAGCGTGGGGTCGACGATTGAAGGAAACAGCTCGGCCACTGTACGGAGGCGCGAGCGCGAGCGGCGGTTCGCCGCATTGAGCGGCTGGCCGAGCACGAACTGCCCGTCGCCGGCATTGTTGCCGAGATCGAGCCAGTAGTGGACTTTGCTCCAACTCCCCGACGCGGAGTTGAACGCCTCGTCCATGGCGCGCCGCGCCGCGCTTGTGTCCACGCAGGAGATCACGAAATCGACCGCGCGGTCGTAACTGAATCCCAAGGACAGCTCCCGGGTGAAAGGGACGGACACGGCACGCCAGGCGAGCCCGTGGAACAGGTTGAGCCGGCTGACCAGCACCGTCGCTTTGTTCAGACCGATGTCGCTTGCGCCGAAGGGTTGCCGGACGCAGTTCGTGGGAGAAACCGTGTCGCCGTCGACGACCGTGACCTCGAGCCCGCTTCGAAAACCCCAGGCGAGCATGGCATGGTGCAGGTAGGGCAGCCCGGCGAGCACCGCGCTCCCATTCCCTCCGGACCCGATGAGCAGGATGCGGAGCGCGCGCTGGTGTCCGGCGGTGATAGCAAGAGTGTGTATTGATTTCAAGGCGACTCCTCACATGGTCCCAGCAAAAACCATTGGTCAAATTCGCAGAAATTGCGTCAGGGTCTCCTCAGCCGTGGCGAGATACCTGGCCGGAAAACGGGCTTGGTCCTTGAGCTCCGTCCATAGTCCGGCGAAACCCTTTGGGTGATCGACGAGACGCCTGGTCCCATTGGGGTGGGTGAACTCGCTCTCGAAAAACGACTTTTCCCAGCGATTTATGCTGTCGAGAGCCGTGCTATCCGGCACTTGGGTGCTGCCCAGGCAGACGCTCCCCGAGTCCGAGACATTCCAGTACGGGGCGCGAAAGAGTTCAGTTTCGCTGGTGGGCCGCTTGCTTTGAGCGAGCGCGCGAAGAGAGAGCTGCCCACTCCGAAGCAGAAAAAGGAGCGCGGGCTGAGGGCATCGCTGACCGGAAAGCCGTGCCAGCTCCGGGCTTTGCTCCGCGCGGTAGAACATGACGCGGGTTGCCGCGGGAGACCACCAGCACAGGGTTTCCGGCGTCCTGGCCAGGACGTTTGCCGGCAGAACTTCAAGGGCTACCGTGCCTTCGAGCTCCCGCACAAGATCGCGGACGAAGTCCTGGCTGAGCAGCCCCGCGGGGCCGATGCCTGGGAGACCGGCATTGTCTGTTTCGACAGGGTGGCGCGTCACAAAAGCTCGCTTCCCGCCGCTGCGTGTGGCCGTACCGCGGTAGATGAGGAGCGCTTCTTTAAGGGAGTAAATGAGCGAGTTGCCGATCTGTACATCCGTTGTCATGGTGCGCTTCCTTCCATAGCTCGATGTGCCGCGCCAGGCGGCCGACAAGGCGGTTGAATAGAACGAAGGCGGCGATATCCCGGAGGATCCCGGAAATGGCCGCGACATCGCCCGGGCGATAGTGAAAAAGGCAAGCCGGCGGGTTTGAGGCGTCGTACATAGTCTGTGCCTCCTCATCGAAGCACCGGCAGATCGCGTCATCCGGCTCGCTCGCCACGATCCACACCGGGAGCTGTTCACCATCCCATTCACTCCATAGCTCGTCATGGTGGGGAACGGCAAAGCGGGGCTTTAACCTGCTGAGTTCAAGGACTGTTTCGATCCATTGCTGGTAGGGTCCGCCGGCGTGCCTGCGCAGCAGCTTCGTGAGGCTGTGCGCGGAGCAATCCTTTGGGTGCCGCATATGCTCGGGAAGCTTACGGAGATCGGGTAGGTCGATTTCGTTGCGCTCGCAATGTTCTGCAAGCGTGAGCTCCAGGGTGCCGGGCTCCCGCTCCGAGTCCATATCTATCTCGATCGACTCCACCCACCGCTCGACGAGGCATTCCGCTTCGGTGTAGTCGTAAACGCGCATCCACGGGTACATAGCGTGGGTGAGCGTCCGGAGGAATGCCGGGCCGAGACCCGGCTCTTCCCGCTCGAGCGCGCCGAGCGCATCGCCGAGCATGAGCGCACCAGCTCCGGAGGTCTCGATACTGAGCAGGATCCATGGGTCGGGCGAGACATCGGAGCCTCCTCCCAGCGTGTCCGTGATTGAAAGGGAGAGCGAAACCGTGCCACGAAGCTCGGCCGCGCCCTGGGCGTCGAGCCATGCCTGAACGGCTTCCTCGATAAATGCGTGAGCGTGCCCTTCATGTTTTTGCCATAACTCCGTGGAGCCGAGCCCGAGCGCGGCAAGGTCCTTGGCCATCTGCAGGGAAACATGGTCGCCGGAGTCGTACTTGTAGCTTTGAGGAAGACCGGCGAGGCGGGGGAAAGCAAGAGGCTGCGCCTGGCGGCTGAAGATCAGCTCAGCCAGGGCAACAGGGTTGAGGGCGGCTCGATTCGCTGCGATCCCTGGTGCCGCTGGAGAGAGTCCTGCAGGGCACTTGCCGCGGCTTGGATGTGTGGGCATTGAAGGAACTCCTCAAGGAGCCGGTCTTCCGGGGTACGCGGCTGCCGGCCGTGATTTTCCATCATGGCGAGCAGCCGCGCCCGAGTCCGGCGCGTGGCAAGGGTCGTGGTGGGCCGGGAACCGGACCGCGCCAAAGCGTCAGCCCTTCCTGCCGATTGCGGTTGTGAACGTAACCTTGATCGCGTTGCCGGTCACTTCCTGTTCGTAGGAGGCATTGTTGAGCGCCGGGTAGGTCCCGGCGTAGTGGCCGCGCACGTCTTCTATGTCGAGCTGCGGGTTGGGGTCGGCCAACTGCCGTCCGTCGTAAATGAACTCGCGTTCCAGGGTCCTGGTTTTAAGCGGCATCGCAGCTTACCTCCCGGAGCAGAAATTGCTCCTCGTCGTATTCGTTGTCTTCCCTGCCCTGATGACGGCCGGTAACCGGCTCGTCTTCTTCGTCCTCGTCTTCTTCATTGCTGCCCTCGTCGCTCTCCGCGGCAGCGGCGGGAGCAGCCGACGCCTGCGGGCTCGGCGGTCGAGCTTCAGGCGGCAGTGTTGTGTCCGTAGTCGCCGGGTCGGTTTCCGGGGCGCCGAAAAGCCCGAGCATCGGCGGAGGTTCCGGTTTCTTCGGAGCTTCTTTCGTTTCTTCCTTTCGCGGCTCGGCATTCGGCTTGGTGAAGACTTTCGCGCCGCCGGTCTTCTTTGCGTCCGCGACTCTCTTTCGAGCCTCGTCTTGGGCGACTTGTAACCCCGCTTCCATGGCCGATTTGACACTCACGAGTGCGCGGTCCAGCGTGAGGTGCTCGGCGACATAGCCGACCAGGGCTGCAGGCAGTCCGGAGTCGAGCTCCTCGGCTGTGCCTTCGACGACAAAGGGAACGGAGAGCGCTTTCGCCTCGTCTTTGTCCGTGGGGCGCGGGGTTACGGTGAGGCGGATGAGATTGCCGTCGAGCGCGGAGGCCGTAAGCACAAGGCTGCGCTTCGAGAGCAGGGGTTTCAGTTCCAGAAACATGGATTCTCCTTACCTGAAAGATTCTTGTGAAGCTCATTACGAGGGAGCAGCAAAAGGCGAACGTAGGCAGGTAATCTTATTGCCTCAAGCCGCCAATTGAAGCGCTGAGCCAAAGTAGTTCTCTGCTGTCCTGGGCTGATCCGCGCAACTCCGCAGGTCCGCGAACAGGGGCGCGACTCCGAGGCGCCGAAGTTCGCCGGTAAAGTCTGTGATCCATCGAGGGTCTAAGCTCGCGTAGCGGCCACGAGGGAAGGTGATTCCGGTAAGAGAATCGGTATCAGAATCGCCGTAGAGAGAAGCCGGCTCGATAGAGACCCTTGCCGGGAGAACGACAATAAAGGGATTCTCTGTAAGCAGGAAACGGCGATTGAGGCGCTTTCGTTTTTGTAGGTAGCTGATACGTTTGGCGTCGCGGAACTGAGCGTAGAACAAGCCGGTCTCGATCCCAAGCGTCTTTACATCGATGCGCAGGATATTACCCATCATGGAGGACGGAAAGTAGAGGGTGCATGCGGAGAACTGCATTCTGTGCGTTCCTTTGTTTGAGGAGGGGAGGGCATGGCGAGGCGGCGAAGATCACGATCGAGCGCCGCAGCCCTGATCACGAAAGCTCCGCTTGGAGAGCAGGCTTGGAAATTGCTGGGGCATGTCGTGACGGAAGTGGCGCCCGGGAAAGTGTCGGAAGGACGAGGCAGAAGGAAGCGCAACACCGAGAGGCTGGCTGGCAAAATATGGCCACCGCAAGGCTGGTCGTTGTGTCAGTCGCAACAACTGTGTTTCAAAGCAGCCGGATATCGAGCATTGGGTTAGTCCTCTCCTTGACCTGCACCAGAGCTGCCTCTGGATGTCTTGGATTGAGCAGCCAATTCCAGGTCTCGGGGCAAAGTGCGGATGGAACGACGAGCATCGCCGTTTCAGCTTTGGAAAGCCACTTGTTGCCATAAGCACGAGTTTCGCGAGTATTCTTGATCCAGTCCGGGCTGAGTTGTGAGGGATCGAGTTCGAGCCTTGAGATTGACTCCGGGCAGGTAATCCGAAGCAGTGGAAAGCTCTGAGGGATTCGTTCAGGCCGAATTTCCAGCGAGGCAAGAAACTCCAGCAGCGCTCCCGCAGGCGTTCCGCTAAGGTAAGTGAGTGGACGGCCTGCGTCGTGCCACCGGCCCGCTCGCATTTCAGCTCCGAAACCATCCAGACCGAGATAAATGCTTGTGCGCCAAAGGTCAGGCACAGAAGCCGTGTTCCACCCCGAAGATCAGTTCTTCAATCATCTGGGCCCCGGATTCTGTTTCTGCCATCTCCAGTGGAGTACGGCCCTCAAAACGCACCTTCGGTGTGCGCAACCAATCAAGTGCATTCTCCTTATTTCCGAAAAATTCCTGGATCCTTAGCACAACACGAGCCATACGAAGGATGCGAGCTGATTCGTCCGCAGAGAACACCGCCAGCCCTGTCTTTTTTGCGAGCGTTGTACGGTGACGCCAGGCTCGGAGCGCGATGACGTGCCGCGTGATCTCATCCTTGGTAAGCCCAAGTTGTAGAAGTCCTTTCCGGGCATCCAGCGGCAGCCCCGCCCGCTCAGCCGCCGACACATCCATGTCAGATTGAACCGCAATTCCAAGGGCAGAACCGATCGCGGAAGTAGTGACAGACATGTAATCACCTCTTGACAATTATGGCATAGCTCTAACGTTTCGCTATTTTCGCAGCCGAGCTCGTCGGCGAAGAAGAAAGTGAGCTCCTCGGGGCCGGGATGCACGGGAAAAGGGCGGCTGCCTGCCGCCCTTCCGTGATTGCGGATGATGCTGTGTTCGGTTAGGCGAAGAGAAGCAGCTGCGTCTCGGGAAGAGCCGCAACACGCTTCCGCTTCGGCGTGGGAGTATACGGGTCGGCGCACAAACCGAGGACCGCGGAGAGAGTTTCCGCAGCGGGCGCCGAGAAGTCGAGCAGTCCCAGTCCGTGCCAGGGCGATTCCGTTTCCAGCCGTCCGGCGACCATGGTCGCCGAAATGGGAAACGGAACCGGCAAGGGTGCAGGCATGGGCCGGGGCGGCACGGTGAGATGTTTGGCGCGTTCCCGCTCCATGTCCCGCCAGACAGCATCGGCCGACTCGCCGACCCGGCCTTTCTGGACCAGCTCCCGCGCCATGGCCGACATCATATCCTCGTCGGCGTCGAGCGAGCCGAGCCCCTCGCCGGACATCTTGCCCTCCATCATGAGCGCGACCAGCATCTTCTTGCCCATGAGCCGGATACAGGTCTCCTGCATGGTTCGCTCGTAGGCCATGAACTTGACCCGGACCGGCTCGGTCTGCCCGATCCGCCACGAACGCCGGCTGGCTTGCCGCAGGGTGTGCAGCCAGTAGCCGGTCTCGTAGAAGTAGAGCGTCGGAAAGCTGAGCAGGTCGAGCCCGGTTTCGACCAGCTTGGGATGGCAGACGACGACCTCGACGCCTTCAGCCAGACGCTTTTCGTACCATAGCTCCCGCTTGTCGGTTGGCACGGAGGAGCGCAGCACCGCAACGCGAAAGCCGGCCTCGCGCAGGACCTGCTCGAGCCGGGCGGTGACGTCTCGCTCGCCGGTGTAGGTGGCGTACACCTGACACCGCCTGCCCTGCGCAAGCTCGGCGCGGATGTCCTCGATCAGGCGGGCTTCCTTGGCGTAGAGATGGTTGAGGGTAAGCTCGGCGGGTTCGGCGACCAGGAAGGGCACCATCCTGCCGATCGCCGGGTCGAAGGTCTTTCCGTAAATGGGGCCGAACCCGTAGGGGTGGTCCGGGTAGAGCAGCAGCGTGTTGAGCAGCACGCTCATCAGGCTCTTGTTCCCTCGATGGCTTTCGAGCGAGCGCCGGATCGCCTGCTCCGTATCCCGGTAGGCCTTTTCGAGAGGCTCGTCCATCTTGACGGTAAGGAGAGTTTCCTCGTAGGGCGGAAGCGCGTCGGAGATATCCTCAAGGTTGATGAACGCGGTCGAGCCCATCAGGAAGTTGCCGAACAGCAAGGGCGATGCCCCCGGCTTGCGCACCGTCCGGACCGTGCGCCTGGGCGCCCTAGTACAGGCGTTATCTGTGGGGCGCACCGTCTCGACGGTTTCCAGCACGCCGTACTGCTGCTGGAAGTCGCGCCGGCCCCCGCCGTCAGCAGAGAATCCCGCGGAGACCATCGCCGCAGGCCCCATGCGGAACAGGATATTGAATAGATCGTCGGCGTAGCCGCCCATCAGCGTGCCCGTCAAAGCGAGCAGCTTGCGCGAGCAGCGGTACAGCACACCGAGTCCGTTGCCCTGGGCCGTATCCCCGGCTAGCTGGTGCAACTCGTCGGCGATCGAATAGTTCCACCAGCCCTTCATGAAGCGCCCGATGTAGTCGAGCGGCGCCGTACGCCGGATCTTGCTTCCGTCGGCCTGCCAGAGGGGCGAGTACACGCGCGTCCCACCCTTGGGGCGCGTGTGCCACTCGCCGATCTTCGCGTCCTTGAGGTCCATCTGGCAAACGACGCCGCCTCCAGCCATGTCGATCGTGCCGCCGGTTTCGGGATTGGTAATCTCCAGGCCTCCCAGTGTCTCCCTGTAGACGGGAGCGTGACGCCAGAAGTAGCCGAGCTTGGCCTTTTCCTTGCCCATGACGAAGAAAGCCGGCTGCGGGCATATCTGCGCCCACCCCTTGCGCCCCATCCGGCGCAGTTCGGGAAGCGTGGCCTTCAGCCCGTGGATTTTAGTGTGCTTGCCGTCCGCCTTCACCTCGACGATGCCGTGCGGCTTTTGCGGGTCGCCGCCGTTCCGCAGGTCCTCGATGATGAAGACGCGGGCGCGCGGTACGGTCTGCATGACCTCGCGCGCCCACTTATGGACGATGTGCGGCGGCACCATGGCAAGCACCGTGTAGGGCCGTCCCGCGGCATGGGCGTGGATCGCGCCAAGCGCCATGTAGGTCTTGCCCGAGCCGCACTCCCCGATGATCATTGCCGAGCGCGCGGTGCGGAGGGACTTCGCGAGCCCAGTGATAGCGAGAGCCTGGGCTGCGGCTTTGGGCTGGCGGAGGAGGGTGGCGATCTGGGGCGAGCAGGGGTCGCATGGCGACTGAACCGGCGGGTAGGTTTCGACGATGCGCGTCCCCAGCTCGGGAGCGAACTCGCGGAGATATTCGAAGTACGTTTCCATGGGTAGGGCTCCTGAAGCTTTTTGGGGAAAGAAAATGGCCGGCATAGAGCCGGCCCGGGAAGGATATTTGCGAGCTGCCGGCCGCTCACGCTCCGTTGCTGAGAGCGGTGCGCGCTTGGATTGAACCGTGCCGGGCTCCAGGGCAGAGCCGGTGGAATGCGGCGAGGAAGCGCTTCTTCGCGAGGCGAGGGCTCCAGCACCGGAACTCTGGCAAAGGAAGCGGTGCGACCTCGCGATCCCATGGGCTGCGCTGGGGAGGAAACAGCCTGTCCCGCTCGGTCATGAGCAGGGCCACGTCAACCTCCTTGACCGCCGGTGGTATCACCGAGGAAAGGCCGAAGCGGGCACACACAACGCGGTGAACCCGGTCCTCAATCTCGCGGTACGCCTCCATGCCGGGAGGTATTTGAGAGGCCGCGGCATGTCGAGGCAGTAGGCTTCGGCCGCATCGTGCATAAGCCCGGCAAAGGCGTACTCGGGCGGGCAGTGGTCGCTGACAAGGACGCAGTGTTGCGCAACCGAGTAAAACGACCGGGTCGCGCCCACGAAGCGGCATAGTTGCGAGAGGGAGTGCGCGATATCCCCGATCCGGACCTGGTCCGGCTGCGGATCGATGAGAGAGAATTCGGCACCGGAGTATGTTGCGAGCCAGGTCATACGACCTCCTATGGGCAAGGCCGGAGCGACTGCGGGCCTGTGAGTGGGACGGATACAATCTCAGCTATAGCAGGCTCCGTCCGGTTTGCTATCTGTCTGCCGCGGGAATGCCCCGATTTGGGACGCTAGAGCAGGGTGACGACAGTAGTTGCGCTGAGAACAAGCCGGTGGTCCCCGTCGAGCTCCAGGTGGACGAAAGCGCGGTCTGAGCTGAACGCTTTGCCTGTTACGACTCTTCCGGGCCGTTCGCTCGACTTGATCTTGTCTCCCACTTCGAGCGAACTGGCAGTGGTTTTGAGCGGCATTATGGTTAGATCGTTCATCGCTTTCCCTCCATCTGAACGACGAATAAATCTCGCGTCCAACTACTTTTGAGTGGGTTCGCTTTTCGATCAACCTCTCCAAGTTCGTTACGTTTCTGGTCGGCCACTTCCCAACTAAGGCCGGTTTCGATGATGGTTCGACAGTCTTTTGCGATTGGCGACTGCTCCGAATGATGCTGTAGGTGCGACCGACACCCGTTACGGAGGTCGTTGCAAGTCCCATGGCGTTACCTCCATATATACGGCTAGACGTCCAAACAGCTAGAAAGGTAAAAGCTAGGCGGCGCGGGGGAGGGCCGAATCTTCGGCCTCTTCCGCTTTCCCTTTCGCATGCCCTCCCCGGATCGCTCTCGCTAAACCGGATGCGTTTTCCCTCGGCGATTTCTCGATGTGCCTCGCGGTAGATGGTGCCTTGGTTAGTCATGGCCCTGGTGATATGTGGCTTGTAGGTGGCCGTGTCGCCAAGCTGCGTCTCGACTGTGAGAGAGTTACTCTTTGGATCGGCGGTATCTCCACAATTAGTTAGGCTAGTAACGATAGTTGTCCATCCACTATGCCGGAAGTGCTGCCACGGGACGACACCGCAAACTGAGCTTACCCGCGAAAAACGTTACCCTCCAACCTCATCCGCTTGGCTGGCTAAGAGCAGGAACCATCTGGCGGCCCGACGGAATTTGCACGTTGTTGCTGTTCAAGCGTCAGCCCGGATCGCTTTATTAAAGTGAAATTGTTCGCACACTGGGAAACGAACAGAGGCCCTTTCCGAATAGAAGGGCTGCATAGGAACTGCATAATTGTTGCATTGATTGCGGCCCGTCACAATACGTAGCGGCGCGCCTTCGGCGATAAGCGTCTGCGCCTGACGCCGTGAGGCACCCAGCTTGTGGTGCGTCATCACCTGACATGCCATGTAGTAGCCGCGCCCGGGTTCGCCGTTGCCGGGGTAGATCGGCAGGCCCAGGAACTCGCCCATGTCCCGGTTGTAAGGGAAGGGCGATCTTCCGGCGAGCTTTGCGGCGTCCGCATAGTCTCGCTGTGCTTTCTCCATGTTAGCCGCGATTTCGGCAAGGCGGCCTCCAAGGGCGGCATTCTCATCCTCCCTTAATTGCTTGCACCACTGCGTACAGGCGTTTGCGGTCTCGATGTACTTCATCAGGGCAGGGTACGCGGCAATTGCTTCAGGGATCGTCATAGGTCTCCAGTAGTGGCTGCTCGGGGTTCGGGCGTGATGCGCCGAACCCGTTCGTAAGGGGTGAAGTGCCGGGAATAGGCCTCTAGATGTTTGGTCCCGGGATTAGATGGGTTGGATTGAGTTTGAAGCGTTGGGGCTCTTTTGTCCAGATGGAGCAGATGTATTCGTAGGGTGTGAGCCCTTTGAGGGTCTTGAGTCTCTGGGCG
>JAABUX010005804.1_pt1 | contig 15009 bp, 13 predicted proteins | sample 5561851 | NCBI WGS metagenome assembly JAABUX01 (sample SAMN10711883, study PRJNA513361) | rock metagenome | isolation source: Antarctica rocks | place: Antarctica: Victoria Land, Richard Nunatak red sandstone | collected 2016-01-03 | reverse complement strand
CCGGGCTCGAGCTCCTCGATCGGGTAGTTGTGCGGGATATAGGCGGCCAGCGAGATCTCGGCGAGCGCCTTGACCTTGTCGGTGCCGGCGACGCTGAACTTGCCGTCCTTGAACTCGATGTCCTCGAGCGAGGCTTCCATCAGATGGGCGGCGATCTTCTTGCCCTTGGCGATGATCTTGTCCATCGCCTTGACCATCGCCGACCCGCCGACGGCCAGGCTGCGGCTGCCGTAGGTACCCATGCCGAACGGGATCTTGCCGGTGTCGCCATGAACGACGTCGACTTGCGCCATCGGCACGCCGAGCTGGTCGGCGACGAGCTGCGCGAACGTGGTCTCATGGCCCTGGCCGTGGCTGTGCGCCCCGGTGAACACCGTCACGCTGCCGGTCGGATGCACGCGAACATTGGCGACTTCATACAGCCCGGCGCGGGCCCCGAGCGAGCCCACCACGGCCGACGGCGCGATGCCGCAAGCCTCGACGTAGGTCGAGATGCCGATGCCGCGCAGCCGGTTGCGGCGGAGCGCCTCGGCGCGGCGGGCTTCGAAACCGTTCCAGTCGGAAGTCTCGAGGGCGACGCGCAAGGTGCTGAAATAATCGCCGCTGTCGTAGGTGAGCGCCACCGGGGTCGCGTACGGGAAGGCCTCGGTCGGGATGAAGTTGCGGCGGCGCAGCTCGACCTTGTCGAAGCCGGTGTCATAGGCAATCACGTCGACGAGGCGCTCGATCAGGTAGGCGGCCTCGGGGCGGCCGGCGCCGCGATAGGCGTCGACCGGAACGGTGTTGGTGAACATCGCCTTCACCTCGACGTAGATCGCAGGCGTCTTGTAGACGCCCGCGAGCAGCGTCGCGTAGAGCCAGGTCGGCACGCAGGGGGCGAAGGTGCTGAGGTAGGCGCCCATGTTGCACAGCGTCTTGACGCGGAACGCGAGGAAGTTGCCCTCGGCATCGAGCGCCATCTCGGCCGTGCTGTCATGGTCGCGGCCATGGGCGTCGGAAATGAATGCCTCCGAGCGATCGGCGGTCCACTTGACCGGGCGGCCGAGCTTGCCCGCGGCCCAGGTGACGATGGCCTCCTCGGCATAATGGTAGATTTTCGAGCCGAAGCCGCCGCCGACATCGGGCGCGACGACGCGGAGCTTGTTCTCCGGAATGTGCAGCACGAACGCGCCCATCAACAGGCGAATCACGTGCGGGTTCTGGCTCGTCGTATGCAGCGTATACTCGCCGCTCGAGCGATCGAAGTCGCCGAGGGCGCAGCGCGGCTCCATCGCATTCGGGACCAGCCGGTTGTTGTGGAGGTCGAGCTTGACCCGGTGAGCAGCCTTGGCGAACGCCTGCTCGACAGCCTGCAGATCGCCCAGGTGCCAGTCGTAGCAAACGTTGCCGGCAGCCTCGTCGTGTACGATCGGCGCGCCGGCGGCTTCGGCGTCCTTCATGCTCGCGACGGCGTCAAGGTCCTCGAACTCGGCCTCGATCAGCTCGGCGGCATTCTTGGCCTGCTGCTTGGTCTCGGCGATGACCACGGCGAACGGGTCGCCGACGTGGCGCACCTTGCTGACCGCGAGCACCGGGTGCTTCGGCTCGGCCATCGGCGAGCCGTCCTTATTGTGGATCTGCCAGCCGCAGGGGACGCCGCCGACGCCGTCGGCATCGAAGTCGGCCCCGGTGTACACCGCGACCACGCCAGGTGCTGCCTTAGCGGCGGCGGTGTCGATCGAGACGATCCGCGCGTGCGGCCGATCGGACCGGCGCATCACCGCGTAGGTCTGACCGGGCCGGTTCATATCGTCCACGTAGTGGCCGTTCCCGCTCAGAAAGCGGTGGTCCTCCTTACGCTTGACCGACGCGCCGATGCCTTCGAAGCCCATGATGTTCCCTCCCGGATCGCCGCTTAAGCGGCTTGTTGCTGCTTGTCGTGCATCAGCGGCCAGGCAGCCGCGATCGCCTTGACGATGTTGTGGTAGCCGGTGCAGCGGCAGAGATTGCCCTCAAGACCGTGGCGGATCTCTTCCTCGGTCAGGCCCTGGGGGTTGAGCTTGACCAGGTCGATCGCGCTCATGACCATGCCCGGGGTGCAAAACCCGCACTGAAGGGCGTGGTGTTCGCGGAACATCTCCTGCATCGGGTGCAGCGTGCCGTCGGCGGCGGCGATGCCCTCGATGGTGGTCACGTCGGCGCCGCTGGCTTGGATGGCCAGCATGGTGCAGGCCTTGATCGAGTTGCCATCGACATGGACGACGCAGGCGCCGCACTGGCTCGTGTCGCACCCGACATGCGTGCCCGTGAGATGGAGCTTGTCGCGTAGTAGTTCCACGAGCAGGGTGCGCCCCTCGACCTCGACGTCGTGTTTCTTGCCGTTCACCGTCAGCGATACCTGCGGCATCGTCGTCCCCCGTAGAGTGTTGGTTGCAGCTAGTGTGCGTGGCCGGGGTGGTAAGGGTCAAGCCGCAGAGATCATCGCCTCCGGGCGAAGAACCCGGCGCCAGAGCGGGCGTTCGCTCGTCATGAACATTTCCATTCCGCTCGCCGTCGTCGTGGTCCTGCTCGCCGGAGGCTGCACCGGCCAGGTCGGCCAGGGCCCCGCGCAGTCGACCGGGGTGCCGTTCGGAGTGAACGGGAGGGAGTTGGAGACTCCGAACAGCTTGCCGCCGGGCTTCGAGACGGTGAACCCGATGGCGCCGGAGACGGGCGTCGTCGGGGTGACGCACCAGGCGCCGTGAACGGCCTAGCTAGGTAAACAGCGGGGCGAGGTAAACAGCGGGGCGAGGTAAACAGCGGGGCGAGGTAAACAGCGGGGCGAGGTAAACAGCGGGCCACGTAAACAGCGGGGCTAATCGCGCTTGATCGGGCCGCACCAGCCGGGAAGGTAGTTGGCGTCGAGCGAGCGCGCAAGGTCCAGGGCCTTGGCGAGCGCGGTGTCGAAATCCTTTTCGATCGCTTTGCGATCCATCCGATGGCGCAGGAAGTCGGCCCAGAGGAATTCGCTGAACGGCGTCGTGTCCTTGGCGTAGCCGCCTTGCAGCCGCAATTCGCCCGCGAGCGACCGAAACGGGTCGTCGACTAGGTCGGCCACGGTTTTCGGCAAATCGCGGCGGTCGCGCCGTTTGCCGTCGGCGTCGAACGGATGCATCCAGCCGCGATTGTCCAGCACGAACCAGAAGCTATCGGGCGGAAGCTTGCGCAGATCGGCGATGACGGTGATGGCGACCTTGGCCTGGCCTTCGTCCTGGAGCGCGCGGGCGAGGTGATGGTGGTCGGTGACGTAAAGCCGGTCCTCGGGCCCGCGGATCACCGGCACGAGATGGCTGCCGAGAAAGGCGGCCGCCCCCTCCCCTTCGCGCTGCTTCCAGGCTTTTCGCTTGGCCTTCACCTCGCGCAACCCGACCGTCATCTGGGTCGGTCGGAGGTCGTCGATGGCGGCGGTGTCGAGAAGGGGTTCGCGGATGTCGCTCATGCCGCCGCGGATAGACTTAAATCCGGGAGCGCGTCGAGATGGCAGGCCGCGCGCTGGCCCGGCCCGCGGTCGCGCAGCACCGGCTCCTCGACCCGGCAGCGGTCGAACACATACGGGCACCGGGTATGGAACCGGCAGCCCGGCGGCGGATCGATCGGGCTCGGGACGTCGCCCGACAGGATAATGCGGGCGCGCTGCGCATGTGGATCAGGGACCGGGACGGCGGACAGCAGGCTGCGCGTATACGGATGGCTCGGATGCGCGAACAGAGCTCGCCGGTCGGCGATCTCGACGATCTTGCCGAGATACATCACCGCGACCCGATGGGTCAGATGCTCGACGATGGCGAGGTCGTGACTGATGAAGAGCAGCGCGAGCCCGAGATCGTCCTGCAGGTCGGAGAGCAGGTTGACGATCTGCGCCTTGACCGAGACGTCGAGCGCGGAGACGGCTTCGTCGCAGATGATCAGGTCGGCGCCAGGGGCCAAAGCGCGGGCGATGCCGATGCGCTGGCGCTGTCCGCCGGAGAACTCGTGCGGGAAGCGGCGGACGGCGTCGCGCGGCAGGCGGACGATGTCCATCAGCTCGGCGACGCGGGCGGGGATCGGCTTGGGATAGCCGAAATTGCGCAGCGGCTCGGCGATGATGTCACCCACTCGCATGCGCGGGTTGAGCGAGCTGAACGGGTCCTGAAACACGATCTGGACGCGCTGGCGCAGATGGCGGAGCTGGCTCGCGGGCAGGTCGTCGATGCGGGCGCCGTCGAGCCGGACCTCGACGGCGGTCGGCTCGATAAGACGCAGGATGGTCTTGCCCACGGTCGACTTGCCGCAGCCGCTCTCGCCGACGAGCGACAGGGTCTCGCCCTTGGCGATGTCGAAGCTGACGCCGTCGACGGCGTAGACGAACCCGCGCGCGCCGCCGAACAGGCCGGCCTTGAGCGGGAAATGCTTCTTCAGATCGATGACTTCGAGCAGCTTGGTCATGCGGCGGCCTGTGGCAGGGCGTAGTCGGCGTAGTGGCAGGCGACCGAGTGGCCCGGGCGCTTCTCCTCGACCGCGGGCGCGATCTCGCGGCACAGATCGGTCGCCGACAGGCAGCGGCCAGCGAACGGGCAGCCGAGGATGCGGCTGCGCAGGCTCGGCACTTGGCCACCGATCTCGGCCAGCTTGGTGCGCCCGGTACCGTCGAGCGACGAACCCAGCTTGGGCACCGCGCCAAGCAGGCCACGCGTGTAGGGGTGCTGTGGATCGGCGAAGATCGCCTCGACGCTACCCTCCTCCACCTTGCGCCCGGCATACATCACGACCACGCGCTGGGCCATCTCGGCGACCACGCCGAGATCGTGCGTAATCAACAAGATGGCCGAGCCGAGCCGCGTCTTGAGGTCGCGCATCAGGTCGAGGATCTGCGCCTGGATGGTGACGTCGAGCGCCGTCGTCGGCTCGTCGGCGATCAGCAGCTTCGGATTGCAGGCCAGCGCCATCGCGATCATCACGCGCTGGCGCATGCCGCCCGAGAGCTGGTGCGGATACTCGCGCACCCGGCGACCCGGCGCCGGAATACCGACCAAGGTCAGCATCTCGACCGCGCGCGCCTCCGCCTCGCGGGCGCCGAGGCCCTCGTGCAGCCGCACCGTCTCGCCGATCTGGCGGCCGATGGTCAGCACCGGGTTGAGGCTGGTCATCGGCTCCTGGAAGATCATCGCGATGTCGTTGCCGCGCAATCGCCGCATCTCCGATTCCGGCAACGCGAGCAGGTCGCGGCCCTCGAACGCGATCGTGCCGGCGATCTTGCCCGGCGGCGTCGGGATCAGCCGCAGGATCGACATCGAGGTGACCGACTTGCCGCAGCCGCTCTCGCCGACGATGGCGAGCGTCTCGCCGGGGTCGATGTGGAACGAGAGGCCCTCGACCGCGCGGACGACGCCGTCTGGCGTGCCAAAGTGGGTCTGCAGCCCGGTGACAGCCAGAAGGGATTCGGTCACGTCAGAGCCGCTTGGCCATACGCGGGTCGAGCGCGTCGCGCAGGCCGTCGCCGAGCAGGTTCACGGCCAGGACGGTGACCGACAGGAAGATCGCCGGGAACAGGACGATGTAGGGCTTGACCTGCCACAGCGCGCGGCCCTCGGCCATGATGTTGCCCCAGGACGGGATGATCGGCGGGGTGCCCGCGCCGATAAAGGAGAGGATCGCCTCGGTGATCATGGCCGACGCGCAGATATACGTCGCCTGCACGACGATCGGGGCCAGCGTGTTGGGCACGATGTGGCGCCAGATGATCTGCGGCGTGCGCGTGCCCGACGCGATCGCGGCCTCGACATAGGGCTGCTCGCGCAGGCTCAGCACGACGCCGCGGACGAGGCGGGAGACGCGCGGGATCTCGGCGATGGTGATCGCGGTGATCACGTTGCCGACGCTGCCGCGGGTCAGCGCCATCAGCGCGATCGCCAGCAGGATCGGCGGGATCGACATCAGCCCGTCCATCACCCGCATCACGACGCTGTCGAGCCAGCGCACGAAGCCTGCCACCAGCCCGATCGCCAGCCCCACGGCGCTGGACAGGGCGGCCACCGCGAAGCCCACGATCAGCGACACCCGCGCGCCGTAGAGCACGCGCGAGTAGATGTCGCGGCCGAGCGCGTCGGTGCCGAACCAGTAGAGCTCCGAGGGGAACCGGTTGCGGCGCGACGGCGCGATCGCGGTGGGATCGACGGTCCACAAAACCGGCGCGAACACCGCGACCAGCAGGATCGCGAGCAGCAGCGCGCCGCCGATGACCATCGTCGGGTAGCGCCGCAGCAGGGTGCGGAAGCGGCCTCGGCGGCGGACCGGCGGCAGGATGTCGGGCAGCTCGGCGGCCGGGCTGACATGGGCGATGCGCGATGCCGCGGCGGGCGCCTCGATCGCGGGCGGGGAGGCGGTCGTGCTCAATAGCGGATCCTCGGGTCGAACACCGTATACAGCAGGTCGACGCCCAGATTGACCAGCACGTAGACAAAGCTGAACAGCAGCACCACGCCCTGGATCACCGGGTAGTCGCGCCGCAGGATCGCATCGACGACGAGGCGGCCGAGGCCGGGGATCGCGAACACGCTCTCGGTCACGACCGCGCCGCCGATCAGCAACGCGACGCCGATGCCGATCACCGTCACGATCGGGACGGCGGCGTTCTTGAGTGCGTGCAGGAACAACACGGTCCGATTGCCGACGCCTTTGGCGCGCGCGGTGCGGATGTAGTCCTGGCTCAGCACCTCGAGCATGGTCGCCCGCGTGATGCGCGCGATCAGCGCGATGTAGACGCCGCCCAACGCAATCGAGGGCAGGATCAGGTTGGACAGCCAAGGCCACAGCCCGCGCGCGAGCGGCGTGTAGCCCTGCACCGGCAGCCATTCGAGCTGCAGCGCGACCACGTAGGCGAGCAGGTAGCCGACGACGAACACCGGCACCGAGAAGCCGAACACGGCCATGATCATGATCACTCGATCGATCCACGTGCCCTGTTTCCAGGCCGCGAGCACGCCCATCGGCACCGCGACGCCGACCGAGAGGATGAGCGTCAGGATCATCAGCGAGATCGTGGGTTCGAGCCGCTGGGCGATCATGGTGGTGACCGGCAGGTTGGTGAAGATGGAGGTGCCGAGGTCACCCTGGACCACGTGCCAGACCCATTCGCCGAAGCGGACCGGGAACGGCCGGTCGAGGCCGAGGCCTTCGCGGATGCGCTCGACGTCGGCGGGGCTGGCCTGGTCGCCGGCGATTATGGCGGCCGGGTCGCCGGGGGCGATGTAGAGCAGCGAGAACACGAAGAGGGCGACGATCGCCATCACCGGGATCGTCGCGAGCACGCGGCGGGCGAGATAGGCGATCATGCGCGCGCGGGCATCAGGTTTTTGAGACGCCCCAGAACACCGGGAACGGCGCCTTGACGACCCCGTTCACGTTCTTGCGCCACGATTGATATTGCAGGAAAAATCCGGTCGGGATGTAGGTCACGAAGTCGCTGCTGTCGCGGTTGATCTGCTCGATGGCGGCCTTCTCGGCCGCCGTGTCCGGGGCATCGTACCAAGTGCCGATGCCCGCTTCGATCTTGGGCGAGTTGGGCCAGCCGAACCAGGCCTTGTCGCCGCCGGCGTCGAGCGCGGTGTAGGGCGCCGGATTGATGCAGTCGGCACCCGCGTGCCAGGTGTGGAAGATGTTCCAGCCACCCTCGGACGGCTTCTCCTTCTTGGACCGGCGCGCGCCGACCGTGCCCCAATCGAGCGCCTGGTAGTCGACGTCCATGCCGATGCGCTTGAGCGCGTCGGCGGTCACGTCGCCCTGGGCCTTGGTAATGGCGACGTCGGTGGCGACGAGGAGCACGATCTTCTCGCCGTTGTAGCCCGATTCCGCGAGCAGCTTCTTGGCCTCGTCGTAGCGGCGCGGGCCCGACAGGATCTCGCCGCCGGCCTCGGTATAGAACGCGGTGCCGGGCGTGAAAAAGCCCGGCAGCCGCTTCCACAGCGCCTCGTCGTCGCCCACCACGGCGCGCATGTAGTCCTCCTGGTTGACCGCCATGGCGGCGGCCCGGCGCGCGCGGACGTCGTTGAACGGCGGATGCAGGTGGTTGATGCGGAACGAGCCGATGTTGCCGAGCGGGTCGGCGATGTCGACGTTGAGGTTGCGGTTGCGCTTGAGCAGCGGCACCAAATCGGGGATCGGGTTCTCCCACCAATCGACCTCGCCGTTCTGCAGCGCGGCGGCCTTGGTCGCGTCGTCGGGCAGGATCAGCCACTCGATGCGGTCGAACATCATGCGCCTGCCGCCGGCGAGCCAGTCGGCCGCCTCGGCGCGCGGCTGGTAGCCCTCGAACCGCTCGAACACGGCCCGGCTGCCCGGCACCCACCCATCTTTCTTGAACACCATCGGGCCGGAGCCGACGTATTCGCTGATCAGCTTGAACGGGTCGGTCTTGGCGATCCGCTCGGGCATGATGAGGGCCACGGGCGCGTTGTTCTTGCCCAGCGCGAACAGCATCTTCGGGAACGGCTTGTTCAGCCGAATGCGGATCGTGCGGTCGTCCGGCAACTCGATCGCGTCGAGCGTGGCCTTGATCCGCTGCCCCATCGTGTCGCGCACCATCCAGCGCTCCAGGCTCGCCTTGACGTCGCGCGAGGTCACCTTCTCGCCGTCGTGCCACTTGAGGCCCTCGCGGAGCTTGAAGGTCCAGTCCTTGAAGTCGGGGCTGACCTCATGCCCCTCGGCCATCTGCGGCTTCGGATCGATTGTGTGATCGACGCCGTAGAGCGTCTCCCACACCATCAGGGCCGCGTTGCGCACGACGTACTGGGTGCCGGCGACCGCGTCGAGGCTGGATAGGTTGGCCTGCGGGACGAAGCGGAGGACGCGCGCGTTCTGCCCAAGGGAGAGCCGAGGGGCGGCCAAAGTGCCCAGCGTGGCGGCAGTTCCGCCCAGGAGAAGGTCGCGGCGAAGCATAAAACGGGTTCCTTTTACGTCAGGCGTCATCATCCAAGCACGTATCGGGCCATCAGCTCTTGCGCACGTTCCAGAACAAAGCGAACCCGGTGAGCACGCCGTCCAGCGTCGATCGGTAGGCCGTCGGCTGCAGGTACTGGCCCATCGGAATGTAGGGGACCGAGACCAGCGCCTGCTTCTGCATCTCGGCGCAGATCGCGGCCTGGGCAGCGGTGTCTGGGGCGGCGAACCATTGGTCGCGGAGCGCTTCGAGCTTCGGATCGTCGGGCCAGCCGAACCAGGCCTTGTCGGCGTTGGCGCGCAGGCTGATGTGCCCGGCCGGGTTGGCCTGGTCGGCGCCAGCCCAGGCGGTGCAGAACGCGCTCCAGCCGCCTTGGTCCACCGGGTCCTTCTTGGCCCGGCGGGTGACGACGCTGCCCCAATCCGTCGCCACGTAATCGACGTTCATGCCGGCCCGCTTGAGCGTGTCGGCGGCCACGTCGGCCATCGCCTTGAGCACCGGGAAGTCGGTAGCCGCCAGCAGCACGACGCGCTCGCCCTTGTAGCCGGCCGCCTTCAGCTCGGCCTTGACCCGGTCGAAGTCGCGCGGCCCGGTGAACACGTCGAGCCCGTCCTTGCTGCCCATCGGCGAGTTCGGCGCGAAATAACCGACCGGCGTGTTGAACATCTTGTTGTCGGTGCCGACGACGGCGGTCATCACGTCGTCCTGGCTGATCGCGCCGAGCAGCGCGCGGCGGATGGCCGGGTTGTTGAACGGCGGCTGCAGCTGGTTGAAGCGGATCTGGCTCATCTGCCCGGTCGGCTCCTGCACCACGACCTTCACGCCGCGGCTCTTGCGGAGCAGGTCCATCAGGTCGGCGCTGGCGTAATCCCACCAATCCTGTTCGCCGTTGATCAGCGCCTGGGCGGCCGTGGTCGGGTCCGGGATCGTGGTCCACTCGACCCGGTCGACGTTGACCACCTTCGGCCCGGCGGTCATGTCGGGCGTGCCGCCCTCGCGCGGAAGGTAGTCCTTGAAGCGCTCGTAGACCGCGCGTGCGCCTGGCACCCGCTCGTCGGCCTTGAAGCGGAACGGGCCGGAGCCGACCATTTCGGTGACTTGGGTGGCCGGGTCGGTGTTGGCCAAACGCTCGGGCATGATGACCGGGACGTAGGGCTGGGTCTTGCCAAGCGCGTTCGGCAGCAGCGGGAACGGGCGCTTAAGGCGGAAGACGAGGGTCTTGTCGTCCTTGGCCGAGAGCTCGTCGGTGGCGGCCATCAGGGTCTGGCCGAACGCGTCGCGGACGGCCCAGCGCTTGATGCTGGCGACGCAATCCTGCGCCCGGACCGGCTCGCCATCATGGAACTTCAGACCCGAGCGCAGGCCCAGCGTCCAGAGCTTGCCGTCCTCCTCGGTCTTGAACCCGGCCAGCATCTGGGGCGATGGCTTGTATTGGCTATCGGTGCCGAACAGCGTGTCGAACACCATAAAACCGTGGTTGCGGGTGACGTAGGCGGTGGTCCACATCGGATCGAGGATGGTCAGATCGGCCTGCGGAACGAACCGGATCAGCTTGGGATTGCTGTTCTGCGCCGTCGCCAAGCCCGGTGCGGCGAGCGCAGCGCCGGAAGCCGCCATCAGGGTGCGACGCGTGATCTTCATCTTCATTCCCCGCCGTGCGTAGGGCGCAGCAAACCACGTGAGGCCGGGGGGCGCCATAGCGCAGACGTCGCTCGATGCGGTGGCGAAGTTTACGAAATCTTTGCGTTTGGCGGTATATAGAGGGGTGGACGCGCGCACCCTGGGCCGGAGACGATGGACATCAATCAAGTCGGCGAGGCTCGTGCCGTGGGCCACAGCGAAGCATGGCCACGGATCGCCGTGCTGATCCCCTGCTATAACGAGGAGGTCGCGGTCGCCGAGGTGGTGCGCGATTTCCGCGCCGCGCTGCCGCAAGCGACGGTCTACGTCTACGACAACAACTCGCGCGACCGCACGGTCGAGGTGGCGCGGGCGGCCGGCGCCGTGGTGCGGACCGAGCGGCTGCAGGGCAAGGGCCACGTGATCCGCCGCATGTTCGCCGACGTGGAGGCCGACGCCTACGTCTTGGTCGATGGCGATGCGACCTATCACGCCGCCTCGGCGCCCGCGATGCTGCGCATGCTGCTGACCGACGGGCTCGACATGGTCAACGGCACCCGCGTGACCGAGATCGAGGCCGCGTATCGGCGCGGGCATCGCCTTGGCAATCAGGTGCTGACCGGGATCGTGCGCTTCATCTTCGGCAACCGCATCACCGATATGCTCTCCGGCTACCGCGTGTTCTCGCGCCGCTTCGTCAAGACCTTTCCGGCCTTGTCGAGCGGCTTCGAGACCGAGACGGAATTCACCGTCCACGCCCTCGAGCTCGACATGCCGACCGGCGAGCTGGAAACGCCCTACAAGGACCGCCCGGTCGGTTCGGTCTCGAAGCTGAATACCTATCGGGACGGCCTGCGCATCCTGAGCACGATCGTGCAGTTGGTGAAGGAAGAGCGGCCGCTACAATTCTTCGGCGTGGCCGGGCTGATCCTGCTGGTGCTGGCGTCGTTGTTCGCGCTGCCGATCGTGGCCGAGTTCATGTATACCGGCTTGGTCCCGCGCTTCCCGACGGCGATCCTGGCGACCGGTCTCGTGCTCCTGGGCTTCCTGTCGTTCGTCTGCGGCCTGGTGCTGGATTCCGTGGCGCGCGGGCGTAAGGAATTGAAACGACTAGCGTATCTCGCCGTCCCGGCAGTCCGCGCGGAGGGGTTCTAACTTCCCGAGATGGCCAGATCGACCGCAGCCTCGGCGTGGATCGCCGTCGTGTCGAACAGCGGTACGGCGCTGTCCTCGGGCTGCACCAGCAGCATGATCTCCGTGCAGCCGAGGATCACCGCCTCCGCGCCGCGGTCCACCAGACGGGCGATCACGCCGCGATAGGCTTCCCGCGAGGACGGCTCCACTCGTCCCTGGACCAGCTCCTCGTAGATCACGCGGTGCACCAGAGCCCGGTCGTCGTCGCCCGGCACGAGCACGTCCAACCCATGCCGGTCGGCGAGGCGTCCCTTGTAGAAATCCTGCTCCATGGTGAACGCGGTCCCGAGCAGGCCGACCCGGCGTAGCTGGGCGGCCTTGATGCGCTCGGCGGTGGGATCGGCGATGTGCAGAAGCGGAAGCTCGATGGCGGCCTGAACCTGGTCGGCCATGCGGTGCATCGTGTTGGTGCAGATCACGATGAAGTCCGCGCCGGCACGCTCGAGCCGTCGGGCGGCCGTGATCATCTCCCTGGCGGCTTCGTCCCAGCGCCCCGCATGCTGCAACGCCTCGATCTCGCCGAAATCGAACGACCACATCAGGCACCGTGCCGACCGTAACCCGCCCAAACGGGCCCGCACCCGCTGGTTGATGATCCGATAATATTCGGCCGAACTTTCCCAGCTCATCCCGCCAATCAAGCCGATGATCTTCTGCGGCATTCCCGTCTCCTGCTGGTCGACACGTGACGTCGCTATGACGCGTAACCACGCGGGTGAGCCGATCGCCACGCGGCGGCATGCTCGACGATGGCGTCGAGATCGGCAAATCGCGGGCTCCATCCCGTCTCGCGGCGAATGCGATCGGCGGAAGCGACGAGGATGGCCGGGTCGCCAGGGCGGCGCGGGCCGATCGCGTGCGGGACGGGGCGGGCGAGGACGCGCTCGACTGAGGCCATGACGTCGCGCACCGAATGACCGGCCCCGTTGCCGAGATTGTAGGTGACGCTGCCCTGGTCGAGGCGCCCGAGCGCCAGCAGGTGCGCGTCGGCGAGGTCGGCGACGTGGACGTAGTCGCGGATCGCGGTGCCGTCCGGCGTCGAGTAGTCGTCGCCGAAGACGGTGAGCGGCCGGCGGCGGCCGAGGGCGGCGTCGATGGCGAGCGGGATCAGGTGGGTTTCCGGGTCGTGGTCCTCGCCGAGGCGGCCCTCGGGATCGGCGCCGGCGGCGTTGAAGTAGCGCAGGCAGGCCGAGCGCAGGCCGTGGACCCGGTCGGCCCAGTGCAGCGCGCGCTCCAGCGCGAGCTTGCTTTCGCCATAGGGCGAACCGGGATCGATGCGCGCCTGTTCGGTGATCGGGATGTGGTCGGGCGTGCCGAACAGCGCCGCCGTCGAGGACAGCACGAATTTCGGGACACCGTGCCGCACGCACGCCTTGATCAGGCGAAATCCCTGGCCGGCGTTCTCGATCATGTAGCGTATCGGATCGCGCATGCTCTCGCCGACGAGCGACAGCGCCGCGAAATGCAACACCCCGTCCCAGCGCCCGTCCGCGAGCACCGCCTCGGCGTCCGCCACATCGGCCTCCACGATGCGCACGCCCGCCGGAATGGCCGCGCGATGCCCCTGGCGCAGGTTGTCGAGCACGACGACCTCCGCGCCCGCCTCCACCAGTGCCGCCACGCAATGGCTGCCGACGAACCCGGCGCCGCCGGTCACGAGGAAACGGCCCGGCAGCGTGCTCACGTCATTCCCCGTCGGTGGCGTCGCCATGCGATCGGTGGCGAACTTGGCAGCATCGCTGAAGCGGGTCCATGGTTCCAAGATGAGAATCCTCGTCGCGTGGCTGCTGCTCTGGCCCCTCACGGCCGCCGCGCAGACGCCACCCCGGATCGTCGGCGGACCCGGCGCCGGATGTATCGAGGGTGCCGTCGAACTGCCGGCCACCGGACCCGGCTACGAGACCATCCGCATGAGCCGCAGCAGCTTCTGGGGCCACCCGGCAACGGTCGCCGCCCTCGAATTGCTGGCCCGCAAGGCACAGTCGGCCGGACTTGGTTCACTGTACATGAATGACATTTCGCTCCCCCGCGGCGGCCCGATGGCCGGCCTGCATGCGAGCCACATGCTCGGCCTGGACGCCGATGTCTGGCTCGACGTCCGGCCGAAGCCCGCGCTCTCGCCCGCGCAACGCGACGCCGTCGAGGTGGAGTCGCTGGTCACCGCGGACGGGCGCGGGATCGTCCCCGGCTTGTGGAGCCCGGCGGTCGCCTGGCTGATCCGGCTGGCGACAGGGTTGCCCGGCATCGACCGCGTGCTCATCAACCCCGCGATCAAGCGGCAACTTTGCCTCGACGCCGGGGCCGACCGCTCGTGGCTCGCGCGGGTGCGGCCCTGGTACGGGCACACCGCGCACATGCACCTCCATTTCCGCTGCCCGCCCGACCAGCCCGAGTGCCGCGACCAAGCTCCGGTCCCGGGCGGGGACGGCTGCGACGCCTCCCTCGACTGGTGGTTCGCGCAACTCGACAAGCCGCCCACTCCCCCTGCCCCGTCCCGCCCGCCGCCGCTACCTGCCGCTTGCCGAGCGATCCTGGCGGGCGAGCATTGAGGCGGCTCGGCCCGGCCGTCTTCGCGGCCGGGTTCTGCACCTTCGTCAATCTGTATGCGCCGCAGTCGCTGCTGCCGACGTTGAGCGGGGATTTCGGCTCGAGCGCGGCCAAGACCGGGCTGGTGGTCACCGCGCCCTTGATCGCGGTGGCCCTGATGGCGCCGTTCGTGGGCGGGATCTCGGACGCGTTCGGGCGGCGGCGGCTGATCGTGCCGGCGAGCCTGGTGCTGGCCGGGCCGACGTTGCTGGCCGGGTTCACGCCGAGCCTGGACCTATTGATTTTGTTGCGTTTCATACAGGGATTGCTGCTGCCGTTCATCTTCACCGTGACGGTCGCCTACATCGCCGACGAGTGCACCGGGCCGGACGGGGTGCGGGCGACGGGGATGTATTCGATGGGCTCGATCGTCGGCGGCTTCAGCGGGCGCTTCATCGCGGGGTGGGCGGCGCATTTCCTCGGCTGGCGAGCGAGCTTCGTCGTGCTGGCCGGGGTCACGATCGCGGCCGCCTTGCTCGTCACCGCGCTGCTGCCGCCGGAGCGGCGGTTCCGCTCGGTGCGGAGCTGGCGCGGAACGCTGGCCGGCTTCGTGGCGCAATTCGACAACCGCCAGGTGATGGCGACCTGCGGCGTCGGCTTCGCGGTGCTGTTCTCGATCGTGGCGGCGTTCACCTACGCGAATCTGCTGCTGGCCGCGCCGCCCTACCGGCTGGGCC
>JAABUX010005803.1_pt1 | contig 15014 bp, 12 predicted proteins | sample 5561851 | NCBI WGS metagenome assembly JAABUX01 (sample SAMN10711883, study PRJNA513361) | rock metagenome | isolation source: Antarctica rocks | place: Antarctica: Victoria Land, Richard Nunatak red sandstone | collected 2016-01-03 | reverse complement strand
CGTCGCGATGACCTCATGCTTACTCTCTTGCCTCACAGCCATGTCCTCCCCCTTTCAATAGAAAGACAGATTTTGTTATGAGGCAACGACTATCCCTTCGAGCAGATTATTTGTGAGGCAATGCGCCTCGTTAGAAGCGAGTTTACGGCGTGTTATACTACATGTATTCGGTATTTCGTCTATCCCCAAGCGTCCGCCGGAGCGTGATCGGGGTGATTTGGTTTACCTACCGTGGGAGTCACGGAAAGGCAAAGCCTGTGAAGACTGCATTAGACGACGATCCGGTTGGTCATCGCTGCGGTCGTTGAAGCAGGAAGCTCCGTCGTTGAACGATGGCGCAACTCACAAGCGAGGGGCTCGTCCAATCGAGCTGCGGCGGGAAAGTCCGGGTAGCAGGCGTCGAACCTGCGCGCGTCCGATTAAGAGTCGACTGCTCTGCCACGCTGAGCTACGCCCGGTTATGCGTCGATGGCGGGAGTCGGACCCGCGGCCTGCGATTTAGGGGATCGCCGATCTATCCACTGATCTACATCGACACGGTGCGGGTGACAGGGGTTGGACCTGCGCACATCCGATTAAAAGTCGGCCGCTCTACCACTGAGCTACACCCGCATGATCGTGGTCCTCTTGAACATCTGTTTATCTAGTGTCATCTCATCGCTCCTTATGGCTCTTTATGATTGCCCTCACGCGCACGCCTACCGCCGCGTAGGCATACTCTTCTTACCTCGATGACACTATCTCTTACGCCGGCTCTTACGCCGGGGGCGCTTTCCCGTCGCCTTTGACATGCGTACGCAGCCTGTCCGGGCGCGGTGTGCGGGCCCCCGGTCCACACTTTTCACCTATTCACTTGTTAAAGAGCCCAATCCAGCGGAGGCGTCCGGTCGATCCGTGCGTTTCCGCGCGTCCGGCCATCCCCTAGAGGACGGTCGGACTGGTCGGGGTAAGAGGACTCGAACCTCTGGCCTCAGCGTCCCAAACGCCGCGCGCTACCACCTGCGCCACACCCCGCAACCGTTATCGCCGCCATCCACACAGCGGTATGCGTCCTATCCAAAGGTCATCCGTCGATGACCGGCGCGACGAGAGGGACTCGGACCCTCGGCCTCCGGTTCCGCAAACCGGCGCTCTTTCCACTGAGCTACCATCGCACAGGTGCGGGCCCTGGAACCGCCCCAGGTTCTATGGCGTATGAGACCATCGAAGGTACTCCCCCTCTCGCCCGCATCGTGTCGTTGTCGAGAATGTGACGATTCTCATACCCGGTTCCTGCACCCGCAAAGCGCGACGCAGATGCACGGGACAACCCGCGCACAGAGCCGATGATGGGAGTCGGACCCACAACCTGCGGTGTACAAAACCGCCGCACAGCCATTTGTGCTTCATCGGCAGGGACCGGGTGGGGTGGAGTGAGATAGTAAGTGACGGGGGTCTCGCTCTCGCCTCTCCCGGTTTCCCCGGAAGAGGCGTCCAGGCAACTTAGCCTAGCGCGACGTCCGAGGGGATGATGGCCTTGCTATTGCGATAGCGGCCGGCCACCGATAGCGACTCGTGTCCGTTATCACATGATTGTCGCCATGCTCGGCGACAATCGGCGCTGGCCGGCGTGGGCCTCTGTTGGCCCGCGTTCAATCGCCCGTGATCGGCACAGACGGACGCCGCCACGACGGTCAAGCCGCCGCGCGCCAGCGTGGATAGGGACGGGGCCGCCTGGCCCGACTCAATGACGAAGAGTGCTGTCATGTGAGTGTCCTTCTACCTTTCCGTTGTCTATCACGTACGATCTCGACCGGCATGTGCCGGACGACGTTCATTAACCTGATCCAACTGGACCACAGAGCTAGTGGTGGGACTCGAACCCAGGACCGTCGGCTTACGAAGCCGCCGCTCATCCATCTGAGCTACACTAGCACGGCGCCGAAAACCGGACTCGAACCAGTACAAACGGGCGTATGAAACCCGCGCTCTATCCAATTGAGCTATCTCGGCGAGACAGGTGACCGATACGCACGATACTCGAACCGAACATGGCGGTCTTTTTTCTTTCGCTAGTCACAGCATAGAGGGTCTGAATGGATTTGTCAAGGGTTATACGAATACGAAAAGACCGCCAGTTTCATTTTCGATTGTCACCAATTTAGAGGGAGCGGCGTGGCGAGACGTGGCGAGGCGAGGCAAAGGCGGCGCCGCTGACACTATGCGCGTATGGACCGGTTTGGTGATAGTCGAAACAGCGCGGCTGTGTTACACTATGGTCATGATGCAACACACTCCCTCCTCACACGACGAGGATGACCAGGCGCCGGGCAGCGCACGCGGCGGCAAGGCACGCGGCGACAACGCACGCGGTCGGCGCAGCAGAGACGCCTATGTGGCCGATCCCCATCTATGCGCGAACCCGCTCTGCCGCCAACCCATCCTGCCGCATGCCACGGAGCGGTTGGTCGATACGCGCAAGAGGCGCTTCTGCGGACGATCCTGCGCGGCCTCGGTCAATAACCAGGCGTCGATCGCCCCGAAGAGGAAGGCCGCGATCGTGCCCTGCGCGGACTGTGGCCAACCGCTCGACACGGAGGCGCGCGCCATGCATCGGCGGACCTGCGCCACATGCCGCGCGCAGGAGACCTGGCGGCTAGGAGCGACGCCACTCGGCGAGACATCACTGGCCCTGCTCAAACGACACGCCCGCTTTATCCTCTCCGATCGATCACCGCGTTGCCAGTGCTGCGATTACGACGCCCACACCGAGCCAACCCACCTCCAGGCCCCCGACTCCTTCGACCCCTCCACCCCTCTCCACCTCATTAACACCCCCGCCAACCTCGTCTATCTGTGCCTGAATCATGCGTGGGAATATACCCACGGACGCCTCGCGCTATCCACGGATCGCGGGACGGCGGACGGTGCGGGGATGGCTCTACACACGGCGCAATCACAGAGACCCATGGCGCCCGCCAGCCCCCTCCCCCTCCCCTTCCGCTCGCTGGAGGATGTGGCCGGCCAGACAGCCGGCATCGCCAGCCACACGACGAAACGCGCAACCCCTGCACGGTTGCGCGTTTCGTCGTTGTAGGCGTTGTTTCTCCGCGTCACGCGCGGCGGGTCTCTCCATCCACACACGTCGGGTGAGCGGCGGCGGGACTCCCCCGGAAGGGGGCTGGCGCACTCTGTCCTCTTCGCGTATCCTTGATCCCACAGACAGGGAGGAGGAGGGCCGCTGGTCGTGGCAAGCACAATCCCCCACAGGCACGGACATCCCATCAAGGCGCGTCTCGTGTCCATGGCGCGGGCCATGTCCTCGCGCGCCACCGCGCCCGAGCAAGGTGTCTCGTTTGCTCAACTCCCAACCAAGACCCGTCTCCTGATCATCTTGCTCGCCGTGGGCTGGAGCATCGTCTCCTCGGCGACGATCGTAACCCGCGCCACCTGGGCCTCGCCGCGTTCGCCGGGCGCGACCATCGCACTCACGCTAGTCTTGCTCGCGGTCGCGGGGATCATCATCCAGTGGGGTGTGGTGCAACGACGCGCCAGCTCCCATCGCATCGTCTATACCCTGGATAATGTCGTCCCGGTGTGCGCCCTCTTGCTCGTTCCGATCCCGTGCGCGATCACCGTCTCTGTCCTCCCCGGCTTCGTCAAAGATTACCGCGATCGGTGCCCGCTCTATGTCATGCTATTCAATGCCAGTGTCATGGGCCTGGATACGGGTGTTCTCTCCCTCATCTGGCGACACGCCGGCTACACTCCGGACAACCTGCTGAGCGCGACGCCCACCACGGGGGCGGTCATCGCGATCCTGGCCCTGATGCTCGCGCACCACCTCCTGGGGTCGCTGCTCACGTATTCCGGCATCTCCTGGGCACGCGGCACGTCGTTCGTCTCCCGCTACCTGGCCGATATGAGCGGACCGCAATTGCGGCACGACCTGTCCATGAACGGCATCGCCATCGCCGCGCTGCTCGCCTTCCTCATCTCGCCGTGGTTTGCCCCCTTGGTGTGCGGGGCGCTCTACGCCATGCACGTCGCGATGGGTAACGCCGATGTGCGGGACGCGGCGCAGTACGATCACCTGACCGGCCTACCCAACCGCGCGACGTTCGAGGGGCGCCTGGATATCGAGGTTGCGCAGGCGCGTCGCCATCAAACGCCGCTCAGCGTTATCTTCCTCGACCTCGACCATTTCAAGGACATCAACGACACCCATGGGCACAATGCGGGCGACCGCGCGTTGCAGGCGGTCGCCCGCATCCTCGATCATATGGTGCGCGTGGGTGATATGGCCGCACGCTTCGCGGGCGACGAGTTCGTGATCATCTTGCCGCATACCGACGACGAGGGCGGACATGCTTTCGCCGAGCGCCTATCCGGCGCGCTCAACGGACTGACGGTGCATGACCATGTCCCAATCGTGGTGGCCTGCTCGATGGGCGTCGCAACCTATCGTGTCCCGGAGACCGGCGACGACCTACTCCATCGCGCGGACGAGGCCAACTACACCGCCAAGCGCACGGGACGCGGCCGTGTGGCCATGGCGCGCCAGGCCTCCTGAGAAGGGCGCTGAGGCCCCTGCGGCGTGACCGCCCCTTCCCCCTGCCCCTTCCCCCCTCTATGCGATCAGGGAGCATAACGGGGCGCTCCAGGCGCGTAGGATGCCAAGACGGTCCGGGCCGCTAGGCGGGCATCGCTTCCAGGGCGTCCCCCGCGTCCAGCCCAGCGGTCTCGTGTGCCGCGGACGCGCGCCTGTCCACGAGGGCGCGTTGCGTCACGCCCTGATCCATTTCCCCATCCCGTGGGCGATCCTGTGTCGTAGGTGAGGGGGATTCTGCCACGACTCCCGGAGGAACGCGCGGGAAGACAAGATGGAACGTGCTCCCGTGGCCGCTGCCCTCGGATGTGACGCTGAGTTCACCCCCATGTTGGGCGACGATATGGCGACAGATGAAGAGGCCAAGCCCAATCCCCGCGACGTGGTCGCCGCTCACGTTCGAGCCGCGGCGAAAACGATCGAAGACGTGAGCGATATCGGCAGCGGGTATGCCGATGCCCTCGTCGGCGACACTCACGTGGACCATGTCGTCCCGTTCCCAGAGCGTGACGTGGACGATCGGCGATCCGGGACTATACTTCACGGCATTTTGTAGGAGATTATCCACGACACGGGTGATGCGCACGCCGTTGATGACGGCCGTCATCGGGCCGCTTGCCTGGAGCAGGCAACGTGTCGTTGCTGTGCTTTGCCGCACGCACGCCTGTCCCACCAGGTCGATCATATCCACCGGCGCGCACGGGCCGGGTCCGACCTCGTTTTCCAGGCGCGCGTTTTCCAGGAGGTCGCCGACGAACGCCGCCATGCGTTGCGCGACCGAGACGACACGATCGATCATGGCGGGATCGGACGGCTCTTCTGGGTGCCGCCGCGCGTGGCGTTGCAGGAGCTGGCTGTAGCCCAGGAGCGAGGTGATGGGGGTACGCAGGTCGTGCGCGGCCGCGGAAAGAAAATCGTCCTTGAGTTGCATTATTTCCGCACGCGCCTGCAAAGCGGCCGCGTCCGCGACCAGCGTCCTGTTCTCCAGGATCACGGCCGTCTGGTCGGCGAGGACCTGCGCGAGCGCGAGATCGTCTTCGGCGAAGATCGCGGCGCGCGACGTGTAGAGGGCAAGGACGCCCAGTCGCGCCTCACCCAGGGTAATAGGGACGGCGATCATCGCGCTCACCCCGGCGTCGCGGTACTCTGCGGCGTGTATGGGATCGTCGCGCTGGGCGTTGGCGACGAAGAGCGCCTCCTGGCGCGCGAAGGCTCGTCCGGTGATGAACTCACCCGACGAGCGATGGAGCACGGCGCCATCGGGCATGACCACGCGCAGGGTGTGGTCTTCCTCGACCCACAGGGCAATCGCCGCGCGCGGCGCGCCGATGCAGTCCGCCGTAAGCGCTTCCAGTTCCTCGATGATCGTGTGCGTGGTATGCAGTCGCGTGAGCGACGCCGTGCGCCGCAGAAACGCGCGGAGCTCCGGTTCTTGCCAGGCCCGCTTAATCCACGATGGAGGCGCGAATCCCAGGTAGTAGCCCAGACCCGCGCCGACGGCCAGGAGGCTGGAGAGCCCGACCCAGACGGCTTTGTCCTCCGGTGCAACCAACGCGAAACCGGCCATCAGCACCTCCAGCCCGAGCGAGAGCGTGGCCAGAGCGGCGGCGCGTAATCGCCGCCTGGTCACCCCCGTCGTGGTGTGGCCCGCGTGCACGCAGGCCACGGCGCAGTAGCCGGTAAACCCAACGAAGTAGACGATATAGAGCAGGATGATCGGCGTGGGCAGGCGACGGGACAACGCGAAGAAGAGACCGATCACGGACGCCACCAGGCCCGCCACGGCCAGACGCATAAGCCAGCGGGGCACGGTGGTCAGGTCGTCGACCAGGCGTAGCAGGAGCGCCGGCAGCGCCATGAGCAATGTGGACATCACCAGGACCGCCACGGACGCGTGCAGCACGCGCGCGACGCCGTGGTTATCGCGCAGGAGCAGCTTGAGCCCCTGTTCGGCCACGATCGCGACCACCACAGCAAAGAACAAGGCCGCGTCCACGTTGCTGCGCCGCGGAAAACGCACAGCCTTGATGGTACGAAACCGAACACGAAAACAAAGAGCAGGTCGGTGACCAGTTGCAGCAGGCCGAGAGCGCTCAGGGTGGTCGGAATCATCAGCGCGATGACCCCGACAGATGGCAGGAACGCGGAGAGCGCAAGGGCCGTGTACGACATCGGATACCCTCCTTACAGTGATGGTAGCGGGGAAATAGGTGAGAGGCCTTCCCTGTGGACGTGGGGTAGCGCGGCCGCCCCCGTAGACCAGGGTCCCTCTTCCGGCACAGACAGGCCCCCACGCCGCGCGCGGCGTGGGGGCCTGTCTGTGCCGGAAGAGGTCACCGTGAAGCGTCGCTGCCGCGTTGATTGCGTCGGACCATCATGGCGACCGCGAGGATCGCAATGATGATGATGGCGTAGAAGACGAGCTCTTTCGCACCGAAGAGATGGATGGCGAGGACGGGATGCATGGGCTACTCCTTTCATGGGACGTGCGTGTTGTCAGGTGTGCCGGCGTTCGTGGCGCCGTGCGGCATGACAGATGTCGATAGCCGGTAGATCACTGGCCGACGAGTCCTCTTGCACCGCCGCTCTCCTTGGCGGTCCCTTCCGCTAACGCGGCATGGTGAGGGATCACCAACGTTTGTCCTGACGACGTGGACTCTCGTACTCTACCAGCGCGCACAGGAGTGGAGCGGGCCTAATTCCCATCTGGTCCATCGACTGAATATCAACTGCTGTAGCTTATCAACAGCCATCCACTCACCCGAAATTTTATCCACAGGGTGTCGTCTGTAGCGGCGCCTCTGTCAAACGGAGCGTATCTCAAGTCCATTGAGAAGGACGAAGCACGTTCCGTGAACATCAAGGGTGGCCTGGCTGTGGAAGTGCCCATAGAACCAGGCGGCGGGACGTGCCCGCGCCACGACGGCGTCATACAGGCGCCGCAGGTCGCCTCTCTCCCTGTTCACGTCGCGCATCAGGGTCGAGCCACGTCGCGCGAATGACTGAACGAGCGGACTACTCCCAAAAACGCGACGGGAGGGGCAAACGCCGGAGCGCTATGCGTCACAACCGCCCATAAGCCAGCGAGGTCCGTAGACGCCAGCGCCTGCTCGTTGAAACAAAACTCCTCTTCACCACATACGCTTGACGGCGAAACGCGGAAAGAATCTTCTCCGGCAGCGCCTTGCGCTCCCTCGGAGGTGATAGAGGCCGTCACTGCCCGGTGCTGGCGCGTCGTACAGGGAGCCGGGGACGACGATGCGCGGGATAGTGGGATCGCCTATTGTCCGTACCACGCGCACCTCAACGCGATCGTCCGCACAGGCGCGCGCCGCCTCGCGTTCCGCCTCGTCGAAGCGAACGCGGACATCCTCCTCTAAACGCGGCGCGAGTTGGCTGGCGATCATCTATACACAACGACGTATACGTGCGAGCGCTGCGGCGTGCGCCACGAGTACCACCATTACGTCGGTCGCACACCGCGCTCCTGCCATGATGGTTGTGCCGAGCGCAATATGGAGCGAGCTGAGACAGATCGTGTCGCGGCGCGACCGGTCTCAGCGACGGCTCAGGCTGATCAAGGAGGATCAGGCCGAGCGAGAAGCGATCCCGCCCCCAACGTTTTAGTGGGGATCAACACAGGCTGACGTTTTCTTCATCCTTATATATGCAATGAGATGGATCTCTGATCGTACCGTCGATGGGGACTGGCAGGTACGACCGCGTGCATAAATTGCGAAGCATTGCGCTAAACCAAAGAACGCCAGCAGTCTATGAAGATAGTAGGCTCACAAGGTGGACCCAAACGGGAGCAAAAAAGGAAAGGAGAAGCGACATGGCGGCGGTCAAACGGCTACGCAAGCGCGTCGAAGTTGAACCACGCCTGTACGAGGCGATTCAGGTCTACGCTGAGTCTCGCGCCCTTTCCGTTTCTGGGGCCCTCCACGATCTCGTCCTTGAAGGGCTCGATCATAAGGGCCTATCGTTGACGATGGCGCTCAAGCAGGGCGCTCGGGTCAATCGACCGGTTGAGCAACGGTCATGACCCATATCTCACTCTACACTGAAAACAACCCTCACCACCACCACGGTCATGGTGCGTGCCCTACATCAGGAGATGCCGTCGATCATGCACACACTATTTGACGCCTGTACTCCTCGACGTGACGTTCTTGAGGGCACGCTTACGGAGAGCATGTTCGCGGCCAAACTGAGCGATGTCGTCAATGGTGTGGCCGCCGACGTGTACAAAATCCCCGCCGACTTCTTCGCCAGTACCTATCCCACGGAAGGGATGCGGTCCCTGATCGAGGAGTCGTGTGGCCGCCTCACCGGACAGGGCCGCGGCGCATCCGCGATCCGGTTGGACACGAGCTTCGGCGGCGGCAAGACGCACCAACTCATCGGGTTGTATCACATCGCGCGCCATAGTCGATCTATCCCCGGGATTGAGCGTTTCGCCGATCCATCCGTTCTCCCCACAGCGCCCGTACGCGTCGCCGCCGTCGTCGGCAGCGACCTCGACCCCGTGAACGGGGTTTATCACGAGCAGGAGGGTATCCGGACTTACACGCTCTGGGGCGAAATTGCCTACCGACTGGGGACGTATGACCTCATCGCGGAGAGCGACCAGCAGCGTGTCGCGCCAGGCACTCAGCGGTTGTCGGAGATGATCGGCGACCAGCCGACGCTCATCATCGTCGACGAGATCGCCACCTACCTGGCCCGCCTCGTCGGACGCAGCCAGGCCGAGCAAGGCCAGCTTACCGCCTTTCTGTTCTCCCTGTTGGAACTGGGCACTATACGCCCGCAGTTCAGCCTTGTCTATACCCTGGCCACGAGCAACGACGCGCTCGGGTATCTGACGGACGATCTACGCCGTGTGTTTGAGCAGCGACAGGTCGAGCTATCCAGTGTGTCGGCCCGGCAGGAAACGATCATCACGGCCACCCTGGACCAGGAAGTCGCGGGGATCGTCACCTACCGCCTCTTCGCGTCCGTCAATCGGGACACAGCAAATGAGGTAGCCCTGGCGTACGCCGACCTCTATCGGCGCAACCTCGATGGCGGTGAACCCTTGCCGTCGATGGCCGGGAGCGGAGACTATCGGCAGGCGCTGGAGCGGTCCTATCCGCTGCACCCTGAAACGCTGAATGTGCTCATCAACAAAGTCGGCACGCTGGCCAATTTTCAGCGCACCCGCGGCGCGCTGCGCTTGCTCGCGCTGGTCATCCGCGACCTCTGGCAGACGCGTCCCGCTGACGCCACGCTGGTCCACCTGCACCACATCAACCTGGGCAATGACGAGATCGCGGCCGAACTGACGAGCCGCCTCGACCGTCCGGGCATGCGCGGTCCCATCCAGGCCGACATCGTGTCGACCGGCGGCAATTTGTCGCACGCGCAGGAACTTGACGCCGGTCCGGTCGCCAGCGGCAAGCCGCCCATTCACCGGTACGCGGCCACGAGCGTGTTCATGCATAGCCTCGTCGTGGGCACGACCGCGGGTGCCACGATCAACGACGTCACTCTGGCATCATCCGGCCCGTCCATCCAACCCTCGATGCTTGTGACGGCCCTGGAAGGGCTGGAAAGCGTGGCCTGGCACCTGGACCTGACCGCGACCGGCCAGTACCGCTTCCGAACGGAGCCAAGCCTCAACAAGGTGGTCGCTGATCGTAAGGGTGACATCAGCACTAGCGCCGTCAAGCAGGAGATCCGTCAGCGATTGCTGGACGTATACAACAGCCAGCAGTTCAGAATGATCCCCTCGCCCAGCGTGCCCTCCGAAATCGACGACACCATGACCAACGTCGCCCTGGCCGTGATCGATTTCGACTCGGCCACGGTGGACGGCGCGAATAAAGTGGCCCCCGCCCTGGTACAACGCCTCTGGGAACGCACGGGCACGGACGAATCCTTCCGGCGCTACGTCAACCGTGTCTTCTTCCTCCTCGCGGAGTCGGGACAGCTAGACCGCCTGTTCGACCGGACGCGCGAGATGCTCGCGGTGGAGCAGGCCACGCAGGATGCCGATCTGCTCAACAGCCTGGAGACCGTGCAGCGGCAACGCCTCGACGAGCGCAAGGGTGGAAGCAAGCTCGACTTCCGCGTAGCGCTCTGCAACACGTACTGGCATCTTTACTATCCCGGTGAAGGTGGGCTGCGTCAGGTGACACTGCCACCGCAGGATACGGCCGGGGCGAAGCGGTCACAGCAGCAGGTGCTCTACGACACGCTGAAGGGCCTGCGACAGATACAGGAGGCGAGCCAGCCACTCAGCCCGGAGTGGGTACGCGCCAAAGTCTGGCCGGGAGCGCAGGACAAGGTGGGTGTCAAAGCGCTCTACGAGCAGTTCTACGCCAAGGCCGGGTTGCCGTTGCTGCAGACCCCCACCGTGTTGGTCGATTGTATCGTGGCGGGTCTCCGTACCGATGCTTGGCGCGCCAAACAGGGTGACATCATCATCTCCAAACTGCGCGCCAACATCCCGACCACGGTAGACTTGGCGGGTGACATCGTGTTGTACGATCCGTCGGCGCTCGACGATAGTGTACCAACGGTAATGCCGACGCCCACCGGTACATCGCACGGTCAGGAAACGCCCGCGCCCTACACGACAGGCGGAACGGGCGCGTCACGCGGCAGCACGACGAGTGTTGCCCCCCCCGTGCCGGCCTCGACCGTGACGGGTATGGGTGACGTTAATCGCGCCTTCGCGGAGATGCGCGACGAGTGTGAACGCGAACATATCTCGTCGATCAAGCGGCTCGCCCTTGAGGTTGAGGGGAAAGACGCGGTGCGCGCCCTGGGGCTGGCCCTACCTGGCCTGCCGCGCCGGGGGGTGACCATCCAACAAAAGATGCAGGCGTACATCGGCGCGTCCGACTACCTTACGCTGGACTACAGCCTTCCGCTCGACAAGACGAATAGCTTACGCAGCGCCCTGCGCGCCTTCGATGAGAACATGGATACAGCCTCCATGACAGTTCAGGTTGCCTTCGAGCCCGCGGTGCCCTCGACGGACTCGAGCATAGCCACAATCCAGACGGCACTTGGCACCCATGCTATTGTTATCACCGTGCATGCGGAGAGGGCGGAGTAGAGATGCAACAGTTCTTGTTGAAGGTGGAAACGCGCGAGAATATGCAGTATGCATTGACCGTGCAACAGCGCCCGCATGCGCTGACCGACGATCGCACGAAGCGGATCGTGGGCGACGCGGCCACAATAGACGGGCTGCGCCTCGTTTCGTCATGGGATCTCATACTCGACATCCTGCGCGACAACAAGGTAAAGCCATCCGCTATCCACCGGGATCGCAAGTCCCCGCTCGCTCTATCGGAGGCGAGCGGCGTGCGCCTACTGCTCCTATTCAAGGCCATCGCCCCGATGTCTGCCCTGGACCACATTCGAGCCGTGCAGCAGGGTATTTGGGCAATGAGCGATGAAGAGGCATACTACTGGTTTTCCAAGTGTCATGGGCTTAACGCGCGCCGTGCCCTGCAAGCGCTGCGCATCTTGTACGGAGGTACAGAATGAACGACACGGTGATGACGCGGCCCAGGGTTTTCATCGAAGAGAGCTTTCCCATCGACTTGCTGAATGAGCAAGTCCTGAAGGAAACAGGAAGCACTCCATTCAACGCTGTACACCGCTGGTTTTCGAGAAAACCACTTAGCTTTTCCCGGGCCAGTGTATTGGCCAGCTTACTTCCAGCAAACACATCTATTGAAGATTTCAAGCGGCTTCTATGTGTTCCGCAGCACGGAAGTGATAGCTATCGTCTTTATCAAAAGACGCCCTCGGAAAAAATAATACTCGAAGTGTTAGAAAAATGTCGCTGCATATGGGGAGATAACTTTAATCTACTGGATGCATTTGCTGGTGGTGGCAGCATACCTTTTGAGTCCATCCGCTACGGTATTCCTACTATCGCCTCCGATCTAAATCCAGTAGCTGTCGCAACTATGAAAGCAGCGATTGAAGTGCCATTACTGCTCGGGTCTGAGTTTACCAGCGACCTGGAGCAATGGGTTACTTGGATCGGCCAGCAAGCTGAGAAGAAGCTGCAGCCCTATTTTGTGTCCAGGGCCACGGAGCGTGTGCGCGACTACCTCTGGGCACACACTGCCATCTGCCCCGACTGTGCCCTGCTAGTACCATTGTCACCATCTTGGTGGGTGGATCAATCCCCGGCTGCGGAAAAAAATGGGCGAGCGTGTGCTGTACGCATGATTGTTCCTGAGCCAGGCAAAGGTGATCACTGCTCTTTTGCAATGGTGCAAGGTTCGGTTAAGCATGGAGCTATCGACGGATATAACCCAACAGATAATGGGACTGTTGTACGGAAAGTCGGCCGCTGCCCTCGTTGTAAAACAATTCTCTCGCAGCAATATCTGTGCATGGAAGGTCAGGCAGGACGCTTAGGGTTTCAGATGTATGCCGTTGCCTACCACGACTCTAAAGGCAAGTTGCTATTTAGGGTGCCTGCCGACGATGATTTATCTGCATATGCAAAGGCCATTACCTTCTTCCATGAAATAGAAGGTCGTCTGCTGGAGGATGGGTTGGTGCCCTATGAGTTTATTCCAAGCGATAACACTGAAGCGAAAAGATTGCCGCTTTACGGTCTATATCGCTGGCGCGATCTTTACACGCCGCGTCAACTGCTCGGGATCACAACTCTTCTCGATTTAGTGCAAGAAGCAATCAAAACGTACGCGAAGATAGCATCAGAGGAACAGGTAGCCGCTTTAGCTTTATGGCTAGCCATGACGCTTGATCGTTGTATCGATAAAAACTGCCGCCTTACGAGTTGGAATAGTAAACGGGTGATGGGCGCGCGAGCGTCAGCAACTCACTCGCTAAATCTTATGTGGAACTTCCCTGAAATCAATTGTGCGACGCGCTTGTGGCAGTTGTGCGCCGAAACCGTGACAGGGGAGTACGCTGAGCTTTGTCAATTTACTCGGACAATCAGGGGATCGCATATTAGAGGCGATTCGCGTCCCACAGTTACGGTCATGGCTTCCGACGCTGCAAACCTGTTTGATATACCAGATAATTCTATTGCTGTTATTGTGACCGACCCGCCTTACTACCGCAGTGTTCCGTACGCAGAAATCGCTGACATGTACTACGTGTGGCAAAAACGCGTGCTCGGCCAGCAAATGCCTGACTTATATGCGGAAGAGTTGACCAACAAAGACCTGGAAGCTGTGGCAAGCGCCGGACGATTTACTGGGTACCCAAATGCGGTTGAACTGGCCGATAAGGATTACGAGGGTAAACTTGCTCGTGCTTTTGCAGAATATCATCGCGTATTACGCGCTGACGGTGTATTGACCGTCCAATTTAACCACAAGGACAGTGGTGCGTGGGATATCTTATCACAAACTTTAATTGCAGCGGGATTTGAGATAACAGCGACTTGGGCAGTTAATACGGAAAATCCGGTTAGCTTGCATCAAGCTGAGAAGAATGCTGTCAACAGTACCGTCTTGCTCGTTTGCCGTCAACGCACTAGTTCTTCATCTGCATGGTGGGAAGATGTTCAACCCGAAGTGCGTCAAGCAGTAATGAATAGGGTTCCCTTACTGGAAAAGATGGGGATGAAAGGCATTGATTTATACCTTGCAGCATTTGGACCTGCTCTACAAGTCCTATCAAGAAACTGGCCGGTAAAAGACCGAACCAACACCGAAGTGCGTCCAGAGGCTGCGCTTCAGGAAGCTCGTAATGCAGTCGTCGACCAGCGTATGGCCTTGATGACAGAAGGTCGTTACATCCAACTTGACCCGGTGTCCCGTTTCTATCTGGTTGCCTGGGACTGTTTTCTCGCGCGCGAGTTTTCATTTGATGATGCGCGCTTACTGGCCCTTTCAACAGGGGACGTGGATATTACTATGCTGCGTGACCGCACTCGCCTGATTAGCAAAAAGGGCAGTGATGTCGCTTTTTTACTCCCTCGGGAGCGAGTACGACTAGGCGTCGTCAACGTGCGTGCCAATAGCTACAGTGCAATGGTCGATGCGCTACACGCGGCTCTCGCTCTGTATCTAGATGATGGGATCACAGCCGTCCAACGTTTCTTCGATCGCACTGGATTATTCGCGAACGAAGACTTCCGTCAGTTTATCGAATTGGCGCTCAAGATGATTCCCCCTGCCGCCGAAGAGCACAAGACGTTGACCGATTTGTTGCTCAGCGATGTGAAGCTGCGTAGAGCGATCCAAATCCCCCTGTTCGAGGACATCGAAGTACAAACACACGAGCAGCCGAAGCTATTTTAGCTGACCGATGCACCTGATGCGCTCACCGAGTAGAGGGTCGGCTTTAACATAATATTCTGCCCCGCACGGGGCGTCCGGCATGTCGAACCGGCTCGCCGGCGCCTATCTGGAAGCCCAGAACGCCGTTGAAC